>JABNAD010000982.1_pt1 | contig 12335 bp, 10 predicted proteins | sample 7240381 | NCBI WGS metagenome assembly JABNAD01 (sample SAMN11332834, study PRJNA596920) | anaerobic digester metagenome | biome: digested sludge; isolation source: digested sewage sludge-derived enrichment culture grown on H2/CO2 | place: Germany: Goettingen | reverse complement strand
GGCCAATAAAATCAAGCATTTCAGAGGATTTCCTTAACTAAACGACATTGATTTAAGATTCAAGATTTAATTGAGCCAGACACAAAACACTAATGCAAAACTATGTGGTGTTAAGTAAATGTTAAATGTTCATTTTTATTGGGGTTTCACGGCCATTTTCCATATCTTTAAGACACTTCTCTTATAAAATTTCTCGTTATGGCTAAAAAACAAAAAAAGATTTTCGTGCTCGATACCAATGTGTTGCTGCACGATTATAAGTGTATCTATAATTTTCAGGAAAACGACATTGTAATCCCTATTGTTACTCTTGAGGAGTTGGATAAGTTTAAGAAGGGTAACGAGATGATTAATTTTCATGCTCGCGAATTTGCCCGTGAACTTGATAAGCTGTCTGGCGACAACCTTTTTAATGGAGGTATCTCCCTAGGGAAAGGCCACGGAAAGCTGCGTGTTGAAACAGGTAAACCCTTTTCGGAGGAGATGCTCGCCTCGTTTTCTGAGAAAAGTCCCGACCACCGAATATTGGCCATTGCCGACTACATTAAGCGTCAAAACCCCGATATACCTGTAATTCTTGTGTCCAAGGATATTAACCTAAGGATGAAAGCCAAATCGCTTAGGGTTGATGCGCAGGACTATCTTTCCGATAAGGTGCAGGATATCGATACCCTTAAAAAAGAGATTGAAACGCTTGAAGGTGTTGATGATGCTGTAATTCAGAAACTTTACGATAGTTTTCAGGTTGAGGCATCAAGCATTAAGGCAAAACCTTATGCAAACCAGTACTATATACTAAAAGGTGCTAAGTCTAGCGCTTTGGCTCATTACCATTCAGGAACTCAGGTGTTTAATAGAGTTGAGAAGATGCGCGCCTTTGGCATAGAGCCTCGTAACTCCGAGCAAACATTTGCTCTAGATGCGTTGCTTCGTCCAGAGGTGCAGCTTGTTGCGCTAACTGGTAAGGCTGGTACAGGGAAAACCCTATTGGCGCTAGCTGCCGCATTACAACAGGAGAGCGCGTTTAACCAAATTTTGCTGGCTCGTCCCATTGTGGCTCTGGCAAACCGAGACCTAGGTTTCCTTCCAGGCGATGTAAACGAGAAAATAGGACCCTACATGCAGCCCCTTTTTGATAATCTTACGGTGATTAAGAATAAATTTAAGTCAACCAGCAAGGAGATTATGCAAATTGAGGAAATGCAGCGCATGGAGCGGCTAATGATATCGCCACTAGCCTACATTAGGGGGCGTAGCCTATCCAACGTGTTCTTTATTGTTGACGAAGCCCAAAACCTTACCCCGCACGAAATTAAAACCATTATTACACGTGCTGGCGAGGGAACTAAAATGGTATTCACTGGAGATATTCACCAGATAGACCATCCGTACCTCGATATGAAATCGAACGGGTTAACCTACTTGTCCGATAAAATGCACGGACAGGAGATATTTGCCCACGTAAATCTAGTTAAGGGAGAGCGAAGCTACTTGGCAGAACTGGCTAGCGACCTGCTTTAGCTAAGTAATACCATAAGTAGGCAACAACTTCTTGTTGCCTACTCTTTTGTTGTACCGTTACGTTTATTGTTTTGAGTATCCAAATTCAAAATTTTAATTGTAGATGAAACGCCTGGTTGTACTCCGTCATGCTAAATCCTCTTGGGATTCCGAGGGGGTGAGCGACATCGATCGCCCATTAAAAACAAGAGGTATTAACGATGCCTATGCCCTTTCGCGGGAGCTAAAGGAGCGGCTAAAGGGAATAGACTTGGTGCTTTGTAGCCCTGCCAACAGGGCGTTGCATACCGCTACCATTTTTTCTGAGGGTGTAGGTTTTGCTGCAGAGAAGATAAAGGTTACCGCAAAAATATACGAGGCCAACGAGTCGGCTCTTCGCAAGCTTATAATGGAGGTTGATAGTACTGTAAACACCCTTATGGTTGTGGGGCATAACCCAACCTTTACCTACTTTGTTAACGAAATGTTGCCCCACCCAATTTACGAACTGCCCACAACAGGTTGTGTTATTTTTAATTTTGATATTGAGTCGTGGGCTCAGCTGGCATCATCAAAGCTAACCGAGTACACAATACACTCACCCCAGCGATAGAACAACATTTGTAGAGACCTGTTGTATAGATACTATTATTACCACCATTACTATGGTAAAGCAAAAGGAGTTTATAAATAGGGAGGAGAGCTGGCTCTCTTTTAACGAGCGGGTGCTACAAGAGGCCGCCGATACTGCTGTTCCCATTATTGAGCGTATTAAGTTTTTAGGAATATTCTCCAATAACCTCGATGAGTTTTTTCGGGTTAGAGTGGCTACGCTGCGTAGGCTGCTCGATTACGAAAAAGGGGTAAAGAAGTATATTGGTGAGAAACCTCGAAAAACGTTGGAGCGTATTCAGAACATCGTAGTTGGGTTTCAGAAAACATTCGATTCTATTTACGATACCATAAGGGAGGATTTGGCCAAGGAGAACATCTTTATCGTTAACGAGAAAGAGCTAACCCCCAATCAGGCTCTATACGTACATAAGCTATTTAAGGAGCATATTGCATCAGCTATTGCACCAATAATGTTGGGCGGTTTAGCCCAGTTTCCGGAGCTAACGGATAAGTCCATCTACCTTGCTGTAAAGCTTACCAAAAAACTTATTCCTGGGGTGCAGGAGTATTCGCTAATTGAAATCCCTACATCCGATTTTCAGCGGTTCATTGTGCTCCCCGAACACGATGGCAAGCAGTACATTATTCTTCTAGATGATGTTATCCGCTTTTGCCTAAGCGACATATTTAGCATCCTGCCTTACGATACCTTCGAGGCCTATACCATAAAGATTACCCGCGATGCGGAGCTGGATGTGGATAACGATATTAGCGAGAGCCTGCTGGAGAAGATCTCAAAAGGTGTGCAAATGCGCCGAAAGGGGCAGCCCGTTAGGTTTGTTTACGATGCCGACATTGCTCCCGATTTGCTTACGTTTATTATAGACGAGATGTCGCTCGATGTGGAGGATAACCTTTTAGCTGGCGGTAGATACCATAACTTTAAGGATTTTATTATGTTTCCTAACCTTGGTGGTGCTACGTTGGCTAATGAGCCATTGCCACCTGTGCCAGTTACAGCGTTGGAGAATGCCACAAGTATTCTGTCTGTAATTGCGCATCGCGATTTTATGCTACATTACCCTTACCATAATTTCTCCTACTACATTCAGATGCTGAGGGAAGCAGCCATTGACCCAAGGGTTAAAACCATTAAAATAACACTTTACCGTGTGGCAACGGAGAGCCGTGTGGTTAGAGCGTTAATTAATGCCGCTCTGAATGGGAAAGAGGTTACCGCTGTAATAGAGCTTCGTGCTCGTTTCGACGAAAAGGCCAACATCTACTGGTCGCGCCAAATGGAGGAGGCTGGCATAAAGGTTATTTTTGGTGTGCCCGGTTTAAAGGTTCACAGCAAAATGACCTATATTGTTAGGGAAGAAGGGGGTAAGGATCACAAGTACTGCACGGTAAGCACTGGGAATTTTCATGAGGGAAACGCAAACCTTTACACCGATATTAACCTCTTTACTGCCGATAGGCGTATTACCAGCGAAATAGAGAAGGTGTTTACCTTTTTGGAATACAATTACAAAACGTTTAGCTATAAGCATCTTCTTGTTTCGCCTGTAAATATGCGCCGCAAGCTATATAGCCTTATCGATGGCGAAATTGCCAACGCTAAAAAGAAACTGCCAGCGTATATCCTATGCAAAATAAACAACCTTGTTGACGAGGAGGTTATTCGTAAGCTATATCAGGCAAGTAACGCTGGTGTTAAAATAAAACTGGTTGTAAGGGGAATTTGCTCATTGGTTCCGGGAATTCCAGGTCAGAGTGCAAATATAGAGGTGGTTAGTATTGTTGATAGATTCTTGGAGCACTCCCGTATTTTTATTTTTGGGAATAATGGCAATGAGCACTGTTTTATATCCTCGGCCGATTGGATGACCCGTAACCTTGACTACCGCGTTGAGGTGGCAACCCCAATTTACGATGCCGACATAAAACGGGAGCTCCGCTTGGTTATTGATGCTGCCCTGCGCGATAATGTTAAGGCACGAATTGTGAACCACAAACAGAATAACGTGTTTAAGAAGGAGGGAGGCAAGCCTCCCTATCGCTCTCAAGTTGAGCTGCATAAGTACTATGTTGAACGTGAACTAAAAGGATTAAAGAGTTGAAAGTACTTAAATTTGCCGCAATCGACATTGGCTCAAATGCCGTGAGGTTGCTATTCACTAATGTTATTGAGGATGGCAAACGCCCTACCTTTAAAAAATCGTCGTTGGTTCGCATTCCCCTAAGGCTGGGCGAGGATGCTTTTACCTTGGGCAAAATTACCGATAGACGCATTGATAAGCTGGTTAAAACCATGACCGCATTTAAGCACCTAATGGAGGTGCAGGAGGTGGTTGCCTACAGGGCTTGTGCTACATCGGCTATGCGTGAGGCTTCTAACTCTGCCGAGATTGTGGAGCGCGTTAAACGCGAGTCGGGTATTGCCATTGAGGTTATTGATGGAAAGCAGGAGGCCGAGATTATATACTCCAACCAAATTGTGGAGATGCTTAACGATGATAAAACCTACATTTATGTTGATGTTGGGGGCGGTAGCACAGAGCTAACGGTGTTTGCCAAGCGGCAAATGGAAACCTCCAGATCCTTCAATATTGGAACCCTGCGCATGTTAAACAAAAAGGTTACCAAGGGGCATTTTGATGAGCTAAAGGCTTGGATTAAGGAACAAAATCTTGATACCCGAGAAACTTCGGTTATTGGTTCAGGTGGCAATATCAATAAAATTCTTAAGGTTTCCGGTAAAAAGGATTTGCAGCAGCTGGAATTTGATGAGCTAAAGGAGATTCACCGCTTTGTGAGCTACTACTCCGTTGATGAGCGTATTAAAACCCTAGGTATGAATCCCGATAGGGCAGATGTTATTGTGCCAGCTGCCGAGATATTCTTAAAGGTGATGAAGTGGTCGGGCTCTAAAAAGGTTATTATTCCTACAATTGGCGTATCCGATGGTATTGTGCACCAAATTTATCACGACTACAAGGGGCGATAGCCCTTTTTTTATCCTCTTTTGTGGCTGTAAGGATTTTACGGGCGCTTGTGTACTATTTTAGCCCATTTATTGCTGGTTATTGCTTTTTTGTCATAAATTGTCGGCACATGATCTGCTAAACTCGTAAAATCCTTATAAATCACAACACCTTAGACTATGAACGGTGATATTTTAGAAGTAATTGGGATTCTGATCCTTGGTATTACTGTAGGAACTCTTTCCATCCGTTATTTTTTCAAGGGGTCTATACTCTACATGATAACTGCTCTTTGGGTTATAAACCTATCGCTATTTGTGGCTTTGTCTAACCTAAAGTACATGTATCCAGAGGTTTTTAAGCCATATGTAATACTTCCCTTTGGGCTTATTGTAACCGTTTTGATGTTTAGGTATATAGCGCGTTCTATAATGAAACCCCTCGATAGCGCAGTTAGCAATTTGCAACGCATAACAGAGGGAACACTACAGGTTAATACGGATAGTTCTTTTGCCAATCGTAACGATGAACTTGGACGATTAACTGCTGCAATTGCATCTTTATCGCACCGTATGCAGGATGTTATAAGTGGTATTGCCATAACTGCCGACGAGATTAATAGTGCAGGGGAGCAGCTATCGGCAAGTTCTGTGCAGCTGTCAAACTCCGCATCGGAGCAATCGGCCTCTTTGGAAGAGATATCGTCGTCGCTAGAGGAGATGGTGTCAAGCATTCATCAGAATGCCGATAACGCCACCCAAACAGAAAAGGTTACCGTTGCTTCGAGTCATAGCTTGGAGGAGGGCGTTTCGGCAACTAGTGTTGCGCTTAAGGCCATGCAGGATATTGCCGAAAAGATTCTTGTAATTAATGATATTGCTTTTCAGACTAATTTGTTGGCGCTTAATGCTGCGGTTGAGGCTGCACGTGCAGGTGAGCATGGTAAAGGCTTTGCTGTGGTTGCTGCCGAGGTTCGCCGACTGGCAGAACGTAGCCGTATAGCCGCAAATGAGATTATTGCAATATCAACAAAAGGAGCTCAGGTGTCCGTTAAGGCACAGGATCTTTTGAATAAGAACTTGGATGATATTCGCAAAACTGCCGATCTTGTTAGGGAGATTGCCGCATCTAGCTTTGAGCAGCGTTCAGGTTCGGATCAGATAAACTCGGCCGTTCAGCAGCTAAATACGGTAACGCAGCAAAATGCTACTGCCAGTGAAGAGGTGGCCTCAAGTGCCGAGGAACTATCAGAAAAGGCCAATTCGCTAACAAATCTAATTGCGTACTTTAAGGTTTAAGGGGGGAGGCTAATCTATAAGCTTTTCTCTTATGTAGTTGGCTAAATCAAGATCCTGCATCATGATATGCCAGTACCACCATCCCTTTACAAACTTCACAACTTTAGCAGGCTCTGTATAGTTTTTGCTTTTGAAGTTGGTGTTAAAAAGCGCTACGTGGTAAAGGTATTCCCTATGCTCCTTCCTGTGCTTATCTAAATGAGGGTAGTTAAGGTCTTGCATCAATTTTTCTTCCGTTTTGAAATGCTCCAACCCATAGTCGCTAATTTTGGAGAGTATTATGGCAAAGTCTTCCGACATAGGTTCTATTCTCTCCTGTGTAATAATTTGATTAATAAGATCGAATAGCTCTTTGTGCTGCTCGTCTAACTTATCGTTGTATAGGGTAAGGTTGTTTGTCCATTCTAGGACTTCGGGGGCAACTAATGTCTTGAGCATGGCAATAGTTTGTTTAAAGTGGAAAGTCTAAATGCTTTAACATTTAGTTAAAACGAGGGACGCATTTATTACGGTGTAAAAGTAGGCTTGTTACTGTTCTTGTGCATCGGTTATTTAGCGTATTTGTTTTTCAATCAGTATGTTTTGCTTGGTTTGTGCAAAAAACAATGCAGCCTACGGCCGTTGAAGAGGATGGACGTAGGCTGCTTGAATAAATTAATTAACCCTTAGTGAGAACTAGTTTATTCCATGTTTTTTAAATGTTTCAACGTAAGCCCTATCCGTTTTGTGGATATGGGTTACAAGCCAATCCTGAAGGAAATGTACAACGTCAAGTGCAACAGATGTATCTCCATTGTTAAACTCTTCCCTAAAGTCGTTTATCTTGTTAATGAACTTGGTATGCTGCACAAGGTGTTTCTCTGTTCCTTCGTAGTTTATCTTTTGAAAAATCTTCTCTTCGTTCCCAAAATGATAAATTGTGTAGTCTAGCAGCTCGTTAAGAACCGTTTTTAGTGCCGCTCTGCTCTTGGACTTGCCATAGGTTTGGTATAGCTTATTAATTAGACCAAATAGAACCTTGTGCTGCTCGTCTATTGAGTTAATGCCAATTCTAAACTTATCGTCCCATCCAACAAGAATATCCTTTCTTGGTTGGCCAGTAGAGTGCTTGTCGGCAATTTTAAAGAAGTTGATGGAATCCTTAAGCGATTCGGCCTGGCTGGCAAACTCCTCGGCGCTTGTAGCAAGCTCCTCACTGGCAGCTGCATTTTGCTGTATAACCTGATTCATTTGCTGTACGCCGTTGTTTACCTGCATTGCCCCTTGGTTCATCTCTTGGCTGGCAGCTGATATCTCCTGAATTATCATGGAGGTTTTGCCAATCTCCTGAGCCAGTGTCTCTGTTAGTTTAAGCGTGTTCTCTGTTGTTCTATACGATGTTTGCGAAAGCCCATTAATTTCGTCAGCAGCAATGCGGCTACGCTCTGCCAGTCGGCGAACCTCAGCAGCAACCACCGCAAAGCCCTTGCCATGCTCGCCTGCACGTGCAGCTTCAACAGCAGCGTTTAGCGCTAGTAGGTTGGTTTGGAAGGCAATGTCGTTAATTACGTTAATCTTTTCCGTAATTATTTGAATTGCATCCATACTCTCCTTACTTGCCTTTGCCGTTTGCCTCATCATGGATTCCGATTCGCGGTAAATGGCCTCGGCCTGTTTGGCGTTGTGCGAGTTTTGCTCAATGTTGGAAACCATCTCCTCTATTGAAGATGAGATCTCCTCTGCCGAGGCTGCTTGCTCCGATGCGCCTTGCGACACCATTTGAGCCGACATGCTAATTTGGTCGCTTCCGTTAACAATGCTATCAGCACCTCCTGTTATTACACCTACAATATCCTTTAGCCTATCGTTCATTTTATTGAACGAGTTAATAAGTAGGCCAATCTCGTCGTTTCCTGTTTTTTCTAGTTTATGACCCACAATGCCGTTAGACATATCCATGAAAAAAGGAAGCACTGTTGTAACTGGGCGTATAATGTACTTGCGAATAATACTATACAGAATAACGAGGGAGATAAGGTAGATAAGAATTATTACTCCAAGGATGTTTGATTTGCGTATCTCCTTGCTTTTGCTCCATGCCGAAAGGCTCTTCACTAAGCTATCGCTGGTGCTAAGTACCTGCGATGCTCCGCTTTCAATTTGGTGTAAAGCTTGTGCAACTTCCTCCGGATTAGTACTGGAGGCTACAACCAGGGCACTTCTTTTAAATGGCTCCCAGGCCAGCTCTATATTGTCTATTTCGGATTTAAATTGCTGATAGATGCCAGAAATATTGGGGGTTCCATTAATTTCAGGAGCAATGCCTCCGTTCTTTATTACCTGTAGCGATTGGTCTAGAAGGATAATGCTCGATTCCATTGTACTCCTATTTCCAACCCCCTTAGCAAGGAGCTCTGCGTTAAAGGCAATGTTTTGCGAAATCATTCGGTTGCGTCCTGCAAGGTCAACCAGAACGCTATCGTTATTGCTCCGGTTTAGGATGAATACCGTAAAAGCAATTAGTGGGAAAATGGTGAGGAAACCAAATGCTAACCCTATTTTTTGGGCGATTGGCCAGTTTCTAAAAGCGGTCATAGTATGAGTGGTTTAGTTGAACATACAACATTGTTGTAATGATCGGGTCCTGGTGGTTTCTAGGTGCAATTTAACCTTATTTGCACAAAAAGAAAACTAGTGCATGTTACGTTTTGATGGGGAACTGTTTAAAAGAGAGTTTACCTCCGATATGAATTCGTCAATATCAAAAGGTTTAACAATTGCAGCATGAGCGCCCAAATCCGATGCGACCTTTAAGTAGCTTTCGGCGGGGATGTAGCCCCCGCCAGAAACTGCTACTATGTAGATGTTGGGTTGCGACTTTTTAGCTTCCATAATAACCTCTATGCCATCCTTGTCGGGCATAAGGATATCGGTTACAATCATGTCAAAGCACTCTTCCTGAATTATTTCCAATCCCTCCTTGCCGTCGGATGCTACTGCTACATCGTAGGATTCAAATAGGAGTATGTCCCTAATTGTTTCCCGCATGATGTCGTCGTCATCAATCACTAAAATCTTTTTCATTGGATGATTTTTCTTTGGGTCTTTGGTTTTCGGTTGGTTTGTTTAGATTCTCTCGTAAAGGTCGTCCTTCGCGGTTTCTGTAAGGTTTATCTTTACGCTGTGTTTGCCATTGGTACCAATGCTGTTCCCTAAGTTTTTAGCGCTGTACCCTCCGTTAAGCGTTTTAGCCTGTTCTGCCACTTTTTTTGTTGCAAGTTTTTGTTTTGCAGCGGGTTTGTGGCTGTCAGTCTCAATGTTCTGCACCTTGAAAAAGTTAACAATCTCCTGTAGCTGGTTTGCATGACTGGCTAGTTCCTCTGCGCTGGTGGCAACCTCTTCCGATGCCGATGCGTTTTGCTGTGTTGCTTGGTTTAGCTGCTGTATTGCTCCGTTAATCTGGTTGGCTCCTTCGTTTTGCTCGTTACTTGCTGCCGAAATTTCCTGAACTAGTTTTGCTGTTCTGTTTATTTCTGGTAGCAGCTCTTGAATTAGCTTGTTGGCTTCTTCTGTGGAGGTAACCGTTTTTTTGGATAGGGTGGTAATCTCGTCGGCAGCCAGCTTGCTACGTTCTGCTAGTTTTCTTACTTCAGCAGCAACAACTGCGAATCCTCGTCCGTGTTCCCCTGCGCGAGCCGCTTCAACGGCAGCATTAAGGGCGAGTATGTTGGTTTGGAACGCGATATCGGTTATTATGGTTATTTTTTGCGCAATTTGGTTAACAAAGGCAAAGCTTTCGCCCGACGATTGCCCAACTCTTTGCATGCCCTGCTCTGCGGTAAACGCAATTTTCTCTGTTTGAAGCGCATTCTCGCTATTCTGCTCAATGTTGGCGGTCATTTGCTCCATGGATGAGGAAACTTCTTCTACCGAAGCGGCTTGCTCATTGCTCCACTGCGACATCTCCTGCGATGTAGAACTTAACTGCTCCGAAGCTACAAGTAGGTTGGTTGAGCTAAGGTTAACCTGTTGTACTACATCTTGTATTTTATCTACAGTAGTTTTAAAGGTGTTGATTAGCATTCCCACCTCGTCGTTTGTACTTATGCTTATATCGGCTAGTAGGTTGCCTTTTGCCACTTCGTTGGCAAAGCGAATCCCCTTTCTTACGTTATTTAGTATGTTTCGCGATATGGCAGTTGCCAAAATAAAGGCTAGCACAAAGGCAATAACAGCAAATGTAAGCGTGAATAGTTTTGATGTGTAGGCCGCATCAATAAGTCCACCGTGAGCTTTTTGTGATTCCTTTTCGGTGAGCCTAATGGCATCCTCAAAAAGAACTCCTAGAGTGTTTAGGTTGCTAAGCGTTTCGGTAAGGTATGTTTGTTTTGCTAAAGCATAACCATCGGTACCCGTTTTTAAGGCGTTGTTAATGGCATCAGCCGTACCGTGAAGGTTCTTGTGTGGCTGCTCCATTTTAGCAAAAATAGGCTGTAAATCAGGTATTAGCTCCTCGGCCATTTTGCGGTTATCACTGTAGTACCATTTACCAAATGCGCAAAGAGTGTGGTTAAGCTCAACATCAACGGCAGTGCTATTTTCGGCATAAATGGTTTGGCTAAGCTGCTTGGACCATAAAAGGTGCCGTGTGTAGCTCTCTAGTAGCTGAGCACGTAAATCGTCGCTAGTAATGGAGTGGTTGGACTCCTCCTTCATTTTGTTAATGCCATTTGTTGATACAAAGGCTATTGCAGCAAGGAGTAGTATTACAGATCCAAAGCCAATGATGAACTTTCCTCTTAAAGTGAGTTTATTTAGATTCATAACAATTGTTTATTAAATGAATTGGTTTATTCAACATTGCAAAGGAATAGCATATGGTAAGGTTTAGCATCCGCCAAAAACACCATAAATGTGTTGGCAAGTAAATTAGGTGTTTTTACATAGGCGGGACTATGCAACAAAAAGGCACAGCGTATAGTGCTGTGCCTTATGCTAAAAAGGGTATTGTGTGGCGCTACTTTTTATCTACAGAGAATAGGTTGTTCTTTATTGCGTAAACTACTAAACCCGCAGTGTTTGCTACTCCTGTTTTGCTTAGCAGATTTCCCCTGTGGGTATCAACGGTACGAACGCTAACAAAGAGCTTGTCGGCAATTTCCTGATTGGTTAGGCCCAGGCATATTTGCTGTAGTACCTCAATCTCTCGGCGGGTTAGATTATCGGGGTTGTTTGCAGGGCTGATGTCGGAGATGTGCTCGTTGGCAACCATACTTTCTACGTTTGCAGGAGGGGTTTGGCTATTGCGGTACTCGCTAAGGTTAATGATGTTTCCAACAATGGCATTTTGCCCGTTAATAACAGAAAGTCCACCCCAGCAATCAAGGTAGATAGTTTCATTACTCTTTGATACTGCCCTAAAATTTATGTTAAAGCTGCTCTGTATGCCATTAATGCATCTACGTATTTTCTCGGATATAGCCGGTCTGTCATCAGGGTGGGCTATGTCGTAAAGGTCTAATGTTTTAACCTCATCGGCAGCATAGCCAAATATTTTTAGCAGCTTGCTGTTGGCAAAGGTTATTTGGTTTCCCTGGTAAATAAAAACTCCGGTTAGGGTGCTATCCAGAAGGGTTTTAAAGCTGCTTTCGCTTGCTGCTTTTAGTTTCTCCCTTTTTTTTATTCTAAGCTCAATGGCGCGAAGGAGCTCGTCGTAATCAAAGGGTTTGGTAATATAGTCGTCGGCTCCCATTTGCATACCTACCCTAATGTCCTCCTTCTCTGTTTTGGCCGATAGAAAAATGAACGGGATAAGGTTGGTTGTGGAGTTCTCGTTTAATACCTTGTAAACCTCGTAGCCATTCATGCGAGGCATTGATATGTCGCAAAGTATTATATCTGGAATCACTAGCATCCGAAAGTGCGAAATTTACAAATGCCCTCAGAATCCCCTATT
>JABNAD010000981.1_pt1 | contig 12344 bp, 10 predicted proteins | sample 7240381 | NCBI WGS metagenome assembly JABNAD01 (sample SAMN11332834, study PRJNA596920) | anaerobic digester metagenome | biome: digested sludge; isolation source: digested sewage sludge-derived enrichment culture grown on H2/CO2 | place: Germany: Goettingen | reverse complement strand
GTCCTGACGCCCCACGACGGGGAGTTCGCTCGTCTGGGCGGAGATACCGCCGCGGACCGGGCGGACACATCCCGGAACTTTGCCGAGGCCCATGGCTGCGTTCTGGTGCGAAAGGGACATCGGACGCTCGTTGCCACACCGCAGGGCACCGTGCTGGAAAATCCCACAGGGAATTCCGGGCTTGCCAAGGGGGGCAGCGGCGACGTGCTCACCGGTGTGATCGCCGCGCTGCTGGCACAGGGGGCCACGGCGGTGCGGGCGGCGGCCTGCGGCGCGTATCTCCACGGCCTTGCCGGGGACCTTTGCGCCGGATGGCTGACGGAGTATGGTATGACGCCTCAGGATGTGGCGGAGGCACTGCCCAGCGCATTTCAAACGGTGTTGATCGAAGAACGTTAAGGAGGGATGTTCAGGTGCGCAGACCGTGGGTTTGTGTACCGATGATGAGCCTTTGCCTGCTGCTGTGCGCGTGCGGCGGCAGTGCGGAGGATGCGGATGCGGCGCAGGCCGCGCGAGCGCCCTATCAGGAGATGGAAAGCTGCTCGATGACGGCGGAAGTCTCCGCCGCTTACGGCGACGAGGTGAGCACGTTTACCCTGAAGTGCGATTACACGCCAGAGGAGTCCACCGTGGAGGTGTTGGCGCCGGAGACGGCGGCGGGGGTGAAAGCTGTCCTCAGCGGGGACGGCGTGACGCTGACCTATGAGGAGGACGTTCTTCCCGCCGGGCCGCTGAGCCGCGAAAAACTGAGTCCGGCGGCCTGTCTGCCTCGGCTGATGAATGCGCTGCGGGATGGTTGGCTGCTGGAGGAAAACAAAGAGGATTGGAACGACGCGCCCTGTCTGCGGATGAGCATGGAACAGACCGGGGGAGACGGAAGCCGCGTAGTCTCCACCCTTTGGCTGAAAGAGGAGGACCACACCCCCGTCCGGGGCGAGATCGCCGTGGACGGAGAAATAATTTTACAGGCGGAGTTTACGGAGTTCCAATTCGGTGCTATACTGGACGGTGGCAGCGGGGCCGCTGGCGAATGACCCCAACAAATGAAATTTGGAAGGTGAGCGTATGGAAAAATTCCTTCGGAGGACTTGGGCGGAGATCGATCTCGATGCGCTGGCATATAACTATCACAAGTTGCGGGAACAGATGGGACCAAAGGCCAAATATCTGGGCGTGGTCAAGGCGGACGCATACGGACACGGGGCTGTCCGCGTGGCAAAGAAGCTGGAGAGCCTGGGAGCGGACTATCTGGCCATTTCCAATTTGGAAGAGGCGCAGGAGCTGCGCCATAACGGGATTAAGCTGCCCATTCTGATGCTGGGCTACACCCCCGCCGACATGACGGAGGTTTTGATTGACAACCGGGTGGCGCAGGATGTGCCGACGCTGGAGCTGGCCAAGGCGTACTCCAAGGAAGCCGCGGCCTGCGGCAAAACTTTGACGGTCCACCTGAAGCTGGATACCGGTATGGGTCGATTGGGATTCCAGTGCGACGAGGCGCACTTTGCCAAGAGCCTTGAAGAAATTTTAGAAGCCGTGAAGCTGCCAAACCTTGACTGGGAGGGCGTTTTCATGCACTTCTGCGTGGCTGACGAGCCGGAAAAGGCCGCCAGTCAGGAATTTACCAAGGTACAGCACGACCGCTTTGTTCATATGGTGAACGAGGTGGAGAGCAAGGCGGGTATGAAGTTCCGCATCCATCACTGCTGCAACTCGGGCGCGGTGGTGTATCACCCCGAGTTTGCGTGGGATATGTGCCGCCCCGGCGTGGTTTTGTTCGGTACGGAGCCGATGAGCCGCGATTTGGGCCTAAAGCCCGTCATGACGCTGAAGACTACGGTAGGCCCTGTGAAAAATTATGCGCCGGAAACCTCCGTTAGCTACGGGCGGACGTATTTTACCGACAAAGAGCGTCGCATCGGCGTGCTGCCCATCGGCTATGCCGACGGATTCCAGCGCTGCCTTTCCAACCGGTGGGAAATGCTGACGGAAAGCGGCCCCGCGAAAATCTGCGGCCGCGTCTGCATGGACATGTGCATGGTGGACCTGACGGATTTGCCGGATGTGAAGACCGGCGACGAGGTGGAGGTCTTCGGCCCCCACAATCCCATCGAGAAGATGGCGGAGATGGCCGGCACCATTACCTATGAGCTGACATGCGACGTGGCCAAGCGCGTTCCCCGGGTGTACATCGAAAACGGCAAGGTCGTGGACCGCAATTTGCAGCTCCTTTTCTGATGAGTGGCCTTCCGCGTTAACCCTCCAAACACACTTCCGCCGGTCCCGGCGCATAGAATGAACCGGGGCCGGTCGTGCCGGAAAAACGGCGTATAAATTTTCCGGCTGCGTGGGAGAATGATAGTGGCCCCGCTGAAACACAGGTTTTAGCGGCGGGTACTATTTTCGGCGGAGTGTGAACTTTGTGGATACGAGTGTTGTGAAACGCGGCGACATTTATTACGCTGACCTCAGCCCGGTGGTGGGAAGCGAGCAGGGCGGCGTCCGGCCTGTGCTGATTATTCAGAACGACACCGGTAATCGATATAGTCCCACCGTCATCGCGGCGGCAATCACCTCTCAAACGGGAAAGGCCCGGCTGCCAACTCATATTGATCTGCCCGTGGCCGACAGCCGCGGACTTTCCAAGGATTCCGTGGTTTTGTTGGAGCAGGTTCGGACGCTGGATAAACGGCGCCTGAGAGAGCACATGGGTCATGTGGATGAGCAGGTGATGGAAAAAATCGACACCGCCATCGCGGTGAGTTTCGGCCTGCAGCGCGACCAATTGGTCTGAGCAGGAATTTTTGATTTCAAACAGGCGGCAGAACCTGTGGAAAAGAATACATAAACTGTATCCTTTTCCCGGGCGCCGCCTGCGGTAAGGAGGATCCATGAAACCAAAGAAAAACAGATGGTACCTGCGGGCGCTGGCGCTGATGCTGGCTTCCATGACGGCAATGGTTACATTTTCCGCCGCAGCGGAGGCGGGGTCCCAAGGCGACCCACTGGTGACGCTGAGTTATTTGAACGAAACGTTCCTGCCCAAAATTCTCTCGCAGGTACAGGGAACGGCTTCCGGCGCTTCGGGGACAAGCTTTACGGTGGTGGACCTGAGCAAGGGACAAAGTCTGAGCCTCTCCGTGGGCGGCGAGGTGATGCTCCGGGTGGGATCGGCCGCTTGCGGCGCGACATCCGCCCCGGGCCTGATCGATGAAACGACGGCGGGTTCCGTTGATAACGGCGGTGCGCTGGTGAAAAATCACCTGTACATGTCCACCATCGACGGGCGGACGGTCAAAGCCACGTCCGACGGTGTGAAACTGCTGGTGCGGGGAAGCTATTCTCTCAACTGATGGGCAAAGCCGCTTTTGCGAACATCAAACATACATAAAAGGATGCCGCCGGCGCATAGAATGAGCGCAGGCGGCGCCTTTTTGCACCCACAGGGTGCAGCAGGCTTTGTGCGGGGAACGCCTTTGGGGAAACGCCCCCGCCGCCGCGAATTTCGGAATGCCGCGCCCAAAGGGAGATGAAAGTACCATGGACAAGTATCCGCTGTATCTGGACGGCAGGTCCGTCGGAGAGCTGATTGTGACGGACTGCGGAATGTATGCTGATTACCGCGCGGTGTGCCGCACTGCCGGGCCGGCTCTTCTTCGAGCGTATCTTGTGGGAGAGCGGACCGAAATGCTTTTGGGCGTTCTGGCCCCGGAGGGCGGCGTGTTCACCATCTGCCGCAGATTCAGCCGCCGTGAAACGGAAAACTTAGGCAGGCTTATCCGCTGCGAGGCGCGGCGAAACGGGCAGCAGGCGTGGGAGCGCGTCTCCGATCCGGAGCAGCTGCTGTCCAACCCTTTTTTCTCCCATATGCTGCATGGCCTTTCCGGCGTTTTATTGCGGCGGGAGGGGGATCGGCGGCTCATCGCGATTCCGTGGGACGCGGCAAAGCCGTTTCCAATGACGCCGCTGTTCTGCTTTGCAAAAATCTGCCGAATGGAGAGCATAAGCTACGTCATCTTTGCCTTTGATGGGAGGGAAAAGCCGCTGATGCCTTGAAACAGCTGGGAAATGTTGCAAATTGGATATTTTTTGAAGAAGAATTTGTAGAGTTACACAAAAAATAAATGCCGGATACCACAACCGGCCGCGGTGTGGTACAATAGCCGCAAAGCAGCCGGAATCCGCTTCCGGCATAGCTTTTTCCTCTGTTTGGCAAAGAGACGAGGATTGTGAAGCCGCTGTGAAACGCGGCTGAGTCCGTTTGCTGCGGCAGACGGCGCATAGAAAAGACCCTACTTGAGAAAGAGGAGGCAGCCCGATGAAATGTCCCTATTGCGGGTACGCTGAGAGCAAGGTTGTTGATTCCCGCCCCGCCGACGACGGGGCCAGTATCCGCCGCAGGCGGGAGTGCCTGTCCTGCACGAAACGATTCACCACCTATGAGACGGTGGAGAGTCTGCCGATGGTGGTGGTGAAAAAGGAAGGCAGCCGCCAGAGCTTTGACCGGAGCAAGGTGCTGGGCGGTATGATCCGGGCCTGCGAGAAGCGGCCGGTGCCTCTGGCGGAGCTGGAGCGCATTGCGGACGAGGTGGAGCAGGAGCTGCAAAACGGCATGGACCGGGAGATCACCACGGTGCATATCGGTGAACTGGTGATGGAAAAGCTCCGGGGCCTCGATCAGGTGGCCTATGTCCGGTTTGCCTCGGTCTACCGCCAGTTCAAGGATATCGACACCTTCATGGCGGAACTGAGCAAGCTGCTGGCGGAGAAGTAAAGTCGTTATCCGGTCGGATGCAAAAAGCATGGAAGAGCTCTGGGGCGACCCGGAGCTCTTTTTTGTTTGCAGAAAAATTTTGCCGGGAATGGGAAAACTGCTGGGTGAAAAGCTCTATTTTTGGAAAGCATCAAGAGAGAGCCTTCAGACAACACCTCGCAATCCGGTGTTTAGAAGTGGGCAGGTCTGCCTGAAAATTTTGCCATCGCCGCCGTCTATGCGGGCCTTGCCAAATGCCGGGCGGTGTGATAAAATATCCGAAAAATGGCTATTTTATTGGGCATGTTGCTGTTTTGCGGGAATGTGTCTGAATTTTAGGCCGTGCCGCGACTTAAGCGCACGGCCATCTGTCATGCCAAACATGTGATGTAAAAAGGCTCATTTGGATTCATAAACAGTAAGGAGAAACGCCATGTCCGCCCTGAACGAAGAAATCTCCCGGCGCCGCACGTTTGCGATTATTTCGCACCCCGACGCCGGTAAAACCACCCTGACCGAAAAATTCCTGCTGTACGGCGGCGCAATCGCCCAAGCCGGCGAGGTCAAGGGCAAGCGCGCCAAGGCTGCGACCTCCGACTGGATGGAAATCGAGCGCCAGCGCGGCATTTCCGTCACGTCGTCGGTGATGCAGTTCCAACACGGGGGCTACTGCATCAACATTTTGGATACCCCGGGCCATCAGGACTTTTCCGAGGATACCTATCGTACCTTGATGGCGGCGGATTCCGCCGTCATGGTCATCGACGGGGCTAAGGGCGTGGAGCCTCAAACCCGAAAGCTGTTCAGAGTCTGCGCCCTGCGTAATATCCCCATTTTCACCTTTATCAACAAGATGGACCGGGAGACACGGGACCCGCTGGAGCTGTGCGAAGAGGTGGAGCGGGAACTGGGCATCGACACCTACGCGGTGAACTGGCCCATCGGCTGTGGCAAGGAATTTGCGGGGGTTTATGACCGGGAGAAGCGGCGCATCCTCTTCTTTGAGGGCGCGGGCCACGGGAAAAAGGCAGAGGCCACCGAGGTGGATTTGGACGATCCCAAGGTTGGCGAGCTGATCGGAGAAAAGCGGTGGCATGCCCTGCGGGACGAGGTGGAGCTGCTGGGCGCGGGCCGGGAATTTGATCTGAAGGCCGTGCAGTCCGGAAAGCTGAGTCCGGTGTTCTTCGGCTCCGCACTGACCAATTTCGGCGTGGAGCCGTTTTTGGAGGAGTTCCTGCGCATGACCACGCCGCCTATCAACCGGGTAGCGGACTGCGGGGAAATCGACGCGTTCTCTCCGGATTTCTCCGCCTTCGTCTTCAAGATTCAGGCCAACATGAATAAGGCCCACCGGGACCGTCTGGCGTTCATGCGCATCTGCTCCGGCAAGTTTGAGCGGGACGCCGAGGTCTATCACATGCAAACCGGCAAGAAAATGCGTCTGAGCCAGCCACAGACCATGATGGCGGCGGAGCGGGAGATCGTGGAAGAAGCCTACGCCGGGGATATCATCGGCGTGTTCGATCCCGGTATCTTTTCCATCGGAGACACCATTACCGTGCCGGGGAAAAAGTTTCACTTCTCCGGTATTCCCACCTTCGAGCCGGAGCATTTCATGCGGGTCAGTCCCAAGGATACCATGAAGCGCAAGCAGTTCATCAAGGGCACGGAGCAGATCGCCCAAGAGGGTGCCATCCAGATCTTCAAGGTTCCCGGCGCAGGCATGGAGGAAGTCATTGTGGGCGTGGTGGGCACGCTGCAATTCGACGTGTTCGAGTACCGGATGAAGAATGAGTACGGTGTGGACCTCTATATGTACGGTCTGCCCTATGAGCATCTGCGGCGCATCGCCGTCTGCCCCGTGGAAAACCCCAAGGATTTGACGCTGTGCATGGGCGCGGAGGTGCTGGCGGACTTCCGGGATCGCTATCTAATTGCCTTTGGCGGCGAGTGGTCGGTGGGCTTTTTGCTCAAGCACAATCCGGGACTGGAACTGAGCGAGTCTTTGTCGGTATAAACCGCACAGAAGAAAATTTTTTCGGAGAAAAACACGGGAGAGAGACGAAAAAACGTCTCTCTCCTGTATCATTTGCACAGAGCGGAGGGCGTTTTACCGTCGGAAAGCCTGTCCGCGGCGCGTTGACAGACTGCCGGGGTCATGGTATGTTGAGAACAAAAGAACCGACTCTCGTTTGGGGAGCATTGAAAGGAGACGTACCATGGAAGAACAGGACATTAAGCTGACAAAGCTGGCAAAGTGCGCGGGGTGCGGCGCAAAGGTGGGCGCGGGTGTGCTGGCGCAGCTGCTGGATGGCATCAAGGTCCACCACGACCCGAACCTGCTGGTGGGCTTTGACAAGAGCGACGATGCGTCGGTCTATAAAATCAGCGACGAGTTGGCGCTGGTGCAGACGGTGGATTTCTTCCCGCCCATTGCCGACGACCCTTATCTGTTCGGGCAGATCGCGGCCACCAATGCCCTGTCCGACGTGTATGCCATGGGCGGCGAGCCGAAGCTGTGTCTGAATATCATGGCGATTCCGGAATCCATGCCGAAAGAGGCGGTTCACCAGATGCTCCGAGGCGGCTATGACAAGGTGTATGAGGCTGGGGCGCTGATTACGGGCGGCCACAGCATTTTGGACGACGAGCCGAAATACGGCCTGTGTGTCACGGGCTTTGTCCACCCTGACAAAATGCTGACCAACTCCGCGGCCCGTCCCGGCGACGTGCTGCTTTTGACCAAGCCCATCGGCATCGGCGTGCTGACCACCGCCCACAAGGCGGATATGCTGTCCCCGGAGGGACTGGAGCTGGCCCAGCGGATGATGACCACCCTGAACAAGTCCGCCCGGGACGCCATGGTGAAGTACGAGGTTCACGCCTGCACCGACGTGACCGGATTTGGTCTGCTGGGCCACGCCTTCGAGATGGCTCAGGGCAGCGATGTAGAAATGACCATCGACGTGAACGCCGTCGATTTGATTCCGGAGTCCCTGGAACTGGCGAAAATGGGGATTCTTCCCGCAGGCATGTACCGCAACCGTACCTTTGCCGAGCCGGGCGTGGACGTGGGAGACGTGGAGCTTGCCAAGCAGGATTTGTTGTTCGACCCGCAGACCGCCGGAGGGCTTTTGATCTCTGTGGCGGAAAAGGACGCGGACGCGCTGTTCGCGGAACTGAAAGACTGCGTCCCCAGCGCCCAGCGGATCGGCACGATTGCGTCCTATCAGGGCGGAAAACGAATCAGACTGCGCTGAGATTTTCCCCGCGCGGCGGAAGGCACTTTGCGAGAACATGCCATGTTGATTACATTGTGATGAAAGGCAGAGGGAGCGTAGGGTCATGGATCAGAAATTACTGCGAGGAATCCCCAAGGTGGACGACCTGCTGAAGGAACCAAGTGTTGGGGTTCTGATGGAAAAAATGCCTGCCCAGACGGTGACCGACGCAGTTCGTACCGCGTTGGATGGCCTCCGGCGGGAGGTGCTGGCGGGAATGCGGGAGACGCTTCCCGAGCGGGCCGCGCTGTGCGCGCAGGTGGAGACGCTGGCGCGTCAGGCGGCGCTGCCCTCTTTACGGGGTGTCATCAACGGCACTGGCGTGGTGCTGCACACAAATCTTGGCCGGGCGTGTCTTTCCCGGCGGGCGGCGGAGGCAGCCCGGGATGCCGCCGAGCATTACTGTACGCTGGAATACGATGTGTCCGCCGGATGCCGGGGACACCGATACGCCCATGTGGAGAGCCTTTTGACCCGTCTCACCGGCGCGGAGAGCGCGTTGGCGGTAAACAACAACGCCGCCGCCGTTCTGCTGATTTTATCCGCCATGGCGGCGGGGGGAGAGGTGGTCACCTCTCGGGGAGAACTGGTGGAGATCGGCGGCTCGTTCCGCATTCCCGATATCATGGAAACTTGCGGCGCAAAACTGCGAGAGGTGGGCACCACCAACAAGACGCATCTTTCGGATTATGAAAAAGCCATCGGGGAGGATACCCGGGCCTTGATGAAGGTGCACACCAGCAATTTCCGCATTCAGGGCTTCACGGAGTCCGTCCCGCTGGCGGATTTAACGGCGCTGGCCCATGCAAAGGGCCTGCCGGTGATTGAGGATTTGGGCAGCGGTTCTCTGTGGGATTTGGAGCGGTTTGGCCTGCATGACGAGCCGACGGTGCAATCGTCCGTCGCGGCGGGGGTGGATGTGGTGTCCTTTTCCGGCGACAAGCTGCTGGGCGGGCCGCAGGCGGGTATTATCGTGGGAAAAGAGCAGTACATCGACCGGTTCCGCAGCCACCCGCTCTATCGCGCCATGCGGCTGGACAAAATGACGCTAGCGGCACTGGAGGCGACCTTGCGGGCCTATTCCGACGGCACGGCGGAGACGGAAATTCCAACGCTGTCCATGCTGGCGGCAGCGCCGGAGACGCTCAAGATGAAAGCACTGCGGCTCTGCGCGCTTGCTCAAGAGGCGGGCGTGGACGCGGAGGTGGTTCCGTCTGAAGATCAGGTGGGCGGCGGAAGCGTTCCCACCCAGCTGCTTTCCACCTTTGCCGTGGCGGTAACGCCGAGACGGGTCAGCGTGGACAATCTGGAAGCGGCCATGCGCCTGCGGGACCGGCCCATTATCGGCCGCATTGCCCATGACCGGTATCTGCTGGACGCCCGCACGCTGCGGGAAGACGAGTTTGCCTGCATCGTGCAGGCGTTGACGGAGAGCGCACTATGAAACATGTCATCATCGGCACTGCGGGCCATGTGGACCACGGAAAGACCCTGCTCATCAAGGCCCTCACCGGCATTGACACCGACCGGCTGCAGGAGGAGAAGAAGCGGGGCATTACCATCGAGCTGGGCTTTGCCCACTTGGATTTTGACGATGGAACGCAGGCAGGCATCGTGGATGTGCCGGGCCACGAAAAATTTATCAAAAACATGCTGGCGGGAGCCGGCGGCATTGATCTTGCCATGCTGGTGGTTGCGGCGGACGAGGGATTCATGCCCCAGACCGTGGAGCATCTGGGCATTCTGACCCTCCTTGGCATCAAGGACGGCCTTGTGGTCATCACCAAGGCCGACATGGTGGACCCGGAGTGGCTGGAGATGATGCACGAGGAAATTGCCCAGCGGGTCGAAGGGACATTTTTGGAGGGAAAGCCCATCCACACCGTCTCCGCCTATACCGGGCAGGGCATTCCAGAGCTGAAAGAGGATTTGCACCAGCTGGTGCTCCGCGCCCGGGAGAAAAATCTGCGGGTGCCGTTTCGCCTGCCGGTGGATCGGGTGTTTTCCGTGGACGGATTCGGCACGGTGGTTACCGGCACGCTGATTGAAGGGGCCATGCACGAAGGGGATTTGGCGCAGCTGGCGCCCTCCGGTGCGGAAACCCGCGTCCGAAACCTGCAAGTCCACGGAAAAGATGTGGAGACTGCCTACGCGGGCCAGCGGGTGGCGGTGAATCTGGCGGGACTGAAAAAGACGGATGTCCAGCGGGGCGACGCGGTGGTGAAGCCCGACAGTGTTCGGGTATCCTTAATGTTGGACGTGCGTCTGCAAAATCTGCGCCATTCCCAGCGGGTGATTTTAAACGACTCTCAGGTGCATTTGTACCATGGCGCGGCGGTGCTGCTGGCTAAGATTGTACTGCTGGACCGGGACAGTTTAAACCCCGGCGAGAGCTGCTTTGCCCAGCTGCGGCTGACGGAGCCGATTGCCTCGAAGAACGGGGATCGGTTCGTGATCCGATTCCTCTCGCCGCTGGAAACCATCGGCGGAGGAACGATTCTGGACGATGCACCCGTGCGGCACCGGCGCAATGTCCCTGCCGTTCTGGAGGCGCTGAAGATTCGGGAGAGCGGGTCCAGCGGGGATCGGGTTGTGCAGGTGACGGCGGAATTCGGCACAGCCCTGCCCGACGGCGGAAAGCTGGCGGGGAAGCTGGGCATGGACATCACGGAGCTGGAAGAAGAGCTGCGGGAGCTGGTGAGCGTTGGGCGGCTGGTGGAGCCGCTGCCGAACCGCTTTGCCGCGGCGGAGGTCATGGACGGCGTGCGGGATTCCTGCCGGACGCTGTTGGGAGACTATCACAAAAAGAATCCGCTTCATGCGGGTATGAAGGCTGCCGAACTGCGCCAAAAGCTGTTCAAGGCCATGGATCAGACCACGGCGGACGCCTTGCTGAATCAGCTCTGTGAAGAGGGGAGCATCCGCCGTGTGGCGGACCGGTATGCGCTGGCGGAATTTTTCGTCCACTTCACCAAAAAGCAGAGCGCCATCAAGCAGCGCCTTTTGGAGAGCTATTACAAAGCGGACATCGAGCCTGCCACCACAGAGGAGATCATGGCTCAGTTTGCGCCCAACGAAAAGGCCGATGCAAAACAGGTTCTGGACAGCGTTCTCACGGCGGGGGAGCTGGTGATGCTCGCGCCCCAGATCTGTTATCATGAGAAGACCTATCAGCGGGTGTGCGGCGTGGTGGCGCAGCACTTTGCGGAGCATGAGACGATCACACTGGCGGAACTGCGGGATGCGCTGGGCACTTCCCGCAAGTATGCGCTGGCGATTTTAGAGTATTTGGACCGGACCCATGTGACAAAAAAAGAGGGGGACTTCCGCCGCCTTGGAAATCCCCAGTTTTTGAAAGAAAACCAGCCGTGAAGCGCGGACGCGGGGGATAGCGCTGGGCGCGTCCGCGCCGCAGGAAGGGCTTGCCATTTGAGGACGGACATGGTATAATCACGCCGTCGACCGCAGAAAGCGGCGATTTTCGTGGGAGTAGATGGGTGCTGGTGTGCCCCCCGGTCTTCAAAACCGGTGAGGGTGGTGAAGAGCTGCCCAGGTGGGTTCGATTCCCACATATTCCCGCCATGGGACGCCGCGCATCTGCGCAGCGTCCCGTTTTTTTGTCCCGGTAAACTATGCTTGCGGCGCAGAGCGCCGAAGGAGGGCTTATGGAACTGCGACAGCTGGAAGCGTTCACCTATGTGGCGGAAACCGGCAGCTTTTCCCGTGCGGCGGAGCTGCTGCATGTCAGCCAGCCCACCGTCAGCGCTCATGTCACGGCGCTGGAGCAGGAACTGGGACTGACCCTGATCGCCCGAACCACTCGCGAGGTCAGCCCCACGGAGGCGGGGCGGATTTTACTGGAATACGCGGGACAGATGCTGACGCTTCGGCGGCAGGCGGGCGAGGAGATGCGCCGGTTTGCCACAGAACTGTCTGGCACGGTCACCGTGGCCGCGTCCACAGTTCCGGGCCGATATTTTCTGCCCCGACTGCTGGCGGCATTTCAAAAGCGGCACCCCGATGTGAAGTTTGATCTGCGCATGACGGACAGCGCCGGCGCGGTGGAACAGGTGACGGAGCGAAAGGCTGAGATCGGCTTTTGCGGCACGCTTCCCGGCGGCAAGTGCATTGCCCGGGAGTTTGCCAACGACAATCTGGTGATGGTGGCCCCGGACACGCCGCGGTATCGGGCCTATCGGCAGGAGGGAGTTTCTCTGCGCCGCATCGCGCGAGAGCCGTTCGTATTCCGGGAAGAGGGCAGCGGTACCCGCCGGGAGACGGAGCTGTTTTTAAGGGGCATGGGCGTGGAC
>JABNAD010000980.1_pt1 | contig 12368 bp, 10 predicted proteins | sample 7240381 | NCBI WGS metagenome assembly JABNAD01 (sample SAMN11332834, study PRJNA596920) | anaerobic digester metagenome | biome: digested sludge; isolation source: digested sewage sludge-derived enrichment culture grown on H2/CO2 | place: Germany: Goettingen | reverse complement strand
TTAGACAACTCCTTGACTTTAGCTGCTTCATCTGCATCTGCCAGATTTTCCAGCAAAAGTTTTGCAACGCCAACCTTATCAAGATCATCAGACAAAGCACCATCAAAGCTGTTAAGCTTTTTAATCCTTTCATGCTGACTTGTATATCTGATTCCTTCATTGGAATAAACAGTTGGGTCAACAAATGAAACGCTGCTTATGCTTCCGGAAATTTTTAGAATTTCCGAGCTCATAACCTCATCAATTTTCTCCTGGTAATCCTGGGTGCTAAAAAAGCTGTATACTGCAAACACAAGAGCAGCCAGCACCGCAAGCAGCACAATTATTCGTCCGTAATTTATTTTTCGTTTTTTGCTGTACATGCTATGTCTTCTTGCCATAACTACCACCTTATATCTTTTAATTTAAGAAGCTTCTTTATATTTTCTTCAAGCTCCTGTAGTGTGCCCTCATTGTCAATGATTTCATCTGCCATGGAAATTTTTTTCTTAATAGGTATTTGTTTGCTGATGATTTTTAAAACATCTTCAGGGTTTTTACCTTCCTTCAGAGCCCTTTTTTCAAGCCTATTTCTTTGTGTTTCTTCGCTTACGCTCACAAGCCATATCTCATCAAACTTAATGCTGTATGACTCATTCCTTGCAATGCTTTCAAAAATCAGAGGTATGTCTAAAAATATTACTTCGTCATTTGAACTTTCAACACCCTTTGCAAGTTCCTCCCTGACGAATGCATGAACCATGTCATTGAGGGTTTCAAGTCTTTGTGTGTCATTGAACACAATGCTGCCGAGAACACTCCTGTTAATTGTGCCATCTTCATTTAAAATTGTATGTCCGAACAAGTCAACAACCTTGTTATAAAGCTCTGTTCCTTTATTGTAGCCTTCATGGACAATTTTATCCGAATCAAGAACATTAAATCCCATTTTTTTTAAAATATCAACAGCCGCTGACTTACCTGTTCCAATGCTTCCTGTGATGACAATCACTTTTTTATCATTAAATGTTTCTGATTCTTGTTTATGATGATCTTGATTATTTTGCTTCATACCAGCTACCGCCCACATTCACGTCAGATTCCAGGCGAACCTTGAAACCCTTAACCACATTTTCCATTTCTTCCTTAAGAAGTGTCTTGACCGCTTCAAGCTCATCACCGGCAGTTTCTATTATAAGCTCATCGTGTACCTGCAAAATCAGCCTTGATTTCATTTTGTTATTCTTTAACCTGTTGTAGACTCCAACCATTGCAGATTTGATTATATCTGCTGCCGTGCCCTGCACAGGTGTGTTCAGGGCAATTCTTTCTCCAAAAGAACGGATGTTGAAATTGCGGGATGCAAGCTCCGGAATATATCTTCGTCGCCCGAAAAATGTTGTAACATATCCATCCTTCTTGCCCTGTTCAACAATGTTTTTCATGTATTGGTCAATGTTTGAGAAAAACGACAGATAATTGTCTATGTACTGTTTTGCTTCCTTCCTTGGAATACCAAGGTCTCTGCTTAACCCGTAGTCGCTTATTCCATAGACGATTCCAAAGTTTACTGCCTTAGCCCTGCTTCTCATGGTGGAAGTAACCTGTTCCATGTCAACATGGAAAACCTGTGATGCTGTCTTTGTGTGTATGTCTTCATGATTTATAAATGCATCAATAAGATTTTTTTCATCTGCTAGATGTGCCAGCACACGAAGTTCTATTTGGGAATAATCGGCATCGCATAAAACAAATCCATTCTCAGCAACAAAAGCCTTTCTCAGCTCCCTTCCCTCATCCGTCCTTGTAGGAATATTCTGAAGGTTTGGTTCTGTGCTTGAAATTCTTCCTGTTGCTGCAATTGTCTGGTTGAATACAGAATGAACTCGTCCGTCTTTGCTTATTACGTTTTTAAGCCCGTCAACATATGTTGAGTTTAACTTAACCATCTGCCTGTAATCAACAATATATCTGGCTATTTCATGTTCAGACATGAGTTTTTCCAACACTTCCGCATCAGTTGAAACGCCTGTCTTAGTCTTTTTAATGACAGGAAGATTCAACTTTTCAAAAAGAATATATGAAAGCTGTTTTGGGGAATTTATGTTGAAGTTTTCTCCTGCCAGCTCATAGATGACTTTTTCAAGCTCTGCAATTTTCTCCTGAAAATGAACTCCAAGTACACCAAGCATATCCGGATCAACCTTGAAACCTATGAACTCCATGTATGCCAGCACTTCAATAAGAGGAATTTCAATCAAATTGAAAAGGTCTGTCATTTCAAGTTCAGCAATTTCAGATAAAATCAGTTTTTCAGTCCTTATTACTACATTAATGAAATTGTACAAATAAGTTTTTTTGCTTTCCAAGTCCAGTTCTCTGAATGTAATTCCTTTTTTGCCTGTTCCAAGAATTTCATTTTCAGAAAGTATGTCTTCTTTCAAGTATTCATAGGCTATTTTGTCTATGGAATATGAGCTTTCAGAAGGATTAAGAAGATATTTCCCTATTTCAGAATCAAATGATATTCCGTTAAGCTCCATATTATTTCTCATAAGGTAAATAACTTCATTTTTGATGTTGTGTCCTGATACATTGATTGTACCGTCAACAAATATATATTTTAAAATGTCAAGGACCTTTTCTTCGCTTATTTTTTCTAAATCTATGTAGTATATTTTGATTCCGTCAGAAATTCCTATTGCTACCGCATTGCTGTACAATGCCCTGTCACCGTCTAAGAGAAATTTAATATAAATCTTTTTAGTTTTTTTGATATCTTCTGCAATTTCAATTATCTTTTTTTCATCATCTACATAAATAATGCTTGTGTCCACGTAGTTATTTGCATTTACATTTACATTTACATTTACATCTTCATCGACCTCTGCAGCATCAAACAAAGACATCTGCGACTGTTCCTGTACATTTTCAGGCGAGGTAGTGTCTTCTATTCTTTTTTTGAAATTTCTGAACTCCAGCTGATCGTACAAATCTAAAAGGCTTTTTGCATCCGGCTTTTTAAGTCTGTAGTCTTCAATATTAAAATCAATGGGAATGTCTGTGATTATGCGAGCGAGGCCCTGGCTCATATATGCCTGAAGTTTGTCTGTTTCAAGTTTTTCTTTTAGCTTACCTTTTATGTTGTCAATATTTTCATAAATGTTGTCAAGGCTTTTGTATTCCTGAATCAGCTTCAAAGCAGTTTTTTCTCCAACACCCCCAACTCCCGGAATGTTGTCAGAAGAATCTCCCATGAGAGCCTTAAGGTCAATGAACTGTGCAGGAGTTATTCCATATTCCTCGTTCATTCTTTCAATGCTCATTTCCTCGGTGTTTGTAACGCCTTTTTTCGTAAGTATAACTCTTGTGTTGTTGTCTATAAGCTGAAGATAATCCTTGTCGCTTGTTACAAGGTATGTCTTTGCTCCATATTCTTCTGCAGCGCTGGCAAATGTTCCTGCCACGTCGTCTGCTTCAAAACCTTCTATTTCAACACATTTAATATTATGAACCTCAAGAACATCCCGGATGAGCTGAAACTGTGAAACAAGCTCGTCAGGAGCTTTTTGTCTTGTGGCTTTGTAATCTTTGTATTGTTCATGCCTGAATGTAGGCTTCTTTGGATCAAATGCAACACATATGTACTCAGGAGAATATGTATCTATAAGTTTATACATCATGCTTAAAAAACCATAAACAGCATTTGTAAACTGACCTTTTTTAGTCTTAAGAGGAGGCATAGCGTAAAACGCTCTGAAAAGCAAGCTGTTGCCATCCAATATCATAATTTTATTTTCCATGTAATCTCCTTTGCATCAAAAGAATTCCGTTTTGCTGCAACAGCACCGGTATCTTATTATTATTTTTATTATAACAATTTCTATTCTCAGGGTAAAGGAATATTTTATCTCATATATTGATTTTTCAAACATATAATTAATTAACGATGTGGAGGTGCAATAAATATTGAACAAAATTACTGCAAAAAACTATAATTTTTCAAATGTGAAGTTCTTTACTCCCATGCAATTAAGCGAACATTACAACTTGTACACAAGATATATTGATTGCCTTAATAAGGTTAATCTTGAAATGTCCTACAGCGACACAAATGAATGCAACCAAAATTACAGCAGTACAAGATCCGCCCAAAAATCAAAGACATTTTGTTTTGATGCCATAAAACTCCATGAACTGTATTTTGAAAACCTCACAGGAAACAACACAACAATTTACGGATCTATTTCAGAAGTAATTGACGACGTGTTTGGTTCATACAGCAATTTTCTTGAAAAATTCAAATGCATCGCGCTGTCCATGAGAGGATGGGTAATGTTGTGCTTTGACAAATACAATGGCGAGTATTACATCTATGGGCAGGATTCCCATGACGACGGTGTCATGCTTTACGCTGAGCCTCTAATAGTTCTTGATGTGTATGAGCACTCCTACATGATTGATTACGGAACCAACAGAAGCCTGTATGTTGATGTATTTTTTGAAAACCTTGATTTTAAAGTCGTTAATTCAAGAATAAATTATCTGCTAAATTTGGAACCCAAAGAACCCCCCCACATATAATAAATTAAACAATAAACTTAAGGAGGTTTCAAATATGGGATTTTTTCATGGCAATAGAGTAGGCGGCGCTAGCGGATCAAATTTACTGTTTTTCTTCTTATTGTTGGTAATTTTATTCAACCAGTGCGATGATTTTGATCTGTAATAAATAAAAATTGCATTTAATAAGAACAATAAAAGGCCTGGATTTCCAGGCCTTGTTATTGCATTATTTTATTGTTATTTGTCTTTGTATCTTTCAACCATAAATTCCTTGAATTTTTCTTCAACTTTGGAAAAATATCTGTCAGGCTGATATACATAGTAAAGCTTTCTTTTAAGATTCATACCTTCAACGTTCAATATGAACGCTTTTTTTTCATTTATTTCTTGTTCCACTGCCTTTTTAGGAAGTACAGCAAGTCCTAAGTTGTTTGTTATGAATTTCTTGATTATGTCGTTGTCTTCAGCCTGAATTACTATGTTCAGGTCGCTCAATTTAATTTTTTTTCCGTTCAGATAGTTTTCAAACATGTGTAGTGTTGCTGATCCCTTTTCCCTGACAATGAACTTTTGCTCAAGAAGATCAGCTGCTTTTATTTTACGGTCCTTGAACTCTTCATTTTTTTCGGCAGATGCCACAACAACAACTTCATCTTCCGCAATGCATATGCTCTTTAATTTTTTGTTCTTGGACAATATTCCCGTAAAACCAAAGCTTGTGAATCCTTCTTCTATGTTTTTGAACACCATGTCCGAGTCAATTTTTTTAATTACATATGTTGTTTCAGGATACAATTTGTTAAATTCGATTATCAAATCGTGTATGTAGTAATCTGCAGGCATTGAACTTGTGTATACAGTCAAATTGCCCTTTACCAAGTCGTCTTCACACCTAAGCAAAGAATATATTTTGTTTTCTTCGCTCAATACGCTTTTTGCATATTTGTACAGAATGTAGCCTTCTTCGGTTGGTACTATTTCTCTGCCGCTTTTCTTAAAAAGCTCTGCTCCGAAATCCTTCTCAAGAAGCTGCATTTGTTTAGAAACTGCAGGTTGTGTTATGAAAAGCTTTTCTGCTGCCTTTGATATATTTTTCAAATTAATTACTTCTATAAATGTTCTTAGGTAAGATGTATTCATGATTAACCCTCATATTATATTGGCTGTATGCCCATTCCAACTGCTTCATGCTCAAAACCTCTTCTAGGAGAGCCTATCTGTCCGTAAAGAACAACAGCAATCCAATTTCCACTGGAAGGGTCGTCCTCGATTAAGGTGCCTCTTACAATTGTAAATGTAAGTCCTGCGCTCCTTAAAACTTCACCTAGCATGACCTGCCCCCTGCAGTAACCGCTGAGAGCTTCAATGATAGCATGATAAAGTGCATGTTCCTCATGGTAGTTCTCACGAATGATGTCTTCTCTTGAAGCCGCTGTTTCTATGGCAGCAACAATTTTCTTCGCATCCATTGAACCGGCCTGGCCCCTGTAAATGACATAATTCTTTTTTTCATAAAATTCCTTGAGATTTTCCATGTCGCCGTCATCCATTGCCAGCAGCAATGCTATTTTACCAATACCACGTTTATTCATGACTACCTCTTCATTGAGTTAATTATAACGCATAACGCATTTTAAATTATACCATTAAAATGGTGATAATTCCAATATTTTTTTCTCATAAAAAAGTGTTTCTTCCTGAAGAACATCTGCTCTGTTTTTATATTCAAAAACAAAATCCTTATCGCTGATTGTTTCAAGGTTTATTCTTACATTTAAAAGTGCCGAGAGAACTGCTGTTCTTGCAAGCATTGCAGCTACAAGACCGTCAGTAACGGCATTTGAATTTCCTCTTGCAACAACGGCCTCAGCCAGAGGAAGGATTTTAAAAGATGTTTGGGCAACATCAAGAGGAACCTCTGCTGCTATTTTTGCACTTTCTTCTATAGCTTTGTTTCTAAGAATTTTTTGTTCATCATCTTCCTTTGGCATTTTGTATGCTTCCATGACTTTGTTGTAAGCGTAGCTGTCCCTTTCAATGTCATCAAGCAGCTTACTTCTAAGAGCCATTGCCTTATTTTTTATTTCATTCATTTCAGATTCAACTTCAATGTATTTTTTCTTACCCGTTGTCAGGTTGGCAACCATTTCTGCAAGAGCAGCGCTCAATGCTCCGCAAAGAGCAGCAATGCTTCCTCCTCCAGGAACAGGAGAATTAGAAGCTACAACTTCTGCAAATTCATGTATAGACTTATTTTTCATATGGGTTCCCCTTTACAATTTCTCCGTTTTTAATTACTGTTTCAACTATGTTTACTGCTGCATGGTATGGAAGAAAATGAATTGAAGGATATTCAAGAATTATTATGTCTGCCTTCTTTCCTTTTTCAATGCTTCCTATTGTGTCAGCTCTGCCCACTGCAGCTGCAGCATTTATTGTGAGAGCTGTAATTATTTCTTCAATTGACAATTTCATGTGAATTGCTGCTAAAGCTATGACAAGTGGTATTGAATTTGTGAAGCAGCTTCCCGGATTAAAATCCGTAGCCAGTGCCACAGCACAGCCTTCATCTATCATCATTCTTCCCCTTGCATATTCTTCCTTGAGGCAAAATGCTGTTGCAGGAAGAAGCGTGGCAATAGTATCAGACTTTGAAAGCATATTGATTCCTTCATCAGAAGACTGCAGCAGATGGTCTGCAGAAACACAGCCCAGTTCAACTGCAAGTTCTGTTCCTCCAAGCTGAACCATTTCATCAGCATGAATTTTAAGTTTTAATCCTGCATTTTTAGCAGCAGACAAAAATCTTCTTGACTGTTCCACAGAAAAAACATTTTTTTCACAGAAAATGTCTGCAAACTCTGCCAATTGTTTTTCAGCAACAACTTTAAGAACATCGTTTATCATGAAATCAATGAATTCATCTTCTTTTCCTTTGTATTCAGGCAGAACGCTGTGAGGTCCTAAGAATGTAGGAACCAAGTCCACAGGATGAATTTCGTCAAGTTTTTTCATGGCTTCAAGCTGTCTTATTTCTGTCTCCATGTCAAGGCCGTATCCGCTTTTTCCTTCTATGGTTGTAACGCCCATATCCATAACTTTATCAAGCCTTTTTTTGCCTGTCAGTACAAATTCGTCCAGTGTTGTGCTTCTTGTTGCCCTCACGGAACTTGTTATTCCGCCGCCTCTTTCCATGATGGACATATAATTGTCCCCTCTTAACCTCCATGAAAATTCGTCAGCCCTGTACCCTCCGAAAATCAAATGAGTGTGAGAATCTATAAAACCTGGGAGCACTGCCTTGCCTTCAGCATTTATTACTGTATATTCATAGTTATCATATTTTGAAAGTATTTCATCAGTTGTTCCAACATCAACAATTATACCGTCTTCAACAACAACAGCACCGTTTCGTATCATGCCAATGTCTGACATATCTTTGCCGTGCTTTGGACTTCTTCCACTGCATGTGACAAGTTCTGAAGCGTTTTTTATAATAAGTCTTTTCATGTTTCTCCTTTCGAATGTACCCTCCGCAAATTGCGGAGGGTAGTTTCCTTACTGAAGTCTTGTTTCAAGCACCTGGTCGCTTGAGAAATTTTCAAGTCTTAAATAATAATCTGCTGTATCAACCAGCGCCTGCATTGGAACAAGCCCTACTATTTCGCTGCCCACAATGTTTACTCCGTATCTTGCAGCTTCCATTTTGATTGTTTCAAAAACTCTGTAAATGGATGTCTTTGTGTAGTCCGTAAGGTTCATGGATACCTGTACTATGCCCCTGTCTTCAAGTTCTATTCCAAGAGCCTTCACATATCTGAACCCGCCGCTTAAGTGTCTCACCTGTTTTGCAATTTTGCTTGCAATTTCAAGGTTGTTGGTTGAAAGATTAACATTGTATGCAACGAGAGGCATTCTTGCTCCGATTACTGTGGCTCCGGCTGTAGGGTGAATAGTTTCAGGACCAAAATCAGGCTTCCACATGTCATCCTTCATTTTTTCTGCCATTCCTTCAAACTGTCCTTTTCTTATGTTAGCAAGATTTTCTCTGTGAGGTGCCGTTGCTGATTTTTCATATAAGAAAAACGGCAGCCCGTATTTTTCAGAAGCTTCCTTTGCAACATGCTTTGCAAGAGCATCTGCTTCTTCAACAGTTGCATTTTTTATTGGAATGAATGGAATTACATCAACTGCTCCCATGCGTGGATGCTGTCCTTCGTGATGATTGAGGTCTATTAATTCAACTGCCCTGCCTATGGCTTCAATCATGGCAGCCCCTAATTCTTCCGGTTCTCCGACAAGAGTTACAACTGTTCTGTTGTGGTCCTCATCGCTGGAATAATCAAGAAGCTTAATATTTTTCTTTCCTCTGAAAACATCAAGTATTCTTTCTAATTTTTGTAAATCTCTTCCTTCGCTGAAATTTGGAACGCATTCTATTATTTTGTTCATGATTTTCTCCTGTTATTTTTTATATTCTGTAAATGTTCTGTCAATTAATTCATCGCTTGCAACGTAAGGAATTGTAATGTGGTCTTCCCCTGCAAACTGCTTGTTGTATTCCATTGTTGTTTCGATGGAATGTTCATTTCTTGCCCATGACCTTCTTGATACTCCCACCATTGTATCCCATGGTATTGACTTAAATAGAATTTCATCAACTCTTCTGCTTCCATCAAGAACCATTCCAAATCCACCGTTTATGGACTTGCTTATTCCAACTCCCCCGCCGTTGTGAAGGGCAACAAGGCTCATTCCTCTTGCTGCATTTCCGGCAAAGCAGTGTACTGCCATATCTGCTGTTACATTGCTTCCGTCATATATGTTTGATGTTTCTCTGAAAGGTGAATCTGTTCCGCCTGTGTCATGGTGGTCTCTTCCTATCATCACAGGACCTATTTCACCGTTTCTTACCATTTCATTGAACTTAAGGGCAATGTCCCTTCTTCCAAGAGCATCCTGGTAAAGAATTCTTGCCTGTGTTCCTACAACAAGCTTATTCTTTTCAGCATCGCGTATCCAGATGTAGTTGTCTCTGTCCTGCCCTCTTCTGTCAGGATTTATGCAGGACATGGCAGCATGGTCAGTCTTTCTTAAATCCTCAGGATTTCCGCTTAAGCAAACCCATCTGAAAGGTCCGTAGCCGTAATCAAACAGCATTGGTCCCATTATGTCTTCCACATAGGACGGGAATATGAAACCTTCGCTGGTGTCAGTTCCATTTTTGGCAATTTCCTTCACTCCCGCATCAAAGACGGCTTTCATGAACGCATTGCCGTAATCAAAGAAATAAGTTCCTCTGTCTACCAGTGTTTTTACTGCTTTGAAATGTTCTTCCAGAGATTTGTTTACAAGTTCAGCAAACTTTTCTCTGTCAGCCTTTAACAGCTCGGTTCTTTGCTCAAAGGTTAAACCTTTAGGACAGTATCCTCCGTCATATGGAACATGGCATGATGTCTGGTCAGACAAAAGGTCCACGTGAATATTTTTATCTACTGCATATTCAAGGAGATCAACTATGTTTCCGTGATATGCAATGGAAATTGTCTGTTTTTTGTCCAGGTATTCCTGAGCCTTTTTAAATGCTTCTTCAAGACTGTCAGTTACCATGGTAACCCATCCCTGGTTCAGTCTTGTTTCAATTCTTGAATAATCGACCTCAGCAATTATTCCGACACCGTTGGCAATTTCAACAGCCTTTGGCTGAGCACCGCTCATTCCTCCAAGACCTGAAGTGATAAAAAGATGTCCTGCAAGGTCCTGGTCAGCAGGTATTCCAAGTTCCTTTCTTCCTGCATTTATGAGGGTGTTGAATGTTCCGTGAACTATTCCCTGAGGTCCGATATACATCCATCCCCCTGCTGTCATTTGTCCGTAGCTTGAAACACCCATGGCTGTAGCCTTTGCCCAGTCGTGAGGGTTGTCAAACATTCCTATCATAAGTCCGTTTGAAACTAAAACTCTCGGACTGGTTTTATGAGACTTGAAAAGTCCTAGAGGATGGCCTGACATAACAGCAAGAGTTTGTTCATCTGTAAGCTGTTCAAGATATTTTTTTAAAAGACAGTACTGCATCCAGTTCTGGCAAACCTGGCCAGTTTCCCCGTATGTCACAAGCTCGTATGGGTACAGTGCAACTTCATGGTCAAGGTTGTTGTCTATCATAACCTGAAAAGCTTTGCCTTCAACGCAGTTTCCTTTGTATTCTTCAATTGGTTTTCCGTAAATTCTTTCCTTTGGCATGAAACGGTAGCCGTAAATCCTGCCTCTCGTCATGAGCTCTTCTAGAAATTCAGGAGCAAGTTTTTCATGAAGATTTTCAGGAACGTACCTGAGGGCATTTTTAAGAGCAAGCTTGATTTCTCTTTCATTTAATGTAAGCTCTCTCTTGGGTGCTCTTCTCACATTTTCTTTAAACACTGGGTATTCCGGAAGAACGTCATCTAATTTAATTGTCATAGCATTTAATATGTCTAAATTATTAATCATCTTAATACCTCCATTCTTATTAATATCATTATACAAGAACACCGTCGATAAATCGTCTATACATTTAAGATTTCTTAAAGCTTTTTTTATTATAATAAATTTACAGTTAGTAAGAGAAATCTTATTAACATCTCTCCCCCTTGTTTTTTTATAAATACGTTATTAGGTCTTGCACGAGCAAGGCCTAATTTTTTCTAATTTTAACCCCTATCCATTATGCTTAAAATTGTTGATTTTATTGATAATATGCTATATTATTGAAATATAAACTTCAGGAGATACTATGGATATTATTTCAGTAAAAATGCTTGGTAACCCCACAGTTATGTACAACCAAAATAAGGTGACTTTTCCTTACAAAAAGGCAGAAGCCTTGTTTTATTATGTCTGTTTAAACAAGCATGTGAGAAGAGAAGAAGCAATGAACATATTCTGGGCTGACACTGACGAAGCAACCGGGCGCAAGAATTTAAGGGATGCAATTTATAAAATTAAATTGAGCACATGCGATACAATCTTTTCACCATCAAAAACATACATTGAATTTTCTGACAATGTTAATATTGAAATTGACACAGACAATCTTGACGTTTCAAATGCCAGAAATTTGTACACCGGAGATTTTCTACTGAACTTCTCAGTAAAAAACTGCTTTGACTTTGAAAACTGGATGATTGAAAAAAGAAATTTCTATAAAGACATATATATACAATCCGTATTTGAAAAAGTCAATGAGCTTGTGTCCATCGGTGACTATGTTAATATACAGAAATATTCAGACATATTGATTCAAAATGATCCTTACAATGAAAAAACACTGAGATATCTCATGAAAATTTTTGCTCTTTCTGAAGATTACAACACATCAGTTAAACTTTATTATGACATGTGTTCTGTTTTGAAGCATGACCTGGGAGTAGAGCCGGAACAAAAAACAAAGAAAATGTACAAAGAAATACTGGAGCTTAAAAACACATTTAATCAGGATCAGCAAAAAAACAACTTCGATGAACTTAAAATTAAGGTTGAAAATTTAACCGGTTACTACACCATGTACCACGAAACATATCCTGTACTTGCTACTGAGTTTTCAAATAGAGACGATTTTTCAGTAACTGATGTTGAGAAAGAACTTTCGAACATAGAAAAGGATTTGAAAAACATAGATAACCTTGACACAGAATACATAAAAATCAAAATGGAAGAATCGTACCTGGCAGGAAGATATTATATTTCCAAAGGAAACTATAACAAGGGTATAGAAAAAATCAACATAAGCATAAAGCTTGCAGAAAAACTAGACAACTTCATTTATCTTTTGAACAATTACAAGC
>JABNAD010000806.1_pt1 | contig 12373 bp, 12 predicted proteins | sample 7240381 | NCBI WGS metagenome assembly JABNAD01 (sample SAMN11332834, study PRJNA596920) | anaerobic digester metagenome | biome: digested sludge; isolation source: digested sewage sludge-derived enrichment culture grown on H2/CO2 | place: Germany: Goettingen | reverse complement strand
CTCAACCGGTTGAAGATACCGACCATCATCGTCTTCGAGGGCTGGGACGCCGCCGGCAAGGGCGGGGCGATCCAGCGATTGACCGCCGAGATGAACCCCCGGGGCTACGAGGTGGTCCCGGTGGGGGTTCCGACCGCGGACGAGAAGGAGCACCACTATCTCTGGAGGTTCTACCAGAAGCTGCCCCCGGCCGGACACGTGCGGATATTCGACCGCTCCTGGTACGGACGGGTGCTCGTCGAGCGCATCGAAGGATTTTGCTCCACCGAGGAATGGAAGCGGGCCTACAAGGAGATAAACGCCTTCGAGGAGATGCTGGTGGACAACGGTGCCGTGCTGGTCAAGATCTGGCTGGAGATCGGGAAGGACGAGCAGCTGAGGCGCTTCGAGGAACGGGACGCCGACCCGATGAAGCAGTGGAAGATCACCGAGGACGACTGGCGCAACCGGGAGAAGTGGGACTTCTATGGACGGGCGGTGGACGAGATGCTCTTCCGAACCAGCACCAAGGCCGCGCCCTGGACCATCGTAGAGAGCAACGACAAGTACTACTCTCGCGTCAAGACCCTGCAGACCATCGCGCAGGCCATGGAATCCAAGCTTCCGAAGAAGGACTCCAAATGATTAATACCCCCAGGGCTATGCCCATGCAATCGAAGTGATACAGATGTCTAGTTTCCAAGATTTCGGTCTCAGGGATGAGATCATGAAGGCCATCGAGCGCATGGGGTTCGTCGAACCGACCCCGGTGCAGGTGGCGACGATACCTCTTACCATGAAGGGAAAGGACGTCATCGCCCAGGCCCAGACCGGCACGGGCAAGACGGCCGCCTTCGGCATCCCGATCCTAGAGTCCTTGACCAAAGGGGTCAAACCCTTTTCGCTCATCCTCGTTCCCACCAGGGAGCTAGGGTCGCAGGTCTCGGACGAACTGAAGAAGCTCTCCTACTTTATGGACGACGTGCGGGTGCTTCCGGTCTACGGAGGTAAATCCATCGACGACCAGATAGACGCCTTCCGCAAGGGTGTGGACATCGTGGTGGGAACTCCTGGACGGGTGATAGACCACCTGCACCGGGGCACGCTCGCCCTGAACGAGATCGAGGTGCTGGTCCTGGACGAGGCGGACCGCATGCTGGACATGGGGTTCATCGAGGACATCGAGTACATCGTGTCCAAGACCAAGAAGCAGAGGCAGACCCTGCTGTTCTCGGCGACCATCCCGGAGGCCATAAAGGAGATCGCCGCCCGGCACATGGTGGAGCCGGAGACCATAATGATCGGGGAGGAGCAGATCGTGCTCCCGACGACCAAGCAGGTCTACTTCAACATCGAGCGCAAGAACAAGATCTGGGCCCTATGCCGTGTGCTGGACGCTTACAAGCCCAAGGCCATCGTGTTCGTGCAGACCAAGGTCATGGTGGACATCCTGGCCAAGCGGCTGGACTCCTACGGGTACCGGGTGGGCGAGCTTCATGGCGACCTCACGCAGGCTAGACGCGAAAAGGTCCTCAAGGAGTTCCGGGAAGGAAAGACCGCGGTCCTCATCGCCACGGATGTCGCGGCACGCGGCCTGGACATCGAGGGCGTGACCCATGTCATCAACTACGATATCCCGGAGGACCCGGAGGTCTACGTGCACCGCATCGGCCGTACCGGACGCGCGGGCAAGGAAGGTATCGCCATCACTTTCATCACCTCCAAGGAGGTGCACCTGCTCAAGAAGATCAACGAGTTCGGTGTGACCGAGATAACCAAGGAGGAGATCCCGGAGAGCGGCCGCAAGGACGTCATCCGCAAGGTCATGGACTTCGAGGACCAGGCGGACATGTTCGGCATGGTGCTCTTCAAGGTCGTGGCCGGGGAAGGCGAGCCGGTGGAGCGCGGGAAGCTTCTGGAAATGCTCAACCGGAAGTTGAGAGTACCGGAACTGGCCATCGGCAACGTCAATGTGCTCAAGGACCGCACCGAGTTCGAGGTCCACAAGGATTCGGCCAAGAAGGTGCTGATGGAGCTGAAGAGCCTAAGGGTGGACGACAAGAAGCTGAAGGTGGAGATCGTTCACCGGGAGCTTCCGCCAATATCCATGCAGTGATCTCAAAACCCCTTTTAATTCTTAATAAAAAAAGAAGGATGGGTAAGGGGTTTTCACTTCTTGCGCTTCCTGGCGATGGTCTGCAGCAGGGCGATGATCGGGAACCTGCTCTTCTTGTCCGAGCTGGACACCTTGCCCGTGAGCAAAATATCCTTCTTGAACAGGGTGACCGCGACGAACATCGCCAATAACGCCACGGCCGAGGTGTAGGCGATACCGCCGAGCACCAGGGCGTAGTCGTCGAACATCAGGGAGCGCATGGCGATCATGGGGTGGGAGAACGGTATCGCCAGCACCAGCACCTTGACCATCATCGGCAGCGTGTCCACGTCCGTGAACATGGTCACGAACATGGGGATCATGGCCAGGAACGTGACGGGCATGGTCATGGTCTGGGCGGCCTTGTAGTTCTTGGTGAATATGCCCAGGATCATGCACAGGGCCAGGGCGAACACCAGCGAGGCGAAAAGCGACATCCCGACCAGCACGTAGTCCAAGATGCTCAGGGTGAGCCCGAACTCCGCCAGGTCGATGGAGGTGGATCCCATCAGCGAGTCGAAGTAGTAGCTCATGCCGAACATGTAGATGACGGCCATGAGCAATCCGACCAACGCGGCGCCGATGAGCTTGCCGAAGACTATGGAGGTGCGGCTGACCGGCATGGTCAGCAGGGTCTCCAGGGTCTTGTTCTCCTTCTCCGAGCCCATCGACGAGATCACGATGCTGCCGGCGTAGATGATCACCATCATGACGATCAGCGGCATCACGAACGACTGGGAGGACATCACGCTGGCGATGGTCGGCGGGGATATCCCGGTCATCTCCTTGCCCTTGAACAGGGTGGTCTCGTAGTACTGGGTGGGGTTCAGGATGAGCGAGGCGTTATCGCTCATGTTCCCGTTGATAAGAGCGGCGGATATGGCCTGGTCGACGTACATCAGGTTGGCGTCCGCGGCCGCGCCGGGCACCGAGTCCATTATCCCGGCGCCTTTCATGATCCAGAATATCTCAATGGTTCCCCGGGTATCGTTCTCGATGTCCGAGGTGAAGTTACTGGGAATGACGAACAGCGATACCCCGCCCTTTTCATCCAGCACGTTCAATGCCTCCTGAACGTCCGTGCCATTATACACTATGTCGGACGTGGCGTTGAACACCGCCATGGCCACCAGGGACAGGGAACCGCCGTCCTCATTGATCACGGCGATCATCGGCGGCTCCTCCAGCTGTTCCTCGACCCCTCCGAACACCCCTCCGAGGGAGCCGAACAGAATGGCAATGATTATGATCGGAATGAGGGTGGCCGGGGTCAGCAGCTCCTTGACCTCCTTCCTTATGATCTTGCCGAGGCTGCTCATTTCCTCACCACCCTGACGAACACTTCCTCGATGTTCTGCGCCTCGTACCTCTGCTTAAGGTCGGCCGGAGTACCCTCCGCAACGATCATTCCATCGTTGATCAGGGCGATGCGGTCGCAGAGCAGCTCCACCTCCAGCATGTTGTGGGAGGAGATGAGCATGGTCGTGCCCTGCGAGGCGAACGTCTTCACGGTCCTGCGTATCTCCTGGGCGTTGAGCACGTCCAAGCCGGAAGTCAGCTCGTCCAGGATGGCCAGCTTGGGCTTGATCATCAATGCCCGGGCGACAAGTAACCGCCGGGCCATGCCCTTGCTGTAAGTATCCACCTTGTCGTCGATCCTCTCTCCCAGGTTGGCGATCTCCAAACCCCTGGCCACCAGTTCCTCCATCTCCTTGCCCTCGGCGAAGAACTGGGCGATGAACTTCAGGTACTCCCGGCCCTTCAGGTGCTTGTAGGCTCCGGCGTCCTCCGGCAGATAGCTTATCACCCGGCGGACCTCGTCTGGCTTTTCCCGGAGATCGATCCCCTGGACCTTGATGCTTCCCCCGGTGACCTCCAGCAGCGTGGACAGTATGCGCAGGGTGGTGGTCTTTCCCGCTCCGTTCGGACCGATGAGACCGAAGACCTCGCCCTCCTTCACGTTGAAGGAGATGCCCTTGATCGCCTGGAACGAACCGTAGTTCTTCACTAGGTCCTTTACCTCGACAGCGTACATGGTATGCTTCCCCATCCCGGGTATTATGTACGGATAATAAAAACATAGGATGGTTCGAAAAAAACGCGAGGGTGGGTGAAGGATAGATAAACCCTAACTGGTATCGCAGCACATGGACAAGGAGAGGTTGGCGCTGCTAGGGGCATCGGCCGGCATCGTCGGCGTGGTGACCTTCCAGGTGCTTTTCAGCATCTCCCTGCTGTTCCATCCGGACTGGCGCTTCGGCCTCGACCTGATGAGCGAGCTGGGTACCACGGAGCCGCACACCTGGCTCTTTAACCTCTCGGTGATCGTGATGGGGGCGATGGGGGCGGCCTTCTCCCTTTCTCTTCTCCGTTTCCTATATTGGAGCTTCTTCGGCAAGATCTCGGTGGGCATGCTGGTGGCCGGGTGCACCTTCCTGTCCCTGCTGGGGGTCTTCACCATGGAGCAGAGGGCTCTGCACGACGCCCTGGCCTGGAGCTTCTTCGTCCTCACCGTCTCTGGACTGCTGGTGCTTTCCATCCCGATGTACATGTACTGGAGCAAGGCAAGGTGGGCCTTCGTCGCCACCCTGGCCACGGTGCTGCTCAGCGTCACCAGCCTCATATTGATCGGCCTGGGGCTCATGAAGCACCACCTGGCCGAGGTACTGGTGGTCTACGCCCTGGGAGCCTGGATACTGGCCATATCGATATTCATGATCAAAAGGCTGCTGAAGAGGGACCTGCCGTTCACTCCCTATAACGATAGCTGATATTGCAGCTCCCCTCGCGGCTGACCATGCAGGGTCCCATCGGCCTTTTAGGCGAGCATCCGCGGCCGAACGCCGGGCACTCCTCGGAACGGATGATGCCCCTGAGCACCTCGCCGCAGCGGCAGCCTCCCATGTCCTCCTTGACCTTCGGGGCGTCCTTCAGTACGTCCTCGTAGACCAGGCGGGCGTTGTGCTCGGCGAGGTCGTCGGAGACCTCCAGGGCGCTCAGCGGCAGCATCGGGAAGCCTCTCCATGCCCGGTCATCAGCTCGGAAGGCCTTGGCCAGCATCTCCCTGGCCTTGGGGTTGCCCTCCGGGCGCACCACCCGGGGATACTCGTTCTCCACCTCGCTGCGGCCTTCCTTGACCTGCTTCGCCAGCATGTATACGCTCATCAGCAGGTCCAGGGGCTCGAAGCCAGTAACGACCTGAGGAACGCCCTTGGGACCGGCGAACTCGTTGAAGATGTCGATGCCGGTGATGGTTGCGACATGTCCAGGCTGTATGAGACCGTCGATGCGCACCTCGCCCATGGCGAACAGGGCCTTGAGCGCGGGTGGCAACAAACGGTGACAGCTCAGCACGCTGAAGTTCTTCGGCGGATCATGGAGCAGAGCGTAGGCGGTGGACGGGCTGGTGGTCTCGAACCCGATGGCCATGAAGACCATTCGTTCGACGTCGGAGCTCATCCTCAGCGCGTCCTCCACGGAATACACCACCCGAACGTCGGCCCCCTCGGCCTTGATGTCCGCCAGCGACCCCACCGGAGTTGGTACGGCCAGCATATCCCCGAAAACGGTGATGGTCACGCCGGCCTTGGCTAACGTTATCGCCTCCACCACCTCCTTGGTGGTGGTGACGCAGACCGGGCAGCCCGGTCCTTGCCCGATGGTTATGCCGACCTCGGTCAGCATCTTTTCCAGGCCGAACTTGACCAGGGTGTCCTGGTGCGTGCCGCAGACATGCATGAAACGCAGCTCCAGGTCCATCTTCCTCAGCTTGGCCATGATCTTGCTGGCCGTCGCCTCGTCCCGGTATCTCAGATCGTTCATTCCTGCACCACCTTCATGGATGTAACTCGACACGATTGTCCCTTGAGGACCTTCACCCTTGCCTTGCACTTCGGGCAGGCCAGGGACGGCATGGACATGTGGAACTCCTCGCCCACCTTGTCCGCCCGGCCCAGGTATCCGCAGGACAGGCACTGCAGCTCGGTCTCCTCCGGCACGATGACCAGCGTGGACCCTTCCAGCGCCGTTCCCCTGGTGATGATCTCATAGGCGAACTGCAGCTGCTCCTCGCCCAGGAAGGTCAGCTCCCCCAGGGTCAGCTGGACCTCCTCCACCCGGAGGACGTCATGCTTCTCCAGCTCCTTGAGGACGCTCTCCACGATGCCGGCCATGACGGATACTTCGTGCATCCTTTACGCCAACTCATCAACCAATATTAATTGAATGCCTCTTTCGCGGTATCGGCGACGAAGGAAGGCTGGCCATAAGCAACTTAGATATAGGCATACAGAAATACGAAGTCCGTTCACCATGCCAGAGGAAGTTCCGCGCAACGAGGCCATCGAGTCCATCATCGAGGGAAAGAAGATGGAGGCCTATGCGGAGCACCGCACCAAGGAGATGCACGCCTGCGCCCTGTGCGGGGCGATCGGCTACAAGAAGAGGCCGATGAGGCCGGTCGGCCACAAATGGATATGCATCGATTGCCTCAGGGCGCTCAAGGAGACCTTGGACGGCCTCGACCAGTGGGAAGCGGAGATCCAGCTGGAGAAGGAGATGGCCAAGAAGATAGATGAGACGCTGCGCACCTGATCTCATTTCTTATCGGGGTATGCGCATTCCTTTCTGACCGGGCACTGCGAGCATCTCGGGTTCCGGGGAAGACATATCTTCTGCCCGAAGCGGACCATGGTCCCGTTGATCTCGCACCACAGCGCCTTGGGGAAGACCTTCCTTAGGGCCATCTCCGTCTCGTCCGGAGTGGCGCAGCTCACGATCCCCAGGCGGTTGCTGATGCGGTGCACGTGGGTGTCGACGCAAATGGCCGGCTCCTTGAAGGCGTAGGTCATGACGCAGTTGGCCGTCTTTCGCCCTACCATGGGCCACCTGGTCATCTCGTCGATGTCCCGGGGAACGCCGCCGTTCTCCACCACCAGCCGGGCGATCTCCTTGATGGCCTTCGCTTTCGCCCGGTAGAAGCCCACCGGTCGGACCAATGACTCCAGCTCCTCGATGCTCGCCTCGGACATCTCCTCCGGGGTGTTGAAACGCTGGAACAGTTCCGACGAGGCGTGATAGGTGTTCAGGTCCCTGGTCCTCTGCGAGAGCACCGTCGCCACCAGGATGTGGAAGGGGTCCTTCTCCCACCAGGTGTCCTCCTCGTCTATCAACCCGGGGAAGGCCATCCTCTCTATCGAGCCGCGCATGCTGGTGAGCAGCCACCTAAGGTCCATGTCGCCCCTCCAGGTACTGCATCGCTTCCCCGATGGTGTATAAGGAACCGCTGACGAAAAGGAGACCGTTCCTGCCCGCGATCCCTTCGGCGAGGTCGATGGCCCCTCCCACCCCGTCCACAGCTTGGCAGTTGACGTTATAGGGAAGCACCGCCTCCAGCATCTCCCCTGGCCTCAACGCCCTGGACGATGACGAGCTGGTACAGATGATCCGATCGAACCTGGGGGCCAGGTGGGACATGGCGCCCCGGGCGTCCTTGTCCCTGAGCATCCCGACCACCATGACCCTGGGGTTCCCAGGGAAGATATCCAGTTCGGAGGCCACCGCCTTCGCACCGTCCGGCGTATGCGTGACGTCCAGGACGGTCAACGGAGAACGGCGGACCATATCCAGCCTCCCCGGCCACCTGGCCTTGGAGAGGCCTTCCACGATCTGGTCCCGGGAGATGGAGATGCTCTTTCCGAGCTCCAGGGCCATCTCCGCGGCCACCGCCGCGTTCTGGCACTGGTAGCGCCCGAGCATGCCCAGCCTCACCTCCGTCCCGAGGGAGCCCAATCGCACCGTTACCCCATCGAGGTCCCGGGAGATGCAATCAGAATGGAAGTCCCGTCCCAGGAACTTTATCTCCGAACCTCTACACCCGGCCATCCAGGAGATCACCCGCTTGGCGTCCGGTGATTGTGGCGAGCATATGACCGGCACCCCCTCCTTGATGATCGACGCCTTCTCGTAGGCTATCTTGCTGAGCGTGTCGCCCAGATACCCCGTGTGCTCCACGCTTATCGGAGTGATGACGCAGCATCGCGGACGAACCACGTTCGTGGCGTCCAGGCGTCCGCCCATGCCCACCTCGACCATCGCCTCCTCCACCTTGCTCTCGGCGAAATGCAGGAAGGCCATGGCGGTGGTTATCTCGAAGAAGGTCAGCGGCCGGGGGAACTTTCCGGAACCGGCAAGCTCGCGCATCTCCGAGGCGTACTTCGCCAGCCTCGCTGCGGACATCTCCTTTCCATCCACGGTCATCCTTTCCGTGAACCGTACCAGGTGCGGGGAGGTGTATAGACCTGTGCGGAAACCGGCGCTGTGCAATATGGACGCCCCCATGGCGGAAACGGAACCTTTTCCATTGGAGCCGGCCACGTGGACCGCGCCGAAGCGGTCCTGGGGGTCTCCCAGCTCCTTCAGCAACAGGCGGACGTTGGACAGTCCCAGCTTTATCCCCGTGCTCTCCAGGGAATAGAGCCATTCCAGGTCGTCAGGGGAAGCGGGGCTCATCCCTTCACCCCGGCCACCCATTCTCCCAGGCCGACCCCCTTCGCCGCGGCCATGCGCTTCATGGCCTTCATGATCCCGCTGCCGTACTGGGCCGCCTTCTTGGGGGCCTCGGCCGAGCTCAGCCCCATTTCACGGGCGATGAGACGCAGCGGCTGCTTGTTGCCCAGCTCCCCGAACAATTCCCCGGGGGGTATGCACAGGGCCGCCTCGATCACGTTCAGATCGAGATACGGGCAGACCAGCGTCTTGCCGAGACCTTGCGCCAGGCGCACCTCCCTGAGAAAACCCTCGAAGAGCAGGCGTTGAACGTCAACCGTCCGCGCCTCGTCCAGTTCCGTGGGGGACATGGACGCGTAACGGGCGTACCCGCCGAATAGTTCGTCGGCGCCCTGCCCGCTCAGCAGAACACGCTCTGGAACCTTGGTGCAGATCAGGTATAGCGGCACCTCGAAGGAGATGGTGACCGGGTCGTTCACGCCCATGCGGTCCCGGAGATAGGCTATTGCTCCGCAGAGCATCCCGTCATCCATCAGTATCGGTTCCCAGGGGAGCCCGAGCTCCTCAGCGACCTTACCGGCGGCATCGAGGTCGTGGGAGCCGGGATATCCCACCGTGTACAGGCGAAGCTCGGAGAGAGGCTTGGCCAAGGCGGTCAACAGAGCGCTGTCCAGACCCCCTGAGAATAGCACCGCCGTCCGGCCTTTCGATAGAACCTCGAGGCTGCCGGTCAATCGAATTTGAAGCTCTTCCACGCTAGCGTCAAGTTCCAGTTGGGCCCGCTCCTAGATATCCGCTCTCACATGGCTAAATAGCATTATTAATCATTAGGATAATACCAAGCGGAGCATATGGACAACGTCACCAGGATTGGCGTCTCTCTAGAACCGGACCTTTTGGAGGACTTCGACAAGCTCATCGATCGGAAGGGGTACATCACCCGTTCAGAGGCCATAAGAGATCTTATCCGCAGCACCCTGGCCAAGGAGATACTCAAGGAGGACGAGAACGCCGTGGTCTTCGGCACCATCACCTTGTTCTACAGCCACCACAAGGGCGGGGTGAAGGAACGCCTGATGGAGATACAGCATGAACACCATCAGCACATCCTGTCCTCGATACACGTCCATCTGGACATCGAACAGTGCCTGGAGGTGCTCATCGTGAACGGCACCGTTAAAGAGGTCAGACAATTGTCTGACGAATTGGGCAGCGTGAAAGGCGTGACGCACCGTACGTTGCACCGCACCCCGGTCAGCCTGGGCGAGGAAGCGATGCGCACGCACATCCACGAGCATTAGACGACTCTAGCCTTCGCCATCGGGGCAGATAACCTTTTTAAATGTTAACTCTTGATGCCCCCTGATGAAGAGACTGGTCATCTCCGAGAAGTCCAACGCCGCGGCGCGCGTGGCCACCATCCTTTCCGATGGTGGCGCCAAGCGCAAGAGCGTGCGCGGAGTACAGGTGTTCAATTTTGAAAGGGACGGGGACGAGTTCTTCGTGGTGGGCCTGCGCGGCCACATCATCGAGCTGGACTATCCCCCGGAGTTCAATGATTGGTCTAAAGTGGACCCTAAGGACCTGGTCAAGGCCCACCCGGCCAAGAGGGTCACCGCCCTCAACATCCTGCACACATTGAGCGAACTGGCCATGGAGTGCGACGAGGTCATAATCGCCACCGACTTTGACCGGGAAGGAGAACTCATCGGACTGGAGACCGTATCGCTCCTGGAGAAGCCGCCCCGCTCCGTGCGCCGGGTCCGCTTCAGCGCCCTCACCAAGTTCGAGATCGAGGGCGCGTTCAAGCAGCTGACCGACCCCGACCACCGGTTAGCCGAATCCGCAGAGACCAGGCAGGTCATCGACCTGGCCTGGGGGGCGGTCCTGACCAGGTTCATCTCGCTCGCCAGCGGCCAGATGGGCAATAACTTCCTTTCTGTGGGAAGGGTGCAGAGCCCCACCCTGACGCTCATCGTGGATAGGCACAAGGAGATCACCGAGTTCGTCCCCGAACCATACTGGACCGTCGTGGCCCGGCTGGAGAAGGGACAGGAGTTCTCCGGCGATCACCTGGCCAACCCGTTCAAGGACGAGGCCAAGGCCGACGCTGTCAGGAAGAGGGCGGACTGCGGCCAGGGCAAGGTCATGGGCATGGAGCGCAAGGAGAAGGACGAGTATCCGCCCGCTCCGTTCAACACCACCACCATGCTCAGCGAGGCCAACAAGCTTGGCCTCTCTCCATCGCTGGCCATGAAGGTGGCCGAGGACCTCTATACCGCCGGTTACATCTCATACCCCAGGACCGACAACACGGTGTACCCGCGGTCCCTTGGACTGAAGAACATCCTAGAGAAGCTGAAGAGATCCGACCTGGGCAAGGAGGCGGCGGATATCCTGGGGCAGGAGACCATACGTCCGTCCCGCGGCCGAGTGGAGACCACCGACCATCCGCCTATCTATCCTACTGAGGCCGCCACCAAGAAGGAGCTCAAGGGCGCCAAGTGGACGCTGTACGAGCTGGTGGTAAGGCGTTTCCTGGCCACTCTGGCGCCTTCCGCCCGTTCCGAATCGGCCAGATGCGATCTGGAGCTGGGTGGAGAACCGTTCCGGGCCGAGGGCTACCGCATCCTCTCGCCGGGCTGGCGCAAGTACTATCCTTACTGGAGGGTCAGCGAGGTCCTGCTGCCCGAGATCAAGACCGGGGATATGGTGGAGATCAAGGAAGTTCGGAACGACCGGAAGGAGACCAGGCCGCCCTCCCGCTACTCGCAGGGCTCGCTGCTCCAGGAGATGGAGCGGCTGGGACTGGGCACCAAGTCCACCCGGCATGACATCATCCAGAAGCTTTATGACCGCAAGTACGTCAACGGCAACGACCTTGTCCCGACGTTGAGCGGGCTGGCCGTGGTCAACGCCCTGGAGAAGCACGCCAAGATAGTCACCGAGAGCCGGATGACCGCCCAGTTGGAAAAGGACATGGATGCCATAGCCAACGGCGATTCGTCCCTGGTGGAGGTGGTGCAGGAATCACAGGCCATGCTCCTGGACATAGTGGAGGTGATGACCAAGCAGCGGCAGCAGATCGGCGACGAGATAAGGAACGCCCTGCAGGAGCAGCGCTTCATCGGTACCTGCCCCAAGTGCGGAAAGGACCTGCGCATCGTCCGTTCCCGCAAGGGAAGCGAGTTCATCGGCTGCTCCGGTTACCCGGAGTGCGACGTCACCTATCCGAAGCCGGGCGGCGCCCTGGTGCAGCCCTCCGAGGAGAAGTGCGAGGCCTGCGGCCTGCCCAAGGTCAAGGTCATCCGCCGCGGCTCTCCGGTCAAGCTGCAATGCATAGATCCAGATTGCCAGTCCAACCAGGGCAAGGAGTCCGCCGGGGCCTGCCCGGAGTGCGGGAAGGAGCTGCGCGTTCTTTACTCGCGCGCCGGAAAGCGCTTCATCGGCTGCTCCGGATATCCCGAATGCAAGCGCACCTATCCGCTCCCGCAGTTCGGCACCCTGCAGTTCCTGGGCGAGAAGTGTCCGGAGTGCGGCGCGCCTACCCTGAAGGTCCTGGGACGGGGCGGATGGCAGTTCTGCGCCAACATGGAGTGCCCGACGAGCAAGAGGGCCAAGGCCAAGAAGGAGGGCGAGGAGCCCAAGAAAGCGGCGAAGAAGACCGTCAAGAAGACGGCCACCAAGAAGGCCGTGAAGAAAGCCGAGGACGAGGGCACGGAGACCGGCGTA
>JABNAD010000643.1_pt2 | contig 12389 bp, 12 predicted proteins | sample 7240381 | NCBI WGS metagenome assembly JABNAD01 (sample SAMN11332834, study PRJNA596920) | anaerobic digester metagenome | biome: digested sludge; isolation source: digested sewage sludge-derived enrichment culture grown on H2/CO2 | place: Germany: Goettingen | reverse complement strand
ACTAGCCACTGTGGAAGCTAAAAATCTTACCAGGTGGAAATCAAATACTCCACTGCTAACCCCCGAATAATGTATCCTTTTAGTTGGCAATAACTTTAAGGATGGTACAGGAGATGTTAACAATGGAGCACGTTTATCATATCAGATACCAGTTCAATGAGAAAGAAAAAAGTATTCGACAGATCGCAAGGGAAACCGGTCACGCCCGGCAGACCGTCAAAAAGATCGTAGAACAGGAGAACTTCAGCAAACCAGACCGCATTAAGCGACCACGCTGTAGCAAAACAGACCCGTATCGAGATCAGGTTCGCCGCTGGCTCATCGCCGGCCAAACCGCACCCCGTAAGCAGCGCCATACCGCCCGTAGGGTCTTCCATCGCCTCAGGCAAATCGAAGAGTGCCAGGGACGCGAGATTACCGTCTCAGAGCGTTCAATCCGCAATCTGGTGATCGAGCTCAAGGCGGAATTAGGCCAAACTACCATCGCCTCACTGCCGCTTCCGCACCCCGCTGGCGAAGCCCATGTTGATTTTGGTGAAACTGCCTTCTACGAGCGGGGCACCTATCACGAGGGATTCCATCTGGCACTGACATTACCCCATTCCGATGCCAAGTATGTGCAACTCTTTAAGGGGCAAACCTTTGAGTGCCTGGCTCAGGGACTGATCGATATTTTCCATCACATCGGCGGCGTCCCGCGAGTCATACGATTTGACAACATGTCGACGGCGGTCAAGGCCATTAAGGCCTATGGCGAGCGAGAGGTAACTGATAATTTTCAGCGGTTGCAGTGCCATTTCGGATTTGAGAGCAACTTCTGCAACCCGAACTCCGGGAATGAGAAGGGGTCGGTGGAAAACTACGTCGGCTACAGCCGTCGCAACTACTTTGTGCCGGTGCCCGAGATGACCGATCTGGTTATGTTTAACCGGGAACTACTGCCAAAGTGTGATAAAGACCTGAAGAGAGAGCACTACAAACTCGAGCGACTGGTCTCAGATCTTTTTGAGGAGGACAAGATCAAACTAAAGCCGCTGCCACAATACCCCTTTGAAGTCAGCAAGCATGTCATGTGCCGTACCAACGCCTACGGAATGGCCAAATTCGCGACCAACAGCTACTCGACGGGTGGACATTTGGCCAGACGCGACGTGACACTCAAAGTCGGCGCTCATACCGTGACGGCATTGGATCCGGCGCAGGGCGAGGTAGTCACCCACCCTCGTCTGTATGGAAAACATAAGGAATCGATGTATTGGGGGCCCTACCTGGATGTCCTGGCACTCAGACCCACTGCACTCAAGTACAGTGGATTCTATGAGGGGCTCCCCGGCGAGGTGAAGAACTTCCTGTCCGAATGCGACCTGCCAGGCAAGAAGCAAATATTAGGCGCCGTTTCAAGGGCAGCTCAGGCTGAGGGCATCGACAGATCCGTCTGCGCGCTCTCAGACGCCCTCTCATTCTCGCCCAAGGATGCCGACAGCTTTGTATCAGCATATGGGTTTGCCTTGCAGGGGCCTCACCAGGTTCCCAAGAACATCGTGCCGGCAGATCTACCGTCTCTGACCGAGTATGAACTGAACTTCAAGGCTTACGGCAAGCTGATGGGAGATGGGCAATGCAAGAGATGATTCGCAGCCTGTGCAGGCAGCTTCGGATCGGCTCACACATTGCAGAGAGCTACAGCCAGATCCAGGCAGCCTCACAAGAGGAGTTCCTGTTAAAGGTTCTTACCGAGGCGGTCGCCACCCGCGAGGTGGAACGAAAGAACCGGAATATTCAACAAGCCGGGTTTGATCTAATCAAGTCAATTGAATCTTATGATTTCTCGGAGATGACACTGCCAGGAGGGGTGTCACCTCAGTCTCTGAAGGCTTGTAAATTTGTTGAGAACAAGCAAAACCTGATCCACTATGGCAGGCCGGGGAGTGGCAAGACGCATTTGGCCACCGCCTTAGGCGTGGAGGCCTGTAGGGCCGGTTACAAGGTACTTTATTTCAAAACTAGCCGCTTGGTCAATCTGCTGAGCAACGCCCGTAAAAATGAAACAGAGGTTAAATTCTGGAAAAAACTGCGCCAGACCGATGTCTTGATCCTGGATGAATGGGGCTACATCCCCTTCGAGAGAACCGGCACTCAGCTGCTGTTTGAAGCGATCTCTGAGTGCTACGAGAAACGGAGTGTGATCATAACGACCAATCTGCCCTTTGACGAATGGAACACGATATTTTACGACCAACGGCTGACAACGGCGATCCTGGACCGGCTGGTGCATCATGGACTACTCCTGATGCATGATGGACCTAGTTACCGCGTACGGCATTCAGAGATGAACTAACCAACCTCATTGGGGGTGGTAAATTTCTTAACTTCCACACTGGTAAAAAATGTCTTGCCAAACACATTAGATTGGGATGAAACTTTTAAATATGTACGCTATATCAATTCTGATACAGGAACAAGTAAAATCAAGTACCAATTATACGGCTATTATATAAAAAACTTCTTCGCGTGACTCTTTTCCTTTCAGCGTAGCAGAATCGTAGCAGTATTTTTTACAGCTGCTAAAAATGGTCATTTTTAAGATAATAGAAATAAAAAGAGCGGCTATAATACTCACTAATGTAATGGAAGATAAATTTAGCTGATCCGTGTGCAATTCCGGATGGGCCTCCATAAAACCTGATCCCTTAAATGTAAAATACCCTGGGAAGATCATCGCACTGATTCATCTTCCCAGGGTATTTTTCACTTCCAGTCCTAATGGATAAGGATGATATCGAAACCTGGTTTGGAACCACCTGGCAAGGCTTGAAAGCCTTATACAGAATCGTCAAGCTGAGGGACCTTATTCTATGGGAAGTCGACTTAATGGCAATAGTAAGCACCAAGATTCAGCATGGTATCACCATAGTTACATAATCACAATAAGGCCACTAAGTGAATCGTGCGTGTCAGGACGATTCATTCAGTGGCTTTTGATTACATATGAAACTGTCTGAAATAAGGGAACAGTGTACTAGAACATATCCCGCTTGCTCAGGAACAATCCGGTAAAGACGGTGGCTGCCAGCATGATCACGGTGATGATCAGAGTCCCGTTAGGACTTTCTGAGAAGGGCAGGCCTCCGGTGTTCATGCCGAAGTAGCCGGAGATGATCTGAGGCACGGTCATCATGATGGTGATGGCCGCCAGGAACTTCATGACGATATTCAGGTTGTTGGAGATGACTGAAGCGAAGGCATCCATGGTGCCGGCCAGAACGTCGCCGTAGATGGTAGCCATTTCGATAGCCTGGCGATTCTCGATGATGACGTCTTCCAGCAGTTCGTGGTCTTCTTCGTATCGCTTCATCAGCTCCAGTTTCAGCATCTTGTCAAGCGTCACCTCGTTGGACTTGAGGGAGGTGGTGAAATAGACCAGGGATTTTTGCAGGGACAGCATATGGATTAGTTCCCGGTTCTTCAGGGACTTGTAGAGCCGTTTTTCCACCATGACGCTCTTTTTGTCGATCTGGCGCAAAAAGATCAGATAGTAGGCTGAAATCCGCTGCAGAATCTGCAGGATGAAGCGGGATTTCTTAAAGGTATAGAAAGTGCGGATCTTCTCATTGGAGAAATCCTGCAGAATCTTGGAATCTTTCAGGCATACGGTGATCAGATAATCCGCCGTATGAATAATCGCCAGAGGGTAGGTATCATAGGTCAGAGAGTTTTCCTCCGTTTCAGTGAATGGAATATCCACCAGGAACATCAGGGTCTGATCCTCGGAGTCGATGCGGGATGTCTCATTGTCATCCATGGCGGCCCGCATAAATTCCAGGGGAACTCCGGTGCGCTTGGATACCAGCATCAGTTCCTGTTCTTTTGGGGCGGTAATATTAATCCAGCAGCCTGGTTCAATAGCAGTCAACTCGATCAGTTTATTGTCTTCAATGGATGTGCTTTTATAAATTCTGATCAATGATCTTCACCTCGTTTCTCATTCATTTTCCGATCCGACCGTTTCGAAGAATCAGTCAACGCTGATAATCAATCAAAACGGGCGGAGATAGAAGCCTTGAGTCTCTATTCCCTATTATAAGCCTAACAGCAAGCTATTTACAGGGAATCGACCGGATTTTGCCGTCAGATCTCGTTGGAAACTTGTTGGATAAGAAGTATAATTGGTTGTCTGAACATCAATACACGACTTATTGGGTAGACAGAAGGAGAAATGACATGTCACTTTATTATCAGGAAAAAATTCAACGGCGCAAGCTGCCGTTTATCGCGGGTCTGTTGGCCCTGGCGCTTATGCTGATCATGGTATCCTCCTGGACCCGGCAGAATGCCGTAGGCCGGCTGGTAACGCTGGTAGATGGAATGCTTTTTGTGCTGTTTCTGGCATTGACGGTTCGAATCATCCACAGTTCGAAAAAACAGATGAAATACTCCCTGGTTCAGGACGAACTGATCATTCAGGAAGTGAGGGCCGGACGAAAGAAAGTGCAGGATCGGATTCATCTGAATCAGATCATCTCGTTCCAACCCGTATCCTTCGTTCGGAAACTGAACTGCATCGGCAAGGATACAACTTGCCTGATCCATCATTCCTATGAACTCAACTACAAAGCGAATGAAAAGAACCGCTCCGTAATTATCCGGCCCAGTGATCGACTGGCCAAGGCCATTCAGAAAGAATTGAAGCAGCTTAGCCTTTCGCAGCATTAAAAAGCCGGCACAAGCAGTTCAAATTTCAGGTTAAGTCTGATCCGATGCAGTCGTAACACAGGGAAACAGCCTCTATGCAGCGAGGCGAAATTCGAAGCATCAATGAAATAGAATCAAAAATGACAAAGCACAAGTTCCCGGTTGGCGAACTGTGCTTTGTCATTTCACGGTATAATGGACATGGTGATGATATGGGAAGTATAAAACAGGCTCTGAATGAGCTCAACGTAAGGATAAAGGTTCGCGGCACCATGCCCGGCCATAAAGGCAGGCTGGCGGTTGACGGAGCACATGATGTGACGGAGCTGCCAGGCGCGGATAATCTGCAGCAGCCCAAGGGAATCCTGCGGGAAGCTGAACGGGAAGCCGCCCGGATTTACGGAGTAGCTGACGCCAGGTATCTGGTCAACGGATCGACTTCAGGCAATCTGACCCTGGTCTTCAGTTTTTTTGAAGAGGGGGATGAAATCCTGGTGGAGCGCAACTGCCATAAGAGTGTGTACAATGCCCTGGTCCTCCGAAAACTACGGCCGGTGTACCTGTGGCCCAAACAGGACGCCCGGGGCAGCAGCCTGCCGCAGGACTCAGACTCGGTTCGGGAAGCTCTGGCAGAGCACCCCCAGGCGAAAGGCGTCCTTTTAACCATGCCTTCCTATAAGGGACTGGTCAGTGACATCGAAGCGATTTACCGGGTCGTCCATGAGGTCGACGCGGTTCTGATCCTCGATGCGGCTCACGGAGCCGCCCTGGCCGGAATGGATCAGTTTCACGATTTTTACCGGTCCTGTGACGCCATGGTGATCAGTACCCACAAATCTTTGGCCTGCCTGAATCAGGGGGCGCTGATCCTTTCCAACCGCCCTGACTTGCGGCCGGCGATTCAAAAATACAGCAATATGTTTCAGACAACCAGCCCCTCCTACCTCATCATGGAATCTATTGAAAGTTCAGTGGAGGAGGTGGAGGCCGGACGATATCTCGATCCCCCCGTATTTTCGGCCCGGGACTATCAAACCCTGACTGTCAATCCGGAACTGACCGGTTATCGAATGGATCCATGGAAGCTGCTTTTGGTGCATGCGGGGCAGGGGAACTTCATGGAACAGTTTTTGGAAGGGCAGGGGATTTTTCCGGAGATGCACGATCAGCATTCCGTTCTGCTGATGCTCAGTCCATCCAACAGTCCGGAGGAAATTCAGTGGATCAGGGAATGTCTGATTAAGCTGGATGAACTGCTGAGCAAAATCAGCGCCCAGCCAGAACGGGAGTCCCAGGTCTGGTCAAAAGCAGCCATCGACCACATTCCCCGGCCCAGGCAGCATTGCCTGCCCTGGCAGGCGGGGGACAGGGGACAGGACGTCCTGCTGGATGAAGCCTGCGGCCGAATCGCGCAGGAACAGGTGATTCCTTACCCGCCGGGGGTTCCGGTTCTGCTTCCGGGGGAAGTGATTGACGAAGCCATGATCCGGTACCTGAAGCAGCTAAAGGCAAACGACATCGAAATCCTGGGACTGATTGAGAATCAATTGAAATGTGTGGAGGAGTAGTTCATGGGAATACTGATTGCCATAGAAGGGGTTGACGGTTCTGGGAAACAGACACAGTCCGATCTTCTGAATAAAAATCTGAAACAGGCCGGCTATGATGTCATGGAGATCCGGTTTCCGGATTATGAGTCCAGATCATCGGTTTTAGTGAAGATGTATTTGATGGGTGAATTCAGCCAGGATCCGAAAGACATCACAGCCTATCAGGCGTCCACTTTTTTCGCGGCTGACCGCTATGCCTCCTGGATGACCGGTGCCTGGCGGGCTCATTACCAAAAAGGCGGCATTGTGCTGGCTGACCGATACACAACAGCCAATATGGTTCATCAGGCCGGGAAGATACAGGATCTGACGGAACGGGACCGTTTCCTGGAATGGCTGTATGATTTTGAGTTCCGCCTCTATAGCATTCCGGTGCCTGATCTGGTGTTCTTTCTCGATGTTCCTCCTGAATTTCAGCAGCAGATCGTCCAGTCCCGCAAGAACAAAATCACCGGCGGCGAAGTGCAGGACATCCATGAAGCCAGCCGGGAACACCTCCTGGAATCCTATGATGCCGCCAATTATGTGGCAAAGAAATATCACTGGGAAAAAATCGACTGCGTTCACGAGGGCACCATGAGATCCATCGAAGAAATCGGCGCTGAAATTCTTGAAAAGGCACTGAATCGAATTCAGCGGCTGCAACGTTCAGCGGTTCAGGACCGGACAGATCCGACCGGTGAGGGCCGGTAGCGAGTCGAATCGATTCTCGATGCATCCGGTTTTCCTGGTGGGTGAATCCGTTTATAGCCAGACTACAGGGAATGGCGGAAGCAGTCGCAGCATCCGAAATGAATCAAAGAAAAAAACCTCCTGACGCTGATTTGTGGCCTGCACAAACCGGCATCAGGAGGTTTTTCATGTCGCCTGGAATTGATGGAGTTTCGGGAGTCAAACCGCGGGACTCAATATCGGCGGATCAGACTTAGCCGGACTTTCAAAGGCGTTCACAGTCCTACTTTCGAATTCACCGTCCCAGGGCACGACTCTGGAGCAGGACGGCGGCTTCGCGGTCCTGGGGAAAGGGTGCCGAAAGTTCATGCGTGAGCCATTCCGGGGCAATCCGGCGGATGACTTCGCCGATGCCCTGATGGGTCCAGGGTTCGTGCCGGTCGATTTGGAGAACATGGGGATAGGTCTGGGCAAAGCGCTGGAAATAATCCTGCGCCAGGTCGGGCGGGAGAGAGCCGGTATTGGTTCGGACATATTCGCCGGACAATGACTGGTGCAGGTGGATGCCACGGATCATCGGAACAATCTGCTCGTGGCGGTTCAGCATGTCATGGAGGTAGCGGATCGCCTGCGGTTCATCGCGCAGTGCCGGGTTGGTATTCAATAGATGACCGGTGTCAAGCAGGATGCCTTTGTTCCGGTGTTGAATTCCTTCCAGTAAATAGGCGGTCAGATCCGGATTGGTAAAAGTAAAGCCCGGCCACCATTGGTTTTCCACCAGTATGGCAAAAGGCCACGGCCGCCTGCCGGCCAGGGCGTTGATCACTTCCAGGGAAGCATCAATGACTTCCCGGTCGCTATGCTGCCACTGGTAGGTATAGCCTTCCTCAAGGGATACATCCGATACGTGGAACACCACATACTCTGCGCCGAGAGAGGCGGCTCGTTCCATTTCGCGCTCATAGTGCCGGATGAGAACCTGCGGATCCTCGCTGCCGTAAAATGACCGGATGGCCTCCCTCGTCCCAAATTTGGACAGGAGCCTTTTCTGATCACCCCGCCAGAAATCAACCCAGTCATGCCAGAAGGGAAGATGATAACCCACGGTCAGCTGCTGGTCAAACGGCGGTGGTGGAATCGTCGGATCTCCCCAGATGATTTCCAGTCCGTCCAGTCCCATCCGGGTGCAGGCCTCACGAAGCCCTTCCATGGAACCGAAGGAGTCCAGACAGTTGGGATATACAGGGTAATTGGTCATGATCTTCATGGGAAGCTATCCTTTCATGGCAGGGTTTGTACGGGATAAAAATAACAAGTAAAACATCTTTTCTACCTTAACCCAATCAGTTCGGTATGACAATGATTTTTCTGTGAATCCTTTGATAACAGATCAGTCATCCGCTGCTGCCGGTACCAGAAGCAAGACGAGAAATCAAAGGGATATCGCAAAGACCAAGCAATAAGACCAAGCAATAAGACCATGCTCAAAGACAATGCTCAGAGAAGAAGCTCACAGACCAAGATCAGGGATGAAGCTCAGAGACCAAAGACGAAGAAGAAGCTCAAACATAAAGTTCAAAGACGAAGAAGAAGCTCAAACATAAAGTTCAAAGACGAAGGTCAAGTCAAAGAACAAAGCCAAATCATCTGGATAATAACCAGAGAATAACGGATATTGTCCAAAGGAAACAGTCGAATTCCCATACCGGAAGATACAGGGAGGAATGGGTGTCGCCGCCTGACATAAAAAAAACGCCGGAACCCGTCGAATGCCCAGGGGCTGACGGATCTCGGCGTTTTTGCATGTCAGGACATCATCAGGTCTGTATGGACCGATGGCTTTTTGCGTTAGTCTACCATTCCTGCTCGTTCCAGGAACGCTGCCGGGGCTTTGCGGTTTTCTGATGGGTTGTTCGTTTAATCCGCTCTTTTTCCCGCTGGCGCATTTTCCGTTCATACAGCATGGCTTCCTTCTGCATGGTCCGAAAGTCTTCCAGCTCGGCCTCGGTGAGGTCACCGCGCTGGATGGCCGCCTGGACGGCGCAGCCGGGTTCGGTGGTGTGACTGCAGTCGGTGAAGCGGCATTGCTTCATCCAGGCGGCAATGTCGCCATAAACCGCTTCGACGGCTTGTCCGTCGTCAATCAGATCAATCCGTCTCAGGCCGGGGGTGTCAATCAGACAGCCATAGCCTGGGATGAGGATAATCTCCCGATGGGTCGTAGTATGTCGGCCCTGATCATCTGAATTGCGGATGCCGGATACCTTCATTCGTTCGTTTCCGAGGAGGTGGTTGATCAGCGTGGATTTCCCGACGCCGGAGGCGCCCAGCAGAGCGCCGGTTTTGCCGCCCCGGATCAGATCAAGGATCGGCTGGTAGCTGCTGGCTTCGTCCTGCCGGGTGACCAGAATAGTCCCTGGCCAGAGCTCTCTGGCAGCTGACAGATAGGCTTCATTCTCCGCGGAGCTGTTCAAGTCTGCTTTGGTCAGAATCAGGACAGGGGTCGAATCCGAGCTGGCTGCCATAATCAGGAACCGGCGGATTTTCCGTTCATGGAAATCCTGGTTCAGGCTGATCACGACAAATACATAGTCGCAGTTGGCCACCAGACCTTCGGTCAGACTGGCTGAAAAGCTGTCTCCCCGGGTCATGAGACTGGTTCGCGGTGCGATGTCCCGGATCATGTTATCCTCATCCACCAAAACAAAGTCACCGGTGACCGGATGGTCCAGGGTTCCGACCAGTGCCCGGGCGGTGCGGCCCGGCAGCCGGCCTGTGATTTCGCCGTCGGCGGTCAAAATTCGGAACAGGCCGTGGGTCTCGCCGGAAATCCGTCCGGGCTGCCCTTGTCCGTGCCACTGTTCCAGTAATTGGGGCGTAAACCCCAGATCATTTAAATGGTTCGTCATGAATCTCCTTCACTAAAAGTCCCGCACGAGCCTTCCGTGAAGCGACGGAAGGGTCAGTTCTGGCTGTACCTCGCTGCAAAATTAAGTTCTCTCATAAAACATCTCTCCTTCCATGGGTTCGTTCCTTTTGATTATAGCGCTCCGTGCCAAAAGGGCGCAATATGCGTTATAATGAATGAAAGAACAAATTAACAGCACAACGATTGATTTCATCATATAAGGAGGGCAACACATGAAACTTGTCATCGCCATCGTCAATGACGAAGATGCATTGGATTTACTGGATGAACTGACCGACAAAGAATTCCGGGTGACCAAGCTGGCTTCCACCGGCGGATTCCTGAGAAGCGGCAATACCACCATGATGATTGGTGTTGAGAACGAAAAAGTCCAGGAAGTTCTGACCATCATTGAAGAAACCTGCAAAACCAGACATCAGATCGTTTCCAATCCCTCACCCTTATCTACCACCACCGGTGTCTATGTGCCCTATCCCGTCGATATCGAGGTAGGTGGTGCCACCGTCTTCGTTGTGGACGTGGAGAATTTCGTCCGCGTGTAGGAGGAGTCCAGTGATTGGTTTTGAACAAATCAGAGAAAGTTTGCGGGGTGCCTCGAAAAGCGGCACCCTCGCTCATTCCCATATTCTGGTCGGACCTGACGGCATTGGCAAATCACCGATGGCGAAAAGTCTGGCCGGACTGATCCTGCGGCCGGACAGTGACGCGGTGCGGGACTATGTCGATATGATCCCGGTGCGGCCGGAAGGGAAATCCATCGGCGTGGACGAAGTGCGCCGCATCATCGGAGAAGCCAATGTCATGCCCTTTGAAGGCAGCCGCAAGGTCATCGTGATCTATAACGCCGAGCTGATGACGACTCAGGCTCAGAACGCCCTGCTCAAGACCATCGAAGAGCCGGCTTTCGGTGTTTTCTTTATTCTTCTGACCAAAACGCTGGATAATCTGCTGCCGACGATTCGATCCCGCTGCGCCATCCACCGGCTGTTTCCAATGTCCCGGGAAGAGATGAGACGCTACATCATTCAGCAGTACGGCCTGTCCGGCCCTTCGCTGGATGAGGCGGTCGCCATTGCCCGGGGAATTCCCGGGCAGGCCGATGAGTTCATTAAAAATCCGGCCCGGCGGGCAGCCTTTGACCAGGTGCTGGAATTTCTGACCAACCTGGCTGCCGTCCGCTCGCTGCAGGACCGCAGCGCCCTGACGATCCTCCGCCAGAATAAAGCAGTCCTGGAACAGGGACCGGAAAGTTTCCTGGAGGGAATGCTGCTTGCCGTCCGGGATCTCGCCTGCCTGAAAACAGGTGAAGATTACAAAAATCTGATCTTCCTGTATAATATGGAGAGGATGAAAACACTGGCTGGACGATATACAATGGCCAGGTTGAACCGAATCGTGGAAGTGTGTGAAAGTGCCGGACGACTGTTGGAGCCTGGACGCAACATTAATCGGGAAACCGTGGTGGATCATACGCTTTTTCAACTAGTGGAGGAAACTTAATGATAAATATAGTCGGTGTCCGCTTCAAAAAGGCCGGGAAGATCTATTATTTTGATCCCAAGGACCTGGAACTGGAGCTGGATGAAGCCGTAATCGTGGAGACAACCCGGGGCGTGGAATTGGGCATTGTCTCTCTGACCAAAAAACTGGTTCCCCAGGAGGATGTCCGGGGAGAACTGAAACCGATCCTGCGCAAGGCCACCCCGGAGGATCTGGAGCGTTCGCGCCGGAACGAGGCTCGCGAAAAAGAAGCCATGATCGTGTGCAAGGCAAAAATCGAAGCCCACGGGTTGGACATGAAACTGGTGGATGTCGAATTCACCTTCGATATGAATAAAGTGATCTTCTATTTCACGGCGGATGGCCGGGTGGACTTCCGTGACCTGGTCAAAGATCTGGCGTCTGTATTCCGGACCCGGATTGAACTTCGTCAGATCGGGGTTCGGGATGAAGCCAAGATGAAATCCGGCATCGGACCCTGCGGCCGCACGCTGTGCTGCTCTTCGTTCCTGGCTGACTTTACCTCGGTATCGATCAAGATGGCCAAGGAGCAGAATCTGTCGCTCAATCCTACGAAGATTTCCGGCATCTGCGGCCGCCTGATGTGCTGTCTCAAGTACGAACAGGACACTTACGAAGAAATCCGCAAGCGCCTGCCCCGTCAGGGCAGCATCGTGAACACGCCCATGGGTCGGGGCGAAGTCCTGATGAACAAAACCATCAAGGAACAGGTCAAGGTCAAGATCTTTGGCGAAGGCGAGGATGTCATTGAGTTCTTCCCGATTTCCGAATGTGAGATGATCAAGGGAAGCTATGAAGACAATTCCACCGGTAAGAAGGAACCAAAACCGGACGCGGAGGAAACAGCTGCTTCCCGCAAGAAAGACCCGAAAGCCGGAGAACCGTCACCGGAACCACAAGCTGAATAGCAATCACTTTGCACAAACAGGCACTCCAGTCGATGACCGGAGTGCTTTTGCATATCC
>JABNAD010000978.1_pt1 | contig 12404 bp, 14 predicted proteins | sample 7240381 | NCBI WGS metagenome assembly JABNAD01 (sample SAMN11332834, study PRJNA596920) | anaerobic digester metagenome | biome: digested sludge; isolation source: digested sewage sludge-derived enrichment culture grown on H2/CO2 | place: Germany: Goettingen | reverse complement strand
ATTATATCGTCGTTTCCTATGATTGTCAAGCTGTTTTTTGAAATTCTTTTTTGTTGTTTTCTATGTTGCTGTGTTTTCGTTGCCGCTGTTTTTGACGACTTTGTTAGTATAAAGACTTTTCAACTCTTTGTCAATAAGTTTTTAAAAAAATATGTCTTTTATTTTACTGTTTATAAAAGACTTTTTCGAGCCGAAACATCCTAACCAGTTTATCTCCATCAGTGAGATTAATAAAGGATCCAAACAATATAACAATCAGTCCAACCCCGATATTTAAGGTAATCGCTTCTCCCAGGATTACCAGTGCAAAAATCGGCGCAACCATCGGTTTAATGAAGAACGCTACTGAAGCTGTCGACGGGCCAGCGACTTCAACGGTTTTTAGATAAAAGTAATAGCCGATCCCCGTCACACAGACACCCAAATAAAATAACAATGGTGCGGTTCCCAGACTAACACCTTGAAAAACTGGTTGTCCACTAGCAATCAGAATAATCAATAATACCGCCGAACCCATCAGAAAACTAAAACTGTTCTGAGCCACACCACCGATTACACCAATTCTTTTTTTGCCATAGGCAGTGTACAGTCCAAAGGCAATCGCTGCCACCAGAGTCATTAATAAAAACCAGATATTATTTTCACCGGAGATGAACTTTTGGGGGTTCATCACAATGATCAAACCGACGATACTAATGGTCAAGGCGATCGCCTTTTTTTTCGTGAATTTTTCATGGACGATAAAATGGGCAAAGACCATCGTAAAGACCGGATTGATCGAGAATATTAGCGCTGCCAGACTGGCGTTAATCCCCATTAAGCCAATCTGAAAAAGTACCATGCTAAAGCAGATACAGATTAAGCCCAGTGTAAAGAGATACCCCAGGTCACTCGTGCTGAGTTTAATCTGTTTTTTCTTGAGATCACTGATCGCAAAGGGCAACAGAAAAAGTCCTCCAATTAAGAAGCGGATAAAAGTCAGCTGAATGGGATTAAATGTAGCTCCCCCAATTTTTAGCGCAACTTCCATCGATCCGAACAGCATTCCGGTTAAAAAAACATAGAGATAGATTTTCTTCATTATTTCCTCGTTTCATTTTTTGTTATTGCCACCTGTACCTGGCCGCTATTTTTTGTGTTTATTTAAACGGTTGGTACCGAATGTTGAACCGGCAGTTTAAAGAAGGCTTCATAGGGCACATAGTCATTCCCATAGACCTCCACATAAACCATCACTTCCTGACTGGGGTTTTTCAACCCGAATGCTTCCTGAGATCCCAAACTCGATGCCCCAATCGAAATTTCCTGAGGATAGGACATTCCAGTCACTGGATAGGTTTCTGCAATCTCGCCATTTTCATCGATCACATAAAAGCTGACTGATGAAATATATAAATCCATCACATCTTTTTTATGGCCAATGTTTGTATAGTCATAGGTCAGTACCACTACCTGGTCCGGATTTATTTCTGCATACTCATTTCGATAGTCTGTCTCATTGGCGGCTTTAAACGCCAACGAAAAATCCCCGTCAACTGTCCATGTTTCGCCGGGACCATAAATCCTGGCTGGCTCCTGGGTCAGCGTTTCTTCGCTTTTTATCTGCTCTGAGTAGTCATAATCATACTGGCTTTCTTCTTCATCCATCAGAAAAGCAACACCAAAAAAGATCCCAGAAATAATAACAATACTGATCCAGATGATTGCAAACACCCCTGACTTTCGAGGCGACTTTATTTTTTTATCTTTTTTTGTTTTCCCGTGAATATTGCTATTTCCCCAGACATCTTTGTCTTTTGATTGTTTTTTTATCTCAACTTTCCTTTTGCCCCAGGATCTTTTCTCGTCCCAACCGTATTCCATGTCATCTTCATTCTTGGTCATCAAGCCATTTACCAGAAACACAATTCCCGCTAATACCGCATACACAGTCGTAACTGCCGTCATACTGTCATTTCCTGCAAACAGAAACGTAACAATGGCACATCCAAAATAAAATTTTGCGGCCGTCAACAAAATTTTACGATCTTCATTATTTATTGATGCAACCCCAATTGTTCCGGCGATGAGCAACAAAGACAGCCCAGCCAACCATCCATAGGCATAAATATCCGGATTTTGAGCTGAAAAGTCCAGACTTCCATTAACCATGGACTGGTAAATAAAAGCAAAGGTCAGCATCATCGCAATGACACTGGTCAGCAATTTTGTAAGCTTCATTTTATCTCTCCTTACACGTTTGTTAGCAAATGGTACTTCCCGATCAATTCCACCGTGGACTCGACAATCGTTGCGGTCATCCCCCAGATCACATCCTCTTTATAAGAATAGAAATTTATCTCATAGCTACCTTTAACCCAGGGATAGTTCTTTCCGCCAGGAATACATTCATAGGGAAAATCCTTTGGTTGTTCGTGACTCAAATGATTAAAATACTTTTTTGGTGCATGCTCCTGAAAATATCGGACTGGTACAGTAAATACATCGGCTACTTCTTCATGACTGAAACCATAATTATAATCTCTTAGGATCGCAATAAACGGATGGATCATCATATTAAATGGCGAAATAAAAACATCTCCTGGTCCCAGTATTTCGATTTGCCCACGATCCACCAACAATTCTTCCATGGTTTCCCGGATTGCCGCTTCCTGGGGCGTTTCACCTTCTTCCAGTCGTCCACCCGGAAAACAGATTTCACCTGGCTGACGATTCAATGTCGCAGAGCGTTTTTCAAAAAGTAATGCCGGCCCTGTTGCAGTATCCACCAAAATCACCAGTACCGCATACTGACTGAAATTTCGTTCGCCAATCATTCCCGGGCGGCGGTTGTAAAAGTCTTCTCGTTCCAATTTATTCCACCTCAACACTCTATTTAAACTGTGCTTGATTATTATAACACTACCAATTCGTCTTCTTTTATTTTATACGTTCTATTCTAACATAGAATCGCACCCTTGAAAATCAACCGTTACAATCGCAATTGCAAAAAGACTTGCATTACCTAGAAGTTCTATGTATAATACAAGCATACCTAATAGATCTATGTATTCAGGAGGTTATTAATGAATGTATCAAAGGATTTAATTGCCGCCTCGGCAACCCCCTTTATTCTATCCATTTTAAAAGAGAATGACAGCTATGGCTATGCGATTATCAAGAAGGTTAAAGAATTAACCGGAGACGAACTCGTCTGGTCCGAAGGAATGCTTTATCCGGTTCTTCATCGTCTTGAAGAAAAAAATTTTATCGAGTCGTATTGGAATAATTCTGATGGTGGCCGGAAGCGAAAATATTATAAACTTAAAGAGGAAGGACTGGTTGAACTGGAAGTACAAAAGAAACAATGGGAAATTATCCATACTGCCCTCTCTAAAACCTGGTTTGAAATTATCAACAAGGAGGTCTGCTTGCCATGTATGATTTAGAAAAAAACGTCCACGCCTGGAGTGACTGCCTGAGAAGTCAGGGGCATTTTAAGGAAACGGACATTATTGAATTGGAAAGCCATCTGCACGATGAAATTGAAGATCTGATTCACGCTGGATTATCAGCCGAAGAAGCCTTTTTAATCAGTGTAAAACGTTTTGGCGATACCCATTCGGTTTCCCGGGAATATTCCAAAGTAAATACCGAAAACCTCTGGAAACAATTGATGCTAGAACCCGAACCTACCGGCTTTTCAAGCGAAAACAAGCGCACTATCGGGCTGGTCATTCTTTTCTCGTTTCTGGCTGGCACCTTTTTCAAAATTCCGGAGCTTTTCGGTTATAGCTTCAATGACCCCCAATACCAACTGTTTTATTTCAAAAATTTGAGTTTTTTCATCCTGCCCTTGATTGCCCTGTTTTTTCTATATAAAAACAAAGCGAATTTGAAAATGACCGCCGTGATTTTAGGCATTTTTGCCGGTGCAGCCCTCCTGATCAACGCTTATCCTTCGTATCCCCCAAATAGTACCGAGTTACTGACCGCCCTGCATCTGCCATTATTTTTATGGCTCGTCACTGGGGTTGCCTATCTCGGTATACAATGGCGTAGCAGCCAGGGACGGATGAATTTTATTCGTTTCACCGGTGAAGCCATAATCTATGGCACCCTTATTTTTTGTGGACTTATCGTTTTGGCGATGTTTACCCATGCGATGTTTTTTGCCATTCAAATTGATGCCAGTTGGTTTATTCAGAATTATTTGATTGTCTATGGAGCCGCTGCGGTGGCGATGATCACCGTCTATCTGGTCGAGACCAAGAAGAGTGTGGTCGAAAATTTTGCTCCGATTCTGGCCAAAATATTCAGTCCGCTTTTCCTGTTTATCATGCTTGCCTTTCTGCTGGTTCTGGTCGTTTCCGGGAAAAGTCCTTTTATGGAAAGAGATTACCTGATCGCCTTTGACTTTATGCTGGTATTGGTTCTGGGATTGGTTCTTTACACCATATCGGCCCGAAATCCCTACGCCAAAAACAAGCTCTTTGATTATCTGAATCTGGCCCTGATTGTTGTCGCAATGATTATCGATGCGGTCGCCTTATCCGCCATCCTCTTGCGCTTATCCGCCTTTGGAATCACCCCAAACAAACTGGCGGCACTGGGCGAAAATCTGATTCTGTTAATTAATCTGGCCGGTTTGGCTTGGCTTTATGGCCGCTTTTTCGCTAAAAAAATTGATTTCACCCAAATCGAAAACTGGCAGACATCCTATCTCTATGCTTATGCCATCTGGTTGGCTATTGTCGCCTTTATTTTCCCGATTGTTTTTGGCTTTAATTAGCCACCTGCAGCTCACTGATTCAATTGAATCAGTGACTAAAAAAACTGACCAGCCTGTCCGGATGGGATGGCTGGTCAGTTTAAATTAATATTTATTTCTTATCATTTTAACTTAACAGGATCAAACCTGCACAATTGCAAGCATAATGCAACACGTGTTTTTCGATGAACTGGATCAGTTAAGCAATTTACCGACTTATTTCAGCGCATCCAATCCCGCTTGAGCAACGGTCATATCTTCAGCCACGCTTCCGCCACTGACGCCGATTCCTCCAATGATCTTACCGTCTTCGACGATTGGGAAACCACCCCCGAATACGACCATTCTGCCTTTGTCACAGGATGCAATACCAAAAAGTTGACCGGCTTCTTTAGCCAACTCTGCGGCCTGATCGGTGCCCATTTTAAGAGCAACAGCAGTATAAGCTTTATTGGTGGCAATGTCCATGCTGGCCAATAAAGAATCTTCCATTCGGTTAAATAACACCATGTTTCCGCCTGCATCACAAATTGCGATAACCATTGGCACATCAATTTGGATCGCTTTTTCAGCAGCCGCTTCTGCCATTTTCTTTGCCATGTCTAAAAATTTCCCTGTTTTTGTCATTTTTTTCCTCCACTTTCTTAGTAAGTATTCTTTTTTAGCTTTCCTGATTCAACTCATGAATGCTCATAGTATACCCATAAAAACCATTAATTATCAGAAGCCACTTAAAATAAAGAATACTCACGCCTAAAATAGAGCAATTCTTGTGCCAACTAAAAAGAACAATATTTTACCATAAATTTGATATCATGCATTAAAAAATGTTCATTTTATATGCAAATTACCGTTCGTTTTGCTAACACTTGTTCACGTTTAAATCACTTTCGATGCAGCACGACTTTCGGACAACCCTCAAAAGCCTTGTCACTGATTTCCTCGATGGTCGCTGGTAAATAGACATCCACTAAATTATTACAGTCTTTAAACGCCCAGGAAAGAATTTTTCTGGTTCCCTCATTGATTCTTACCGTTGTTAGTTGGTCACACTGATTAAATGTAAACGAAGCAATCCGGGTCACACTTCCCGGTATTTCGATGTCTTCAATCCCACAACGGGTCATGGCATATTGCCAAAAATCTCTAAGGTTAGCTGGTAGTTTGACCTGCTTCAGGTTTTTACACCCATCAAAAACAAAACCACCAATCTCGATAACCGTATCCGGAAACTCAACCCGCACCAATTCTTTATGGCCTTTAAAAATGTCATCCGCAACAATTAATATATCTTTGTCCGCAGGAATAAGCGCTTCTTCACCCTCACCTTTTGCCTCCGTCAGACACATGCCAAAATCTTGCTTTTTGTAATAATATTCATACATAAAATTTGCTCCTCTTCATTCGTTTTTAAATTTGTCACTCACTATAAAATTCAAATCAACTCACATCATTAAGCGGTAAGCATTTATATTCTTTTGTGAGTATAGCATAAAACGGTTTTGAATAAAATATTTATGCTCAGTTCGTTTTAAATCATATTTATAATTGCTATTGACAAGCAAACAAACTTGCATTACAATAGCACTATGGTTAGTTAGTCAACTAACTAACCAATATTCCGAAAGGGGGTATCCCTTTGCAAATAAATTTTGAAGATGAACGGCCGATTTTTGTTCAAATTGCCGATGGTATTGAAGACGCCATCTTAACAGGGGCTTTTGAAGAAAGTGGTCAGATTCCATCCATAACTGAATTGTCGGTCAGTTATAAAATCAATCCGGCCACGGCGCTCAAAGGCATCTCGTTATTGGTTGATGAGGGTATTATTTTTAAAAAACGCGGTGTCGGGATGTTTGTCGCTCCCGGTGCAGTTTCAAAACTGCGGGACAAACGCAAAGAATTATTCTTCGATCATTATATTAAAAAACTCATCGAGGAAGCAAAAAAATTAGGTATCACCAATGAAGAAATATTGGGAATGGTAGAAAGAGGTTATCAGGAATGAACGGAATAGAAATAAATGATGTGACAAAAGGATTTGGAGACACATTAGCTTTAAATCAGGTAAACCTGACATTTGAGCCCCACAAAATATATGGACTATTGGGTCGAAACGGCGCTGGAAAATCGACGCTTTTGAATATTATCACCAATCGGCTCTTTGCCGACAGCGGCCAAGTTACCATCGATGGTCTGGTAAGCGTTGAAAATGATATGACCCAGGGGCTGCTCTATCTGATGTCAGAAAAAAATCTGTATCCCGAGAGCATGACCTGTAATGAAGCATTCAAGTGGACTAAACAATTTTTCAACGATTTTGATTTGGATTATGCTCTCAACTTAGCCGGGCAATTTAAACTCAACACCAGGAAAAAAATCCGCTCGTTGTCGACTGGTTATACTTCTATTTTTAAAATCATCATAGCCCTTTCGGTCAACACCCCCTATGTCTTGTTTGACGAACCGGTATTGGGCCTGGACGCCAATCATCGGGAAATGTTTTACCGGTTACTGATCGAAAAATATAGCGATAATCCTTTCACCGCAATTATTTCCACCCATTTAATCGATGAAATCGCCAATCTGCTGGAGTATGTCATGATTATCAAAAACGGTGAAATTCTGGTGAATGAATCCTGTGAAGCCTTATTAAGCAACGGTTACTCCGTTACCGGCGCAATCACACAAGTGGACGCCTTTATTGCCGACAAGGAAGTCATTGGCGCCGATGTACTGGGCGGATTAAAAACCGCCACTATTATTGGATCACTTAATAAGAGTACCGTGCCTGATGGGATTGAGATTACCAATTTAGATTTACAGAAATTATTTATCAAACTAACCAATGAGGAGTAAAGAAATGAAACTACATGCAATTTATAAATATCAGCTTGCGGATCACCGAAACGCTGTTTTAATCTTCTGTGCGGTCATCCTGGCGGTGATGGCGCTGGTTCCGATGCAAATCACCTTTTCATCGGATATCCTGACGACGAATCAATCCAGCCAAATAGCCGGTCTTGATATAGCTCCCGCCGTATTTCTGTTCGTTTGCGGCCTGAACGCTTTTAAGGAAAATTTTCTGTTTGCCCTGCAAAACGGTATCTCCCGAAAATCTTTATTCGTGAATCGGATCTACGTCGCCGTAACATTGGCTGTGACGATGGCCTTGTTTTCTCTGCTGCTATTGGCGCTTGGAAAGTTAATTGATTCGCCAGCAAGCGGCATTGCCTATTCCAGTTTATTGAGTATGATCTATCAATCCACAGGAACTATTCAATTTAGCGGTCCATCTGAATATCTTATCAGTTTTCTTTTTCTGACGGTGCTTTTTATTGCTGCTCAAGCCCTCGGTTATTTTATTACCGTCGCCCTCTATCGGATGGATAAAAAACAGAAAATCTCTTATATCGTTGGTTTTTATATCGTCGTCTTTGTGATCTTGCCACTCATTGATATGTTCATCTCTGGCCAGATATCAACCATCCTGCTGAAGTTTTTAGACATGGCCATGGGTGTTTCCGCCCATAACCCCTTTATCGGCATGTTCTCCTTGCTAATTTTTAGTATTATCGCAACTGGATCAACCTGGGTACTGATTAGAAAAATCGGAATTAAGAATTAATCAATAAAAAGTAGTCGTGATGGTTCATTTTATCTGAGACCAGCACGGCTACTTTTTTCATTCGTTTCGTTCGTATTTCTAAAAAAACGCTTTCCATGCCGGCAGTTGACGCATCATGTTCTCCACCGCCTTTTCTGCCACAGCTTTGTCAAGTCCCTGGGTTTTGATGGTAAAATTTACCAGACTCTGTTTTTTTTCTTCAAATGATTGCATCGAGCCATCTTCCTTTGCGCAATAGATACAGTACTCCTTACTGGTGTCACCCATCGCAAAGTCGCTTTCTTTCTTCATTGGCATTCCGCATGCTATACATGTTTTCATCTGTTTCCTCCTTTTATTTTCTAATTAATTTTATATAGTTCAAAATCAATTCATCTTTATGGTCCGTAAGCACTGACCCAGCTGCAAAAAGATAGCTATTGGTCAGATAATAGTGTATCAAACCTAACCAACTGTTAAAGACTATGTGCATCGGTATTTCTTTGATGGTCTCTTTTTCCTGATCACGCTCAATCACCTGATTAAGATGAAATGACACCACTGATTGGATATTTATGAACACATACTTTGCTTCCTGAGGCAGAACATTAATCTCGGAAATTAGCCGTTTATAAAAATCTTCATACCGGATCAGAACACTAATATGGGCCGCCAAAAAAGTCTCCAGACTTTCATCCTTTTCCGAGAGAAGGTGAAACTGCTCATTAATTTCTAAACCAAAACGTTCAATTAGACAAATAATGAGATTCTCTACCGTTGGAAAATGAACAAAGATGGTACCATGGGAAAGATTAGCCGCCCTGGCTATTTGATTGGTCGTAGCACTAAACCCTTCATCTGCATACACTTGGTAGGCGGTATCCAAAATCAATTTTCGGGTTGCCTCTTTTTGGATTTGACGTTTCGTTTTCATTTCACTGACTCCAAACTCATTGACTTTATACTTATTGTAATTGTTTTTGTCCACGATGTCAAGGACTTACTTTTTTTTGTTGAGTTTCTTCAAAAGTTTAAACTGATCAAGGTTAGATTAGCTGCTGTTATGTTATTGTATATGCAGGTAAAAAAAATGAACTATTTTTTAGCCATAACTAAAATAAAAATGATATGGAAACCGAAACGATGAGCCATTTAAAGCAAAAATTAAACCAGATACCAGCACTTCCAGGTATTTATAAGATGTTGGATTCCAATGGTCAAATTATCTATGTCGGAAAAAGTAAATGTCTGAAAAAAAGAGTACAATCCTATTTCACCAAATCCCCCAAGCAAGCAAAGATTGAACGAATGGTCTTTTTTATTGACGATGTCGATTATATTGTCACCGATACCCATTTAGAAGCCCGACTGCTGGAATGTCAGCTGATCAAGGAGCTCAAGCCTTATTTCAATTCACAAATGAAAAATGATCGGCGCTATTTTTATCTCAAACTTGCCAAGCCAGGCCACTCTCATGCGATGTCCATTGTACTGGAACGAGAAGATGATACTTTTGGACCTTTTCGAAGAAAACAATCGGTTCAAACAATGATTGAGGTCTTTACGCATCTCTTTCCCATTGTTCAAGATATAAATCATTTCACTTTTAAATACCACACGCTGCCCGAGGTCATGAGTCCAGAAGATTTTTTCAAAAATCGGGAATCCTTAAGCCAGATTTTTTCAGATGAGAAAAAGATGCAGCGTTTAATCAATCAATTGACGCTCTGCATGAATAAAGAGGCTACCCAGTTTTATTACGAAAGAGCTTCTCATTATCGTGATCTTATCTCGGGACTGACTTATATTAATCATGTTCTGCATGATTATAAACAGCTCGTAACAAGCGATATCCTTATACGGATACCGGTTCGTGATGGCCAAAAACTCTTTTTTGTTTCAAAAAGTAACATCATCCTGAAAAAATATTTTTCGACACTTACACCGGCTGAAATTTATACCTTTTTCGATGAAGGCCTCAAGACAAAAACTAAATTTGCCTGCAAATGGGACGAAAAAGCCAATACTGATTTTCAGAACATCCTCTTTTCAGAACTTCAATCTTTGCCAGAAGAGTGTATTTTAAAAATATTATAACGCTCTCACTATTTCAATGTGCTTAAGACTTCCAAACATGTGTTAGGGGTTAAGTTTCTACTTTTCCACAATAAAAAACAAGTGGTTATGTTTGATCAGAGAAACCGATCATTCTAACCACCTGTTTTTTTGTAACTCAGTTTAGACAAACAAATTTAATGCGAACGTATAAATTCCCGTGCCAACCTCACTTCAGTCTGGCAACACCCGAATCCACTGCTGCCTGGTATACGGCCTCAGCCACCGCTTTTCCTACCCGGGGATCAAAGGCTGGTACAATAATATAGTCAGCACTTAATTCATCTTCCGCAATCAAGTCAGCAATGGCTTTTGCCGCAGCAACCTTCATCGCTTCGTTGATGTCACTGGCTCTGGCATCCAATGCTCCTCTGAAAATACCCGGAAACGCCAGCACATTATTAATCTGGTTGGGATAATCCGACCGTCCGGTTCCCACCACCCGGGCCCCGGCCTGAATGGCCAGTTGAGGGTCAATTTCCGGATCGGGATTGGCCATCGGCAGGACAATAGCATTTTCAGCCATGGTCTGAATCATTTGCTCCGTGACGATACCCGGTGCTGAAACCCCGATAAAAATATCAGCGCCACTGATGGCGTCGGCAAGAGTCCCTTTCTTGTGATCCTTATTGGTCATCTCAGCGATTTCCTGATGAACCCAGTTACTGTACTGTTCGTCTTTTGAGAGGATACCCTTGCTGCTACAGGCGATGATATCCTTAACCCCCATATTGAGAAGCATCTTGATAATCGCCGATCCGGCTGCTCCGGCGCCGCTCATGGCCACGGTTACCTGGTCCCATTTTTTACCGACAACCTTTAATGCATTCATCAACGCTGCGGTCGTCACCACTGCCGTGCCATGCTGATCATCATGAAAAACTGGAATGTCCAGCTCCTTTTTTAAACGTCTTTCGATCTCCGCACATCTGGGCGAAGCAATGTCTTCCAGGTTAATGCCACCAAAAACCGGTTCAATCATCTTAACCGTGTTGATGATCACTTCCACATCTTTCGATGGTATACAGATCGGGAAGGCATCCACGCCGCCAAATTCTTTGAACAAAACAGCCTTTCCTTCCATCACCGGCAGGGCCGCTTCCGGACCAATATCGCCCAGCCCTAAGACTGCCGACCCGTCAGTGACCACGGCCACCATGTTGCCCTTGCCCGTATACTTGTAGACATCTTCCCGATTTTTATGGATCATCCGGCAGGGCTCCGCCACCCCCGGGGTATAGGCCATTGACAGATCGTATTTTGTTTTGACCGGAACCTTGCTGTCAATACTCAGCTTGCCCTGCCATTCTTCATGCAACTTTAGTGCTTCTTCCTGAATTCCCATTGTATCTCCTTTTTACTCAACAATAATTTCTTCTTTTTATCGATATCCGTTATCTTTCTCAATTGATTTTTTGTTTTATTCGGATGGTTTTGTCACTTGATTTCCTCCGTCATGCTTATCATTTTGTGTTTATTATACCATTTCTCCGATTATAACATTTAATATTATAACAAACTGTATCGTTTTTTGTTCTTTGACTTTGAATCCAAGCTACTATATAATAATTTCATTAAGATCACATCCTGATGAATTTCTTTCAAAAAATAGTGCGATTGATGAATTCTCACAGCAACAATTGTTTGTTTGATCTTAAAATCACTTGTCTCAGGAGGCACAAATGTCAATTTTCACACTGATTATCCCAGTTGTTGTCGTATTGTTGGTTATCTCCCTGCTAATGATGAGCTACGTCAAAGCGCCACCCGATACGGCCTATGTCATATCTGGTATCAAGCGGCGGGTCATTATCGGTAAAGCGGGTATCAAGATTCCTTTTCTTGAACGCGTTGATAAACTGGATCTCAAAATGATGTCTGTCGATGTCAAAACCGGGGAATCGGTACCAACCAATAACTTCATCGATGTAA
>JABNAD010000803.1_pt2 | contig 12410 bp, 11 predicted proteins | sample 7240381 | NCBI WGS metagenome assembly JABNAD01 (sample SAMN11332834, study PRJNA596920) | anaerobic digester metagenome | biome: digested sludge; isolation source: digested sewage sludge-derived enrichment culture grown on H2/CO2 | place: Germany: Goettingen | reverse complement strand
AACATAGACTGCATTGAGAAAAAGGTCTCCATCCATTTCAAGGAGTCTTTTAACTTCTTCTGTAACTGCTTTTTCCCCTGATGCCAGGGGCATGAAACTTTCCCCATCCATTATGCCCAATTTAGCCTGTGCCCCAGATTTTTTGTTTCTGTCCCTTTTTATACGGTACTTCCTTCCATTCACAAGGAACGTTAATGTGACGCTCATCTTCTCTGTGTTGTTCCTTATGAGCTGTTCCATTTTTTTTCCTGAGTGCTGTTTGAACAGTGCAAAGCTCACTGCTTCAAGTATGCTGGACTTTCCAGCACCATTCTCACCCATCACTATGGATATTCCTGTGCTGAGATCCACACTGGTGTTTCTGTGGGATTTGAAGTTTTCCATCCTTACGTTCTCAATTATCATAAAATCCCTCGTAGAATTCTTCTGCCATCTCTTCAGCACGTTTCATATCACCTTCAGACATTTCTTTCATGAGGTTCACTGCAAATTCAGATATTTTTTCGTCCTGAAAATCTTTAAGACGTTCTGCAAGCATCTTTTTAATATCAAGGGCATCCTTTCCCATTTCAAGGAGAGTTCCATCACCTGAAAGTATGTCTGGCCTGTAATTAGGCCTTAATGATAGGCAGATATCTGAAAAGGTGTTGTTGAGTTTTTCATAGAGTTCTGACCGGCTGAAGTTTCCCCCCTCCACTGTTAACTGGAGTAGCGGTTTTTTCTGGAGAGTGGTTATGTGTTCTGTTATCTTGGATATTTTCTCTTCAAGCTCATGGAACCTTATGCTTTCCTTGATAAATTCCCTTGGAAGTTCAAGGTCTATTCTCTCAATTTCTGGAATGTCTCCACCCATATCAACAAGGTAAAAACCTTTACCATTCTTTTTGTAGCCTTCAACCTCATTTGAACGCCATATTTCAGTGGAACCCGGATACACGAGTTTTCCCTCTCCAAAGTCGTCGATGATCCTTTCATGTATATGGCCAAATGCACAGTAATTGAAACTTTTGGGCACATCACCAATTTTTATTTCATATTCGTAGGGTATGTAACGGTCAATACCCTGATGAAGTACAAGTATTCGTTTTTTATGTCCAAGAGATGCCCTTTCAATATCTTGAAGTCTTTCTTTCAGATTTTTAGAAGTGTAACGGGATGCGTAGGGCGTTCCGCCAATAAAAATATCCCCTTCCATATAAAATGGCTTTTTTGGACTTATGAGTTTCAAACCAAAGTCCCTGTATAAAACCTGGGGAGGTATGGCATTTTTTCGCATGACGATGTCATGGTTTCCTGCTATTGCATAGAATGGAATTTTTTCATCCTTGAATCGGATAACTGCATTTTGAACAGTTAGAAGAGCCTTTGTTGGGGGTCTGGAGTACTCAAAGAGGTCGCCGGAATGTACTGCAAAGTCCGGTCTTTCCCTTATCACCTCATCAACTGCCTGGTTGAAAACCTCAAAAAAGTCGTTTTCCCTCTCTAAAAGTCCGTACTGTCTGTATCCCAGGTGTGTGTCGGACATGTGAACGAACTGCATCAGTAATCTCCCCCAAGATCCTCATACTCTCGTTTCTGTTCTTCAAGAGTCTTTTTATCGTCTTCAATGGATTTGGACCATTCCTCAACTATGTTCAAGTCCCCTCCAGATACTTTGCCCTGAAATTCATCTACCTTGACGAGTGTGGGTATTTTGGTCATTAAACCAAGTACTATGGCTTCACCTATGTTCAGTGATGGAAGTTGAGCAATTAAATCATCACTCAGGCTTTCACTTGCCCTTTGAACATGGTTCTGGTCTGTTGGTTCCACAAGGCGGAGAATTATCATGTTGTTGGCCTGTGAAAGTGCATCTGAATCCAGTGATTTTGGACTCTGACTTACCAGGCACAGTCCCACACCAAATTTACGTCCTTCCCTTGCTATTCTGCTTATCCATAGTTTTGATTCTGTGCTTCTATTCTGTGGGGCGAGTATGTGTGCCTCTTCAAGTATGGAGAAGATTGGGAAAGCTATACCATTTCTGGTTCGCAAATATTCTTTCCTGCTTTTCAGAACGTTCCTCAGAACGTGGCTTACAATAACATCTGATGCAAACTCATCAACGGATCCCAGGTCTATTATGTTTGCCTTGCCCAGTTCCATGTTGTCTGTCACATCCCTGGCTTCAAGGCTCAGTATGTTACCGTACTTGTCCCTCATGTGCTGTAGCTTGTTTAAAACATCTGTTATGGACTTTCTATCAGCAGCATTGGTTGAGTTTCCAGATTTACCCTCTGAAGAATCAGCTTCTGCCTCTAAAATCCATGATTCAAGCTGGTTTTCTATTAAAGCTAAAAAATCATTTCCAGTTGTCAGGCCCTTTGCAAGGGTTTTCTGTGCACCCCTGTAAGCTTTTCTGAAGTACCTCTCCTGAACGTAGGCATTTGAAGGAATGTTTGAGAGTTTCTTTAGCTCCGCAAATGAGAGGTAGAGTGGGTTTATCTGGGGTTTTATCAGGTTAACCTTGTCCTTACCAAACTCCGTGTTAACATACTCTGAATGCATGTCGAAAATCAGAACACTTCCATTTACCCCTAAAAGTCCATCAACAATAACTGATACTGTGTTAGATTTTCCTGCACCTGTCATTGCAAGTACTGCCAGGTGTCGTGTTACCATCTTGTTTATGTCCACCTCAACTTCAACTTCTTCCTGTGTTATGAGGTTTCCAAGTTTTAAACCTGAATTTTCAACGTGAAATATTTTCTTTAAAACTTGTGGGTCTGCAACTTCAACTGCGGTACCTGGAGGTGCAGGAGTTCTTGGAATTTTAAGGTCATTTATATCTCCAAGTATCTTTACAGAGCCTTTTATGTAGTGGTCGTCTCCCTCTATTTCTTTTATCCTTTCGATGGTTTTTGGGTCGTATATATCGCCGTTTATTGATACACTTCCTCTTACAAGGGCTTCTATCATTCCCAGAACTTTTTTTCCATCGTATTCAAGTGAAACGTATTCCCCTACTCTGGGCATTTCCTTGGAGATGAAGCTCACCTGAGTTGGTGATGTTTCTCCAACACATCTCCCAATAACTTCATTCATAACATCTCTCTCCCACTCTTTTCTAAAAATCCAATAATATTTGAAAGTCTTTCAAGGTCAGATTTGCTGATAACAACATCATTGTGGGCCTTTTTAAGAAGGTAAGGATATCCCTCAGCACTCCCTCCCTTCAAACCTTCGAGAATCTTGATTATTTCTTCTTCAGATGCTCTGTAGGGCAATTCAAATTTCAGGACATTTTTGAAGTCTTCAAGCCGTGCATAGAAGACTGTGAAGTTTAAACTTTTAAAGAATTCATCCATGATGGGAAAATCACCCTTAACAGCCTTTTCAGGGCTCTGATAAAATGGCTGCACATCCAGATAACATGGATCTGTGTATCCCTGTTTTTTGCAGAATTCTTCAAATATGGCAATATCAGGTATGTTTGATTTGAAATAATCTGTAGCTATGGATGTTTTTGATATTGCAACGATATTTTTCGTTTCTTTAAGAAGTTTACCTATGCTCATCAGTCTTTCAATGTTTTCTAGGTAGATCATGGCCTCGATCTTGATAGCTGGAAAATTCTTTTCAACAGATTCAAAAAGATCATATGATTCTATTTTAATTTCATCCATATTTCTAAAGCTTTCTTCAAGTATTGGGACATAAAGGCCCCTTATTTCATCTTTTTGTTTTGTTTTGAGTTTATTTTCGACTGGAGACGACTTTAATAGGTTTCCCCTGATTGAACCATCAAAAAGTGTTATATCAACATCGTATTCTCTAAAAGCCTTTAAGCTACTTTTAAATTCAAAAATTCCCATGTAATTACCTAAAATACCCTCAATAGGATATTTGTAGGGAGGAATTACGTTTACATCAGAAACTCCGACTCTTTCAAGTCCATCTTTGTTAAATATCAAACACTCTGCATCAACTGCATATAAAAAAAATCCCATGAATCTCTTTTTATTGTAGCTACCATCACCTGCAGATACTGTGATTTCAGATTTTCCATCTTTAAAGGGATGATCCCTCCATAGGTTATGTGGATCTATTTTTATAGAATCCATATCTCTTTTTAAGGTGTTGCTTATACCATCTTTCTTTTCAAGAGCTTTTTCATAGAGCGAATCAAGCATGTAATCCTTCCAATTATTTTAACCATTAATTTGGAATTTTTAAGTCGAATTGAATGTTTTAAGGCAATTATTCAGAATATCATTTCTTACATCACTATATTAAACTACTCCATTTAAAAAAATATCCCCTTTAAAATCATCTTAAGGGAAAAATCCATTAGATGACTCATTGAATCTTAAATGAGGTTTTTAAAGGCATACTATCTCCATATGGATTATACTATGTAAATTGTGTTGTTTCCCTGAAATTTATATAATGTAAAACACAATCTAAAACATATGATCCACATAACTAAAAAGGAAAACATGGTCTTGAACAAGGTAAAATATTTTCAGTCCGAATATGAAGAAGGTGTTCCTTATAATATCCTTAAGTTAGACCTTGAATTATCTGAAATGGAACTTAAAGACATTTTAAAGATTTTAGAGGATAAAAAAGTAATATCTCGTCCTAACAACCACATAAAGATGTGTGCAGTTGATGAGATAAATGTACTTGAGTCCAAGGCAGAGGTTAAAAGGGAAGAGTTGGATGAAATGGAGGAGAAGGCCTTCAAGATAATCACTGAACTTGCAGGGAAAAATGGGTATGTTTCAAGGCATTCACTTGAAGGTCACATGCTCTACGGTGAACTAAAACTCAACACCTTGAAGACCTACAACCTCATCATCTCCCTTGAGAACAAGGGACTTATTAAAAGGGTTCAGCTTTCTGATGGGGAATACTACTCCTTGAATTCAAGCTAAAACAAATGAAATAATTCCTTATCTAAAAGATAATTTTTATCCCCTGATAAATTTAATCTGTTTCCATTGAATTTTTCAGGTCCATGAGTATGGATTGAATTCAGAGGGAGGGATGTACATGACCTCTGCGTATCCTCGTTTTAGGAGTTCTTGGTTGATATTTATGTTGCCTGCGTAAACTACTGCAAGAACCCTACCGTACTTGTCGTGTTGTTTTTCATCATCTATGTTCAGGTAAACAGTTTTTCCAAGACACATACTCTTCACGTAGTCCTTTGCTTCCTGATATCCTGGTTCTCCACGCTCTGGAGTGTTGACTCCGACAAAACGTATTCTCCCAACACCCTCAACATCCAGTGTATCACCATCAACAACGTATGGACAGTAGCCGCTGGCTTCATAATGTTCAGAAGTTTTAAGAGTGTTACTTGAAGAATTCTGGATTGCAAAATCATTTGCCATTGTCTGGTTCACTGTGTGGGAATCCTGATTTGAATAATTGAAATCTGAATCTGAAGTGACACATCCTGACACTGTGACTACTATACAAATTATAACTATGCAAATGATTGGAGATATGCAAGACATGATTCTAAATTTCAATTTTGATTCCTTCTTAAAATAAAATTTCTAAAATTTAATGTTCTAAAATTTAAGGTTAAGCATTTTTAATAAGATTTTATCGGATCATACTATAAAAAACTGTTCCTAAAACCTAAAACAGGATATGGATCATTTTCAGAGGAAAAATCTGAAAACTAAAAAAAAAATAGAGATTTAAAACCTATCCTGCTTCAAATAGGTTTTAAGCTGGTGTTAAATATTTTGGATTGTCCACCTTTTTCTCTTTACCACAGACTGCACAATAGTCAGCCCCACATTTAGAACAAGTCCATTCGCCTTCTGCTGTCGCCTTCGGGTTGTATGTGAGAGTACCATCCTGGTGACAATACGGGCAGTAATTTTTAAACTCGGCTGTGTGGTAGTTGTAGTCTCCTTTAGCACCGCAGGAACATCTTGCAGTTGCTTTAACCGTTGCTGATGTTGTTTTTACATCAGTTGCACCGTAATTTTTTGTAGTTTTTGTAGTTTTTGTCTTTGTAGCTGCCTTTACTGTTTTGTAGTAAACCTTCTTGTAGGTAACAACCTTCTTGTACTTGTAGTACTTTTTGTACTTGTAGTACCTTTTATGGTGTTTGTAGTAGGTTACTTTCTTGTAGTAGGCCACCTTCTTGTAGGTGATAACTTTTTTGTAGTAGTAAGAAGCTGCGCTGGTTTCTGCAAAATTTCCAATGGATGCGATTGAATTGAGACTAACCTTATCTTGTACAGTTAACGTACCTTGGCTTTGATCTATGGTTCCCATTGATCCTGGGACAATGCATATAGCAAAGGCTAATGCACATAGAACTACACCAACATGTAGTCGCCTAATTAATACCGCCTCCATGCTCAAGATTTATTGAAAACATTTCCCAAGCTTTTTTGGACTGCTAAATGATCACTTACACATAACATATAAAACTTTTGATTTAATTTTCGAAAAACAGACCGTATATGGCCATTTTTTAGATTTAAAAGGGTTTAAGAAGGGATTGAAATTAATGATCATGAATCTTTCTCTTTAATTTGTATTTTCGCCAAAGAAACTCACTAATAACTCTATTTTCAAAAAGAATTACTTATTAAACATCTTTGTTTAAGTGTTCAGAAGTTTTTTAATACAATGAACATGTTCCAATAACACTGAACTTGAAAGGCAGATTATAAAAGATTTTATCTTAAAAAAACAGATCAAAAAGGGCGGAAAAAGTATTCAAAGCATTTATACTAAGTTTTAATGATTTGAGAAGTTGTGGTAGGTTATGTGGTTCTAGCACCTAAACACCCACGTCCAACCCCTGTAGGATAATTTATAATAAAAGATACCCAAATAAACTCAAGGAGATGTAAAAAGAATGATTCTCATAGTAGGCGGCGCAGGGTATATAGGTTCACACATTAACAAAGAACTTAACAAAAGAGGATATGAAACTGTTGTTTTTGATAATTTAAGCTATGGACATGAAGATTTTGTTAAATGGGGAGTGCTTGAAAGGGGAGACCTTGGAAACATTGACGATATAAGGGCAGTATTTCGTAAGTATTCCATAGAAGCTGTTATGCACTTTGCAGCCTTCACATACGTTGGGGAATCAGTTGAAGACCCGCAGAAATACTATTTGAACAATTTACGTAACACCCTGAATCTGCTTCAGGTTATGCTTGAATTTGATGTGAAAAAATTCGTTTTCTCATCAACATGTGCAACCTACGGTAACCCCATTGAAATACCAATAACAGAGGAACATCCCCAGGATCCAATAAATCCCTATGGAAAGGGTAAATTTATGGTGGAGAAGGTTTTGGAGGATTACAGCCGTGCTTATGACTTACAGTACGCATCTTTAAGGTACTTCAATGCTGCAGGGGCGGATCCTGATGGAGAAATTGGGGAATTTCATGAACCTGAAACCCATCTCATACCATTGATACTGGATGCTGCAGCAGGTAAAAGGGAAAACATCATGATATTCGGAACAGATTACGATACTCCTGATGGTACCTGTGTCAGGGATTACATACATGTAACTGACCTTGCAGATGCACATATAAAGGCTCTTGAGTATCTGAAAAATGGGGGTGCCAGTGAATTCTTCAACCTTGGAAATGGAAACGGGTTTTCAGTCAGGGAAGTTATAGAAGTGAGCCGTGAAGTTACAGGTAAAAACATCAAAGCAGTTGAGGATGAGAGAAGACCTGGAGATCCACCAGTTCTTGTTGGAAGTTCAAAGAAGGCAAAGAAGATCTTAGGCTGGAAACCAGAGTATGCAGACCTCCATAATATCGTTGAAACTGCATGGAAATGGCATCAAAAACTTTAAATGATTCATGCAAACAAATTTAAACATTAATAATGCTTTTTTTTAATTTTTAAGTTTTGAAATATAATTTTTTTTATCTCCGTTGAAAGAGACTTATCTTAAAAAGATTTTACTCATTTTAAAAAAAGATACTGCTGAAGATTATTAAAAAATAGGGATAGTTTTATTCTAAAAATAATCTTTTAGATAGAAGCAACAATTTAATTAACCCCTAAAATTCTATGCATTAAAGATTTAAAGCTATGAATTAAAGCTTTAGAGAAAAATAAGATACTTAAAAGGATGGGCTTAAAAAGAGATTTGGGATATTCAACCCTTGATGATCTCCTTGAGGTACCTCATCATGTCGTCCCTTACCTCTTCATTTTCCAGGGCCATTTCAATGGAACTTTTGAGCCATTCCACTGTGTTTCCAATGTCGTAGATCTTTCCATCAAAGACATAACCATAAATGCTTTCAAGGGATCTCATGGCATCTGTAAGCTGTATTTCTCCACCCACTCCTGGAGAAACATTTTCAAGATGGTCGAAGATTTCAGGGGTTAGGATGTACCTGCCTGTGATTCCCAGATTCGATGGTGCCTCAGATAGTTTTGGTTTTTCAACCAGATCATCTATCTTGTAAAGAGAATCATTCACCTTTTCTCCCTTTATTATCCCATATCTTTCAATTTTTTCGTCTGGAAGTCTTTCTATTGCAATGGTTGATGATTCATACTTCTCAAATATGTCCATGAGCTGTTTTGTGCATGGGACATTTGAATGGGTTATTGTATCACCGAGAAGAACTGCAAATGGATCTCCATCTATATGTTTTTTTGCACAGAGTATTGCATCTCCAAGTCCCTTCTGCTGTTTCTGGCGAACGTAGTAAATATCGGCCATTTCCGAGATTGCTTCAATTTCCACCAGGTTGTCGATCTTTCCACAGTTTTTAAGGAAGTACTCAAGTTCAAAAGATCTGTCGAAGTGATCCTCTATTGATCGTTTTCCCTTACCTGTTATTATAAGGATATCATCAATTCCAGAGGCAACTGCCTCCTCAACAACGTACTGTATTGTTGGTTTGTTAAAAACTGGCAGCATTTCTTTTGGTTGTGCTTTTGTAGCTGGTAAAAATCTTGTTCCAAGTCCTGCGGCAGGTATTATAGCTTTCATTTAGTCACCTAAAACTATCCATTTACTGGATTGTTTCCTTTAATAATCCATGGGTCATTAATTATGATCCTTAATCATTCTGATCCTTAATTTTGTTAAAAAATATTTAGAATGGTTACTAAGATATTTCTGGAGAACTATGCTAAGGTAACAATTGAATTATGTTCCCCTATAATCATTTCAACATGAAGTCTTTATTTTTTTGTATTTATTAAGGTTTTTATTCCAGATTAATGCGATTCCATAACTCTCTTCATGTATTCAAGTCCCTCAACAGTGTCGAACATTTTCATTCCAGTATCTTTCTCAACCTTCTCAACGTTTAAAGAGGAATCTCTGGGCCTTTTAGCTTTCTGAACGAAACTCTTACTTTCAACAGGATTTATAAGGTTTGAATCCAGTTCAAATACGTCTGCAATGTTCAACGCAAAGTCGAACCTGTTGATACGTTCGCCACCAGCAGTGTGGTACACACCAGTTTTATCCAACTCAAATAACTTTAAAATGGCCTCTGCAGCGTTATCTGCAAGTGTTGGGGAGTTGTACTGATCCGTTACTATGTTTATCTCCATTCCATTTTTAAGTTCATTTATAACCCATGTTACAAAGTTCATGCAACTGTGCCAGCCGTAGAGAACACTTACACGTGCCACTGCATGATCAACATCGTACTTTTGGATCACCTCTTCACCTTTGAGTTTGGTGAGGGCGTAGTGACCTAGTGGATTTGTTTCATCATCTTCAAGGTACATTCCCCTTTCACCGTCAAAAACAAAATCCGTTGAAACGTATACAAGCTTGCTGCCCGTTTTTTCACATGCCTTTGCTATGTTTTCTGTTCCATTAACGTTGATGTTCCAGGCTTCATCTGGATGATCCTCACAGTAGTCAACGTTGGTCAACGCTGCAGAATGAACAACAAAATCTGGATTTAATGAACTTATCTTATTTATAACATCTTCTTCATCGGTTATATCAAATGAAACTGAATTTTGGACCGGATTTTTGTGGTGGGTCACTGTTATATCGTATCTGTCTCCTGCAAGATAACCAAACTTGGAACCTAAAAGTCCACTTCCACCGGTTATAAAAAGGTTTTTCATGGTAATGGTTAATAAGAATAGAATATATAAAAGTTTTGAGAATACATTAAAGGTGTTTTTATGATCGATGGCGTTAAAATAAAAAATCTTAAGGTAGTTCCAGATGAGAGGGGCTGGCTTATGGAAATAATGAGAAACGATGATGATATATTTGAAAAATTCGGCCAGGTTTACATGACAACAGCATATCCTGGAGTTGTTAAGGGCTGGCACCTTCACAAAAAACAGACAGACAATTTCACATGCATACACGGCATGATGAAGGTTGCACTTTACGATTCAAGGAAAGATTCACCTACCTACGGTGAGATCAACGAGTTTTTCGTTGGAGAAAAAAATCCAATACTTATAAGTGTCCCAACCTACGTTTACCACGGATTTAAAGCTGTTGGAACAGAAACTGCCTACTTCGTGAGCGTTCCAACCCATGCCTACAACTACGATGAACCAGATGAGTTCAGGCTACCTCCAGACACTGATGAAATACCATACGACTGGATATTAGAGGGTAAAAAACACGGTTAACCCTTATAAATTTAGTATAAAAAAAAGTTTTGCTGTAAAACTTTGAATAAGTAATATAAACAGGTGATATTGAATGAAAATGCTTATAACAGGCGGTGCAGGTTTTATAGGTTGCAACTTCGTCCACCACATGCTTGAAACCTACGACCATGAACTGGTGGTTCTTGACAAGTTAACATACGCTGCCAACCAAGAATACCTGAAGGATGTTCAGGATAAAATCGAATTTGTGAAGGGTGACATAGAAGATTCTGAAGCTGTTAAACAGGCTATGAAGGACTGTGATATGGTTGTTAACTTCGCTGCAGAAACCCATGTGGATCGTTCAATAGAGGATCCTGGAGTTTTCGTTAAAACAGATGTTATTGGAACCTACAACCTCCTTGAATACGTTAGAAAGTACGATGTGGACCGTTACCTTCAGATATCAACAGATGAAGTTTACGGGAGTATTGAAAACGGTTCATTCACAGAGGAAAGCTGCATAGATCCTTCAAGCCCATACTCTGCAAGTAAAGCTGGGGGAGACGTTCTTGTAAGTGCCTACTACAAAACCTACGGCACGCCCATAATAATAACAAGAAGCAGCAACAACTTCGGACCTTACCAGTACCCTGAAAAACTCATACCACTTTTTATAACCAATGCAATGCATGACAAGGAACTTCCAGTTTACGGGGATGGGCAGAACATCAGGGACTGGATATATGCACCTGACAACTGCAGGGGAATATACACAGCCCTTACCAAGGGTAAACTTGGAGAGGTTTACAACATCGGTGGTGGAAACGAGAAAACCAACCTTGAAATCACCCACATGATACTTGACATCCTGGATAAACCTGAAAGCCTCATAAGATTCGTTGATGACAGGTTAGGCCATGACAGGCGTTACTCCCTGGACTCTGCAAAGATCAGGAAGCTTGGTTGGAAGCCAGAATGGGCATTTGAGGATGCAATCAGGGAAACTGTTGAATGGTACAAGGAGAACCTTTCAATGGTTATGAAGGGCTAGACGGATCAGAAAGGTTTAATAGAGTAAGCCGGAGTTCATAATATAATACCTGGCTTATTTTACTTCTTTTTAAGTTTCTTTTTTTATTAATTTTTATTAGAATTAAATTATTAGAATTAAATTTTTCATTATCATTCTAAAATCAATGCACTAAAATAAAAATTCTTATTTTCAACAGAGAAAAATTTAGGATCTCAAACATTATTTTGATTCAAAAGGGGATTTTTTCGCGTTTTTCTTTTTGGTTCGTTATATTTTTGCGTATTTTTTGTTTTCTTCCGATAGTTTTATATATTGTTTTATTTAATTAGTTGTATTATCGTATTATTTGTGTTATTGTTTTTGTTGATTTGTAATAATTGTTTGTGGAAGGTTTTTAATGGTAAATGGGAAGTTTAATGTAATTTTAGTGTTGATATTGGTTTTAGCGGTTTTAACTCCGAATTTGGTTTATGCTGGTAATCTAACAGGGTCCTGGAGTGGAAGTGTTAGTGGTGGTGGCCGAAATGCTGTTGTAACGTCTCAGGCTGGTAACGTCACGGTTACGGGTGTTGTGAGTACAGTGGGTAATGCCCGTTGGGGTGTTGCAGATACTGGTGTGCCGGGTTCTACCCCATTTTCTAATGGTAAGTTGAATACCAATAACTTCTGGAGCAATTCCCAGGCTGCAGGGCACACATCCCTGCAAAGCAGTTACTGGTGGGATATTAATCCAGATTCTGTGGGTACAAACATAGATCGTGCCGGAGATGATAAAGGAACAGGA
>JABNAD010000977.1_pt1 | contig 12427 bp, 7 predicted proteins | sample 7240381 | NCBI WGS metagenome assembly JABNAD01 (sample SAMN11332834, study PRJNA596920) | anaerobic digester metagenome | biome: digested sludge; isolation source: digested sewage sludge-derived enrichment culture grown on H2/CO2 | place: Germany: Goettingen | reverse complement strand
GGTCCGCGGCCTCGGGTCCGCTCATGTCCGGAAGGTCCCAGTCCAGCAGGATCAGGCCGAAATCTTCTCTCGACGCCATGCGGGCGGCTTCCTCCGCCGAACCGACGCAGACGCTCGAAAGGCCCAGGCGCGCCGCCGCATGTTCCGCGGCCTCCCGGCTTGCGGGCCTGCCCTCCGCCACCAGCACGGGGCCGATGCCCGGGGCCATGATGCGCCCCGCGGCCGGGCCTTCCGGGTCACGGTCGAACACCGCCGTGAACTCGAAGGTCGAGCCCTCGCCCAGGCGGCTACGCACCGCGATGTCCCCGCCCATGAGGTGCACCAGCCTGCGGCTGATGTTCAGTCCCAGGCCCGTGCCGCCGAAGTTGCGGGCGGTGGATGCGTCGGCCTGCACGAAGGACCCGAACAGGCGCGGCAGCACGGCCTCGTCGATGCCGATGCCCGTGTCCACGACTTGGAAGCGCAGGGCGAACATCCCCGCGGGCGTCGGCGGGTCTTCGGCGCCAGTGACGACCAGACGGACCGTGCCGTCATGGGTGAACTTGATGGCGTTGCCGCCCAGGTTGACCAGAATCTGCTTGAGCCGCAACGGGTCGCCGACCAGGCGGGACGGGAGGCCGGGCAGCACGGAGATCGCCAGTTCGTTGCCGTTCGCGAAGGCCCTGGGGGCCAGGATGTCCCCCACCTCGTCCAGCAGCGCGTCCAGATCGAAGGGTCTGGCGTCCAGCGCCACCTTGTCGGCCTCGATCTTGGACAGGTCCAGAATGTCGTTGATGATGCCCATAAGATGGTCTGCCGAGGCGCGGATCTTGAGCAGATATTGGCGCAGCCTCCCTTCGGCCTCCAGTTGGAGGGACAGGTTCAGAAATCCGAGGATGGCGGTCATGGGCGTGCGGATCTCGTGGCTCATGCTGGCCAAAAACGAACTCTTGGCCCTGGCCATGGCTTCGGCCGCCTGGCGCTGCACGGCCATGGTCTGGACCGTGTAGGCCAGCAGAGCGGACATGGCCAAGCCTTCACACACCATCCCGACCCAGATGATAGACGGATGCGCGAAGGAAAAGGCCCCGTGGGCCGCCCGGTTGTAGAACGAGACGGTTGCGACGGCGCCTACCCAGGCGAAGAGAAAGATGCTTGAAACCACCCGGTCGCGCTTCAGGCTGACGATGCAGGACCACGCGCCCATCAGCGACACGGGCACGGCCATGTTCATGGAGAATTTCCCCTGCATTCCCGGAGGCAGGAAAAAGGCGCAAGCGGCCACCGCGAAAACCGACCAGATGCAGAACAGCAAGACCGCATCGGTACGCCTGTTGTGCGTCCGGAGGTCCAGAAACTCCCTGATCACGCAGGCCAGAAAACCCTGCGCCGCCAGGCCGGCCATCATGATGGCCGCCGGCATGTCCTTGAAGATGAAAAGATGCTGATAGCTGGTCAGGGCCACGAAAGATGCGAAAGCGAGATTGCCCAACACCAGCCATTTGAACTTGCCGTTTCCGGTGTACAGATAGATGGCGAGATGGATGATCACCATGGTGCAGAAGAAGCCCAGCAGCAATCCCGTTCCCACCACCTTCACGTCGTTGACCCATATGGCGCGGTCGATGGTCGTGACGTGCGGGCTCAAGACCAGCGGCCGCAAGCTCGTGACCCGGATGTAGCAGGTGGTCGGGGCCGTCAGCCCAGTGGGCAGACGGAAATGCCGCCGTTCCTGATCACCGGGGGACGAGAGCAGATGGCCGGAGCGGTAGGTTTCCCACCCGCCGGGAGCGTTCGCGTCGGGCACGAAGAGCTCGAACGTGCCGTACAGATTCCAACCTGGGTCGAAAATCCAGTATCGGGGCAGTCCGTTCCCGTTCGCGGTAAGTTCCCTGATGGTGAACCGGAACCACAGGGCCGACTGCCTGAACCCGAAGTTGAAGCGGCCGCCCGGCGGCGGGCCGAACCGCGAATCAGTTTCCGGCGCGGCCGCCTGATCCACGGTAAGCTGCCTGCCCGCGTCCTCCAGATATTCCATGTAGGGCCGCAGGTCGTACTCGTCGCTCTCCCCGCCCAGCACGCATACGCCGACGGCAAAAGCACGGGAACTCCACAACTGCACGAGCAGCAGGCCCGCAATCAGGACGAAAAGCGCCCGGCGCGGAGCACGGGCCTCGAGCGCAGGGGTCGGACCGCTACGCATGACGTGCCTCCCGCGGGGCCTGGTGCCCCCACTTGACCAGGACTCTGAACAGCTCCCCGGTGTCCACCGGCTTGGTCAGATGGTCGTTCATGCCCGTCTCCAGGCACCGCGCCCTGTCCTCGGGAGTGATGTCGGCTGTCATGGCGACGACCGGCAGAGCGCCGAAACGCCGGTCGCCCCGGAGGGCCCGCGTGGCCGCGAAGCCGTCCATGACCGGCATGTGTACGTCCATGAGCACCACGTCCGGGGCCTCCCCCCCTTCCGTCACCCGGCGCACGGCTTCGGCGCCGTTGTCCGCGACCTCCAGTTCCACCCCGGCCTCAGTGAGGATCACGCCCAAAAGCTCTTGGTTGAACAGGTTGTCCTCCACCAGCAGGACACGCAGGCCGCGCGCACGCTCCATATCGGTCGGCGCGTCGACCGACGTGGATGCATCAAGCGCGGCGGTCGCTCCGCCATCCAGGACCTGCCTGAAGAGCCCCTCCACCGCCGAGGCCGTGAACGGCTTGGCCAGTATGCCCTGGACGCCCAGTTGGCTCAGGCCCGGTTTCTCGACCTCTGGCCGTGCCGGGCTGGTCATGAGCGCCACCGGCGTTCCCTCCGCACCCTCCGAAGAGCGCAACAGGCGCACGGACTCCGGTACGACCATATCCGGCAGATCCCAATCCAGCAGGACCAGGTCGAAACGCTCCGACGCGGCCAGACGAGACGCCTCGGCCGCCGAGCCCGCCGCTGCGTGCGCGTGGCCCATGGCGGACAGGATCGCCTCCATGGACGAGAGGCTCTCCGGGTTGTCCTCGACGACCAGCACCTTCAGCGCCCCGCGATCCACGGCCGGGGGGACTTCCGAGATTACGGCGTCGGGATCGAGACCGAGGGGCACCGTGAACCAGAAGGTCGAGCCCTCGCCGGGCCGGCTGCGCACCGAGATGTCCCCGCCCATGAGCCGCACGAGACGCCGGCTGATGCTCAGGCCCAGGCCCGTGCCTCCGTAGACCCGGGCCGTGGACGAGTCGGCCTGTTCGAAGGACTGGAACAGGCGCGGCAGGACTTCGGGGTCGATGCCGATGCCGGTGTCGCTGATCTCGAAGCGAAGCCGAACACGGTCCTGCCGCTGCATGGCGTCCTCGGCCCTGGACACCACCAGCCGGACGGTGCCGCCCCGGGTGAACTTGACCGCATTGCCGCCCAGGTTGATCAGTACCTGCCGCAGGCGCAGGACATCCCCGGTCACGCGGCGGGGCAGCCCGGGTTCGAGGGCGAGCACCAGCTCATTGCCGTTCTCGAAGGCGCGGGCGACGAGGATGCCCGCGGCGTCATGCAGCAGGGCCTCCGGGTCCAGGGGCCCGGCCTCCAGCTCCACCTTGCCGGCCTCGATCTTGGCCAGGTCCAGGATGTCGTTGATGATATCCATCAGATGCTTCGCCGCGGCCTCGATCCGCAGCAGGTACTGCCGCAGTTGCCCGGCGACCCCCAGCTGCAGGGACAGGTTCAGGAACCCGAGGATGGCGGTCATGGGCGTGCGGATCTCGTGGCTCATGCCGGCCAGGAAGGATGACCGGGCCTTGGCCATGGCCTCGGCGGCCTGACGCTGCGCAGAGATGCGTTCGATGTTGTAGGCCAGCAGAATGGACATGCAGAGGGCCTCTCCCACGAAGGATACCCACATGAAGGAGGGATGGACAAAGGGAAGGCCCCCTTTGATGGCCCAGTTGTAGGTGAAAGCGGCAAGTGTCGCCCCGAGCCAAGCGGCCATGAAGATCAAAGCGGGCACCCTGTCTCGCTTGACGCAGTCGAAACAGGCCCAGAACACGATGGCCGTAAGGGGCATGAGGACGTAGATGGACAGCTTCGGATGCATGTCCTCGGGCAGGACGAACGCGGATGCGGCGACTCCCAGAACCGCCCAGACGGCGGCCAGGAGGATCGCGTTAAGCCGTCTGTTGTGCCGGCGGATCTCGAAAAACGTCCTGACCGTCGTGGCGACGATGGCCTGGCCCACCAGGCCGACCGTCATGATGATGGTCGGCATGTTTTTGACCACGACGAGATGCTGGTAGTTGGTGGTGGCGACGAAACTGAAGAAGGTCAGGTTGCTGAGCACGAACCACTTGTACTTGCCGTTGCCCGTATAGAGGTAGATGGCCAGGTTGCCGAGCATCAGGGTGGCGAAGAAGCCCAGCAGAAGGGAAGTGCCCAGTGTTTTGAAGCCGTTGGCGCGCAGGACGCGGTCGAGGGTGGCGACGGTCGGGGCCACCATGAGGGGCCGGATGCCCGCGACGCGCATGTAGCAGGTGACGGGTCGACTCAAGTCCGGGGGAAGCTGGAACTGGCGCTTCTCCTGTTCACCCGGGACGGAAAGCAGCCGCCCCGCGGAATAGACCTGCCATCCGCCCTCGGCTTCGGGGCGCTGCACGTAAAGGTGGATGGTGTCGTACAGTTGCCATCCCGGGTCCAGAATCCAGAGCGGCGGCTGCTTGCCGCCTTCAGAGCCCGACTCTCCATCGACGATGGTGAAACGGAACCACAGGGCCGAGGAGGTGAAGCCGAAATTGAAGTGGTCCTTGGGAGGCGACCCGAAACGGCCGGCCAGGTCCGGAGACGCGACGTCGTCGATGGTCAGGGTGCCGCCAGGGTCCTCCAGGGAGAGCATGTACGGCCGCAGGTCGTATTCCTCCACGGACCCGTCGAGGACGCACATTCCCACGCCAGTCGCCGCGGACGGAAGCGCCCAGCACACCATGAGCGCGACCAGCGCCAGGACGCGAACGGACAGGAATCCGTGCGCTGTCATGCCTTCCCCCGCCCCGTCACGTTCCTGGTCAGCAAGGCCGCTCAAGACTTGCCGATATCGGCGGCCGCGGCTCTCAACTGCGCGAAGAGATCGGTGAACCCCGGCAGTTCCGCCCTCACGGTGTCGATATCGCCCTTGTTGGCGAAATGCTCGAGGTCCCCCGACTTGGCGGCGAGCCTCTTGGCGGAGAGGTTGGCCGCACCGCCCTTGATGGAATGGAAGAAAATCGCGATTTCGTCGCTCTTGCCACGCCCGACGACATCCTCTGCCCTGCCCGCGACATCGGCGTTGAGTTCGAGAAAACGCAGCAGCAACCGGCTGAAAATCTGCCTGTTCCCGCTGAACCTCTGCAAAGCCTCGTTGACATCAAGGGTCACGAACTGTTCGGCCATGGCATCCTCCAGGAATTTTTCGAGGGGCTGCGCGGTTTCGAGAAGAAAGGTTGCAGCCGGTCCGCTCCCACGGCAGCCCCATGGAGCGCACGGCCGATGCACATGAGCATTCACCGCGGCCGGCGATGATATGCGAGGAAAACCGTATTCGGGCTGGCGGCCTCAGGGAGGATGCCGCCGGCAAACCTGGAGAAGCGCCGCCTGACGCCCAGCGAAGCAGGGGCCTTCCCTGCCCGGATCACAAACTCCATTCGGAAGCGCCCTTTCGGGCTGAATCCGGGATGGAAGCGTAAGACGTCAAACGGTCAAAAACTGATTGATATCAAGGAGCAAGCGAAGCGCGGGCATGATTGCCCTACATAAATGTAAGGCACAGCAATACCCCTACTCCATCTCGGGCCTCTTTTGCAATACATTGGACCGGACAGAGCAGCGGATACTGAGAACATACAGGATAATTTGGAATTTTCATCGAATGCGGGCCGGAACCGCCATCCACCGGACGCAACGCGCATCCGTGGACCCGGCGCCCCTCCCGATATCAACCAGCGATCTTATCGAACTATTTTCGAGTCCACCGGGCCAGCGACCCGAGCAATGCCTCGAAATCCACGGGCTTTGTCAGGAAGTCGTTCATTCCCGCCTCAAGGCACCTCTCCCGCTCACCCTCTACGGTGGAGGCCGTCACCGCCAGGACCGGAAGGTCTGCCCAGCGTCCGTCGTCGCGGATTCTCCTGGCCGTTTCACGCCCGTCCATACGGGGCATCTGCACGTCCAGAAGGACGGCATCGAAGGCCTGGCCCGAGGCCAGGATGTCCAAGGCCTCGAATCCGCTCCCCGCCGTCACCACCTCGACCCCGGCGGCAGACAAGACACTCCCGATGACATCGAGATTGAACTCGGAATCGTCGACCAACAGCACGCGCAAATTTCCTTGCTTTTCCACTTCAGCGTTCTCCCGAAACGCCCCTCACACGGCAGAAAGCCTGAGGCCTTCGGTCCGGCCCGGCTCCCTGCGATGGGCGTTCATACCCATGTTCAGGGCAAGACTTCGTACGATCATGGTTCATCGTATATACAATATTCGGCCAATGTCGAAAAATATTACGTACATAATTACGTATAAATGCACCGCCAAAATACGTTCCACTATGAATTATTCTCATACCTACTCTCCGGTAGCAGATAGCCATGCACGGGAAACCGCCCAGCCGCTTCCCGGGCCATGCCGGCCGAGCGAGGGCCACGGAATCATCACGAACAAACACAGGGGGAACTCATGTTGCATTTGACGGAAACAGCCTTGCGAGACGGCACCAGCGTCCAGGACGTCGGACATGATCCAGTTGCGCCGGCTCCCGACGCCATCACGCAGAGCATTCTCTTCGTCGCCCGCCACCACGGACGCAATCTCTCCCCGGCGTCGCTCCTCGCCGGCCTGCCCCTCGACGAAAAGGGGGGGCTGACCCCGCGCACGGCCCAGGCCGCCGCACAAAACGCCGGCCTCTCTGCCCGGATCGTGCGCAGCCCGCTCAGCAAGATCGCGCGATTCGCCCTGCCGGCGGTACTCTTCCTCAAGGATGACCAGACCTGCGTCCTCGTCGATCTGAAGGCGGAGACGGCGACCATCGCCCACCCGGTCCTCGACGAAGGGGAAAGGGCCCTACCGCTGCAGGAACTGGAAGACCTCTACGCCGGGCACGTCCTGTATCTCATGCCGGCCAGGAAGGATGCGACGCGCGAGGACGCACCCGTCAAGGAAAAGGGGCACTGGCTCCGGGGCGCGCTGTTGAGGAACTGGCGGGCGTACTCCCAGGTCGCCGTGGCCGCGACCATACTGAACCTGATCGCCCTGGCCTCGCCTCTCTTCGTCATGAACGTCTACGACCGGGTCGTGCCCAACAGCGCCCTGGAGACGCTCTGGGTCCTCGCCATCGGGGTGGCCATCGCCTTCGTCTTCGATTTCATCATCAAGACACTGCGCGCACATTTCATCGACAACACCGGGAAGAAGATCGACGTCGAACTGGAGGGCAGGCTCTTCGACCAGCTGCTGAACATGCGCCTCAAGGACAGGCCGGCCTCGGTGGGTTCCTTCGCCAACCTGCTGCGCGAACTGGAGGTGCTGCGCGACTTCTTCACCTCCGCCACCCTGGTCAGTTTCGTGGACCTGCCCTTCATCGCCATCTTCATCGCCATGTTCTGGTACATCGGCGGCCCCATCGCCTTCGTCTTCATGGCCGTGCTGCCCGTCACCATCCTCATCGGACTGGCCATCCACGTGCCCATCCGCAACTCAGTCCAGGCCGCCATGGCCATGGGAAGCGGGAAGCACGCGGTGCTGGTGGAGACCCTCGGCAACATCGAGACGGTCAAGGGACTGGGCTGCGAGGCGGCCATGCGCACGCGCTGGATGCGCGACACCGCGGACAGCGCCAAGCATGCGGTCCGCTCCCGCTCCCTGTCCCACCTGGCCATGAACCTGACGGGCTTCGTGCAGCAGTCGGCCTACGTAATCATCATCATCGTCGGCGTCCACCTCATCAAGGAAGGGGACATGACCACGGGCGGCCTGGTGGCCTGCTCCATCCTGAGCGGCAGGGTCATGGGCCCCTTCGCCCAGATCGCCCAGCTCATCACGCGCCTGCACCACACCATGAGCGCCTATACGGAATTGAACCGCGTCATGACCCTGCCCGTTGAGCGCGACGACACGGGCTCCTTCCTGCACAGGCCGAAAATCGAAGGCAACCTGGAATTCAGGAACGCGACCTTTTCCTACCCCGGATCCAAGCTGCCCGCCCTCAAGGACGTGAATATCAAGATCGCGGCGGGGGAACGCGTCGGCGTGGTGGGCAGGACGGGGTCCGGCAAGTCCACCCTGGGCAAGCTGGCCCTGAGCCTCTACGAGCCGGACCAGGGTTCCGTGCTCGTGGACGGCGCGGACCTACGCCAGATCGATCCTGCGGACCTGCGGCGCTGGACGGGCTACATACCTCAGGACGTGTCCCTCTTCCAGGGCACGGTACGGCAGAACATCGGCATGGCCCACCCACAGGCCTCGGACCAGGACATCCTGAGCGCCGCCCAGCTCTCCGGCACCCATGACTTCATGCGCACCCACCCCATGGGGTACGGCCTGCACGTCGGCGAACGCGGCGCCACCCTGTCCGGCGGGCAGCGCCAGTCCATCTCCATCGCCCGGGCCCTGGTCCGCGACCCGAACATCCTGGTCATGGACGAACCCACGAGTTCCATGGACTCCCAGTCCGAGGCGCTCCTGGTGCAACGGCTCAAAGCTTACCTGAACGGCCGGACCCTCCTGCTCATCACCCACCGCCCGTCGCTGCTCGATCTGGTGGACCGCATCATCGTCATGGACGACGGACAGGTGGTGGCCGACGGGCCCAAGGACGCGATCCTGCGCCAGCTTCAGACGGGAGGCATCCCCATCAACCAGACGTCGCAACAGAAAATGGAGGCAAAATAATGAACACGCACACCACCGCAGCTGAAAACCGGCCGGCCGCTGACGCCAGCCTCATGCAGACGGGGCGGGCTTCCGGCGACCAGTGCTGCGGACGCTCCTCGTGCGCGGCCTCGGCAACGGACACGGTTTGCGAACGCCCCGGGGTTCGGTACGGGAATTTTGCCACGGAACTGAACGACATCACCAGCAGCAGCCGCATCTCCGCCAATCTCATGCTCATCGTGATCGCCGCCTTTTTCGCCGTCGTCCTGTTCTGGGCAGCCAACGCCCCGCTGGACGAGTCCGTGCGTGGCGCGGGGAAGATCATCCCGTCCACCGAGATCAAGCGAATCCAGAACTTCGAGGGCGGCATCGTCAAGGAAATCCTGGTGCGTGAGGGGCAGAGCGTGGCCAAGGGGCAACTCCTCGTGCTCCTCGACCAGATCCAGATGGCTTCGCGCTTTCGGGAGCAGCAGTCGACCTATCTCGACCAGATCCTTTCCATCGCCCGACTGGAGGCGGAACTCGCCGGCAAGGACGACATCGATTTTCCCGCCGAGGTCAAAGGCGAGAAACCCCATGTCCTGGACAGCCAGCGCGAACTCCTTCGCTCGCGCAACGACAACCGGCGTTCGGCCCTGACGGTGCTCGAGACGACCAGGGAGCAGCGGTCCCAGGAGCTCAAGGAGCTCCGCAACAAGCTCGATTTCCTGCAGCGCCAGCACGTCCTGCTGAAAAAGGAGGTGGAAATGACCCAGACCATGGTCGCCAAGGGAGCCGCCTCGGACATGGAGCTCCTGCGCGCCCAGCGACAGTTGACGGATCTCTCGGGACAAATCGCCGACTCCCGCATCGCCATCCCCAAGGTGGCCGCCGCCCTGGACGGAGCCGCGCACCGCATCGAGGAGGAAAAAAGCAAGCAGCGCTCTGAAATACTAAAGGAACTCAACATGCTGCGAGCAGAAATGGAAGGCCGGAAGGAAAAACTCCCAGCCCTGGAGGACCAAATGGACCGCACCAGCGTCCGCTCCCCCGTGGACGGGACAGTGAAGCGCGTCTTCGTGACGACCATCGGCGAGGCCGTGGGCGCAGGCAAGGAGATGCTCGAGATCGTGCCCAGGGAGGACACCCTGCTCGTGGAGGCCAAGGTCCTGCCACAGGACATCGCCTTCCTGCACCCGGGACAGGACGCGCAGGTCAAGATCACGGCCTACGACTTCTCGATCTACGGGAGCATGCCCGGCACGGTCGAGCACATCAGCGCCGACGCCATCACGGACGAGCAGCAGAAGCTCAGCTACTACCTCATCAAGGTGCGCACGAAAACGGCCGCACTGACGGACAGGGACGGCAAGGAACTGCCCATCATTCCTGGCATGGTGGCCGAAGTCGACGTCCTGACCGGCAAGAAGACGGTGCTCGAGTACATTTTGAAACCCATCATCAAAACAACGAGAGGAGCGTTGCACGAGAGATAGGGGCTTGAATTCCTGAGGCTGACATGGCAGACGTCCGACGGGGGACTCTGCCATGAAAAAACGAATTCTGCTGGTTGAGGACGACGATCTGCTGCGCCTGGGCCTCAAGTCCATGGTCCAGGCCCGCAAGGACTTCAGCGTTGAAGCCGACACGGGAAGCGGGAAGGAGGCCATCCGCCTCTTCAACTTCAACCGACCCGACATCGTGATCCTCGACCTCCTGCTGCCCGACACCTCAGGAATCGACGTGCTGCGCCACATGAAGCAGGCGGCTCCGGACGTTCCCGTCATCGTGCTCACGGCCCACGAAGAGGACGACCTGCTCTTCGACGCGCTGGAACTGGGTGCCAACTGCTACGTACTCAAAGGCGCGGGGCCCGAAGAGCTCTTTCTGGGCATCCACTACGCACTTCAGAACGAGATGTTCATCAGCCCGAAACTGGCCAAGGTCATCGTGGATGCCTATCTCTTCGTCAACCGCCAGCGCAAGACCTTGCCGCCCCTGAACGATCTGACGTCGCGGGAAAAGGAAATCGTCAGGCTCATCATCGACGGCAAGAAAAGCAAGGACATCGCCGACGCGCTTTTCATCAGCGTCAAGACGGTCCACAAGCATCGTTCGAACATCCTCGAAAAACTCGGCCTGAGCAGCCTGGCAGACCTGAGGCATCGAAAAATGTATATTCTGGACAACATGTTGACTGATTGAACTCAGTAAACATACTGACATACAGATGCGAGTTCGCCCCTAATATGACGTAGGCATGCGCCTATATCTTGTACGTATTGTCCATTATTAAATCCCTATAAAATACATCTTCACACCGATTGCTGAGCATTCATCCCTTCCGCTACTTCCTCAAGAAACGCCATCATCAATAGTCCGCATATTCAAGGCTGACTCCTGGCTGATGGTGGGCTTCCGGAGTTCTGCATATTTCCGGCAAGCGCGCAGGCTGTCCGCATCCGAAGCGCAGACTCTTCGCATAATGAACATGGCGTAGCCTCGCGCGCCGCACTCTCCGTAGCGCGCAGCGAAACCCCGGCCGAGGGGCGCCGGGATGTCCATTCTTCTGACGGCGCACACTTCCCCTGCGGCGTTTCGGACATGCTCGATGGCAGGCGCCCCGTCTCGCCGGCCCGGAATCGTGCTGCCGGATGGGAATGTCGGCGACCTCAACAAACATCATTTTTCAGGGGCGAACTATCATGTCGAAAAGCAAGGTTCTCTTGATCGAAGACGACAATCTGTTGCGCATGGGGCTGAAGTCCATGATCGACATGAAAGGGGATTACATCGTCGGGTCTGACGTTGCCACGGGCAGGGAAGGCCTCCAGGCCTTCAACCAGCATCATGCGGACATCGTCCTTCTCGACCTGCGCCTGCCGGACATGCCCGGCACCGAAGTCCTCAAGAAACTGCGGGAAAAGGACAAGACGGTGAAAATCATCGTGCTCACGGCCTGCGACAGCGATGAGATGCTCTTCGAGACGCTCGAGTACGGAACGAGTGCGTATGTCCTCAAGGGAGAAAACCCCGACGAACTTTTCCTCGCCATCAAATACGCCCTGAACGACGACCTCTTCATCAGCCCGAAGCTGGCCAAGACCATCGTCAAGGACTACCTGTTCGCCACACGCCAGCGAAAAGGCTTCCCGACGCTGCAGAGCCTGACGCCGAGAGAGCTGGAAGTCGTCAAATTCATCTTCGACGGCAGAAAAAGCAGGGAAATCGCGGACATCCTGTCCATCAGCATCAAGACCGTCGACAAGCACCGGTCGAACATTCTACAGAAGATCGGCATCCACAATTTCAATGAACTGCGGCAAGGCGGATTGTATTTGCTTGATTTCATGAAGCAGACTCAATAGCCCGAAACCATCGCGGCCGAATACAGACCCGCCCCGGGACTCATGAAGCATCAGGAAAAAGCAGACATGGCGCTGGACAGCAAACGCATCCTCCTTGTCGACGACGACGAAATCAGCCGTCTTGTGGCTTTCGAAGTCCTGACGCACCTCGGCGCAACCGTCGATCTCGCGGCGATGCCGGAAGACGCCATGCGCCTGATCGGCCGGCACCGCTACGACCTGATCATGCTCGACCTGTTC
>JABNAD010000976.1_pt1 | contig 12427 bp, 15 predicted proteins | sample 7240381 | NCBI WGS metagenome assembly JABNAD01 (sample SAMN11332834, study PRJNA596920) | anaerobic digester metagenome | biome: digested sludge; isolation source: digested sewage sludge-derived enrichment culture grown on H2/CO2 | place: Germany: Goettingen | reverse complement strand
AATCAATAATATATATAACAGTTTTTTCATAATTACCTCCTTTTTTTATAGACGAAAAAACCCTTGTTTTTGTTCATGGAAATTTTTATTGAAATATAACAAATTGAATGCAATAATAAGGTGAGGTGGTTTTTATGTGCGGAAGATATTATATGGATATTGATGACAAAGAAATCAAAAAAATTGCTGATGAAGCAGAAAATATCATTTACCCGGAGTACAAGAACGGAGAAATATTTCCTTCAAATGTGGCTCCTATATTAATTCACGATAGAGAAGATACACGACCCATACTTGCCAAATGGGGATTCCCAAAGTGGGACGGAAAAGGAATAATAATCAATGCAAGAATGGAATCTGTCCACGAAAGACAGATGTTTAAAAACCTGGCTTCCACAAACAGGTGTATTGTTCCTGCTTCTTATTATTTTGAATGGAAAAATGAAAAAACCTTTAAAACAAAGTATATGATAAAAAACCCGGACTCCATTCTTTACATGGCGGGACTTTACAGTGTGGTTCGCCACAAGGACAGGCAGCTTAGCCTGTTTGACGACAACGATACTGATATTTACTACACAATAATAACAAAGAACGCTCATCCTTCCCTGAACTACATACACAGCCGCATGCCTCTCATATTTGACAAACAATATGTGGATGATTACCTCAGCGGGAAAAACATCAAGGAACTTCTTGAAACTGTAAAGGACAACTATGTAAGCGCCGCAGTAAAATAGGAATAACTATAAATAAATACAACCATCTACAGGAGACGTTACTAAAAAAATCTATTTCTGTCATCCTGAGCGATAGCGAAGGATCTCATCTTTTTAAAAACATGAGATTCTTTGAGCAAGCTCTCAGAATGACAGTGAATAAATGTATAAATTTTCAGTTGCCTCCTATAGGCTGGTTGTTTTGTTCTTTTTTAAGTTGTGTAAGCTTAGCTGCAATGCTTTTGAAATCTTCCCAGGCATCCTTTTTAGCTGATTCATTTCTCAATAGGTATGAAGGATGGTATGTGGGCATGAAAAAAATGTCTCCTTTTTTTACAAATCCCCCTCTTTGCCTGCTTATGCTTAAGTTTGGGTCAATGAGCTTCTTGGCAGACACAGCCCCCAGGCACACAATTATTTTAGGACGGATGAGTTTTACCTGCCACCTTAAATAATCAATGCATGATTCTGCTTCATCATCCATGGGATTTCTGTTTTCCGGAGGTCTGCATTTTACCACATTGGCAATATATACATCCGAACGCTTTAAATTTATCGCTTCAATCATCTTATCAAGCAGCTGACCTGCTTTTCCAACAAAGGGCCTGCCCTGCACATCCTCGTTATATCCGGGACCTTCCCCCACAAACATTATGTCTGCATGTTCGTTCCCTTCACCGAAAACAACGGTTGTCCTTGTTTCTGCCAGCCTGCACTTGCGGCATCGTGCAGTGAATTTTTTAAGCTCATCCATTGAATACATAAGTGCCTCTACAGTGTCAGGTCTATGTGGCAATATCCGTTTGGATTTTTTTCAAGATATTTCTGATGGTATTCCTCTGCAGGATAAAAATTCTTAAGATTTTCCAGTTCTGTAACTATGGGTTTATTGTATTTTTCTCGTTCTCTGTCCATAGACTTGTTTATGGTTGTTAAATCTTCATCATTTGTGTAATAAATTCCTGTCCTGTACTGAGTACCCACATCTCCTCCCTGACGGTTCATGAGCGTGGGATCTATAACTTTCCAGAAGTCCTGAAGTATTTTTTCAAGTGTGATTATATTTTCATCATATTTAATATAGACTGTCTCAGCATAACCTGTTGTATTGGTGCAAACCTGTTGGTACGTTGGGTTTTCTGTGTTTCCATTGGCATATCCAACCACAGTTTCAACTATGCCGTTCCTTAAATCCATGTAGGCCTGAAGTCCCCAAAAACATCCGCCGGCCAAATAAATTTCCTTCATATATTTCAGCTCCATTCATCAAATGTGATTATTTTTATATTATTATAATTTTAGCATAAAATACTTGCATATTCCACAATCAAAAAATATTGTTTATTTTTTTACATTTCTTCTTGACATTATATTCAAATATGCTAATATATTAATATAAGAATATTAACGAGGTAGATCATGATAGACTTTAATGACAAAGAAAAAACAAAGCATCTTCTGGCTGAAAAAGCAGAGATGTTCAAGACAATTGCACATCCTGTACGGCTTTGTATATTGGCAATGCTCATAAAGGAAGAAAAAAGCAATGTGACTGAAATTCAGTGCTGCATAGACGTTCCTCAGCCAACAGTGTCACAGCACCTTGCGAAACTAAAATCTGCAGGCATTGTTTCTGCAGACAGGAACGGAACAGAAATAATTTATAAAATCAAAAATCAAGAAGTAAGACATATTGTAGAAGAAATTCTGCAATAAAAAATAGGAGGAAATGATGAGTAAAAAAATAGTTATTATCGGCGGCGTGGCAGGGGGAGCCTCTACAGCTGCAAGACTTAGAAGACTTGACGAAACTTCAGAAATCATAATGTTTGAAAGAGGTTCATACATTTCATACGCCAACTGCGGTCTTCCATATCATATAGGAAATGTTATTAAGGAAAGAGACTCACTTCTGGTAACAACTCCGGAAGCCATGTCTAAAAAATACAACGTTGATGTAAGAATAGATTCTGAAGTTATATCCATAGACAAAGAAAACAAGAAGATTCAGATTAAAAAAGTAAAAACAGGTGAAACTTATGAAGAAAGCTATGACACTCTTGTAATATCAACAGGTTCTTCACCGCTTAAGCCACCTATTGAAGGAATAAACTCTCCTGGAATATTCACCCTCTGGACAGTTCCGGACACTGATGAAATCAAAAAATTCATAAGCGAAAGACAGCCTAAGAATGCAGTTGTAATAGGAGGAGGCTTCATAGGATTAGAAGTTGCTGAAAACCTCCATGCAGCTGGCCTTGAAGTAACTGTAGCTGAAGCAATGGACCAGGTAATGGCTCCTGTTGATTATGAAATGGCACAGCTTGTTCAGAACAACATGGTTGCAAACAAGGTCAATCTCATTCTTGGAGATGGTGTTTCAAAATTTAAGAGTGAAAACGGAAAGGTTACTATAACTCTGGCAAGCGGAAGAACTCTTGAAGCAGACATGGTCATTTTATCCATAGGTGTACGTCCAAATGGACAGCTTGCAAAGGATGCAGGCCTTGAAATGAACCAGAGAGGCGCAATTGTAGTTGATAAATACCTGAAAACTTCTGATCCAAACATTTATGCCCTTGGGGATGTTATAGAGGTTGAAGAATATATAAACAAAGGAAGAGCCATGATTGCTCTTGCAGGTCCTGCAAACAAACAAGGAAGAATATGCGCCAACAACATTTATGGTGCCAACGAAGAGTACAAAGGAACTCAGGGAACATCTGTTGCAAAGGTATTTGATGTTACAGTTGCATCAACAGGTACAAACGAAAAGACATTAATAAAAATGGGCATGACTGAAGGCAAGGATTACCTTACAGCTATAATCTCCCAGAAGTCACATGCAGGTTATTATCCAGAAGCATCTGAAATGATTTTGAAGCTTGTGTTCTCTGCTGACGGCAAGAAAATATTCGGAGCTCAAATAGTGGGTGAAGACGGAGTTGACAAGAGAATTGATACAATTGCAACAACCATACGTCTGGGCGGAAGCATTTATGACCTCAAGGAACTTGAACTGGCATATGCTCCTCCATATTCCTCAGCAAAAGACCCTGTAAACATGCTTGGATTTGTGGCTGAAAATATAATTCAAAACAAAGTGAAGTTATCAAAATGGAATGACATAAATCCTGAAGTAAAAAATGACGTTACAATCCTTGACATTCGTGAAGAAGCTGAGCTGATGGTTCTTGAAATTCCAAACTCTGTAAATATTCCTCTTGGACAGCTGCGAAAAAGATTAAATGAGCTCAATAAGGACGATAAAATAATTGTGTTCTGTGCAGTGGGAGTTCGCTCATACAATGCAGCAAGAACATTGATGGAAAACGGATTTAAAAATGTAACTGTATACCCTGCAGGAACTAACTTCTACAAACAGGTGTACTACAATTTCTTCAATAAAACAGAAAACAGAATGATTACACCCCCTGCAGCACAGGAAGAAGTAAAAGTAAATTTTAACAACGCTGCAGCACCAAAAGCAAAAGCATCCATACAGGTTGACTGCAGCGGACTTCAGTGCCCGGGACCTATAATGAAAGTCTATGAAACAATTAAGAAAGTTGAAGACGGAGATATTATTGAGGTTTCTGCAACAGATTCAGGCTTTGCCAGAGATGTGGAAACATGGTGCCGCAGAACAGGCAACACTCTTCTGGGTGTTGAAAAGAAGGGCAAACTCAATGTTGTTACTCTTCAGAAAGGAATTAACAATGCACCTGCTGCAACTGAAGTAGCAGCAAGCAATATAGGAGTTCCTGTTCCTGCCAATGACGGAAAAACATTAGTAGTTTTCAGCGGTGACATGGATAAGGTTCTGGCATCATTTGTAATTGCCAATGGTGCAGCAGCCATGGGAAGACCTGTTACAATGTTCTTCACATTCTGGGGATTGAACGTGTTGAGAAAAACAGAAAAGCAAAATGTTAAAAAACCTCTTATTGATGCAATGTTTGGAATGATGATGCCTCAAGGCGTAAGCAAGCTTAAGCTTTCCAAAATGCACATGGGCGGAATGGGAACAGCGATGATGCGCAAGGTGATGAAGGACAAAAACATTGATTCACTGGAAGACCTGGTTAAAAAGGCAATGGACAACGGAGTTAAAATGATTGCATGCACCATGTCCATGGATGTAATGGGAATAACAAAGGAAGAATTAATTGACGGAGTTGAATTTGCAGGTGTAGGAACATACCTGGGAGATGCTGAAGAATCCAACGTAAATTTATTCATATAAACAAAAAGACCGCAAATGCGGTCTTTTTGTTTTGACTACAAAACCTGTACTTCAAAAGCTGTAGTCTGTGGCGGTATGCTCATGGTCATGAATGTTGCATGGATTACTCTTACAAAATCTCCTATTCTCAAATCTCTAAGCCTTATCTGTCTTCCTCTTCTGTCTCTGATTACAGTGGAATCAGTGATAACAAATCTTATCTGGCTGTATATGTCGTTAGGATTTCCAGTGTACAAAAATCTGTTATTTAAATCAACATCAAGAACCATTCCTTCTGTAACATGAGTTTCTTCCATTCTGTTTACAACTGTTATTCTGTAAGCTCTTGACTGGGGAGGCATACTTCTTGTCATCATTGCTGAAAACTCAGCATCCACTGTCATTCCCTGCCTCAAATCCCTGAAGGACATAGGGTTACCAAATGCATCCCTTATTACTGTATCCCTGTCAACTGCCAGCACTACAACCTGTTCATTCATGCAGTAGTCATTAGTATCTCTGTAGGATATTGTAACAAATCCTGTTCTGTTATCCATGCTTATATTTTCAATAACAGCATCTTCTGCTCTCATTACATTGCCCCTGTCAGGCCAGAATCTTTGATTATATATTAAATCATCCATATTACACCTCATATTGAAATTTATATATTCATATATATTCGTAATGTATATTTTGGTGTATAAAAAAGCCGCTGATTTCTCAGCGGTTAGGTTGATGGCAAAGTAACTTTCGACGTTGTCATTCTGAGGGCTTAGCCCGAAGAATCTCAGGTTTTCAATAAAAATGAGATCCTTCACTATCGTTCAGGATGACTGCATCATGGTTTGTCAATAGTCTGACCGCTGATTTCTCAGCGGTTAGTTATTGTTGCCTTGAAGAACAGCTCTTGCTGCATCCGGAACAACCGGAACAGCTAGCACCGTTTTTCTTTTGTTTCCTCATGTATACTATTACAAATGCAGCTATTGCTGCTATTGTTCCTACTATTAATAAATCTGCACCATTCATATTAACCTCCTATGAATAAACTGCCAATTTGATAAACAAGCGTTCCTGCCGCAAATGCAGTCAGTGTCTGATATAAAGCAGTTAACACTGCATACTTCATTGAGCCTAACTCCCTCTTTGTTGCTGCAAAAGCAGCTATGCACGGCATGTACAAAAGCGTAAATGTAAGAAATGCATATGCGCTTAATGGAGTGAACATAGTGTTTAAAATTGCCGAAAGCTGAATGTCGGTTCCGGCTCCCGTAAGAACTGTCAGTGTGCTCACAACTGCTTCCTTTGCAGTCAATCCTGTTATGAGAGCTGTTGAAGCTCTCCAGTCGTTGAATCCCAAAGGTATGAACAAAGGAGAAATCAAAGTTCCTATGGAAGCAAGAATGCTCATTGTGCTGTCGCTTACCATGTTCAATGACCAGTCGAAGCTCTGCAGGAACCATATTATGATTGTTCCCAGGAATATTACCGTAAATGCTCTTTGTATAAAATCTTTTCCTTTTTCCCACATGTGTACCAATACACTTTTTCTTGAAGGAATTCTGTATGCAGGAAGTTCCATTACAAATGGAACAGGTTCACCTTTGAATATTGTGCTCTTTAAAAGAAGTCCAGACAAAATGGCTGTAAGGATGCCCGTCATATAGAGAGCTATCATTACCAAGGCTGCATTTTCCGGGAAAAATGCCATTGTAATCATTCCGTAAATTGGAAGCTTGGCGCTGCATGACATGAACGGTGTAAGCACAATTGTCATTTTACGGTCGCGTTCACTTGAAAGGGTCCTTGTGGCCATAATTGCAGGAACGCTGCACCCAAAGCCTATGAGCATTGGAACAAAACTTCTTCCCGACAGACCTATCTTTCTAAGCATTTTATCCATTAAAAATGCAACTCTTGCCATGTATCCGCTGTCTTCCAGAAGTGAGAGGAAGAAAAACAATATTACTATGAGAGGAAGGAATGAAAGCACGCTTCCAACTCCTGCAAATATTCCATCAATTACAAGTGAGTGAACCCATGAGCTTACCTGTGCTGCATTCATTGCTTCAGAAACAATTTCTGTGAATGCTCCAATGGCTGTTTCAAGGTATCCCTGCAGCGGCGCTCCTATGGCTCCGAATGTTAACCAGAACACAAAAAACATTATGCTGAAGAATATTGGTATACCCAAATATTTGTGGGTTAAAATCCTGTCTATTTTTTCAGAACGAATCTGCTCTTTTGTTTCCTGTTTTTTAATCACGGTATCCCTGCAGACTTTTTCTATATATGTGTATCTCATGTCTGCAAGTGCTGCTTCTCTGTCTGTATCAAGGGCCTTTTCCATGTCCTCAACAACATGACTTATTATGTGTGATTGATTTTCAGAAATGCCAAGCTCTCTCATAGTAGGCTCGTCCCCTTCAACAAGCTTTGTTGCTGCAAATCTTAAGGGGTAGCCTGATTTTTCAGCCTGCTCCTCTATGAGATGGGATATGGAATGAATTGCCTTGTGAACTTCGCCTGTGCAGAAATCAAGTTTCTTAGGGGATTTCTTCTCCAAGGAAGTCTTCATGATCACATCCACAAGCTCTGAAATTCCTTCACCCTTGCTGGCTGATATAGGAACAACAGGAATTCCCAAATGGTCCGATAGTTTTTTTACATCTATTGAATTACCGCTGGCTTTCACTTCATCCATCATATTGAGGGCAATTACCATGGGAATTGATAACTCCATGAGCTGCAGCGTCAAATACAGGTTTCTTTCTATGTTTGTTGCATCGACAATATTAAGTATTAAATCCGGGTGTTCCTTGAGAAGAAAATCTCGTGTTACAACTTCCTCCATTGTATATGGAGACAATGAATAAATTCCAGGCAAATCCACAAGGTACGCATCCTTATTCTTTTTTATTTGCCCCTCTTTTTTTTCTATTGTCACCCCGGGAAAATTTCCAACGTGTTGATTGCTGCCTGTCAGATTGTTATAAAGTGTTGTTTTTCCCGAATTTTGATTTCCTGCCAGGGCAAATACAAATTTCATATGCTGAATACCTCTTTCAGTTCAATTTTCGATGCTTCTTCTTTTCTTATAGTCAAGACATAGCTTCTTAAAGACAATTCTATGGGATCACCCATTGGAGCAACTTTTCTTACCTGAACTCGGGTGTTGGGAGTCAACCCCATGTCAAGAAGCCTTCTCCTGAGAGCCCCCTGCCCGCCTATTGCTGTAATTACTCCGCCTTGACCAGGCTTTATATTGTCTAGAGTCATCATATTTCTCCTTTTCATGATTATTCGATATTGATAATCATTATCATTTACTTTATCTGTATTATATTACTGCCCATATGAATTGTCAACAGGTTTTAAAGAATATTTATGTTTTTTTAGCTGCAAATATATTATATATCTTTACAGACTTTTCAGGGCGTGGCATAGCGCAGTCTCAATCACCAATTTATCTGCTCACTATCGTTCGCATAAATTGGGATTTCGTTGCGTTTGACCTACCGCTGTTTTTCTCTCCCTACGGTCGGAAAAACAGGGTTAGGGCATAAAAAAAAGGCAGTTATGCCTTTCACTTTATATCATCAGTGTTTGAACCATATACTTCTATTACCGGCATTACAAACATGAATCCGACACCCGGTTCTTTGAAATAATCAAGTTCTTTTTGTATTTTTTCTGCTACGGCGTCAAGTTTTTCCCTATCCTTGATAATGCTGAAAACTATCTTGCTGTAGGGTTTTCTCCCGTCAATAAGCTTCCTCATGCTTGCAAGCATGGGTACATTTATATTGTGGTCCAACAGCACCTTTCCCATTCCCTGGCTGTCAATTGTTGTTGCACCAATTTCTTCCTCATAAAACACTTCATGTATTTCATCAAGCTTGTAAATGTCATTTAAAATCAATATCAAAGCAAACATTTGAACCTCCCCTAATCGTGCTGCCCTGTCATTATACCATATGAATTTTTACTATTCAATACATGCATATTAAATATTTGCATTAATATTAATGCTTTCATTTAGCTCCAGAACAACAACTTCTGACGAATTAACCTTGCTTTTGAAATAAAACGGGTCTGCCTTGATAAGACCAAAAGTATCGTAATGTATGGGAACTGTAATCTTTGCCTTAATAAAACCGGCAGCAATTGCAGCATCATCAGCGTCCATGGTGTAATTTCCTCCTATGGGAAGAAAAGCAGCATCAATTTTTTCGTCTTCAAGAAGCTTCATATCCAGTGTAAGACCTGTATCTCCTGCATGATATACTTTTATACCCCCAACTTCTATAATAAAGCCGCAGGGATTTCCTCCGCAAATGATGGTTCCTCCATCAGATATTCCTGAGCCGTGCAGAGCATTTGTCATCTTTACGGTTCCAAAATCGAACTTCCTTCTGCCTCCTATGTGCATGGAGTGGGTTCTTACTTTGAACCTGTTAAGATATGCGCAAATTTCATGGTTAGCAATGATAAGCGCATTGTTAGCCCTGGCGATTTCAACAGCATCTCCAATGTGGTCTCCGTGACCGTGAGTGACAAAAATGTGTGTTATATCAACGAGACTATCCACGCTTGTTTTGCTTAAAGGGTTACCGGAAATAAAAGGGTCTATAATTCCCTTGAAATGTCCTTCCTCAATTAATAAAGCCGAATGCCCAAGATAAGTAAGTTTCATTTAAATCACCGTCCTTTATAATGTTTATTTTATAATACAATTATATACAAATAAAATCAACAAAAAAATCCCGATAAAATCGGGATCCATGTTATACAGTCTGTGTATTTTTCTTGCCAAGGTAAGCTTCCTGAACCTTTTCGTCCTTTATGAGAGATTTTGCATCTCCTTCCAGGGTAACAACTCCTTGCTCCAGTACATATGCCTTGTCGGCTATTGAAAGAGCCTTGAATGCATTTTGCTCCACAAGAAGTATTGTCTTGCCCATATTTTTTATTTCAATTATTATGTCAAATATTGTGTTTATAAGTAGAGGCGCCAGTCCCAGGGACGGTTCATCAAGGAGTATGAGGTCCGGATTGGACATCAGTCCTCTTCCCATGGCAAGCATTTGTTGTTCCCCTCCTGACAGAGTTCCTGCTATTTGATTTTCTCTTGCCTTAAGGATTGGAAATAACTCAAAAATTCTTTTTTTGTCCTTTTCGATGTCATTTTTATCATTTCTTAAAAATGCACCCATATTGAGGTTTTCCATAACCGTAAGGTTTGCAAATATGATTCTTCCTTCAGGCACCTGGCATATTCCTGCTTTCACTATTTTGTGGGCTTGTTTTGGAAGTTTATCTCCCTTGTAGGTTATTTCACCTTCCTTGTATTTTACAATACCGCTGATGGAATTTATGAGGGTTGATTTGCCTGCTCCGTTAGAACCTATTATTGATACAATTTGTCCTTCATCAACATTTATGGAAACTCCCTTAAGAGCATGAATTCCTCCGTAATAAACATTTAAATTATCAACCTTAAGCATCTTGTACCTCCTCTTTTCCAAGATAAGCTTCTATTACTTTCTTATCTTCCTGAATTTCCTTCGGAGTTCCAATAGCCAGAGGGATGCCGAAATTAAGCACAAATATTCTGTCACACACTCCCATTATCAAATCCATGTGATGCTCAATTATTAAAACCGTAAGGTTGAATTTGTTTCTTATTTCCTTGATAAGCTCCATAAGCTGCAACGTCTCCTCAGGATTCATTCCGGCTGCAGGTTCATCAAGGAGAAGCAGTCTTGGCTCCAGTGCCAGTGCCCTTGCTATTTCAAGCTTTCTTTGTAGTCCGTATGGAAGATTTGATGCAACAATATCTTTGTACTCCCAAAGTCCCATGAGTTTCAAAAGCTGTTCCGTCTTGCTGTTAAGCAACCTTTCCTGCTTCTTGTATTTTCCTATTCTCACAACACTGTTCCATAGGCTGTAATCAGCAAGCTTATGGCATGCAGTCAGCACATTGTCATATACAGTGAGCTTTTTAAACAGCCTTATGTTCTGAAACGTCCTTGTTATACCCATGTTGGCTATTTCAAAGGGCTTAAGCCCTGCAAGCTTTTTATCATAAAAATAAATTTCTCCTTCAGTCACGCTGTAAATAGCTGTAATAAGATTGAATATTGTTGTTTTTCCCGCGCCGTTTGGCCCTATAAGACCGAATATTTCTCCTTCTTCGATGCTGAAGTTTACATTGTCAACTGCCGTGAGGCCGCCGAATTTTTTTGTAAGTTTCTTAAGAGAAAGCACACTCATGATTTTACCTCCTCTTTTTTGATTTTCCTGTTTTTAATTGCAAGTGAAATTTTCTTGAAGCTTATTTCTTTTCCTCCCATTAAACCCTGCGGTCTTGTAATCATGATGAGAATTACTGCAGCTCCATATATTACAAGTCTCCAGTCCGAGAAACTTCTCAATATTTCCGGAAGGAAAGTTAAAAGCACTGTTCCAACAACACTTCCTGAAATGCTTCCCAATCCTCCGAAAATAACAATTATTGTCATTTCTGTGGACTTCACCATCTTGAACATTGTAGGCTGAATGTACCCCAGGTAGTGGGCAAGCATTCCTCCTGCAATTCCTGCATAAAGTGCGCTAATGGCAAGTGCAGTCAGCTTGTATTTGAAAACATCTATTCCAATAATCTGTGCTGCCATTTCTTCTTCTCTTATGGCGACCATGTTCCTTCCGTGCCTTGACCTTATAATGCTCACAAGCACAAATACTGCAACAATGTTTATTAGAACAACATTTAATAAGGTTGTAGTTCCTTCTGTAGGTATTCCCGAAAGTCCTCTTGCTCCTCCAAAATACTGCAGGTTGTCAAGAATGAGTCTTGTAGCTTCACCAAACCCAAGTGTGGCAATGCAGAAATAGTCACCCTTTAGATTAAGTGTCAGTTTACCAAGAAACAGACTGACAATCATTGCTGCAATTCCTCCAATGAGAAGAGCAGGTATGAAAGGAACAGCAAATTTCATTGTCATGGTTGCAGCTGTATATGCTCCTATGGCCATGAATCCTGCATGCCCGAAGGAAAACATTCCGGTGAAACCTGTTAGCAAAGAAAGTCCCAGAACCGTCATTAAGTTTATTCCTGATAGTATTAAAATACCTGATATATAACCCCAGCTCATGATAACCTCCTATGCCTTGTCTTCCGTATTTTTGCCCATGAGTCCTGTTGGCTTTGCAACAAGCACAAATATCAAAAGAGCAAATGCTATTAAATCTCTGTACTGAGATGAAAAGTATCCAGACACCATTGTTTCAATGAGACCCAGTAATATGGAACCTATAACAGCTCCCTGAAGACTTCCAAGCCCGCCGAAAACAGCCGCTATGAATGATTTTGTGGTGATGTTTCCTATCTGTGGATATACTGTGTACTTCATGCCGAAAAGCATTCCTGCAAGACCGGCAAGTATACCTCCCATTGCAAATATTATGAATATTACCA
>JABNAD010000974.1_pt1 | contig 12434 bp, 10 predicted proteins | sample 7240381 | NCBI WGS metagenome assembly JABNAD01 (sample SAMN11332834, study PRJNA596920) | anaerobic digester metagenome | biome: digested sludge; isolation source: digested sewage sludge-derived enrichment culture grown on H2/CO2 | place: Germany: Goettingen | reverse complement strand
GCCAAAAAGGCCAAAGCCCTGGATATTATGCAGCAATGCGGCATCGACGACAAGGTCAAAAGCTTCATCGGTACGCTTTCCGGAGGTGAGTTTCAACGTGTGATGCTGGCCCGCGCCATCCTTTCGGACAGCCCCTATTTGATCCTGGACGAACCCGAGGCGGGCATCGACCGTCCCGGTGTGCAAAGCTTCTTCGTGCTGCTAAAGCAACTCAATGAAGCGGGCAAAACCATCATCACCATCTCGCATGATCTGCATACCCTTTCAGACTATTGCAGCTTTCTGATCTGTTTGAACCGCACTTTGCACTGCCACAGCAAGATGGAATTGGTAAATGCCGATGTCATCCACAAAACTTTCGGCGACAGCGTGCGCCTGATCGAGAAGGATTATTGATGCCATTATTTCTGATCACTGCCCTCGCAGGAGCCGTGCTATCGGCCATATCCCTGGCCATCTTCGCCCCCTGGGTAACTCTGCGCAAGATATCCTACATGGGTGAAGCCCTGTCCCATATCGCCTTTGCCGGCATTGCCATCGCCATCATTACAGGTATAAATCTTACTCTATCGGCCACGATCTTCGTCTGCCTCGTATCCCTTGGCATATCCTGGCTGGCGCGGCGGCAACAACTGCAGGAAGCCAATACCATCACCATCTTTCTTTCCCTTTCCATGGCTCTGGGCATCATTCTGATCTCGCTTTCCCGCACCTATAGCTTTGATCTTGCCAGCTATCTCTTTGGCAATGTACTCCTGATCCAATCCTCTGAACTACTCGCACTGGGCATCCTGACCGTGATGAACATCGCCTTTGTGCTGATCTTTTACAAAGAACTCTTTTACCTTAGCTACAATCCCGAAATGGCAAAGGTCTTCCGCATCAAAACCTCGCCGGCAGACAAGATGTTTTCCCTGCTGCTCGCCGCTAATATCGTACTGAATCTGAAAAGCGCGGGGATCATCCTGGTGAGTGCCCAATTGATTCTTCCCGCGGTGATTGCCTTCAATCTGGCACGCAGCTTGCCTCAGGCGTTGATCATTGCCATTATCTCCGCCATCATCTCCGCCTTGGCCGGCTTTGCCGTTTCATATCTGCTCAATCTCCCCACCGGCGCCACCATTGTGGTCTGCCAGGCGCTGCTCTACGCCCTCTCTTTCGTCTTCAAAAGGAGAATGTGATGCCGCATAGAGCTCTGACTCTTACTACCATGCTGATCAGCTTGCTCTTCATCAGCGTGATCTGGCAATTTGCCGAAACTAATATCCACGAGCTGGCCGAGAGTGCCTGGACTAAGATCAGTGGCAAACCAATACATCAGATATCCACCGCCGATTCCGCAGGCATCCCCATGCAGCTCTACGCCAACGGCGAAAAGCATTATAATCCCCTATTCATCGCCAGAGCAGCCAAAAAGGAATATTACCGGAGCCGCAATTGGGCCCAGGATGAGCGCTTTATGCAGCTTACGGACTGGCTGGTGGAGCACGGTGTGGAGACGGATTCCACCTTTCTCTTGCCCTATAGCTTTGATTATCCTGCCTATGATCAAAAGCAGCCCTGGTATTCAGCTCTTGCCCAAGCAGTGGCGATGAATGCCCTGGCTCACCGAGCCAGCTACAAAAGAGATCTGGATGTATATGCCAAAGCGATAAAGGCCATGCACAGCTTGCGTCCTGGGGCGGCTGGCCTGGGTTTTGCCCTGTCCGATAGCACGAATTGGTATATGGAGTACCCCGGTAGCGAGCCATATTACGTGCTAAACGGCATGATCGGCATACTGCTGGAGCTGCATTATTACTACAAACTGACCGATGATCCCCTGGCTTTTGAGCTTTTCGCTAAAGGATACCACGCCCTATTGGTGAAGCTGCCTGAGTTTGATTTTCACGGCTACAGCCGCTACGATTTGAATGGAAATAAAGCCGGCAGAATGTATCACCAAAAACACATCGAGCTACTCAGCCAACTGCAGGAACTGCAGCCCCACCCCAGGCTGAAGTATTACATCACGCGCTGGCATAAAGCCGATAGCTACCCCGTGATCTGGCAGATGCTTCTAAATCCTCGCTCCAAAAGGATTATCGCCTTTATATTGCCCTTTCTTGCCCTCTGGGCAGTACTATATTTTACTTTAGCTTCGTCGAATAGAAAGGCAGCAACCGGTCCGGATCATAGCTGAGCTTCGCCTGACGCAAACCCTCCAGCCCGATATCCTGTTCCCGGTTGATCCATTTGTAGCGTCCTTGTAGATAGCGCGCGGTCTCCCAATTTATAATCTGTGCGGAGCCTTTCTTATCCGGATCGAACTTTTCAAAATGCTCCGTGACCATATCATTGGTCTGGCGGCTGAAGATGCTATAGGCGGCGATCTTGTAATTCAAGCAGATGATGATGCCTTCCACGGGGAGGCTATTCCAAGCTTTGAGCGTGTTTTCGATCGCCTTGATCTCGGTCATCAGATATATACCTTCCGCACTGCGTTCCCGGCGCCATTTGTGCGTGAATTGCAGGATCACATCCAGTCTGTCCTCGGTGATCTTCATCACTTTATACTGCGGATAGGCGCGCCGGAATTGCGCGATCAGATTCTTCTTTTTGGCCAGTTTCTTGCCAGATAAATTCACCATTTTGTCGATGTCATACACATAGTCCGCCCAATCGCGGTCATTCACCAGCTCAAATAGCGAGCCCATTTCGGGGTATTTATCAATGTATTCCTGCGGAGTAAGGATCAGTTCTGCCTCGGGATAGTACGGCTTGAATAGCTTCACCAGCTCCACCAGTTCTGCAGGCAGCAGATCTTCCCCCACGGGATGCAATATGTATTGATACTGAGGATTGAAGAATACCAGGCGATCTTTGAACATCAGATATTGATTCTGATAGATCTGTCCCCAGACGATGAGATTAGTGATCGTATAATCGCAGTTTTCGCGGGGAAACTTATCCAGATAATCGCGTAGCATCAGAGTGTCGGCAAGCCCGAGCGGAATTAGCCCCGGCATCTTGGGATATTCGTGCATTTTGTCTCAGTCTCCCAATAGGAAGGGAGTATAGCCCTGCATCACCTTGAAACCGAGTGAGCTGTAAAAACCCTCATAGCCAGGTTCAGAGATCAGACCGATCCATTGGATATCATGCTCTTTGAGATACTTCAGCAGCTCTCTGATAATCTCTTTGCCAATGCCCTGCCCCCGTTCGGATTCTTTCACCGTCACATCCTGGATATAGGCATCGCTGCATCCATCCGAAATGGCTCTGCCCATGCCGATGATTTCCTCACCTTTTTGGGCGATCACAAAGCAAAAGCTGTTTCTCACGATGCTGGCCACGGTGTCCAGGTACTTCGGATTCTCATCCTTCTGCCACCAGTCCACAGACCGGTAAAGCCTTAGCAGCGCTTCATTATCAGCCGATTTTACTACTTGATATCTGATATCGGTCATCATCCATTCCTATTTAATAATTCACCCGATATAATAATCCTCTTATCAGATTTTACCACTTTGGGATTTTACTATGGAACACCTGGGGGCATCACGATGCACTATTCTGCATCACAATTTGGTGATTTTCCGGATGCTGCTTTTACCCGCGATCGTGAGCTTAAGCTGATATATGCCCGAGGGCATGATCCTGCCACCGGCATCTTTTCCGTCCCAGATGCAGTTCATTTCGCCCTTTGGAGCTGATACACCGTGATATTCTCTGATCACCTGCCCTCTGCAGTTATAGATGGTCAGGGAGCCAGCCCCACATTGCTCTGTCCTGGCCGAGATCTGTACGCTGCTGACAAAGGGATTGGGCTGGCTGGATATCTGCAGTTCTGGTACGCCATGCGAATCCTGACTGGAGCTTACATTGGCATCCTTAAAGGCATACAGGCTCTCATCCGAGCCATCTTTCTGCAGCAGGAGCCACAGATAATCACCGCCATCAAAAAGCAGGGGATAGCCGGCTGGAAACTGCGCGTAGGGTAGATTTACGTCGATCCACGTACTATTATCCAGATCCGGACTGTAGAGATTGATGATGCTGTTCCCGCCAGAACTGCTTTTTTGCATTAGCAAGGCTTTGTCCTGGAACCATAAAGCTTGAATCTGCTCGCCCTGGATGTGGGTGCATCCCGGAAAATCGCTGTAGTTTGAATAGCTGTCGCCTGCCCCGCGCTCTTTCACCACAAAGTTATAAGCGATGGGGCCGGCCCCGTACAGGCTCATGTGAGCGCAAAGCACTAGATCATCGGTGAAAAACAGCACCGGACGTTCTTCCTCATAGCCCCCGTAATACATATCTTCTTCCCACCAGACCTCGCTACTGATGCTGGTTCCGGAGATTCGGTAAGTACCGCTGCCGTTGTAGCTCGTACTATTCTCCAGACGCTGACGCTGTACCCAATAGAGATCATCGTCCAGCTTTACACAGCTATGCGCCAGATGATTGGTCAAATTGGTCTGCTGAACGGCGTAGCTGCTGTTGATCAGATATGGATGCGTATCTACCGTAGTGGGATAAGCACAAAGGAGCAGGTATTCCTCGCCCAGTTTTACCAGGGTAGCGTATATGGTTTCATAAGGTAAAGTAAAGATGGCGCTGCAAGATCCGGCAGTGGTATTCCAGCGGTACAATTTGTCAGCTTCGCTGTAAAGGATCTGCCCCTGCCCAAATTGCCGTAAGCTGATGGATATCGCCAGATCGTCGTAGCTGTGATTTGCCGCGGCAAAATTGCTGTAGGAAGTGATGCCGCCTTCATCAATGCGGATCACCAGCAATACTTTGCTGTAGCAGACGTAAATCCACAGCTTGTCATAAAGCCTTTCCCCCGTGCTCCATTTATACTCGCCGCTCTGTGTTTGCGAAAGCGTTTGGGTAAAGATCGTTTCGCTCTGTACCGGTGCTTCCTCTGCCAGATATCTCTTGCGGACGATCTGATATCCGGTGGTGCCCGGCTGGAAATAATACGCGTCAAAAGTATCTCCTATATCCACCAGGGTATAGGCATCAGTAACGCTGTATTCGGCAGTGGCTGTAAAATCAAGTGACCGAGTAGCGAACAGCATGGAAGCTGTGATTACTAGTATTACAAGCATCAAAACGTTTTTCATGGGTACTCCTATAGGCTGTGGGAAAGAGCAATATTTGTTCCATTTACTCAGCTTTCCAGCCACACAGAAGGGTGAAGAGTGAACGCTGCGCTTAGCGATAGATATAGGGTTTTTGGCATGGGGCAGCGTACACTGAAAAGTGAATGTATAAGAACCTGCAACCCATAACCCATAACCCTTAACCCTTAACCCATAACCCATAACCCTTAACGCCTAACCCATAACCCCTTTTCACACAAACAGTGCCAGAGATACCGCCATGATCACCATGCCGGCGATCAATCCAGAGATGGCGATATGGTGTTCAGCATATTCCTCCGCCGTGGGCAGGAGTTCATCCAGCGAGATATAAACCATGATGCCTGCCACCGCGGCAAAGACCAGGCCGAAGGCAGCGTCGCTGATGAAGTGTTTCAAGAGAAAAAAGCCCAGAATGGCGCCGATGGGTTCGGATAGGCCAGAAAGGCTGGAGTAAACGAGGGCTTTGGCACGGCTTTTTGTGGCATAAAATACCGGTACCGAGACGGCTATCCCCTCTGGAATATTGTGGATAGCGATGGCAATGGCGATGCTGACACCCAGGGTGGGATCTTTTACTCCCGCCATGAAAGTTGCCAGGCCTTCAGGGAAATTGTGAATCCCGATGGCGAGCGCGGAAAAGAGACCCATACGCATCAGCTTGTTATCGTCTGGGATAGCCTTTTTCTTCTCTTCGCAATTCATGTACTTCATCTCGTGCGGGTTTTCGTATGATGGCACCAGAAAGTCGATTAGGGCAATGATGCCCATACCAGCGAAGAAGGCAAGCAGGGTGAGCCAATATCCCTGTACTTCGCCATAAACGAAGCTGAGCGATTCTCTGGCTTTGGGGAAGATCTCGATGAAGCTTACATAGATCATTACTCCTGCGGAAAGCCCCAGAGCGCCGCTGAGGAACTTTGGGGAAAACTTTTTGGAGGCAAAAGCCATTAGCGAGCCCACCGCAGTAGATAGGCCCGCTAAAAGGGTTAAAGTAAAGGCAAAAAGGAGATTGCCGGATTCCATGGCTATTTGACTTTCAGGATCTTACCCGTGGAAGCAGAACCTTCCAGACGGTAAAAATATACTCCATTGGGCAGATCGGTGGCATCCCAGCTGACACTATTTGAGCCTTGCACCAGATTGGGCAGGGCAATGGTCTGCACCTTCTGTCCCTTTACATTGAAGATATCCAGGTTACTTTGATAATGCTTGGCGCTATCGATCTCAAAAGAAAGCTGATCCTGGAAAGGATTGGGATAGCTCCCGCTGACCTTCAGTACTTCCGAGACTGTGGCATCGTCATTTGCCAGGACAGTACTAAGCACGATGGGGATCTTGTATTCTCCGATATTGGGAGAGCTGACCACAAAGTTGAAGACCGCGGTGCCGTGAGTGCCGATACTGATATTCAGATCGTAACCGGCGGCGGTTCCGGAAGCCAGTGTAAAGGGAATCTCCATGCTGCCTGGATAGCAATTGCCATCCACATCGCAGTAATTGAAGTACCAATTCGGTGGGGCAGAAACTACCTCGATGTGACGGGTGTAAGTATCATCAGCGCCGAGATTCCAGATATAGAATGCGGGTGATTCATATTGGGTATTGTCTTGTCCATAATAGATATTGGAACCAAAAGGCAGGGCGGCCTGCACCCGGTATTGGGGCATGGCTTTACTGCTGACGCTTTGGATGATCTCGCCAGTTTCTAACTGGACAAAGGCAACTGCCCAAAGATTGGACACATTCCAGGAATAATCGATGGCAAAAGCCTGGTCGAAAGTCTGAACGCTGCCGGTGTAAGAGATAGAAAGATCTTCAGAAATGACATCCCGCAGTATATGGGTCAGGTCGCTGGTTACATCATCTTCCAGCAGGTAATAGATCAGCTTGGCATTGGTGTAGCTCACATCCGGATCCAACATTTCCAGATCCACACCCACCACACCAGTGGCAGCCACAAAAGTGGGCATCTGCATCCGGATGGGTGAGCCCTGATAACGGAAGTGATTGGCAGCGATCATGTAACTGGTGCCATCGGCAATCCCATCGCCGGAGCCATCCACGCGGATCTTTCCGTTGAAGATCACCGCCGGCAGACCTTGTACATCGTAATAACTGAAGCGGGCGTCGATTTCAGGGGTGCTATATTCGCCGCTTTCGGTGAGCAGGCGGGTATAGATCAGCTCTCCTTCGGAAACTTGGGAGGCCACAACGTCCAGGCCGTCCAGAGCAAATTCACATGCTCCGCACCAAGTAGCACCGAAGTTTTCCACCAAAGTAGTGGTGGGATACAAGGTAGGATCAGCCGCCAGGAAGGCCATGCTGATCAGCATAAGAATTGTGGTGATATACTTCATGTTTATACTCCTAAAATCTTGTGGTAAACTCTGCTTTTACACCCTCAAAAGGAGCCACAAATCTGCAAACTCCATTGCGGCAGACTTTTCCTCCAGCTTCCTTACCAGCGAAGATGAGGATGTCGCTATGGCTGAAGAGGGGATACTTTGCTTCGATATTTGGCATATAGCGGCTTTCCATGAGGGAAGAGAAATCCTCGAGGTGAGCGGAAAGCCCCAGAGACAGGGATAGTTTATCTACGCTGAAATCAGCCTGCAGTTTTGGTTCGTAATGGCTGGATTCATGGTCGTAGGATTGCTTTTCCACGGTTTTAAACTCCCCTTTCAAGGTGAGCGGTAGATCCGCAATCTCAAAAGCGGCGGTAAGCGCGGGATAATACTCTTTTTGCCAGTAGCTAACTGCTTCATCTATCTTTTCGATGTGAGAAAAAGACAGATTGTACTGTTGTGACCCCTGATACGCCACTTCTACATAGAGATCGTTCATCTGTTTGTCCTGCGGGCTATCCCAGGCTTCGGCATAATCGGCGCTTAGCGACCAGGTGTAGCCAAGATTGAGCAGTGCCCGGGCCTGCCAGCCTTCTTCGTCAATACCGCTGGCCAGAGCGTCAGACAGGGTCTCTGCATGGTAGTTTGCCAGGGGCAGATCCTGCAGGCGATAGCTGAAATCATCATAGTGTTTATAAGCACCGCCCAATTGGAGGGGTCCAAACATATAGTCCGCATTGGCATAGATGGCAGAGCCTTCGATGGCGCCGCCAGCTATGCGATAGTGCTTGCTAACGGCATACTCGGTATAAGCTTCCAGATTGGCCTGACTGAGCAGCAATCTGCCGGCAAAGACATCACGGAAGCTATAGCGGTTCATCGCGCCCAGATTGCGGAATCCGAGGGCTGATGCGCCTAATTGAATGCCCTTCACAACGGGGTATTGGGCATCTGCGCCATAAGCCAGATCCCAACGGTCGGCATAGCTCTGACTCTCGATGCCGCCATAGAAGGTTTTGAACTTCAGCTTGCTATCATACTTGATCAGAAAGCTTTCCATGCGGTGATCGGTATCGAATTCCACATCTTCATAAGAGCGGAAGCTGAGTCCCTGTCCGAAGGTCTCGGAAGTGGTTCCGGCGTGCAGGGAAAAGGCGTCCTGGCTGTATCCGGCATAAAGCTCTTTCCAGCCCAGTTCCAGACGGTTGGGATCCAGATCCTGCATCAGCTCGGTCTGTTGGTTTGAATATTTGGGCAATTCGCCGATGAACTTCATGCCAAAGCGGAAGTTTCGGTAAGCCAGATTGAAGGCGAAGCTATCTTTGAAATACACATTCAGGGAATCTTCTGCATTGCGATAAATCATCTGCGCTTCGTTGATGCCGTTGATCTGCAGATTGGTCTGAGCCATCAGCGCAGTGCCGGCAAGTGTCAAAAGCAGGATCACAAGTAGCTTATGTTTCATCTATCGCCCTCTAAAGTCTGCGGTTCCGGATTCTCATCTTCCAGCTTCACTTTGTCTGTGGGCACAGGCATGATCTCCGGATTGACCATCGCTTTGATGTGGCGGTCGTATTCGGCTTCCAATCCGGGTTCAAAACCTACGTGAGAATAGACGATTTGACCTTCTGGATTGAGGATAAAACTATGGGGAGGAGTGCCTACATTCAGTTTTTTGGCCAGGCTCTTGTCGGGATCAAAGAGGGCGACAAACTTGTAGTTTTTGCTCTTCAGATAGTTCTTGGCGCGCATCTGGGTCTTGGGGGCATCGATGGAGATCATCACCACAGTGAGGTCTTCATACTTTTGTGCCAGATCATTGAGGTAAGGCATGGCGGTCTTGCAGGGGGCGCAGAAATCAGCCCAGAAATCGATCAGAATAGGGCCTTTGCCCAATAGACTTTCCAGGCTTACATTGTTGCCATCCATATCGGACAAGCGAAAATCCGGCATCAGATCGGCCGCGCTGAGTGTTACCATCAGGATGGTCAGGGCCATCAGCAGTACTAAGCGTTTCATTTATTTACTCCTTGTGGGCTGTAAATTGCTCTGAGTAATGCCGCCATATATGGTGGCGTTATTCTGGAAGCTGGCAGGTTTCTTTTGGGCAAAGATCACCAGAGTGTACTCTGCGGGAAGTTCACCTGGAGTGGTCAGACTAAAGGGGATGGGCTGGGACAAATCCACGCCTGCGAGGCTATGCGATCCCTTGGCACGTACCACGTTGTGCAGCGGCTGCCCCGCGTAATTTGTATATTCATGTTCATCGGAGATAATCACGTAGTTCAGCACTACATCGCTGAAGTCGATCTCCATTTTGGGGGTAAGCTTTACGTTGCCGCTCAGTTCATTACCCGCTACCATAGTGTTGATCAGATCGTAGCTGACAGGTTCATCCACGCGGGTGTAAGCATCCACAATGCTCTGATACTGACTAAGGCTGCTGTCGCTGCTGTCATTTACTTTATCGGTACCCTGAAACACCGCTGAGGGCTGCGACCAGGCCTGGTAATACATGTAGGTCTGATCTCCCGGAAGGGCCAGCTCCATAGTAACATGATGCTCCAGATAGATGAAGTTTTGGGGATACTGAGCTTGCAGTGCCTGTAACTTGGCTTCGGAGGGAGGACAATTTGGGCAGGTACGGAAGGTGAAGTATTCAGCAATCACCAGTTGCTTGCCCAGATTGGGAATACACACGCTATTGCCCTTTAGCACCCAATTGTCCCCTTCCTTGCGGATGGTTTCACCGATAAAGCTGCTATCGGCCAATACACTGCTATTCCGCGTTACTTTGAGGCGCCAGTTTACAACGGCATTTTCGGCATCTGTGCTTTGTGCGTTGAGGGCGAGCACTTCATAAATGGTGCCTGATTCGCTGAGGAAGCTGCTGATCCAGGCCACGCGATCTGCTTTATTGATACCATTATGTAGGTAGTCATCGCTGTACATGGCCTCAATCGCACTAACATCAGAGGCTGTGATCTGTGTGAGGGCAGCCTGCAGAGGCATGAAAAAATCGGCATCAAAATCCACATCGGTGGGGGGTGCAAAGCTATGCTCAAAACGGTCGCAGGAAACTGCTCCCAGTAGTAGTAACAGAGCCGTCAAAATCAATATATATCGCATCATATCCTCACTCAGCTATTTTATCCAGGGCTTCATTTACCATGTTTTTACTCAGCAATTCCGGAAATACCACAGGTTCCTTACCCGGTATGTACAGGGCATTGAAGGGAACGCCCATGCGCTCATGCTGCTTGACCCATTCCAGCAGGACAGGATCCTTTTTGGTGAAATCGCCCTTTAGTAATACTACTCCTTTGGCTTTGAAAGACTGCATCATATCATCGGTAAAAAGGACGGTCTTTTCATTTGTTTTGCAGTTTTTACACCACTCGGCGCCGATATCCAGAAACACGCTCTTACCGTCAGCGAGTAGCTTGGCGTGCAACTGAGGAGAAAAAACGTACCAGCCTTCGGGAGCATGCGTGGATTGGACCATCTCGTCACCCACGGGCTGTACCTGCATTTTATCCAGATGCTTTTCCTGAATGGGCAGATAGTGCCAGGCAGCAAAGATGATCATCAGGAGGGGGATGATGGTGAAGATCCACTGTGTGGTTTTACTGTATTCAAACCGGACAAACTTGCCATAAAGCCACACGGCAAAGCCCAGAATCAAGAGGAACCAGAGTACGGAAAGTAGATACAATCCTCCGGTTAGCGCCAGGGTGGTCTTTATCATGGTATAAACCAGATAGAGCAGCACAAAGCCCATCAGTTCTTTGAACAGCACCATCCAGTCTCCCGGCTTGGGGATGATTTTGAGCGCTTTGGGGAACATGCCGATGAGGATGAAGGGGAAGGCAAAACCCAGCCCGATCAAGAGGAAAAAGACCATGATCAGCACCGGGGGAAGATTCATGGCAAAAGGCAGCGCCGCACCCAGGAAGGGTCCCGTGCAGGAAATCGCCATCAAAAAAGCAAAGATGCCGCCAAAGAAACTGCCGCCGTAGCCGCCCTTGGTGGTAGCTTTACTGGCAGTATTCATCCCCGGAGCGGTGATTTCAAAGATGCCCAGGAGCGAAAGAGCGAAGACAAAGACGATCGCCAGCAGCGCTACTCCAAAATATGGGTTCTGGTTTTGCGTACCCCAGCCGGCAGTGCTGCCCGCAGCCTGGATACCGATGAAAATGCCCGCCAGAATGGCAAAGGAGATCAGTACGCCCAGGGTGTAAACCATCACGTGTCTAAAGACCTTGCTGCGATCTTTCTGAGCTTGATTGATGATGCTCATGATGCGGATGGGCAAGATGGGCAGGACGCAGGGAGTAATATTCAGGATCAGGCCGCCCAAAAAGGCAAAGATTAGGTACTTCAGGATTTCGCTCAATCCGCTTTGTTTTGCCGGAGGCTCAGCCGCGCTTTCTTCTGCCGAACTCTGCGCATCAGCTTCTGGCGCTTCTATTTCTACCAAAGGTTCATCCGTATCGGTAACCGCCGTTTCTGGATCATTGGCAAGCATAGTTTCGGATATTGGACGTGACTCCTGAATGGTAAAGGATAGCGTGGCTTCTTTTTCTTCCGGTGGATCGCACATCCCGCTCGCATAGCAGAGATTGTAGCTTAGCAGGACATCCAGGGTCTTAGTGCCAGGTTTGGCACCGGACTTAACCGTAAACGGCAGGCTGAGCTTTACTGAAGGGTAGTATTGCCACTCGGTGTCAGATACGATCTTGGTTGGCTTGGGCAACACCATCGGGGCAATCTGCAGATCAGGATGGCTGGCCTCGATGTAAAAGTAGGCAGGGTCATTGGGATCCACGCTCTGTTTACGATCAGAGGGTATCGTCAGCGTTGCGCTGATGGTACCTGCATCACCGGGACCAAGTATTTTGGGAGAAATATTGAAGCTTACGCTCTGAGCCGTGAGACCCAGCGTAAGCAACCATAACAC
>JABNAD010000973.1_pt1 | contig 12445 bp, 5 predicted proteins | sample 7240381 | NCBI WGS metagenome assembly JABNAD01 (sample SAMN11332834, study PRJNA596920) | anaerobic digester metagenome | biome: digested sludge; isolation source: digested sewage sludge-derived enrichment culture grown on H2/CO2 | place: Germany: Goettingen | reverse complement strand
ACAGCGTATGCCTGCATACTGTCTTCATGGTAATAGGATGCAAATGCAGGTTCCACTGAATTATAATAGTTCAGGTTCTCGATATAGATACCGGCGATGGTGCGGATAAAATCATTGGCTTTTTCAGTGGCACCGGCTTTATAGTAAACTTCGGCCAGCGGCAACATGTAATAGTCAAAAGTGATTTTATTGTTCGGGAATTCAGCCAGGCAACGGTCCGCAACAGCCACGGCCTCAGTATTCTTACCTTTGCGCTGCAGCGCCTGGGCCAGGCGCATGTAATTCTGCTTGGGCATCATGGAGTTGCGGTAGCTTTCGCGATCCACATAAACCCCCGGCTGGTTCAGGTTGCCCCATTTGCAATTATTCATCAATATATCGTAAGAAGCATCTGCATCAATACCACCCAAACCGGGAACATAGTCTTCAGCCAGGACCGGAACAAATTTATAAACGATACCGGTGAGATGACAGTATTTATCGATATCCAGCACTTTGCTTACACTTCCCGGACTGGCAAAATACAGGGGGCGTTCCCAGTTACTGGTAGCCAGGAAGTCCATCAGCATCAGATCGTTCTTATAGAGATAGTTGCTCTTGACGTCCCATTCAATCACCGGTACGATACGGTCGGCCATATAGGCAGGAACTACTCCGCTGCTGACCGCCTTTGCTGAATCTACCGTTAATTTCAGTTTTTTGGTAGGGAAATAATTGATCCGCTCCCCGCTTTGAAGGGTTACTTTACTGCGGGCCGATTCGTCGGCAATAAATCCGATCAGGTCTTTTAATTCCACCCGTTCTGTAACCTCGCCACGACTGAAATAGGGGAGAAACTCATTCACCCCTTTATTGTATTGTTCAGGGGTCAGTGTAAAACTGAGGGGTTCTGAGTCGTAGATCTTCCGCGCCAGCTGATGTACATACCAGTCGCCGGATGAAAGCATATAATTCACAACACGGATATCCGTGCGGATGCCTTCCACTTCCTGGGCATACCACAAAGGGAAAGTATCATTATCGCCATTGGTAATCAGCACAGCGTTTGGTGCGCAGGAATTCAGATAGTTGGCGGCAAAATCGCGGGCCGGATATTTACCGGAACGATCATGGTCATCCCAGTTTTCGACAGCCATGATTCCTGGTACCAACACCAGGCAAGCCGCTGTTATTCCGCCGGCAGCCACAAGCTGACTTCCTTTCAGCCTTTTGGTGACTGCCTCATAGAGTGAAAGCACTCCAAGTCCGATCCAGATCGCGAAAGCATAAAAGGAGCCCGCATAGGCATAATCCCTTTCCCTTGGTTGAAACGGTGTCTGGTTCAGGTAAAGCACGATGGCGATCCCAGTCATAAAAAAGAGCAGGGCCACCACCAGTCCATCCTTGTAATTCCGGTTGAAATGGTAAAGCATGCCTACCACGCCAAGGATCAAAGGCAGCAGATAATAGGTATTGCGGGCGGGGCTTTGCATGCTTTGGGGCAGGTCGCTTTGCTTGCCCAGCCTGGCTTCATCAAGAAATTTAATGCCGCTGATCCAGTTGCCGTTACTGATTCCCCCATGTCCTTCAACATCATTTTGCCTGCCGGCAAAATTCCACATAAAGTAACGGAAGTACATATGGCCGAGCTGGTAACGGAAAAGGAAACGCATGTTTTCTCCGAAAGTCGGCCTGATGATGGTTTCCGGTTCCCCGCTGTTATTGGTGGCCGCGATGGGAATCCCCTGTATCTTTCCCCAGCTTTTATAAGCCCTGACGTGATTATCCTGCGAACTCCACATACGCGGAAAAATCGTGGTGAATTTCGGATCGTAGTTCGGAATTGAATTTTTACGCGCGTCGGTGATCACATATTTCCCCGATTTTTTATCCCGGATATATACCGGCGAGCCATCCTTATAGGGATCCTGCGGATCAAGCGGAGCACTGTAATACTGCCCCTGGAATAGCGGCCATGTGCCATATTGCTCACGGTTGAGATAGGAAAGCAGACTGATGGCATCGTCAGGATTGTTTTCGTTGATCGGGGTGTTGGTATTGGCCCTGATCACCAGCATCAGAAAAGAAGAATAACCGATCAGGATAAAGGTGAGTGCCAGCAAGGCGGTGTTCGCAATCAGTTTTCCTTTGCGGCGCGTATATCCGAGACCTAAAACCAGCCCTGCCGTAATCAGTGCAAAATAGACCAGTGTCCCCGAATTGAATGGCAATCCAAAAGAATTTACAAATAAAAGCTCGAATCTGGCGGAAAGGTCAACCACCCAGGGTATAATGATATACATGATGGCAGCCAGCAGAAAGATGGAAACAGTGCCGGTGAGAAAAATTCCCTTGGTAGTCGGCTTGTACTTCTTGAAATAATAAACAAACGCGATTGCCGGAATGGCCAGCAGGTTCAGCAGGTGAACCCCGATGGACAGGCCTACAAGGTAAGCGATCAGTACAATCCAGCGGATACTGTGTTTCTCATCGGCATTTTCCTCCCATTTCAGGATGGCCCAGAAAACCACTGCTGTAAAGAAAGAGGACATGGCATAAACCTCGCCTTCGACAGCCGAAAACCAGAATGAGTCAGAGAATGTATATGCCAGCGCGCCCACCAGTCCGCTGCCAAGGATAACGGCCAGCTGCGCCTTTGACATTTCATTGTCTTTCACGACCACTTTCCTGGCAAGGTGGGTGATGGTCCAGAAGAGAAATAATATGGTAAATGCACTGACAAGCCCCGACATAAAATTCACCATCAGGGCCACATTTTCAGTATTGCCGAATGCGAACAACGAGAAAAATCGGCCAGCCATCTGAAACAGCGGTGCTCCGGGAGGATGACCCACCTGAAGTTTAAAAGCGGTAGCAATATACTCACCACAATCCCACCAGCTTGCGGTTGGCTCAAGGGTTAGGGTGTACACAACAAGGGCAATGGCAAAAGTGGTCCAGCCGATGATGTTGTTGAATTTCCTGTAATTGTTCATCCGAAAAAGATATATGTTAAAACACGGCAATATGCACTGTACAATAATCGGAAATGAAGCTGCCAGGGCTGGTTACCCATCTCCGGAACTTATAAACTCCTGCCATTTCCGGCGGTGCGAAGTTAATGATTCTGGAATAATTATTTAAGCAGAAAGAACTACAAATAATGTTAAACACCACTTTATGAAAATATATGCAGTCCGGACATTGGAGCAGGCAGGCGTAACCAAAGTATTAAACCCAATAAAGCCATCATTATCTGCCCTTTTGGTTGATTCGCAATATAATTGCCTGTAGTTTTTCAGCAGGAATTACTTTTAAATGGATTCTTCATTATTTGTTGCGCCTGAAGGTATTAAGAATTTTAAATATGCCAATAATCATAATATTTCAGCCTTCTGTTCCTGACCACAAATGTTAAGCACATACTTCATACAGGTCCAGCCTGACTGACTACATCTTTCAAACAGGGGTCTTACGATAAATAGAATGCAGTACTTACCATAGCTTTATCAAAGTCATTGATTCTGGAACCTGTCTCCGTTAAGCTTTAAAAGCCATTTCAGGTTTATTACCCCAGGCTTGAGCCGGGGGTAATCAGGCGCTGACAATCTATGGGACTTCAGCCCAAAAGACGGCGAAAGTTTATGCACAGCCCGGCATAAGTAAAAACCGGAAAACCCGGAAGTTCCCCCGGTTTGACTTCTCCAGGCTTTTCAACTAAAGCCGCCTGGTTCAGGGTTCTGCTGTTTCCCCGGGCTGAAGCCCGGAGTAAGGCAAGCAGATTTTTCTGACTTTATTCCAGAAATCTGAAGTCTGATTCCGGGCTTCGGCTCAACCAATGCATGCATTAGGAGAATGAACTATAACGCATTAGAACTGCCGGGGTACCTGAAAATTCAGATTGTGTTTGCAAAGGTCAAATCGACTTCAAAGATAATGGTGTGCTGAACCACAGATAGAATTATCACTTACGGGACTTTGCTTTTTTTCTTTTTCAAACTCATCAAATTGAGAATTGGCTTCTGAAATATTAAATATTCAGTTGATTTCTTTATCGTTTGGAAAAAAATATCTATTTTTGCACACCTTTTTGAAGGGAAACTGTCCGATGGTGTAAAGGCAGCACAAGAGATTTTGGTTCTCTTGGTCTAGGTTCGAATCCTGGTCGGACAACGGATGGAAACAATCACCCCGCGTGTGGTAAACTGCACGTACTCAATGGTGAAACGAAGTTGAGGGGACTGCATTGTCCCCTCTTTTATTACAATAACAGCGTATGATAGACAAATCAGACATACAGCGTGAAGTTGAAAAGGCGCTGGGCGAAAGTGATAAATTCGTGGTTGAGGTAAAGGTAAAAGCCGGCAACCGCATCACGGTGCTGCTCGACAGCGATACCCATATCACCATAGATGATTGTGTGGCTGTGACACGCCACATTGAATCGGCATTCAGTCGTGAAACCGAGGATTATGACCTTACCGTCTCCTCGGCAGGCATCGATCAGCCTTATAGGTTGCTGAGACAGTACATCAAAAACATCGGACGCGAAGTCGAAGTCAGCCTGGCTGACGGATCAGTTTTCAAAGGGAAACTAACCGCAGCCGATAAAGACAAAATCACGGTTTACAGAAAAACCAAGGTTAAAAAAGTTGAAACTGAAGAAACCCGGGAAATTCCCTTTGGCGAAATCAAACAGACAAAGGAGATCATCTCTTTCAAATAATCAAGTAAATCACCTGTTCTAAAGAACAATTCAAAAAAATGGAACATATCAATTTAGTCGAAACCTTCTCCGAATTCAAGGAGTTCAAAAACATCGACCGTGAAACCATGATGCGCATCATCGAAGATGTGTTCAGGCATATGCTCATCAAAAAATACGGCTCGGATGAGAACTTTAACGTGATTGTCAATATCGACAAGGGAGACCTTGAGATATGGCGCAACCGTGAAATTGTTGAGGACGGGGATATTGAAGATGAAAACAAACAGATTGCCTATTCCGAAGCCATTAAAATTGAACCGGACTTTGAAGTAGGCGAAGAAGTTTCGGAAGAGATCAGGCTGATGGATTTTGGCAGGCGCGAAATCCTTACCATCAGGCAGAACCTGATGTCGAAGATCCAGGAATACGAGAAAGACAACATCTTCAAAAAATACAAGGAGAAGATCGGCGAGATCATTACCGGAGAGGTTTATCAGGTATGGAAAAAAGAAATTCTGGTGCTTGACGATGAATACATTGAGCTGACACTCCCCCGTTCCGAACAGATCCCTTCAGACTTCTACCGCAAGGGCGACACCATCCGCGCGGTGGTTTCGAAGGTGGATATGAGGAACAACACACCGGTAATCGTCCTTTCGCGCACATCTCCGGCATTTCTCGAGCGGCTCTTCGAATCGGAGGTTCCTGAGGTGTATGACGGGCTGATTACCATCCGCAACATTGTAAGGGTTCCGGGCGAGCGTGCCAAAATAGCCGTGGAGAGTTACGACGACCGCATCGACCCTGTCGGCGCCTGCGTCGGGATGAAGGGATCGCGTATCCATGGGATCGTCAGGGAGTTGCGCAACGAGAATATCGATGTAATCAACTTCACCAACAATCCATCGCTTTACATCACCCGCGCCCTCAGCCCGGCCAAAATCTCCTCTATCAGCATCAACGAAGGTGAGAAGCGCGCCGATGTATACATGAAGCCCGACCAGGTTTCTCTGGCCATCGGTAAAGGCGGTTACAACATCAAGCTGGCCAGCAGGCTTACCGGCTACGAAATTGACGTTTACCGCGATTCCGACATTGATAATGAAGATGTTGACCTCCAGGAATTCTCTGATGAAATTGATCAGTGGATCATCGATGAGCTGAAAGCCATCGGTTGTGACACTGCCCGCAGCGTACTCGACCTCAGTGTTGACGAGCTTGTAAACCGCACCGATCTTGAAGAAGAAACCATCAGGGAGGTGATCAGAATATTGAGGGCGGAGTTTGAATAAGCCCTGAAAGCGGTTAATATCAGGAAAACACGGGAATTTACGGAACTCTCAGGACTTGAATAACATAATTAGCGTATTTTTACAGCAGATCCGCGGCAGGAAGCGGAGCTTAACAGCAAATCACAATATGTCAGAAGTAAGTAAGAGCACAAGACTTGGTAAGGCGGCGCAGGAGTTTAATGTGGGCATGAATACCATTGTCGAGTTCCTACACAAAAAAGGAATCAAAATCGACAATAATGCCAACACCAAACTCACGCCCGAAGCTTACGCATTGCTGGTGAAGGAGTATCAGTCGGAGAAGACGGTCAAGGAAGTCTCGAAGAAAATTGAACTCGAATACACCCAGCACAAGACCATTTCCATTTCGGACAAGCGGCAGGCAGTCGAAGAAGAATTTGAGCCTGAAGTTACCCGCGAAGAGCTTTTCATCCGCAACATGCCCCTGGAGCCTGAAAAAGTCAGCAAGCCCCAGCCTGTGAAGGAGGAAAAACCTGTTACACCGAAAAAAGAAGCTGCTCCCGAGCCTGCTCCTGAAGTAAAAACTGAACCTGAACCGGTTGTTCCTGCCCAACCTGTTGTTTCAGAAATTGAAAAACCGGAAGAGAAGCCTGCCGCAGATGTTACCACCGTTGAATCAACGAAAGAAGTAACACCGACGGCACATCCATCAGAACCTGCTGAAGCTTTGAGTAAACCGGAGGCAGCAAAGGAAACTCCGGCTGAAGAAGTTCCGTCAGAACCGGCCGATCAGCAGCCCGGGCAACTGAAGGTACTTGGAAAAATGGATCTTGATTCCTTACACAGGCCTACTTCAAAAAAATCAAAAGATACCAAAAAGAAAGAAAAGCACCCTGAAGCCGTTCAGGATGTAGTTGAAGAGAAGCAAGCTGAAACTCCGGCTGCCGGAATTCCAACACCTGCTGTAGAAGAACCCATTGCCCAACCTGCTGCTGATGTTGCTGAAACTCCCGCCGTTGAAGAAAAACCTGAAGTTATCGAAACTCCTCCAGTTGTGGAGCGTGAATCCAACTTCCTGAAAACAGAAGTCAGAAAGCTTGAAGGGCCTACCATCCTTGGCTCGATGAAGCTTCCCGAGCCGCGCAAACCGGAGCCCAAGAAACCGGTCGCCTCTTCATCAGACGACTCAATGAAGTCGAAAAAGAAAAAAAGGAAGCGCATCAAAAAGGCAGGAGAAGATGCTACCGGAACAGAAAGCACTCCGGGAACCACCCCAATCCAGTCAGGACACGGTGGCGGAGCGCAAAGGGGCAAGCCCTCGCGCGACAAGAAGGGCGTGCGCCGTGATATTCCTAAAGCCGAGCTCTCGCCCGAAGATATCCAGAAACAAATTAAAGAAACCCTTCAGCGACTCAGTTCGGGAGGGAAATCCAAAACTTCGAAACACCGCCGCGAGAAAAGAAGCATTGCCAGCCAGATGATGGCTGAAGAAGCAATGAAACGCGAAGAGGACCTGAAAACAATCACTGTGGCAGAATTCGTTACAGCCAACGAACTCGCCAACCTGATGGATGTTCCGGTGACCCAGATTATTTCCACCTGCCTCTCACTGGGCTTGTTTGTTTCTATCAATCAGCGCCTGGATGCAGAAACCATCGTGGTGGTAGCCGATGAGTTTGGTTATACCGTAAAATTTGTAGGTGTTGAGGATGTTGAAGCTATGTCAGCGGTGGAAGAAGAAGATGCGCCTGAAGATCTGCTGCCCCGCGCACCCATTGTTACGGTTATGGGACATGTTGACCACGGGAAGACCTCGTTGCTTGACTATATCCGTCATACAAACGTGATTGCCGGAGAGGCCGGTGGAATCACCCAGCACATCGGTGCATATGAAGTTAAACTCGACGGCGGGAAAAAGATCACTTTCCTCGACACGCCCGGCCACGAAGCATTTACCGCCATGCGTGCCAGGGGAGCAAAAATCACTGATATCGTAATCATTGTGATTGCTGCCGATGATACCGTTATGCCGCAGACCGTTGAGGCCATCAACCATGCCCAGGCAGCTGGCGTACCCATTGTATTTGCCATTAACAAAATAGATAAACCCAATGCCAACGCCGAAAAAATCAGGGAAGAACTTTCGAAGCGCAACATTCTTGTGGAAGACTGGGGCGGCAAATATCAGAGCCAGGAAATTTCGGCTAAAAAAGGACTGAACGTTGACCTGTTGCTCGAAAAGGTATTACTCGAAGCAGAAATGCTCGACCTGAAAGCCAATCCGACAAGACTGGCCAGCGGAACCATACTTGAATCCTCCCTTGATAAAGGTCGCGGTTATGTGGCTAAAATCCTGGTTCAGACAGGCACTTTGAAACAAGGCGACCTTGTAATGGCCGGAACTACGATCGGAAGGGTCAAAGCAATGTATAACGAGCGTAACCTGCCGATCAAAGAGGCCGGACCTAGTACCCCTTTATTGTTGCTTGGACTTAATGCCGCCCCCCAGGCAGGTGATACATTCAAGGTGATGACCGACGAAAGGGAAGCCAAGAATATTGTGGCCAAACGTCAGCAACTGCAGCGCGAACAGGGCATCCGAACACAAAAACACATTACCCTCGACGAAATCGGCCGCCGGATCGCTATTGGTGACTTTAAGGAACTTAACATCATTGTCAAAGGTGATGTTGACGGATCGGTCGAAGCACTCTCCGATTCATTGCTTAAACTCTCAACACAGGAAGTCCAGGTCAATATCATCCATAAATCGGTGGGTGCCATTACTGAAAGTGATGTGCTGCTGGCTTCCGCTTCGAATGCCGTAATCGTTGGATTCCAGGTGCGTCCATCGCTGGGCGCCCGTAAACTGGCCGAACAGGAGCAGATCGACATCCGCACTTACTCCATTATCTACACCGCCATCAACGAAATCAAGGCGGCCATAGAGGGGATGCTTTCACCCGATATTGAAGAGAAAATCGTCTGCAACATTGAAGTCAGGGAAACTTTCAAAATCACCAAGGTTGGTACCGTGGCAGGATGTATGGTGCTCGACGGCAAAATCCACCGGAACACCAAAATCAGAATCATCCGCGACGGTATCGTGGTATATACCGGTAATCTCGGCTCACTCAAGCGTTTCAAGGATGATGTGAAAGAGGTATCCGCCGGCTATGAATGCGGACTGAACATCGAGAACTTTAATGACATTAAGGTAAGAGACATCATCGAAGGTTACGAGGAAGTAGAAGTAAAACGTAAACTCTGATCCCGTTATCTGAAAGCAATCTTATTGTAAGGCAGTCCGGCGGGACTGCCTTATTTTTTCACACGGATAAATGGTAACGCTGAGAGGGATACCCCCGGCTTCAACTTCGCGGATAAAAAAAGCCCCGTAATCGCGGGGCGCTGGCAGAAGAGGAAAGATATCCTGAAAACCTTCAGGCAGTTGAACGGGAAAGGATAACAGGCTGAAGTCAAATGAGATGCTTACCTGAGTCCGCTTCCGGTGGAATTACCTGAACAGTTTGTCTTTCATTTCATAAAACTGCTTGTAGCGGGCTTCAACATCCTGCCAGTTCACAATTTTCCAGAAAGATTCAACATAGTCGGCCCTTTTGTTCTGATATTTGAGATAATAGGCATGCTCCCATACATCAATTCCCAGAATCGGGAACCCCCTGCGGGATTCTGTATTCATCAGCGGGTTGTCCTGATTGGCAGTGGAACTGACAAACAATTCCCCCTTTTCGGGATCAACTGAAAGCCAGGCCCAGCCGGAACCGAACCTTGTTTTGGCTGCTTCATCAAATTTAGCCCTGAATGCCTCAAAACTGCCGAAATATTTGGTGATTGCTTCCCCCAGTTCTCCGCCAGGCTCTCCGCCACCCTTGGGAGACAGGTTGTTCCAGTACAATACGTGGTTGAAGAAACCGCCGCCATTGTTACGCACCGAAACCGGCAGTTCAGACATCTTGCTGAAAATCTCGAAAATGGTCATGGTCTCCATTTCAGTGCCACCAACCGCCTTGATAAAATTATTGAAGTAAGCGCGGTGATGGCGGTCGTAATGAATTTCAACCGTCAGTTTATCTATAACAGGTTCAAGTGCATCCAAATCATAGGGAAGCGCCGGGAATGTAAGTTTGGCGGCCGGTAGCATCCACTCGCTGTAAAGTTTCCCGGCTTTTTCAGGTTGCTGGGCAGCTATATCGGTTGCCGATTTAACCGTGGTGCTGAGCGGAACAGCCGCCGGTCTTGTCTGTGTCTGAGCCTTCTTTGCTTCTCCTTTTTTAGCGTCAGGCTGCTGGGCCATACTCCCTGAAGTGATCAGCAATGCAGCAGTCATCATGACGAATGAACTGATTAAATTTCTCATAATAATTAGGTTTTTGATTAAAACAGATGCCGGAAGGACTATCTTCCGGCATCTAATAACAGTTAACAGGTGAAAAAGTCTTTTGCTAAAGTGCTTTTTCGTAGTTTTCACTTACTTTGTCCCAGTTCACCAGGCTCCAGAATGCATTGATATAATCGGGTCTGCGATTCTGATACTTCAGATAATATGCATGTTCCCATACATCCAGGCCCATAATCGGTTGTCCGGGGCAATCGTGTACATCCATCAGCGGATTGTCCTGATTGGGCGAAGAGCAAACGCAAAGGCTTTTATCAGCTTTCACGCTCAGCCAGGCCCAGCCGCTGCCAAAACGGTTGGCTGCAGCATCGTTGAATTTTGTCTTGAAAGCTTCAAACGAACCAAAATCCTTATTGATCGCCTCTGCAAGTTTACCGCCGGGCAATCCTCCGCCTTTCGGACTCAGGATTTCCCAGAAAAGGTTGTGGTTGTAAAAACCACCGCCATTGTTGCGAACGGCAACCGGGGCTTTGCTGATGGAAGCAAAAATCTCTTCCAGTCTCTTGTTTTCCAGTTCAGTGCCATGAATGGCAGCAGTAAATTTATCGAAATAAGCCCTGTGGTGTTTGGTGTGATGGATTTCCATCGTCATCCTGTCAATATGTGGCTCAAGTGCATCATAAGCGTACGGCAGTGCCGGAAATTCAAATTTCATTCGTGTTCCTCCAGAATTATTTAAAATAGTAAAATTGGTTATTTAGATTTATTATAAATAACGCAAAGAGGGGTTTTTTGTTCATCCGGAGAAGCCCGGCCTGACGTCATCCTGAATAATCCCGGATTAAGAATTTGACGAAGCTTAAGTCACAGTACCGCAATCCGGAAGCTTTAAACCACAGAAAGATTCCAGAGGAATGATACAACCAGCGAAGGTGTAATGAAAGATTCAGAACTCAACCGAAAGTTTCACATTCAGCTGTCTGGGCGTGAGATAATTGGGTACACCATACTGCCGGTTATTAACATCTTTCACCCAGATATATGAAATAGTATTGTTCACCTGCAGCAGGTTCAGTACTTCGGCGCTGATCCAGATATTGCGGATATGCCGGAGTAATCCTTTCCGGTTGATTTCATTGGGGCCGAACCGGCCCGATTCACCGATGATCTGCTTCGAAAATCCGATATCCACCCTGCGGAAAGACGGCATGCGCTGGGCATTCCTGGCGCGCGGAACGCCCGGGGGGCTGTATGGCAGGCCTGTGCCGAACAGCAGGTTCAGGTGCATCTTGTAGGTCGGGTTGCGGGGCAGGTAATCCTGGAAAAAGAGTGCGAAACTCAGGCGCTGATCGGTGGGTCGGGGCATAAAACCGCGCTCGGCTGTAATACTGTCAGCCACTGTAGCATCGCTGGTATATCCGGGTATAATCAGTTCGCCGGCTGCATTGTAGTAATCGGTAAAAAAATCACCTTCAATATCCTCGCGGGTCCGCATCAACGAAAGACTAGCCCACGACTCCACCCCTTTCACAAACTCTCCGTTCACTTTAAAATCAATACCGGCGGCATATCCCTTTGCACTGTTGGCAGCAAAATACCTGATCCTGACATTGTCGACATCATAAGGCACCAGGTTATCCAGAAATTTGTAATATGCTTCGGCTACAAACTTGAAAGGCCGCCCCCACGCATTGAAATTCAGGTCGGATGCCGCCACAAAATGCAAGGAGGATTGCGCCTTAAGGTCGCGGTTGATATTGCCTTTAAAATCGCGAAGTTCCCTGTAAAACGGGGGCTGGTAATAGAGTCCGGATGAAAAACGGAAAAGGATATCGGTTTCCCAATAGGGCCTGAATGAAACAGCCCCTCTCGGACTGAATAGCAACTGCTTATTCAGGTCCCAGTAATTGAAACGGGCGCCGGCATTCAACCCCCACTGCCCTCTTGCATTATCAATCTTCCATGATTGCTGCACAAAACCAGAGAAGCGGCTGGATTCAAGATTGATTGTCGTTCTGAGAACATCCTGAAGTTCAATGTCAGCCTGGTTCCCGCTCATTCCGGGAACTCCTCCGTTGTATGGCAGGGTAAATCCTGCCGAATCGTTCATGATCCACTCATTCAGCCGGTCAGTCACCACCTCAT
>JABNAD010000971.1_pt1 | contig 12459 bp, 10 predicted proteins | sample 7240381 | NCBI WGS metagenome assembly JABNAD01 (sample SAMN11332834, study PRJNA596920) | anaerobic digester metagenome | biome: digested sludge; isolation source: digested sewage sludge-derived enrichment culture grown on H2/CO2 | place: Germany: Goettingen | reverse complement strand
CTAATGGGTAATTTTTACCGTTTATTTTGGGAAGTTTTGAAACGGTATTGACAGTGACAGGCACCGTTTAGTTCTATTATTCTATAGTGTTGTAAATGATGCTGTTGCACCTACTGTTGATAAGTTGCCAGCTGCATCTTCAACAACTACATATGCCTTATAAGCAGTAGCTGTTGTCAATCCTGTCATATTAACAGTTTGAGCTGCAGCTGTAGCAGCAGCAGTTCCTTTCGTTACCGCAGTACCTTGTGCTTTAACAGTTGCCGCTGTTGGGGCAGCATCTGCAGCTGCATATACTAAGTAATAGTATGTACCTGCTTCATCTGATGTGAAAGTCAAGTCAGCTGTTGTTGCTGCAAGGTTACCAGCAGAAATTGCACTTAATGTTGGAGCTGTTGTATCGACAACTACATTCCAAACAGCAGTTTTTTCAAATCCTGTTACAGCTTCGTTCTTATTAGCATCAACTACACTGAATGTGCTTGCTGTTTTAACAACTACTGTAGATGTTGTATCAGCTAAAGGAGTTGTTAGTGTAATGTTAGCAATAGATGCACCTGATGTAAAGGAAACTGTGCTAGCAACTTTTGAGCCATTTACATATACTTCTAAGTCAGCATTGTTAATTGTACCAGTTAAAGCTTCATTGAATGTTACTTTAACATTATTTGTTGCATTAACTTCTGCCAAAGCAATGAATGGTTTTACATTTTCATACAGAGTTACAGCTCCACTGAAAGCCTGAACTGCATTTCCGTTTGTATCGACAACATTATCAACTGTTACAGTGTAGCTACCATTAGTTTGGATAGCGCCTGCTGCCATTGTTAAGCGTACGATTTTCTTAGTAGAATCAGTAAATACCGCATTTGTGAATACTTGTGAGCCTTCAACTTTGTAGTTAGCTAAATTTAATGCAGTTGCATCAGTTACTTTTTGAGTAAATGTAACATCTACATAGTTAGCATCGCCATTAGCTGCTGTACCTTTTGCAGCTGGTGAAGCTGTTGTTGTAACTGAAGCATTTGAAGGTACAACAAATGTTAAAGTTTTTGCAGTGTTAGCCTGTCCAGCTGCATCTTTTACTTCGCCTGCAGGTAATGTTACTGTGTAAGAACCTACTGGAAGCGCTGTAACAGCACCAGCTGTTCCTGAATAATCGTCTGCATTAATTAATAATTCTTTAATACCATCATTGTCTATATCAGCTACAGTTAAGGCAGATTTATCAATTTTTCCACCATCTGTCAATGTGCTTAAAGCATACTGTACATTGTCATAAACATATGAACCTGCTGTAATATCAGCTGGTGTATCTGCTACGATATTACGGTCGAATTTGACTACAATTTTGTTACCACCTGCTGTTGGTTGATATTGTGCGCTTACTAATTGTGGTGAACTTGCAGTAAATGTAACCATTTGAGCTACAGCTGTTCCAGAGTTACCAGCTAAATCTTTGAAGTTTTTAACTGTTACTTTGTGTAAACCTGAAGTAGTTGTTACTGTGATTGTATATGTTTTTCCATCAGCTGAAACAACTGGTGTTCCGATTGCTTTTGTTACATCATCAATATCAATTGTTGGGTTTGCTTGAAGTCTTTCAGTGAACACAACATCAAATGTTGCATTACCACCTGCATAACCAACTGGAGTTATTGAAGTAACCGCTGGGGCTGTTGTATCATTTGTGATAGTAAAAGACTGAATAGTTGGGTTTGGATTAATCAGATTTGTAGCTTTGTCTTTTAATCCAACTACCTGCAATGTATAATTGCCGGCTGTTAAACCTGCAACATTAACTGTAACTTTGCTTTGGTTGTTTGCAGTGACATATGTTGCCTGAGTTCCTGTATTGATTAAACCGAATTTTTTGATTCCGTTAGCATCATATACGGCTACAAATGCATTTACATTTTTCGCATTACCTGATGTATTAGTTGTATCTAAATCCGCATCTTTATCAATTGTAAAAGATAAAGTTTGGCTGTCATCCCAAACAAGAGAACCAGCTACAGGACGGACTTTATCAGAAAGTACATAAACTTTGGCGAAATTTTTGATTTCATTGTTGTAAGGATCTTTTACGCCATTTACGCCAACTGTGGTATTTGCGTCAACGTTTGTTAGTGGTGTGCCTAATGTTAAAGTCGCTACTTTATGATCTGCTGAAACTTCAACAGAAGCAACTGTATTGCCTGATACTGAATATTTGGAAGCAGTACCCATAGTTACAATATCCATTGCTGTGTTGTAGTTAACATTAATTCTAGTAGCATCAACTACAGTTACATCAGCAACTTTAGGCATTGGAATCAGACTAGCCTGAGCAGCGATAATATTTGAAAACGCACTTAAAATCAGAGTTGGATCATTTTGCTAAAACCCACTTAAACCAATACTTCCAGAGATTCCATTAACGCAGAACAGTTTTTCTAAAGATAAAAAACAGAGCGGTATCCTTGTGAATATAAAAAAAACAAAAAATCTATAAACAGGTTTTCAACATAAGAAATTCCCATCCGATTTTCTGAAAATTCAAGTGTTTCCAACAGATTGTGCTACTTTGGCTGGTGTTGCTGAAACCCGGTGATGTTGTTCCTGAATTCCAACCCATCCACCTTTTTTCTTCCTAAAATCCCGTCAGTCGTGTCAGTCTCGTCAGACAAAATGACTGTGTGATCTTCTTAGAAATGATTAAAACAGAAGAAGAAGCTTTTCTGGTTTGGTTCTCGCCACAAAGCGATTCCTCCTTCTGTCCAATCAAATTATCTTGGCATATTCTGTAATCTCAGGCAATCCCTATTTTGATTCTTCCCACACAAACTGTCGGCACTGCCGGGACTGACGGCAAATACGGGAGAAAATTTTTGGAGATCATGCAATTCCTGTTCAGCAATTAGTGGCACTCCATCTGCATTTCCGATCACACTAATTAAACTCCTGCAAGCCTCAGAGGGCTAAAAACTTTTTGACATCATCTAAATTTTCAAAACCTTTAATTCCCTCAATTAATATCTCTAAATTTGTTGAATCCAATTTAGTGATCGCTTCAGAATACTCAGCAGACATGACGCCGAATTTTTGAGTCAATAATTTGATTGCCATTTTGATCAATGCTTTGGTTTCGCCTTTTTCGATACCTTCTTCAATTCCTTCTTCTTTCCCTTTTAAAATTCCTTTTTCAAAACCTTCTTCTCTTAAAACTTCTGCAAGTGTCATCGCTACTTCACTCCCTTCAGGAAAAATTCCTTCAATGTATTTTTGAACAATATTTGAATTCACTTTTGAAAATTCCGGCACAATTTCGTAAACATAACGCAGACAGGTTTCAAAGTACTCCGTAGCTGTCTCTTTTTCATTCATTGCATTCAGTGCTGCAGCAACTCTTTTGAGGGCTTCGAGCAATTCCTGTTCGTCATCCCTGTTGACATGTTTCAGAATTGAAAGCGTCACATAATAACGTGAACCCAGTACAATTGCCTCATCTGGAAATCGATTCAGATCATAGACATGGTAACGGAAATTAGGGATACCTTGCTTGATGTCATCGGGTAATTCATCATAGTCGAGAATCATCGTGTCCAAAGCGTTTCCAAGTTCCCAGTTTTGTTGCCCATGATAAATAACCATCGGAATGATCACCGGGATATGTTTGGCTTTTTCGTTTTTAATTTTTTGATTCCAGATGCTGACCAGATAGTTCAATAACTGCAATCCCACATTTTTGTCCAGATAACTCTTGTGTTCAAAAAGAAGATAGAGATAGGCTTCTTTCTGATTGATGGTGGTTCGAAACAACAGATCTGAACGGGTTTCTTCCAGTTTCTTGCTGACGTAGGTACCATTTTGCAGTTCCAGATTGTTCAGATCAATGGTCTTTAAGATCGAATCTGGCAGGGAGTCTTTTAGAAAATTCTGTGAAACTTCCAGATTCGCAAAGGTCGCCCTGAAAAACATATCATGGGGATTCTGTACTTTTTTCTCAGTCTTTTTTGTCTCAGTCACTTTCATTCGTTCACCTTCTTTGCTATTGTCATCATTATAATCGATCTCCCTTTAAAATGCTATTAAATTTGATCATGATAAAAAGCCTTCTCTCATTCGCCACCTTTTTGCTCCAAAACTATCGACAATGCTGACAGTCCCGGCAGATCATTGTCGGTACTGACGCCACTGACGATAAAAACGGGACAAAAGGGGGGAAGATCATCCGGCTAGCATTTGGCCAACAGCTTGTCCATTTCCCGCTGAAAACCATAACGTCTGAAGAATTCAGTCAGAGCGATTTCAAGAACATCCCGCTGTTTCACATTTTTACTGTCACAATATTCCTTCATTAGTCGAATCAAAGCATCTGAGAAATAGATGGTCTGAGAACCCGCTTTTCCGGGAATGGCATAGCGGGGCAGTGTTCCTTCGGATTGAGGCATCAGCAGTGTCACCAGTCGATCTTTGTTCTGTAGCAGCATCTGAAGTATTGGCAGATAGGGTTCCAGTTCCATCAGTCCCACTGCAGATTCACCACTTTTTCCAGCTGACTTAAAAACACTGTCATTGAGATTGTCCGTTTCTGCCATTGTTTCGTCACTGGTGTTCGCCGTCACTAGGACATAGTTTTTCTTTCCAGAATCCCACAATAACTGCTTACTTTCCATGTATTCACCCAACTCCCGGTGATCTTTAAACCAAACTCCCGGGCAATGGTTCTGGGATCACTGTCATCACCCATTTCTTCAAAACGCTTGATGATCATTTCGGCTTTGAATGGTGCTCCGGATTCCAGTTCGTCAAGAATAGTGTCTGCTTTTGTCACGGCGGGAATGTAGGTCTGATTGTGACTGTCCCAGGTGAAGCCTTTTCGTCGCAGATAGGTATCCAGGGAACGCCAATTAGCCAGTTCAAAGGTTTCAGCCAGTTCTTCTCGTGTTTTTCCTTCCATCAGACCAGCTAATGTCTCGGTGACACGCTGATCATAGATGGGTTCCATTGATGCTTTCATACTTTTTTCCTTTCTTTTTCTGAATCATCGCTGCAATCCCTAAATGAGATTGACAGCCTGCTGCAATTGACCAAGATCCTGATGAATATAGCGACTGGTGACGGTGAGATTGCTGTGGCCCAGAAGCTTCTGAACTGCTGGCAATGGTGCCTGATTTCTGACCAGATTGGAGGCAAAGGAATGTCTCAGAATATGGGCGGTGACATGCTTTTGCCAGCCCAGTTTAGCCACCGTTTCAATCAGAGTTTCATTGACTGTCTGCCGGGAGAGTCTGCCGGTTCGGGTGGTGGCAAAGAAAAAGCTGGAAGAGGTTTTGGGTCGGATGGATTTTAAATAGTTTTCCAGCTCTTCCTTCAGTTTGGCATTGATGGGAATCACCCGATCCTTGTTGCCTTTTCCCTGACGTACCTGAATGAGATTTTTCTTAAAATCCACATCATTTAAAGTCAGCTTGCACAATTCGCTGATGCGAAGACCGGTATTGGCCATGGTGATGGTTGCTGTCTTAACCAACGGATGATCAATATTTTCAATCAGGGTTTCCATTTCTTCCGGGGTCAGATGGGTGCGTTCCTTTTCCTGGTAGGAAATACTCTCCAGTTTTTGGCTGATGTCTTTTTCAACCAGATCACGTTTGAAAAGAAAGGCATAGAAGGATCGAAGTATCGATACCTGCCGACTTCGGGTTTTGGCTGAACTGCCTTTTTCCTTCTGACGGGTGAGATAGCCCTCCAGATCCTTCAGTTCAATGTCATCAAGATAAACCGCTCCGTTGTGCTCCTGTTCAATGAAGAGACTCAGAGCATTCAGTTCCTGCCCATACCCTCGAATGGTTTCTTTTGATCGTTCTTTGGCTTTTAAATAATCCAAGTATGTTTCAATGGCTTTTTTAAGTAGCATTGGTATTTCCTCCTGTTTTTCTTTATTTTTATATTCACAGCCATCCCCACTACAATAATAATATATATCTGGAAGGGGGATTTAATTCGTCTGACTGGGTGATGATTTTAGGATTTGATTACGTTTCTTCTTAATTTATGTATATGAAAATGGTATTTGATCCATTCTGATTTGAAGCCCCCCCTTTGTCCCGTTTTTATCGTCAGTAGCGTCAGTACCGACAATGATCTGACCGCACTGTCTCGACTGACGACAGGTTTGGAACAAAAAGGGGGAATATTTAATTTTTCAGTGGCAATCCATGACCTGAGTCATTAGATAAAAATTCATAAAAAAATAATTGCGTTGTGTCAAGTGGAATCGCCCACGTTTTTTCTGGATTGCATCGTTTTTTTCAATGTTTTCAATACTGTTCCACCCTTTTCTCCCGTTTTTTGCGTCAGTACCGTCCCTGGCGACAATTTTCTGTTGAGACTGACTCGACTGACGATCGTTTGGGGACAAAAGATGGAGCGTTTGAGTTTTTTGAATCCTAGTCCAACAGAGTGTTGATTTCAATCGCTTCCGTACTCAATGCTTCTGTCGTACCTAATTCCGAAAGAGGTGTGTTCGTCATGTTTTTCTTCGGATCATCTTCAATGATCTGCCCGGTTTCCTCATTTTTGACATTGGTGATGATGATCTTTTTATAGTCACCAGCATGTCGGATTTCGTATTGAATCCCGATTTCTTCCAGATTGCTTTTGACTTCTTTGAGTCGTTTACTCAAAACATTGGCATCAGCTGGCCAAATTTTTTGATGGGTGTTGATCTGCTCATCACCAGCTACCATTTCCAGCTTGAATAGCAGTTTGGAAACACTGCTGCTCCATTTAAAATTCTCACGCATCAGCGCAATCATGGCTGTCGCTACCGGATTGGAAGCCAGTGCTTCTTCATTGACCCTGTTCTGATTATCGAGATAGGCATTCAGGAATTCCTGACCACTTTTCCCCATTGCTTCAGCAATAGCGTATCCCCAATAACTGAAATCGGCCATTCTGCCCACTTGTTCCAGTTGTAGATTCTGACGTTTGGTGATCGCAGTTGAGAGAATATTAAAAATCGAGCCCATTATTTTAGGCAAATCGGCATTGAAAGTATTCCAAATGACATCTTCCGGAAGTCGTTCATCGACACTGATCCGGGACAATTCCAGGGTGATGGAGCGATCCAACAAGTCTGGTTGGTTTGCAACAATATTAATTCCATTCAAGACCACGCAACGCTTGATTTCCAGTATCGTCTCATCACTGTCGGTGTAGAGGGTTCTTTTTGAAATCGAACCGCCTGTTGCGGCCATACAAAGTATGTTACTTTTATCAACTGACAGGTAGGACAGATTGTCAAAACAAGGCATATAATGGTTCGTCAAGGTAACAGACAAATCACTGTTGGCTGACGGCATGGCCAACACATCCTGTCTAGCTGGATCTACGATTCTCTTCAACAATCGCATGCTGGTGGACTTCGCTGATCCCTTTTCGCCAAACAATATTAAAATCGGATGAGGAATATCAGTAATCAGACAACTGACAAGATAGCAGGCAAAGAGGAGTATATCCCAAATATTTTTGATCCGAAAATGTTTACCAATCAGATCAATCAGATCTTCTGGCTGAGCACTAAAATCCGGTTCCACTTGTCGTCCCATGTTTTTAGGTTGGAAGAAATAAACATCGGGATTGGTGACAATGGAACACCCATTACTTGTCATTTGCACATACCGGGAATCATGATTGAGATCATAGTAGTACTTCCCGTCTTCTGACATACCAACACGGCGATTGATTTCAATTTCATCTTCACCAAAACTGGCTTTCATGGCGAGAATCTCCAGTGCCTGATTAACGGCTTCACTGCCTGGAGCTGTTTTTTTGGCTTCATAGTAGCATTTTTGCATGAATTGCTTAAACTTTTTGCTCTTAATTTTGACGACATAGCGATTACCGTTAATAACCACAATCGCATATTCTTCCCCATCATCTCCCCGCAGCAGCTCACAGTCATTCAGTAGTTCCAGAATGACATCCGATTGCTTGGCTGATTCCTTGTCCTTTGAAACAGATGTCTCTCCCAAAAGCTTCTTAAGTGACTGCCAATCTTCTCCAAGACAGCCGTTATGGTGGCAGCCAGCTGCAACTGCGCCATTAGCATACTGAATAATATAAGCCGCAGAATTCGTATGTTCTGGGTTCCATGGACATGTTTTAAGGACATAGACAGTGCCATCCTTGTAATAGGGTTTCTCGTAGTCCAGATCCAGACCATGCTTTTCAATCAAGGCTGGTATATCCCACTTTTTTTTCGCGTTTTTTTGTTTGCGGTTCACTTCAGGCAACAAGCTGACAACTGACATTATCTGATCTATGGTTGCAGGTTGAATCTTCTCAGGCGCATGGAGCAATTCTGACCGCCGGTGCGGTCTTTCTTCGGTGTTGTAACCCTTGCAAGCCATGGTGCCATAGAGTTTGGTGATTCGAGCTGGATTGTAGGTAGTTCGATCAACTTCGGCGGTTTTGGTTGAGAATCGAAAGTGCAGTGCTTCCAGAAACTTCTTCAGCATCTGAACATTTTCCGGAGTATTTTCCAGATCCACTGGCAGTATCAGATGATAGCCATTGCCTGAATCGGCTTCAAATGGTTGGGGGAAACCTTCTTCAAGCAGATAGGCTTTAACTTTTTTCATCAATTCTTCTGCTTCTGCTTTTTCAGCATTAGTTGCCGACAACCCGGCAGGTCGAATTGGATCAAAATCAATTAGCAGCGAGACAATCCAGTCGATGTCACTATCAGTGGTTGCTTGCTTTGTGTAAGTATTTAGCACATTGTAACTTCTGGTCTTCAATGCGTCATTCACAGGATTTATGGTTACATAGATGTTGTACTGGTCATCATACTGTTTCACCTGTTTTTCAAGCTGATCAAAGTTATCAAAGTATCCGGAAATCACACCCTGACTGGTATTGAGTATTCGAACTTCGGTCAGTTCATTTGCTCGTTTAAGACGATGCAAGATCTGCCTAATATAACCCATATTAGGCTTTGTATTAATTTTTATTTTCGGCCTGCCTGTGTCAACATCGGCTGGCTGTTTCTTTAATGCATCATCGTCATTTATTATTATATTTATTTTCGGATTTTTCATTTTTACAAGACCTCTCATTAGATCCTCCTTTAATTTTTTTACCGAATTGATCAGTTACTTCTTTAAAAGATCAACTCATTCATTGTTTCTATTTTTTAAGTGTCAGCGATTTTTTTAATCGTGCGAATATTTTTTGCAATCACCAAACCGCTATCATTAACTGATTAATTAGCATTGATTTATTCTTACATGATCATATCCTCCTTATGCAATTTTTTGCCTTTGTCCTTTTTGAAAAGGTGGCAGATTTTTTCTTGTTGCTTAAAAATTCTTAAAAAGATCTCACTGCTTATCCTTCTCTAGTGGCATTACACATTATAGCGCCCATTTTAAAAATTGCAAGCAAATATATATTGTGATTTTACTCGCATTTTCAATTTTTAAAAAGTTACACCGGCAAACGCTTAGAGCTTATGGCCTGAACTGATGTTCTATTGTGAAATGGGCATAAAAAAAATTCCTCAAATCATTAAAGATTTAAGGAATATCTAAGCTTCTACATTATAATTTATTATTATTTTCACGGATGCACTACGTCATGCTATTACATTTCTTCCCAATAGTCAAGTTATTTTTTTACTCTATTCGAACCAATTAAGTCGCTTCAGTAAATGAAAATAAAAGTAACAAAGAATAACATTAATCTTCACTCTTTAGTTATTTATGACTTAACCCCTTCTTTTATTTGGATTTGTCATACTCACTGTCGGGACTGTCGCCACTGACGACAAAAATGGCACAAAAAGAGGGAAAGCACGTTCAAAAAAAATACCCGCTGACGATTTCCAGCGGATATTTTCGTTACTTTTCATATCAAACCAATCCCAGTTCCTTTAAACTATAGTAGCGGTCTTCACTCCCAATGATGATGTGATCCAGCAGCTCAATCCCCATCAGCTCACCGGCTTCCTTAATCCGCTTTGTGATCGACAGATCTTCTTTTGAGGGTTCGGGATCACCAGAGGGATGATTATGGTAGATCAGAATACTGGCAGCATTGGTTAGTATTGCCGTTTTGAATACTTCCCGTGGATGGATCAACGATGCATTCAAGGTCCCGACACTGACAACATTAACTGAAGTGGGCTGGTTCTTGATGTCAAGGCAGCAGACAACAACCTGCTCCCGGTCAAGATCCTCAAGAAATTGGCGTCCAATCCCGGCAGCTTCCGAGGTTGAACTGATCCGTCTGGTTTTGTAGAGCATACTCCCTTCACGAACAAGCTTGATCGACAGGATCTGAATGCGCTTGGCTGGGGTATCGGTTTCTTCTTTTCTCATGGTTATTCTACCTTTCATTTAAATAATTTTTCAAAACGAATCGCTCTAACCCCAGTTGATGAGGTTAGAGCTTTTTATTTATTATTTCGTTGTTTCTTTGGCTGCTGCATAGGCAGAAATGCCGAACAATACACCACTTGTGAAACATTCAATGGCTGCTGCTGTTCCAATGGTTGCTAACAGACTCATCATTATTTCGATCTCCTTTTCTATTGTGATTATTGGTATCAATTTCTCCCTACTCATTAGATCAATGCCTTCCTGGAAAATCCATGACACATATCAATTGTCACCAAACCCATTATTTCTATGCCTTCCTGAAAACCCATGAATTATATCGAATTCCCCAAAATTCATATCTCTATTACTTTTTTTAATTACGCAAACTCAACATACCGTTCGACAGCGATACAAAGTGCTGCACCTACTAATATTCCTCCAAAAAACCATGGCATGACCGATCACCTCCTTCCCACCCTTTTATTCCGTATTTATCGTCAGTATTGTCAGTACCGACAATTCTTCTGACGATACTGACGTTACTGACGACAGATTTGGCACAAATACCCCTACCTACAACAATCCCACTGCTTCCTGCTTATCTTCCCGGCTGGTGTTGATGTAGTAGCTGGCCGTGGTTTGAATACTGGCGTGTCCGGCTAACTTGGCAACAGTGGTCAGATCCACACCTTTTTTTAACAGTCGGGTGCAGAAAGTATGACGAAATTTGTGGGGATAGATGATCAGTTTCAACGCCTGACCCATTTTCTTTAAGACCTTATTGACGGTATCGGTATCCATTTTGCCAGCCCGCTGAGTGACTAAGAAATACTCACTCGTTGCAAAGGGACTGTCTTTGCGATCGGTTTCCAGATAGTCCCTAATGATTTCAGCTGTTTCTGGTTTCAAGGGGACTTCCCGATACTTTCCCCCTTTTCCTACCACCTTGATCATCATGGTCAGTCGATCCAGATCCTGAATTTTCAGATTGACCAGTTCGCTGACCCGCAAACCGGAATAGAGCAGAATGTAGATGATGGTCTTATCCCGAAGGCTGACTTTTTCCCTATTTTCCAGAAAGAACAAGATCCGTTCAATTTCTTCATCACTAAAGACAGTGACTTCCGCTTCACTGCCCTGGGCTACTTTAATCTTATCCCGTTTGGGATGAACAACCAGCTCCTGACAATATCCGGCTGCAATGAGAAAATGATTGAAGCTGTGGAGACTGTTGATTTTTTTATTAATGGTATTGATCCGGTAGTTGGCTTCCTGCAGATGCTTCCGGTAGCTGGTGATGGACAGCCGGGTGAGCTGACCTTCAAAAGGAAGCTTCCGGTCACTCATCCATTTTAAAAATCCCTGAATATCACCAGTGTAGCTGGCAATGGTGGCTGATCCCTTACCATCTTCCAGCAGATGATTCTCAAAGGATGCTTGAATACTTGCTTGAGTGGTTTTTGAACGTTTAATTACTTCAACCGTTTCCGCTTTTCCCTGATCACTGGGACTGGGAAACTCAATCTTTTCAATGGTCACACTCATGGCTGACTCCTGTTCTGCAGCACTGGAGTTTGATCTGTTTCAAAAGGATTGTCCAATTGTTCAAGAATCACTTTGCCATGTTTTTTAAGCCAGGGTTGACTGTCTTCAATACTCCCACCATGGTAGTCGGGACTGTTCTGATAGTAGTTGGGATCAATGATCGGTTCCAGAAAAAAGGCAATATCCATCCCATCCACATATTCGGAATCACTGGTTTTGACTACAACTCTGGCTGTGATCACCAGCTGATCATCCTTTTTCTCAATCACGCTGGGCAGACTGACACCCATCAGCCATTGGGCATAGTCTCCGGTTGGTTCCTGATATTCCAGTGCCAGTTTTAATTCCTCAATGATTTTTTCTTCCAATGTTGCCATGCTGATATCCTCCAAAAAATAAAATAAGACCATTGACTGCTTAAGCCAATGATCTCTCATGATTATAATATGTATTTGAAGTGATGGTTTGATTCAGCGATCGATGATTGTGGGGAAATCTGGAACGATTTTTTAATCCTAGTCTGAAACCAGTGGCACCATCGCCC
>JABNAD010000967.1_pt1 | contig 12541 bp, 16 predicted proteins | sample 7240381 | NCBI WGS metagenome assembly JABNAD01 (sample SAMN11332834, study PRJNA596920) | anaerobic digester metagenome | biome: digested sludge; isolation source: digested sewage sludge-derived enrichment culture grown on H2/CO2 | place: Germany: Goettingen | reverse complement strand
GAAATGGATGCAGCTTACGAATTCTCTGTGAATTCCGAATATCCCGATCCTTCCGAAGCTACAACAGACGTTTATAGCTCTGATAATGAAAGGAGTGTTGTAAGATGAGTAAGAAATTAAGCATCAGCAAAGCAATTGGTGAAGCTTTGCATGAAGAAATGGCAAGAGATGAAAATGTTATTATTCTTGGCGAAGATATGGGAAAGATGGGTAATGTTTTCGGCATCACCGTAGGTTTCCAAAAGGAATTTGGCGAACACAGAGTATATGATACTCCAATTTCTGAATCCGGCTTTTGCGGTATGGCAGTTGGTGCGGCAATGAGAGGTATTCGCCCTGTTGTAGAATTGATGTATGATGATTTTATTATGGTTGCTGCTGACCCGATTTTGAATCAAGCGGCAAAAATGAGATATATGACTGGCGGTCAGGCAACAGTACCTATGGTACTAAGACTGCCAATGGGTGCAGGAAGAAGAAACGCAGGACAGCATTCTCAATGTTTGGAAAATATTTTCTGTCACACACCAGGTTTGAAAGTTGTTGCTCCTTCCACAGCGGCTGATGCCAAGGGTCTTTTGAAATCCGCAGTGCGTGATGATGATCCTGTTATGTTTATGGAACATAAGCTGTTATATGCGAAAAAAGAAGAATTACCTGAAGGCGAATACACAATTCCTTTGGGCGTTGCTGATGTTAAAAAAGAAGGAACCGATTTGAGCATAATCACATGGAGCCGTCAAGTATACTTTGCATTGGAAGCTGCCGAGGAATTGGCAAAAGAGGGTATTCATGTTGAAGTCCTTGACCTTCGTACATTGGTTCCTTTGGATTGGGATGCAATAGTAAAATCTGTATCAAAGACACATAATGTGATTGTTCTTTCAGAAGAAGTGAAAAGAGGCAGCTATGCAGGTGAAATTTCTGCACAGATTGCAGAAGAATTATTTGATGAATTAGATGCACCGGTAGAACGTGTTTGTGGCCTGAATATTGTTTCTCCGTTCAGCCCAACACTGGAGGATGAAAACTTCCCTCACCCTGCAGACATTGTAAAAGCAGTGAAAAAAGTTTTGAATAAGTAATTAAAGGAGGGAAAGTCATGGCTTTTGAAGTAAAGATGCCTCAGCTGGGCCTTACCATGGAAGAAGGTACCGTTACCAGATGGGTGAAAAAAGAAGGCGAAGCGGTGAAAGCCGGCGACGTTATTGTTGAAATTACAACAGATAAATTGACAAGCGAAGTAGAAAGCGAATTTGACGGAACAGTGTTAAAAATCGTTGCACAAGAAGGGGAAGATATTCCTGTAAAGGGCTTGTTGGCATATATTGGTGAACCTGGAGAAGCGGTGGGCAGTGCAGAAGAGGCACCGGCAGTAGCACCTGTGGAAGCTGCAGCACCTGTTGTGGCGGCACCTATGGCAGCAGTAGCTGTTACAGCTGGCGGCAGAGTTCGTATCTCTCCTTTGGCTAGAAAAACGGCAGCAAAAATGGGCGTTGATTACACAAACGTTAAAGGTTCCGGTCCAGCAGGACGTATTGTTCAAAAGGATATTTTAACAGCAGCCCAGACTACATCTACTGCGGCGGCACCAGTTGCGGCGCCTGCGCCCGTTGCTGCATCTGCACCTGTGGTTACATCTGGCTCCATTGAATTAATGGAAGGCGACGAAGTTGTAAAATTAGCGGGCATGAGAAAAGTTGTTGCAGAACGTATGGCACAATCTCGCAGAGAAATCCCTAGTGTGACACAGAACGTGAAGATTGATGTTACAAACTTAATGAAATTCCGCAAGCAAATTAACGCAGATCTAGGCGTAAAATATTCCGTAAATGATTTTATTTTGAAGGCTGTTGCAAAGGCTTTGAAAAACAACAAGCACATCCTTGTTACTTTGGATGGAGATAAAATTATCAAGCGTGCTCATGTGAATGTTGGCATGGCAGTTGCTTTGGATGAGGGCTTAATTGTTCCTGTTTTGAAGGACATTGATAAAATGAGCCTTGAAGAAATTTCTGCTACAGCAAAAGATTTGGCAGAAAGAGCGAGAACAAACAAGCTTGGTATGGATGAATATAAGGGTTCTACTTTCTCCATTTCAAATCTTGGCATGTTTGGCGTAGAAACCTTCGACCCGATTGTGAATCAGCCGGATTCCGGTATTTTGGGCGTATGCGCAGTACAGGATGAGTTGGTAATGGATGATGAGGGCAATATCTCTAAAAGACAATTTATGAGAATTTCCTTCACATTTGACCATAGACTGATTGATGGTGCAACAGCTGCCAAGTTTGAATTGGCAATCAAAGAGCTGTTGGAAAACCCTATGAAAATTTTACTTTAATTCGATATAGTCTGTTTTTTGCATGATGACTAAAGATAAAATGCTAATATTAGCATAAAACTACAAAAGAAAAGGAAAAGGGTTTCGGCTCCTTTCAAAAAAACAAAAGTAGACGCCTTTATAGTAACTCTACCCGAAATACTGCAAATCTAGTATTTTTATTATCCCAAACCTCTATAAAGCACACGTCTATTGGGAGGTCCTCCTTAACGCAGGTTCTGCCTAAGGAGGACTTTTCAAAATTTTGCCGAATAATAACCCTTTTAAAAAAAGAAATAGTTTGTACAAATGGGTACGAAATAGATTAGGAGGAATTCAAATGGCAGTAGAGGTAAAAATGCCTCAGCTTGGTTTGACCATGGAAGAAGGCACTATTTCCAAGTGGATCAAAAAAGAAGGCGATACCGTTAAGGTTGGTGATATTCTTGTAGAAATCACCACAGATAAATTGACCAGTGAAGTAGCCAGCGAAGAGGAAGGCACACTGATCAAAATAGTTGCAGAAGAAGGCAAGGATGTACCTGTAAAGGGAATTTTGGCATATATAGGACAAGCAGGCGAAGTGGTTGGCGGTGCAACTCCAGCGGTGGCACCTCAGGTTGCATCTGCACCCAAAAAAGAGGGTAAAACAACAATTGCGGTTATTGGCGGTGGCCCAGGTGGCTATGTGGCGGCAATTCGCGCTGCACAGCTTGGTGGCGAGGTAACTTTAATTGAAAAGAATAAGTTGGGTGGTACCTGCTTAAATGTTGGTTGTATCCCCACAAAGGTTCTTTTGCATTCCGCAGAAGCTTTAGCTGAGGCAAAGGAAATGGCTGAGTTGGGCATTAATGTGGAAGTAAAAGGTGTAGACTGGAGCAAGGTTCAGGCGAAGAAAAATGCAGTGACAAATCAATTGGTCAGCGGTGTAAGCGGCTTAATGAAGGCAAATAAAATCAAGGTGATTGAGGGTGTTGCATCTTTTGCTTCCAAGGATACGTTATCAATTACCAAGAAAGATGGCTCCAAAGAAAACTTAACTTTCGACAAAATTATTATTGCCGCTGGCTCTGTACCTGCCGTACCTCCAATTCCCGGGGTAAAGGAAAATGCGAATTGTGTGGATTCCACCGGAGCCCTTTCCTTCGATACAGTGCCCAAGAGCTTATTGGTAATCGGCGGTGGTGTTATTGGTATTGAGCTGGCAACAGCGTATTCTCGTTTTGGCACAGAGGTTACGGTTGTGGAAGCCATGAGCAAGCTTTTGCCGATGATGGATGGTGAATTGACGGCCCAGCTTCGCAAAATGATGGAAACAAGAGGCATCAAGATTATGACAGATGCCAAGGTCCAGTCTGTTGAAGCAGCAGGCGCAGTCACAAAAGTAAATGTTGAAGTTAGTGGAAAGGTAGAAGCTTTTACAGCTGAAAAGGTATTGGTTGCCGTAGGCAGAAGAACAGATACTGAGGCTTTAAATCTGGATGGGGTTGGCATTACCCATGATAGAGGTCGCATTTCGGTAAATGACAAAATGGAAACGAGCGTTGCCAATGTTTATGCAATTGGAGATTGCTTAGGCAAAGTTATGCTTGCTCATGTTGCATCTGCTCAGGGTGAAATTGCTGCTGAAAATGCATTGGGTGAGGACGCTATTTATGACGGAACAACAAATCCTTCCTGTGTTTATACAGATCCTGAATTTGCAGGGGTTGGTATGACTGAAGAAAAAGCCAAGGAATTGGGCATCGATTTCCAGGTTGGTAAATTCCCGCTGATGGCAAATGGTAAGTCACTGATTATGAATGGTGGCGTGGGCATGATTAAATTCATTATCGGTAAGGAATATAAAGAGGTATTGGGCGTTCATATCCTTGGACCAAGAGCTACAGATTTGATTGGGGAATGTGCTTTAGCCATCGGCATGGAAGCAACAGTGGAAGATATTTTTGCCACAATTCACGCACATCCTACGGTAACTGAGGCAGTAAGGGAAGCAGCGTTAGCAGCTGAAAAAAGAGCAATTCATATTCCCAATAAATAATTAGGAGGAAGCGATATGAAAAAGCTTGGTTTTATTGGAATGGGCATCATGGGTCTTCCCATGGCTACAAATATTTTGAAAAAAAGCGGCCGACCTGTAATTGGTTTTGATGTGATGGAAACCTCTAGAGAAAAATTTGCCGAGGTCGGCGGAATTGCAACGGGGGACGCAAAGGCGATATATGAAAATTGCGAGATTATTTTCTTGTGCCTTCCCAAAAATGAATTAGTTGAAAGCGTTGTAAATGACATTATTACTCAGGGTAAAAAGGGTACCATTATTGTTGATTTTAGCTCTACTTTCCCCGGTGTAATTCGCAAGCTTTACCCTGAGGTGAAGGCAGCAGGAATGTCTTTAATTGATTCTCCGGTCAGTGGTGGTGAAACGGGAGCCATTGCAGGCACTCTGGTTGTTATGTGTGGTGGGGAACAGGATGTTTTTGAGGAAGTAGAAGATTTGATTGCTTGTGTTGGAAGCAGAGTTACCTATATGGGTTCTTCTGGTTGTGGTGATGTTGCCAAGCTTGCCAATAATATGATTGTTGGGTGCAATTTGATTGCGGTTTCTGAAGCGTTTGCTTTTGCGGTAAAGGCAGGCTTAGACCCAGAGGTATTATTTCATGCAATCAAGGACGGCTTTGCCCAGAATGCGGTGATGGATTTAAAGGTACCTAAAATTATCAGTAGAGATTTTAGTGCCAGTGCCAGAATTGCAGTGCATCAAAAGGACATGAAAAATGCAACAAAGCTTGCGGAGGATATGGGAGTAGAAATACCCATGTCGACCCTTGTTTTAAACTACATGAACAGAATGGATGAGGCTGGCTTAATTAATGAGGATCAGTGCGCACTTGTGAAAATGTTTGAGCAAGATATGGGCATTGAAGTAAAGTAATTAAAGTTTGCGACACACGAAAGATGAATCTTCAAAGGCGAGGTTTGAAAGGAGTAATATTATGATTTCAACTGCACAGGGAAACATTAAAAGAATCGTTGCTGCGAGAATGAGCCCCGGTGAGGATGTACTTTTAGGGCTTGAAAAAATCTGTAAGAACTACGGTATCAAAGATGGTGTTATTTTGAGCGGTATCGGGAGTTTGGATGGTGCACAGTTCTTTAATCCAGTTCCGTTGAAGGATAAGAAGGCAGGTTACGGCTACGGTGAGCCTATCATTTTGCGAGGAGCCATTGAATTGGTGGGGCTGTCCGGCATGATTTGCCATGATGACAAGGGGGAAACCTTGTTGCATGCCCATTACAGCTTATCTGACCAGTATGGTACAGGCCATGGTGGTCATTTGATTGAAGGAAATAAGGTGCTTATGACGGTTGATGTGGTTATTGCAGAAGTGGATGGCATCGAAATGGGCAGAGGATATGACGAGGATTTGGAAGTATTCATTTTTGCCCCTAAGCAGAAATAAGCAGGACATATAATATATAGGGAGACATTGGGCGGGGTTATAACCGCTTGTGCAGAATACAATTAAATTCTGAGTTGAATGATTTTTTAAGAATGAAAAGGAAGTGGTTTTTTATTCCTTTCAGTTAAAATTTAGGGCGATGTTCTGATGACCTGTTAAGAAGCTCTGCAGTAAATGGTAAAGAAAAATGCCGATTCTCAGAGACTTCTTTGCCAATATGCTTTTCCCCTCTGAAAATGTTTTATAGCGTTTTCATTCAAATTGGTCTTACTTATAAAGGGTAAGTGGGTATAGACAGCGCCCCAAATTTTCAATCATTCGATCATATTGCGAAAACAAATGACTTTTAATACCAAGTGACCTAAAAGATCCTGGCTTTATGCAGATGAGCAAAGCCTATTTCAAAGTGTTATTTGGGAAACGCTATATTAAAAGAACTTTTATGACTGTTTGAGGCGGCTTTTTAGCCGCCTTTCTTATAAAAATAATAAAGAGGATTTGGAGGATGTTTTATGGAACAAAAAAGCTATGCCGTTTTGGTATCTAACGCCGGCGTGATTGTGTTTCATAAAGGAGTTAGGATATTATTAGATGGGCTTTATAAGGATTTGGGAAAGAATTTTACAGATTTGCCTGTATGGGCTTGGGAATTAATGAAAAAAGGGAAGGGAGAATTAGCAAATGTGGATTATTTGCTTTTTTCACATTCTCACTATGACCACTATTATACGCCATATTTTTTGGAGTATATGGCTGCAAACAAGGTTAAGGGAATTTGTTTTCCGCCTGTTGACGATACCCACGGTCTAGCGGCGGCAGAAGTAGAATTTTCCGATAGAAGAATAACCTTTAATATAAACAACGAGGCAGATTTAGAACAGGGAATTAAGCTAAAGGTTTTTACCACGAGACATGTGGATAAAAAGTACTATGATATTCCAAACCAATGCTTTCGACTGGATTTAGATGGTGTTAGACTAGCTTTTTTATCTGATGTAGATTATTATGAAGAAGAGTTTGCGAAGGAAATGGATTTTTGTGCGGATATTGCTTTTGTAACGCCTATTTTTTTTAATCATCCAAAGGGAAGAAGAATTTTGCGTGAAATCATGAAAGTGAAAAAAGTGATTATTTATCATTTGCCGTCACCTGATGACGACCGCTTTATGTATTATAAAATGGCACAAAGAGATGTGGAAAAGTATAGAGAAGAAGGGGAAGAAATTTTAATTTGGAATCAAAGTGGGCAAAACCTGTCCTTTTAAGAAAGAAGGGGTTTATGGGTGGAAAATCTTATATTTGCTTTTAATGCAGTAGCACCATCCTTTAGTATAGTTATTTTTGGATATATGCTAAGACGCAAGGGTGTTTTGACAGAAGACTTTATTTCGAAGGGGAATGCCTTATGTTTTAATGTTTTATTTCCGTTGTTAGTTTTTTTTAATTTATATGATGCTAAAAACATTGATTTTACTTATCTTAAGATTATCTTTTTTTGCATTGGTGTAATTTTAATTTCCGTTGGAGTCATGACGCAGTTGATATCTAAATTTGTAAAAGATCGCCGTAAAATTGGCGTTATAATACAGTGTATGTACAGAGGGAACTTTATGCTGTACGGTTTGCCCTTTTCCAAAAGTCTGGGAGGCGCCCAAAGTGTGGCGCTGTCGACATCAATTATGGCGGCTACGCTACCTATTCTAAATACTATGGGTGTGTTTGTTTATTCAGCTTTTTCAGATATGGGTGAGAGGCCCAGTACAAAAAAAGCCTTTCTGAATGCACTGAAAAATCCGATTATATGGGGCGTCATTATAGGAATGTTATTTTACCTCTTGAAACTACCTATGCCCGTTTTTTTACACACTGCAGGAGGAGATATTGCTAAAATGGCAACACCACTGGCTTTCCTTTTTCTGGGGGGACAGTTTGAATTTCACTCTGCCAAGAAAAATTTGAAACCACTGGCTGCTGGCTTGATTACTAAATTAGTAATTATGCCTATTGTTTTTTTATTCCCAGCTGCTTATTTTCTTGGATTGAGAGGAACAGAATTAATTCCTGTTTTTATTTTTGTTTCGGCGCCTACCGCAATTACAAATTACCAAATGGCCATACAATTTGATGCGGATTATGAATTGGCTGGGGATTTTTTGATTTATTCCATGATTTTTTCGGCATTTACACTCTTCTTTTTTATTTATATTCTTAGGGGGCTTGGACTTATATAGGATGATCTGCGAGGAATATCAGATAAGGTGAAATCCTTAACACTTTATTTACGTTTCTTTTGGATCTTTCTTGTATATAATTAACTCATAACATAGATGAAACATTTTTAATATATGTTTCCATAAATAAATCGACGAAAGTCCCTCTTCCGTTGGTTTATTAAGGGAAAGGGTGTTAAAGCCTTATCCCACTCCCAAATTCGACTGCCGGAAGGCAGTTGTTTTTTTATGCCCAAAAGGTAAGTTATGAAAATTAATATAAAAGAGCAGAAACTATTTGAAAGAAAACTTTATGAAATTTAATTATTGGTTGTGATAGTATATTACTGAGTAAATAGCTGGCTACAAATAGTTTTGTAACGCAGAGTTAAGATTTTTATATTTAAGTTGTTGGATTTTGTATGAATATGTAGCTATTTAGGGTTTTTTGTAAGTCTGGACAAAGGGAACATCACTCCGTGGTATAGTGATAGCATGGTAATTTTGGAAATCTTTAAAAATGGGGAAATTCTTTCCTGTATCCTTTTAGCGGTTTTTTGAGAAAATATCTGAGAGGTGAGAAAAATGGCTAAAGCAGGTATGAGAAGACCAAATCCAGAAGAACCCCACGGAACAGAGAGCAACCACAATACGAAATTTCCTAAAAATGATGCACCCCCTGTTCCTGAAATTCAGGGGAAAGCAAAACATGGACATGAAAAAGCCGGTAGAATCAATTAACTTTATTGCAACACAACAGGATGTTTGGTTGAGGTGATCTTATGGAAAAAAATCAGAAAAAACAACAAGAACAAAGAAGTAAAAATAAATTTAACAATGAAACAATGTCTCAAAAGGTTCAGAACCAAAATGATACCCATAATTCAGTAAAAGAGGGAATGGGTCCAAACACCAAAAGATAAAAATAGGGCATCCAAGAGGATGCCCTATTTTTAATGGATGGGCAGCGTATTTGATACGCCCCTTAGAAAGGCTTTCCATCCTAGGTGTTCTTTTTATAGTATATGTTTTTTTGCAGTTAGGGACATCCCTAGGGGTGGTTTTACAAGTTTTATATGGGTGTGTAGAATTTTTTACCTCAGAGGAAAAATATAATTAAGAATTAATTTTGAGAAAAAGTATTTTTTAATTCGTTTTGATCAGGCTTTTGGTGAACAAAAATGGCGTGACGAACTGACGGAAAAGGCTGTATTTACTGAATTTCAGAAGGCTATCAGCTTGGACATAAACGAAGGCAAAGAAGATAAGGAAATTTTGGAGGGGCTGACCAAGGATAAAAGCTATTTTCTAAATCCCAATAGACCTATTGAAATGCCAAGTATGGGTAGAGTATCCCTGACAAAGGTGGAAGAAAACAAGATGAGAGCTTTAATGGGCTTGACCTTAAAGGACTGAAAGGAGAGATAAACGATGGGAATTGCTTTGGCAAAAAACTATACAAACTTGATTGATGAGGTATACAAAAGTGCTTCGGTAACTGCTGACTTAACCAGTGACAATAATATGATGAAAGCAGGGGGGAACGGTAACGAAATTTTATATCCCCAGATCAGTGTTTCCGGTCTGGGCAATTATGATCGAAACAGTGGTTACACAAACGGCTCTGTTGATGTGGTTTGGAAAACTGCCACATTTAATTATGATAGAGGCACAAAGCTTTCTATTGATTCCATGGATGATGCTGAAACCTTTCAGGTAGCCTTTCATATGGCAGGAGCAACGCTACAAAGAGAAAAGGTTGCTCCCGAGTCGGATGCATTTACCTTTGCAACCTTAGCGGGAACAGAAGGGATTTCTGTAGCAGATGGAGCAACTTATTCAACTGCAGAGGCATTTCTGGATGCGTTGATGGCGGCAAAAAGCAAGATGGACGAGGATGAAGTACCTGAAGAGGGCAGAGTTTTATATGCAACTTATGCCCTTTTAAATAGCGTTATGGCACTGGATACCACAAAATCTAAAGAGGTTTTGACTAGCTTTGAGGTTGTGCGCAAGGTACCACAAAGCCGTTTTTATACAGCCATTGATCTATTAGATGGCAAGACCACAGGGGAAGAACTGGGACATTATAAAAAATCCCCAGAGGGAAAAGACATTAATTTTATGATTGTACATAAAGGTGCTGTGATTAAATTTGACAAGCATGTGGTGGGAGATGTTATTGACCCTGCTGGAAACCCTGATGCCGACAGCTATATTGTAAAATATCGCAAATACGGCATCGTTGATGTATACAAGAATAAGGTGGCGGGTATTTACTTGTCTCATAAGGCATAAGGAGGCTGGCGATTATGTCAAAAAAAATTGGATTGGGTACAAAGGCTCAAAAAGTAAATTCTTTGAAAGAAGAAAGCAATTGCTTGCAGATAGAAATTCAAAAACTTCGCAAGGAGAAGAAGAAGGTTCTGGAAGAGAATAAAGTGTTGAAAAAAGAGATTGAGACACTGAATCAAGATATTTCAAAGGTAAATCAAAAAACAGTTGAACAGTGGGAAAATAAGCAGTAGGAGGGGGAAGGGCAATGGTATATGGAACCTACGAGTTTTATCAAGAAAGTTTTGGAGGAGATGCTATTCACCAAGATGATTTTGATCGCCTAGCAAAACGGGCATCAGAGTATATTAATATGGCTACATTTGGAAGAGCAAAAGAATATATTGATGATGAAGATTTATTGAAAAGAGCTTGCTGTGCATTGGCGGAGGCAATCAAACTCAATGAGGAGGGCGGCGGTGTTGTGGCGGAGAGCATTGGAAAGATAACGAAAAATTATGCTGCAGGTGTTACAAATACACCAAATGAGGAGGAGCGCCTTTCCATTGCCATTTGCCGCTATTTATTGCCAACGGGGCTTTTATATTTGGGGGTGTAAAAGTTGAAATCACGTGAGGTATGTACCATATTTAATCGGATTTACGATCCTATTGTACGCAAATATATTTTACAACCTACTGTAATTACAGGAGTTTTTTGGCAGGAAACATTGGGGGCAAGACTGAATCAAGAGAAGCTTTATGAGGCGAATGAGGTTCATATCTTTATTCCTTTTTCGGCGAAAGCAACTCGAATTTATGGCAGTTCCGATGAATTTGAGAAAAATCCCACAGCCTATTTCACTTTGCGCCCTGAGGACAAAATAATGAAAGGAATTACTTCAGGGAAAAGTATTACCATTTTATCTATTAGTACTTTTGACTTTGGAAGTAAGGATATGCAGCATTGGGAGGTGTTGGCTAAATGAGTTTTTCAGTGAATTTTGCCAGCTTAAATGAATTGAAAAAAAGTCAAGGTTTAGGCAAGGATGGCAGAATACAGAAATACATTGACCAAGAGGTGGTTCGTCGTATGGCACCATTTACTCCCTTTGGCACGGGGGCATTGCAAAACAGTGCTTATGGGAAATGCGGCGAGATAATTTATACTGTGCCTTACGCAAAATTCTTGTATTATGGGAAGGCTATGGTCAGCCCTAGTACCGGTTCAACATGGGCAAGGTCCGGAGAGGGAAAAGTAATGACCAACAGGGTGTTAACATTCAAAGGAGCACCTATGCGTGGGCCATACTGGTTTTTGCGTATGAAGGCATATTATGGGCAAGAAATTTTGAAAGGGGCGGGAAACCAAATTGGAAAATAAAAGTTTAACTCAGTCCGTGCGAGATTTTTTTTGCACTTGCCCATTTCTAAAAGATGGGGTAATTCATGTGGATTATCTTGGGATTTGTCCCACAGAGTATAGTATTGACGGTGTTCCAGCCAAAAAAGAAGTGAAATTTTATATTGATGGGAGTACTCTGTGCCAGTTTGTATTTACCTTTGGCAGTGTGGAGAAATATGGGTCCAGCGTGGAGACTAATCTTGAAAACAGCGGATTTTATGAAAACTTTGCTGTTTGGCTCAAGGAAAAAAGTAAAAAGAAGGAACTGCCATCCTTGGGATACGGCAGGGAAGTGCTAGGTATGGAAGCGGAAAGTGAAGGTTATATGATTGACGCGAGAGAAAATATGGCAAGGTATCAGATTCAATGCCGATTACTTTATTTTGAGAAAGGGGTAAAGGAAATATAATGAGTGATACAGTAATGAGACATCAAATTGCAGATTATTTAAATACAAGCAGCAATACGCCAAGTTATGCGTTGATGGGTGTGGGGTTTAACACCCTAGATGAAAACCCTAATGCCCAGACGGATACAAAAACATATATTCACCAAAAGGCACAATCCAGCCAGATTAAAAACTATCAGACGCAGTTTCCATTTGACACCGATTTGATTGCTTCTGAGGAAGCGGTTATGGCACTCTATGACATTGGAAGAAATCAAAAAACGGGGGCTGAGGCTGAGCTGGAATACGTACGCGTAGAGTTATTCCAACCCCACGAGACCTTAGAAAATACCTTTCAAGGAAGAAAATTCAAGGTTGCTGTGGCGGTGACTGGCATTACCGGCGCTGGTGGCGAAGCCATGAAGGTAACAGGGACCCTTCATGGCGTTGGCGATCCGGTTTACGGTACCTTTAATAC
>JABNAD010000557.1_pt1 | contig 12590 bp, 6 predicted proteins | sample 7240381 | NCBI WGS metagenome assembly JABNAD01 (sample SAMN11332834, study PRJNA596920) | anaerobic digester metagenome | biome: digested sludge; isolation source: digested sewage sludge-derived enrichment culture grown on H2/CO2 | place: Germany: Goettingen | reverse complement strand
AAGTGGCAGCAATTCTGGGCTGAAAACAAGACTTACAAAACTGATATTGACCACAGTAAACCAAAATATTATGTACTCGACATGTTTCCCTACCCTTCGGGTGCCGGGCTGCATGTAGGGCATCCGCTGGGATACATTGCCTCCGATATTTATGCGCGTTACAAACGGCTGAAGGGCTTTAACGTACTGCATCCCATGGGTTACGATGCATACGGACTTCCGGCTGAGCAATATGCCATACAAACCGGCACACATCCTGCCGTAACAACGGAAAAGAATATTTCCCGCTATCGCGAGCAACTCGATAAAATCGGTTTCTCTTACGACTGGGACCGCGAGGTGCGTACCAGCGATCCGGCCTATTACAAATGGACCCAGTGGACCTTTGTACAGCTTTTTCACTCATGGTATAACAAAACCACAAATAAAGCGGAGCCTGTCAGCGCCCTGATTGCCGCATTCGAAAAATCCGGAAATGCGGGGGTTGAAGCGGCATGTAGCGATACCCCGGTATTTACTGCCGCTGAATGGCTTTCGATGAATGAACAACAGCAGCAGCAGGTGCTGATGAACTATCGCCTGGCTTACCTGGCCGACACCATGGTAAACTGGTGTCCCGCCCTGGGTACGGTGCTGGCCAACGACGAGGTAAGCGACGGTTTTTCGGTGCGCGGGGGTCACCCGGTTGAACGCAAAACCATGAAACAATGGCTGCTGCGCATCACCGCTTATGCCGACCGCCTGCTCAACGGCCTCGACCACATCGACTGGCCGGAATCACTCAAAGAGATACAGCGCAACTGGATCGGACGTTCGGAAGGCTGCTCAGCGGAGTTTGCCATCAAAGGATTTGATCAGAAACTGGAAATATTTACCACCCGGGCCGATACCATGTTCGGGGTCACGTTTATGGTGCTTGCCCCGGAGCATCCGTTTGTTGAAGCCATCTCAACTCCCGGATGCCGCGCCAGGGTGGAAGAATATGTGCAATGGGCCAAAAACCGCAGCGAACGCGAACGCATGACCGAGGTGAAAAAAGTTACGGGTGAATTTACCGGCGCCTATGCCATCAATCCGCTGAATGGCGAAGAAATTCCCGTCTGGGTGGCCGATTACGTGCTGATGGGCTACGGAACCGGAGCCATAATGGCTGTTCCCGGCCACGACAGCCGCGACTTTGCTTTTGCACGACATTTCGGATTGCCCGTCCGCCAGGTGGTTTCCCGTCAGGGCGAAACACCGGTCGATCCGTCGGAATGGGAAGATTCCTACGACTCCAAAGAGGGGGTAATGATTAACAGCGGCTTCATCACCGGTCTTGAAGTAAAGGAAGCCATCACCACCACCATCCGGAAAATTGAAGAACTGGGCATAGGGTACGGAAAAGTTAATTTCCGGCTGCGCGATGCCATTTTCAGCCGGCAGCGCTATTGGGGGGAGCCATTCCCGGTTTACTACAAAGACGGCATGCCCTACACCCTCAGCGAAGAAGAACTGCCGCTCGAATTGCCGGAAGTGGATGCCTATCTCCCTACCGAAACAGGCGAACCACCGCTTGCGAGGGCTAAAAACTGGGTGAGCAGCCAGGGCTATCCGCTGGAAACCAACACCATGCCCGGTTTTGCCGGATCCAGCGGTTACTATCTCCGCTACATGGACCCCCGCAACGATCGGGAATACTTTTCAAAAGAAGCCAACGGGTACTGGAAAAGCGTGGATCTTTACATGGGAGGGGCCGAACATGCCACCGGCCACCTGATTTACGCGCGTTTCTGGAATAAGTTCCTGTTTGACATTGGTCTTGCCATTGAAGATGAGCCGTTTAAAAAGCTCATCAACCAGGGAATGATCCAGGGGCGTTCCAATTTTGTTTACAGGGTAACGGGTACCAATAAGTTTGTAAGCTACAACCTGAAAAAAGACTATGACATTCAGGCTATTCATGTAGATGTAAACATAGTGCACAACGACGTGCTCGACATAGAAGCGTTTATCCGCTGGCAACCCCAGTTCGAAGGCGCTGATTTTGTGCTTGAAGACGGGAAATACATTTGCGGCTGGGAAGTGGAGAAGATGTCGAAATCGAAGTACAACGTACAAAATCCCGATGACCTGATCGAACGTTACGGCGCCGATACCCTGCGTTTGTACGAAATGTTCCTAGGCCCGCTGGAGCAATCGAAGCCCTGGGATACCAACGGCATTGAAGGCGTTTTCAGGTTTATGCGCAAACTCTGGAAGCTCTACCACGATTACGACAACAACTTTAACGTCAGCGAAGGCGCCCCATCGGCTGCAGAACTGAAAGTACTGCATAAGACAATTAAAAAAGTGCAGGATGATATTGAACGGTTTTCGTTCAACACCGCGGTGAGTTCGTTTATGATTTGTGTGAATGAGCTTACCGACCTCAAATGCAGCAACAGAAGCATCCTGAGCGAACTTACCGTACTGATATCGCCCTATGCCCCTCACATTGCCGAAGAATTATGGAGTTTGCTGGGCAATACCGGGAGTGTTACCTCGGCAGTTTTCCCTGTTTACAATGAAAATTTTACCGTCGAAAACACGTTCAAATACCCTGTTTCGTTCAATGGTAAGATGCGTTTTCTCCTGGAGCTCCCCCTGGGACTTCCGGTTTCCGAAATAGAAAATGCCGTAATATCTGCGCCGGAATCGGCCAAATGGCTTGAAGGAAAGCCGCCCAGGAAGATTATCGTGGTGCCGGGGAAAATCGTGAATGTGGTGATCTGAAATATTCGCCGACTGGCAGGAAGAGGACCGTAAAGAACATGATCCGCTCAGTATCAGGCTTAAATAGTGAACCTTAGTCATAAACCAGATGTCTGATTTGCCCGAAAATCATCCGGTAACTGACAGCAGAAACCGTAACTACCTGATACTCCTGTTGTGGGTGGTATTAACGGCTATAAACATCAGCAAGGCCTATCACATCGACGACACCTTTCACCTGGAAGCCGCGTTGTGGATCAGGGAACACCCTGCTGCTCCCATGTCGGGTAACATCAACTGGCAGGATTATCCAACCCCGCTATACACCCACAACCAGCCTCCGCTGTTTTTCTACCTGCTTGCCCTGGCGATTTCACTGTTGGGTACCGGCGAAACAGCATTACACCTGTTTATGTCGGCATTTACCTTGCTGGCCTTGCTTCTGTTCAGAAAATTAACAGATAGGCTGAGGCTTAAAAATGGAAGCCTCCTGTTGGTGTTGTTTGCATTGAATCCGGCGTTGGTAGTAAATCAGAACCTGATGACCGATGTCCCTTTGCTGGTGATGGTGCTGGCGGCCGCACTTTTTCTGGTCAGGGCAGAAGGAGATAGTAAAGGCTTCGGATATGGCCTTTCCGCACTTTTTATGGGTATTGGATTGCTGATAAAATATTCCGTCTTACCCCTGCTTGTCGTGCTAACGCTGGTGATTATCATCCGGCGGGAATACAAATACCTGGTGGTGCTGCTGATCCCTTTGGGCATGCTTTCCCTCTGGTCGGTGTGGAATTTCATGGAATATGGTTCTGTTCATTTTCTTGACAGACCCAGAAGCGGGCTGCACATCAATCGCTTATGGTCTTTTCTGGCTGCCACCGGCTCAATGGCATTTTTTTCGGCTGCTATGGTTTACGGCTGCCTGAAGAGGCCATTCGTGCGAACCGGCATATTTGCCTTAATTTCTCTGTTTCTCCTGCTGGTCATTGCTTTTGCCGCAGGTTTTGTCCCCGAATCCGGCTTAAGCGATCTGTTCAATGTATTGTTTGTCCTGAACGGGCTGATTGTTTTTACCGTGCTTATCAGAAAATTCCTGACAGAATCCCGGAAAAACGGGCTTCAGCAGTATATCAGTACCGGAGCATTTATCATATTCCTTTTTGCCGCTGCACTGGCGTCTTTTATGATACTGTTTGCCCCTTTTATGGCAACCAGGCACATTCTGCTGATACTTCCTTTTATTTTGCCTTTCTCATCCGGGATATTTGAAAATTCAGGGAAAGCAATCAACCGGCTTTCGCTGGCAGCAACTGTTTTCATGGGTCTTATGCTTGGAGTTTCAGATTATACTTACGCGGGATATTACAGAAGAATGGCGGAGAAATCTGCAGCACTGCAACCTACCGGCGTTTGGACAGCCGGCCACTGGGGTTGGCAGTGGTACACAACAAGTTACGGATTAAAACAGTATGAAACAGGAACTCCTGAAGTCAGGCCGGGCGATGTATTCATCTATCCGGCCAATATACCGAGGCAGGATTTCAGTAAAAACCTTACCCTGGAAATAACCGGAAAGTATTATGAAGAATTCTGTCCGCTGACCTTTTTCTCCGGTAACAATTTTGGCAGTCTCTATTCTTCTTCGATGAAAATCGCCCCCTGGAGCCTCACATTAAAACCCATAGATACAATTTATATCTGCCGTGTAACGGCAAATAATGCCAGGAACTCAGACTAAAATTAACCGGCGTATATTGCTACCGGCAAAGGTCCATTTCAAGCCTGAACTGCCGATGGGTCTTCCGGTTCCCGAAATAGAAAAAGCTGTATCATCCGCACCCGAATCGGCCAAATGGCTTAAACAAAAGCCGCTCAGGAAGATCATCGTGGTGCCGGGAAAAATTATGAATGTTGTGGTGTAACAGGATTTTTATCCTCCGCACCCCGCCATGTCCGTATAACCAATCATCCACCTGTACATTCCCGACAGGATTACTTCAAGGTCCCATCTGCTGACAGAGCAGAGGTTTTTGTGTAATTCTGTTTACACCCGATTATCCTTTTTATAAGTAACATTGATCCCGTTTATTTGTTAAACAAAAGGCAATCCCCCGTTTTGGAACACTTTTTGCAAACTTTGCAGAAAACAGGACTGATGAATAAAACGCGAAATATATCCGGGTATCTTCTTTTCACTATAATGGTACTGACAGTTGGTGCGGTTTATTCCCAGCCATACCGGAAAGTGGACAACACCGCCTTTGGCCATGGTGAAAAGCTGACTTTCAGGGTGTATTACCATTCATTGCTTACCGGTAAAGTAACTGCCGGTGAAGCAAAACTTGAAGTAAAGAATAAACCGGTAACCAAAAGCGGCCGTGAAACTTACCACGTGATTGGCACCGGGCAGTCGAAGGGCGCTTTTAACTTCTTCTTTAAGGTCGACGACCGTTTCGAAACCTTTATTGACCGTGATGCACTGATTCCCTGGTATTTTATTCGCCGCACCCGCGAAGGAGGTTACAAAAAAGACGATGAAGTTACCTTCAGGCAGAACAACGGCCTTGCAATCAGCCGGAATGCAGTTAAAAAGATTCCCGAAAACACCCAGGACATCCTCTCCGTTTTCTATTATGCACGTACCCTTGACATTACAGGGGTTCAGCCAAACGAATCCTTTCCCCTCTCCTTTTTCCTCGACGACTCCCTCTACGTTTCCAAAATCGTTTTTCTTGGTCGTGAACAACTGAAAACCGAACTCGGCACTTTTAACTGCCTGAAATTTAAGCCCATGGTTATCAAAGGCGAAGTATTCAGCGAGCCCTATCCCATGGAATTGTACATCACCGACGACCTCAACCGCCTTCCGGTAATGGTGAAATCGGCGGTTATCGTTGGTTCTGTCAAAATGGAACTCGTCAGTTACGAAGGCCTGAGAAATCCCCTTTCTTCGAAAGTGACCTCAGGTAACGGAAACGGCGCCGCATCAAAGAAATAGCCATGTTTATGGAAATAAGCCGTAACTTGCATCTAATAATTACCCGCTCGAAGGGATACTGAAATTTCATTAATTTCTTTGAATTGAAAATAACAAATTCTTCTTATGAAAAAGTATATTTTTCTGGCCTTCAGCCTGCTATTTGTTATGGCAGCTGCCATTGCCCTGGGTTTCTTTCATTCATTTCAATCCGCAACCGCTAAACCTGATCAAGGGATGACGACAACCGGCAAGGGCAACGGATTATGGAAAACGGTCGACTCCCTGGTAGCGCAGGGGCTTCCGCAATCGGCGCTGGATCTGGTGAACGCCTACATTCCGGAAACGGAAAAGAAGGGCGATATGCCGGAATTCCTGAAGGCATCGATCTATCAATTAAGGCTGCGCAGCGATTTTGAGGAAAATTTCATTGAAAAGTATATCGGTGAAACAGAAAAAAATCTGTCCTTAAAAGCGGAACCGGCCCGGCAGGTGCTGAATTCAATGCTGGCCGAGCTCTACTGGCAGTATTATCAGCAAAACCGCTACCGTATCCTCGATCAGACCGTCGTACAGAATGACCAGTCAACGGACATGGCAACCTGGGATGCCCGCCGCTTTGTGGAAAAGGTTTCACAGCTTTACCATGCCTCACTTGCAAATGCCGGCCTTCTGCAATCGGTTTCACTGAAAGGGTACGACCCCATACTGGAAACCGCGGAAGGATCGAAAAAATTCAGGCCAACGCTTTATGACTTCCTGGCACACAGGGCCATCGATTTCTTTATGAATGACGAAGCCTCCCTTACCCGCCCTATAAGGCCCTTTACGATGCAGGATCCAGGACTACTTGCTGAATCCGTCGTATTTACAGAACTTACCATACAAACATCCGACACCCTCTCCTTTCATTATCAGGCGTTAAAGATCGCGCAGGCGGTCGAAAAATTCCACTCCGGCACCGGTGAACCGCTTCCGCTGATGGATGCCGCACTTAAACGCCTCGATTTTGTAAGAACCAACGGTAACGTAAAATCGGCCGACAGCCTGTACCTGGCCACCCTGCTCCGGCTGGAGGAAAAATACAGGGGCAATGCTGTTGCCGCCGATGTAATCGAAAAAATTGCCAGCTTCTGGCAGGGGAAAGAAGAGAATTTTGATGCCCCGGGAGGGGAAACCGGCCGCAATTACATAATTGCCCGCGAATGGTGCCTGAAAGCCATCGGGCAGTATCCCGGAAGTGATGGTGCGAAAAATTGCCGGATTATCCTGAATTCCATCGAGGCACCATCGCTGAGTATTACCCTTGGCAGGGAAGTGATGCCAGGCAGGGAATTTCCCCTTCTGGTCAATTTCAGAAATACCCGGCAACTTTGGTTCCGGTTGATAGAATTAAACTACGACGAGCATGTCAATGTGAAACAGGAACTCTACAGCGAACGTTCGGCTGAAAAATACCTGAAATTAAAATCCCTGAAAGAGTGGAACATCCTTCTCCCCGAAACCGGAGATTATAAAAGTCACAGCATCGAGGCAATCCATCCGGCCACCGAAGCGGGATACCACCTCCTGATTGTATCTTCCAACAGCGCTTTCGACCCGAAAAGCAGTCCGGTTGCCATGCAGGACTTCTGGTCATCGGCCCTCAGCTATGTAAACCGCAGAAACACCGATGGTTCAGGCGTTTTCAGGGTGCTGAACCGGGAAACCGGCGAGCTCGTGAAAGATGTTAAAATCCAGACCTTTACCCGAGAGTATAACTACCGGACACGAAGCAATGAGCGTAAAAACGGGGATATTTACCACAGTGATGCCGAAGGTATGTTCCTGGTGAAAAGCGCCGGTGAACGAAACTACAGGAATCTTTCCTTTGACTTTTCCCTTGGGAATGATCGACTGGTAGCCGAGAACTATTTTTCACCCTACCACGACAGCCGTCAGAAGACAGGGGAAAAAACACGAACTTTCCTGTTTACCGACCGCTCCATATACCGGCCGGGACAAACCATTTATTTCAAGGGAATTGTTGTCGGCACCGAAGAGGACAATAACCGGATTCTGACCGGCAACCAGTCTGTGGTTTCACTTTTCGATGCCAATGGCCGGGAAATTTCGTCGCTTGAAGTGACCTCAAACAAATACGGTTCGTTCAGTGGTTCTTTCGTACTTCCTGTTTCAGGTCCGGGCGGCCAGTACCGCATCGACAATAAAAGCGGAAGTAGTTATTTTAATGTGGAAGAATACAAAAGGCTGAAATTTGAAGTGGAATTTATGCCTGTAAAAGGCAGTTACCGGCTGAATGAACAAGTTACTGTTCCGGGCAGGGCCGAAAGTTATACCGGAGTTCCGGTAAGCGGTGCGTTGGTCAGCTACCGGGTGGTACGTTCGGTTTCATGGCCGTTTTTCAGGTTTGGATGGGGTTTTTATCCGTTTCACCGGCCTGAAAGTGAAATAGCCAACGGAACCCTTATGACGGAACCGGATGGTACATTTTCGATCAGTTTCACAGCCGTGCCCGATCCGCAGGCACAGCTGAAAAACAACCCGCTATTCACCTACACCATCTATTCGGATGTAACCGATATCAACGGGGAGACCCGTTCAGCAACAACCGTGGTTCAGGTAAGCAACAAAGCGCTGCTGGCTGAATTGTCGGTTCCGGAAATTATCAACCGTGAAGCGGGGAGCAGTTACAAACTGAGTACCACAAATCTGAATGGTGAAAAAACTCCGGTTGATGTAAGCGTGGAGGTATTTGCCCTGAAAGAGCCTGCACGCTTTACCCGCCCACGCTTGTGGGAAGCTCCGGATACGGCTGTCTATTCCCGTGAAGAATTTATCCGCAGGCTGCCTTCCGATGTTTATCTGAACGAGGATAAAACACCGGGAGAAAAGGGAAAATCCGTTTTCAGGAAGAACTATCATACCTCAACGGACAGCGTGGTTTCCTTCGCGGGACTGGATAAATGGGATCCGGGCCGTTACCTGATCAGCCTGAGTGCCGTGGACTTATTCGGCGAACGGGTCACGGTTGATAAAGTGGTACGGATCATTTCACCGGAATCGAAAAAAGCGCCGGCAAATGAGGCTTTGTGGGCATATTTGCTTACCCCGGCCCCGAAAGCAGGGGAAACAATCCGCTTACTGACTGCTTCAGCGCTGAAAAATGCCCGGCTGTATTTTGAAGTGATGATGCAGGAACAATCGGTTCACCGTGAACGGATAAAGATTTCACAGGCTCAGGCGGTGCTTTCCTACAAAATTCCGGAGACTTTTACCGGAGAAATAAAAATCAGCCTGACCCTGGTTTACGATAACCGCAGCTATCATTATTCAACCGCTGTGACTATCCCCGACAGCCGTAATCAGCTCAATGTGGCGTTTGAGACTTTCCGGAGTCCGCTTCTGCCCGGGGGTACCGAAAAATGGAAACTTAAGATTACGGATCCCGGTGAAAAGCCGCTGAATGCGGAACTGCTGGCCGGAATGTACGATGCTTCCCTTGATGCCATCCTGCCGCACAACTGGTATTTCAACCTATCAGAAAGGCGATACAACAATCCGGAGTGGGAAACCCGGAACGCATTTGCCAGCAGTCCAGGCTATACCCTTCCGGGACAGACCACCGGACCTGATTATCCGGTAATCCGAAGCTATGACGCCTTAAACTGGTTCGGATACGGCATGTATGGAGGATTCCAGCGGTTTGCTGCTGGAAGAAGTGCCGGAATGATGAAAAACATGCAAGAAAGCATGCCTGAGGCAATGGCTGTTGCTCCAACTGCGGATGATGCCGATGGCCTGATCAGCGATCAGACGCCGGCTGAGCCCGGGACCGGAAAACAGGCTGAGCCCCCGCAAATCCGGCGTAATCTTAACGAAACGGCATTCTTTTACCCCCACCTTACCACCAATGCGGAAGGAGAGGTCTGGGTGGAATCTACCGTACCCGAAGCCCTTACCCGCTGGAATTTCATGGGGCTGGCACATACGGAAGGCCTGCGTTACGGACTGTTCAGCAAGGAGGTGGTCACCCGCAAAGAGCTGATGGTAACGCCAAACCTGCCCCGCTTTTTCCGCGAAGGAGATAAAATGACCATTCAGACTAAAATAAGCAGCCTGGCAGGGCATCCGGTGCAGGGCCTTGCACGGCTTGAGCTGTTCGATGCCCTGACCATGAGCCCGGTTGATGCCGTTTTCGGAAATAACCTTTCATCCAAACCGTTTGAACTTGAACCGGCCGGCAATACCGTTGTGGAATGGGAGATCGCCATTCCCGAAGGCATGGAGGCCGTGATGGTGCGGATAACAGCCGTTGCCGGAAATCACAGCGACGGGGAAGAGGTGATGCTGCCGGTACTGACCAACCGTATGCTGGTTACCGAAACCCTGCCCCTGCCTGTCAACGGAAACGAATCAAGATCATTTGAATTCAGTAAACTGATCAATCAGCCGGGGGATAGCCAAACCTTATGGAACCACCGTCTGACGCTTGAATTTACATCAAATCCGGCCTGGTATGCGGTGCAGGCCCTTCCCTATCTTGTGGAACAAACGACCGAAAACTCCGATGCGGTGTTTAACCGGCTGTATGCCAACAGTCTTGCTTCATATATTGCAAACAGCAGTCCGAAGATCCGTGCCGTATTCGAAACCTGGAAAAACCTCAGCCCGGATGCCCTGCTTTCGAATCTGGAAAAGAATCAGGAGCTGAAAGCCCTGGTGCTGGATGAAACGCCCTGGCTGATGGAAGGGAAGAACGAGTCGGAGCAAAAGCAGCGCATCGCCCTGATGTTCGATGTAAACCGCATGGCATCCATGCAGGAGGCCGCGAAACAGCAGCTTCAGCAAATGCAGTCGGCCAACGGGGGATGGCCCTGGTTTGAGGGCATGCCCGAAAGCCGGTACATTACCCAACTGGTAATGACAGGCTTCGGACGCCTGCATTATCTGAAAGTTATTGATCTGAAGCAGGACCAGGCTTCCCTCGAAATGATCAGCCGGGCCAACATCTACCTGAGCATGCGCCTGGTTGAAGACTATGACCGGATTATGAAGGATCATCCGAAAGACTACGACAAGCTGCATCCCGGTCAGGAGCATCTGCAATACCTGTTTGCAACAAGTTATCTGCAGGATGTTATCCGTAAAGATGATAAAGCTTCGGATGCGCTGGCCTATTTTGGAAAACAGGCCCGGAAATACTGGACTTCTCAAGGCTTGTACGCTCAGGGAATGATTGCACTCTGGGCCGGCCGCAGCGGGGATCTTAAAACGGCCAATGCCATTATGAAATCACTGCTTGAGCGGGCAATTACACATCCTGAACTGGGCATGTACTGGCGCGACAACCGGGGAGGGTATTTATGGCATCAGGCTCCGGTGGAAACCCAGGCCCTGCTGGTTGAACTGTTCGAAGAACTTGGCAATGATCCGAAAGCCGTTGACCAGATGAAAACCTGGCTGCTGAAGCAGAAACAGACGCAACGCTGGGCTACCTCTCGCGCAACCGCCGATGCCGTTTACGCGCTGCTGCTTCGCGGAGGCGACTGGCTGCAGACCGGATCCGGTTTAAACGTAACCCTGGGAGGCAAACCCGTTGAAATGGCATCGAGGGATAACCAGCCTGAAGCCGGCACTGGTTATGTGAAGACCATATGGCAGGGAAGCGAAATACAGCCTGAAATGGGTAAAATTGTAGTCAGCAAATCGACCGCCGGTCCGGCCTGGGGTGCCATGTACTGGCAGTATTTCGAAAACCTCGATAAGATTTCGGGACACGACAGTCCGCTGAAGATCAGCAGCAGGCTTTATATAAAATCCAATACCGATGCCGGGCCTGTACTCGAAGAAATCAGCGGAGACAATCCCCTCAGGGTTGGCCGGCAAGTGGTGGTGAGGCTTGAACTCCGTACCGACCGCGACCTGGAATTTGTGCACCTGAAAAGCATGCGGGCCGCAGGCTTCGAGCCGGTGAACAACCTTTCGGGATACCGCTGGAACGGTGGGCTGGGTTATTATGAAAACACCCGGGATGCTGCTTCAAACTTCTTCTTCAACTACCTGCCTAAAGGCACCTGGGTATTTGAATATACACTTACAGCAGCGCAGAAAGGTATTTTCTCAAACGGGATTAATATCGTTCAATGCCTGTATGCTCCTGAGTTCTCAGCCCATTCGGAAGGAATCAGTGTTGAAATCAGGTAGCGCCCGGAAAGATCAGGACGGAACCAGGCTTAATTGAGGGACACCGGAACAAGCACCAGTCTCCACCTGAAACAATTGATACCCCAGTTGTCTGTTATGCTTCCACCGCATACGGCTTCCGACATCAGTGCATTGTCAATCCTGAAACTCATCGGGCATGTAACCGGATTTTCAAGTGAATAAGGAATTTCACTTAATTGAATCCACTGGTATTCATCCCATTCCCAGACATTCCTCATGCCGTCCAGTTGACAGGTCAGGTTTACCAGGAGGTATTCCTTTCCGTCCATCTTATCCCATTTGCCTGATAACATTGAGATGGAAATACTCCCTTCCTCCCTGATCCTAATCCTGTCATTTTCAATCATCTTCTCGGATTCCCCGTTAAAAGCGGTAACAGGAGGCTGCTTGAACACCACCGTTCCGGAACTGCTGATGTCCACTTCCGTGCTGACGACAGACTGAAAAGTCGGGAAGGTTCTTGTATACTCGAGGGTGAGTAAGCCTGTGTAGTCTTTGCCGGGATTTATGTCATCCTCTTTCTTATCGCAGGCCGTCAATAAGGAAAGAAACAATGACACCAGCAGAATAATCCTTGCCATGATGCCATATTTTTAAAGGTTTATTTCGCAATTTACGAAATTTTTCCTTAAAAACCAAGCTTTTAGCTACAAAT
>JABNAD010000963.1_pt1 | contig 12612 bp, 15 predicted proteins | sample 7240381 | NCBI WGS metagenome assembly JABNAD01 (sample SAMN11332834, study PRJNA596920) | anaerobic digester metagenome | biome: digested sludge; isolation source: digested sewage sludge-derived enrichment culture grown on H2/CO2 | place: Germany: Goettingen | reverse complement strand
CGTCCAGACTATCCATATGCCCCGCCAGAGCGTTTATTCCGTCGGCATCCAGCACCACCGGTTTTTCCGTTTCCAAAAGAGCCAGCGTCAATCGCTGCGTCTCCGGCGAGCGGCCAAGTCCCGGCCCCAGAGCCAGCACGTCGCATTCTGACAATCTTTCCCGCAGGGCTTTCAGCGCCTTTTCCGTAAGCATTCCGTTTTTATCCGGCAGGGGAAACGGCATGGCGCAGACGCATTTTTCCGCCTCTACCGGCCAGATCGTCTCCGGTACGCCCAAAAACACCAGTCCGCATCCGGATCGCGCCGCACCCTGTGCCGCCAGATACGGCGCGCCGGTGTATCCCACCGCGCCGCCAACGATCAAAACCTTACCGAAATCGCCCTTGTGTCCGTCGGTCTTCCGGGGCGGAAGCGCCTCCCGGACAAATTCCATGGTGACCTCCTGTGGCTTCATACATTACGTCCTTTCCGCGGTCAAAGCGCCCGCTGTTTTATGTCCGTTGCAGCATCTTTTTATGAAAGCTATTATAAGGCCCCGCTGTCGGATTGCAAGGGCTTTGGGCGCAAAAAGCCTCTTTTGATAATTGCAAAGGCATTGAGCTTCAAAAAAACTTTCTCAGCAGAGGAAAAATGCTGCAACTTTTCTGTTCTTTACTGCGTCTTATATAAATAATGGTATTTTTTTCAATTTCAAACCCTAACAAAAGGGAGGCTCTTTATGAAACGTGCTTTAGCACTTCTTTCCACCGCCGCACTGGCCTGCTCCCTCGCCGCTTGCGGCGGCTCTGACCTCTCCTCCACCTCCAGCGCGAACGTGGCATCCGCAGGCTCTCCGGAACCGAAGGAAGCGGACGTACTGGCGGCCTATACCCAAGCGGCAGAGGTTTATGACTGGTTCAATCTGTATTCCCTTCCTGCGGTCGGAGAACCGGTCACAGAGAACGGACAGCCCTACGACGACAATCAGGACGGCATCCCCTATCAGGCGGTGGACTATCCGGGTCTGAACACCTACGCAGACCTTGACATCCGAGTTCGCTCCTGTTTCTCCCCGGAGCTGGCGGACGAGATCATGGGCGAGGGCGCCAACTATCGGGACATCGGTGGAAAGCTCTACACCGCCTCCGGCGCACGGGGCAGCAATCTCTATCTGCTGGATAAGACCGCCGCCGCGGAGCGGGTAGACGAAAACCACTGGACGGTAACGCTGACGTTTTGGGCAGATTTTTCCGATCAGGAGCCGCAGGCGGACGGATATGACCACACCGTTGCCACCACCGGCTATTCTCAAAAGGTACTGGACTATGAGAAAACGGCAAACGGCTGGCGATTCACCTCCTTCTGCCCCAGCGACGCGCTGGATTTGGACGCGGACACCGTGTTCACGATTAATTATTACCAGGATTTTGAAGTCACTTCCGCTTATTTGGATTACTCCGACTGGAAGCTGGTGTGCTATCTGATTTATTCCGACGGCGCTTATTCAGAGGCACCCTTCGACCTTCTCTACCAGCGATTTCTGGAACGTCCGGAGGATATTCTGAAAGTATTGGCCCTGTTGGACGGGTCCCCCTACGCGGAGAAAGGGCCGGACTACCTGAATATCGACGCCATCGTAGCCAGCGCAGGATATCATGCCGGGGGACTAGACCCAGCGGAGCAGTCCGACTTTCTCTCCGTTTTGAATACCTGCCAGCCGGAAACGGAGGCCGAGCAGGCGGTGTTGGATAAAATCCGGGCAGCCTATGAAAAAACATCCGCATTGAACGCAAATCCCGGTTGAACCAAAGCATACATACTTTTAACGGGCGGTCCACGAGGGCCGCCTTTTTGATTCGCTTTCTAAAAGCTCCGGACAAAAACACGGATAATCCGGTATGCCTCACCGGCGAAACGCATCTCTCCCTTCTCCCGATGAGAATTCACCGGATAGGGGATTTTTCACTTGCATTTTCTCTTTTTATGTGCTATAAATTGTACTTGATATCAGCGTTGAACGGGAAAATAACGAGTCTCCGCCGCCAAGAGAGGATTGGTCACCGGCTGAAAGCCGATCCGCGGCGCGTCGTTTGGTTCGCCCGGGAGCCGCCGTGGAGACACGGCCGGTCACCCACCGTTATCTGGGTTTCGAGCGCGTACCCTGTGGGTACGAATCTGGGTGGTACCGCGGAAGCTGCGTCTTTCGTCCCAAATATTGGGATGAAGGGCGTTTTTTTATGCCCTTTGTCCCCAAGAGCAGTGAACCATTTTCATAAAAAGGTAAAGGAGCATTGACTATGAAGGAACAACTGGAAGCCATCCACAAAAGTGCGCTGGAATCCGTGTCGGAGACGAAGGCGGCTACGGATCTGGAAGCTCTGCGGGTCAAGTATCTGGGTAAAAAAGGCGAGCTGACGGGGCTTTTGAAGCAGATGGGCGGCCTTTCCGCCGAGCTGCGCCCCATCATGGGCCAGATGGCCAACGACGTGCGCGCCGCGGTGGAAAAGGCCATCGACGAGCAGTCCGCCATTCTGGAGCGCAGAGCCATGGAGCAGCGCCTTGCCAGCGAGACGCTGGACGTGACCATCCCCGGCAAAAAGCTGCGGATGGGACACAAGCACCCCATGTATTCCGTGCTGGACGAGATCAAGGACATTTTCATCGGCATGGGCTTTGAAATTCTGGACGGCCCGGAGGTGGAGCTGGCAGACTATAACTTCACCAAGCTGAACACCCCCGACGATCATCCCGCCCGGGAATGGTCAGATACGTTCTATCTCACCGAGGACTCCAACGTTCTTCTGCGCACCCAGACCTCCAGTATGCAGATTCGCGCCATGGAGACCCGTTCCCTTCCCATCCGGGTCATGTCTCCCGGTCGTGTCTACCGCAAGGACGAGGTGGACGCGACCCATTCCCCCATGTTCCATCAAATCGAGGGACTGGTGGTGGATCAGGGCATCACCATGGGCGATCTGAAGGGGACGCTGAATGCCGTTATCCGAAAGATTTACGGTGAGAACACCGTTACCCGTTTCCGTCCCCATCACTTCCCCTTCACCGAGCCCAGCTGCGAAATGGATATCCAGTGCCATAAGTGCGGCGGCGTGGGCTGCCCCACCTGCAAGGGCGAGGGCTGGATTGAAGTGCTGGGCGCGGGCATGGTCCATCCCAAGGTTCTGCGGGGCTGCGGCATCGACCCGGACGTGTACTCCGGCTTTGCCTTTGGCATGGGTCTGGAGCGGCTGGCGCTGGGCCAGTATAAAATCAGCGATATGCGTCTGATTTTTGAAAACGACGTGCGGTTCCTCGAGCAGTTTTAAGAAGGGAGAGCGAGAAATATGTTACTGTCCAGAAAATGGCTGAATGAATTCGTGGAAGTGGACGCTTCCGACCGTGACTTCGCGGAGGCGATGACGCTCTCCGGATCTAAGCAGGAGGTCACCACCGACCTCAGCGCGGACATGAAAAACGTGGTTGTGGGCAAAATCATGAAGATGGAGCGCCACCCGGACTCCGACCACATGTGGGTTTTGCAGATCGACGTGGGCAGCGAGACTACCCAGATTGTCACCGGCGCGTGGAACATCCACGAGGGGGACCTGGTTCCCGTAGCAAAGCACAAGTCGCTGCTTCCGGGCGGCGTGAAAATTGAAAAGGGAAAGCTGCGGGGCGTGGAGTCCAACGGAATGCTGTGCTCCCTGAAGGAATTGGAACTGACCACCGAGCACGACTATCCCGACGCGGTGATCAAGCCTGCCGCGCTGCTGAACGACTATAAGCCCCTGGATCCGGCCAAGCCCTCCATTCCGGCGGACATTCAACCCGGTCAGAAAATTTTTGGGCCGATAGTCGCCGCCAGAGTGCTGGAAGTCGCCGCGCAGCCCGATGGGTCTTATCACACCTGTCTGGACATCGGCGGCGCCACCGCCGTGCCGGACACCGACTGCCAGAATCTCCACGAGGGAGACATGGTGGCCTACCATACCAAGGAGGATTCCATCTGCACGCTTGCCGACCTTCATGCCCAGCAGGCCGAGTTCCCCCACTGCATTGCCGACGGCATCTGGATTCTCCACGAGGACTGCATGCCCGGCGACGACGTGGCAAAGCTCATCGGCCGGGACGACCGCATCGTGGAGTTTGAAATCACCCCCAACCGCCCGGACTGTCTGAGCGTGATCGGTCTTGCACGGGAGGCCGCCGCCACTTTCCGCAAGCCCCTCAAGCTCCATACGCCGGAGATTAAGGGTTGCGGCGGCAGCATCGCCGAGCTGGTGGACATTGAGATCGAAGACCCGGAGCTGTGCCCCCGGTACACCGCCCGGATGGTAAAAAACGTGAAGATTAAGCCGTCCCCCGCATGGATGCGGGAACGGCTGCGCAACTCCGGCGTGCGCCCCATCAACAACATCGTGGACATCACCAACTATGTGATGCTGGAATACGGCCAGCCCATGCACGCGTTCGACTTCTCCTGCGTGGAGGGCGGAAAAATCCTTGTCCGCACCGCTCGGGAGGGAGAAACCATCCAGACGCTGGACGGCAACGAGCGCAAGCTGACCCCCTCCATGCTGTGCATCTGCGACGAGCATCGGCCCGTGTGCGTAGCCGGCGTGATGGGCGGCGCCAACAGCGAGATCGTGGGCGACACCGCGCAGGTTTTGTTCGAGTCCGCCAACTTCAACGGCGCATCCGTCCGGCGCACCGCCGTGGCGCTGAACATGCGCTCCGAGGCGTCCGCCCGATACGAAAAGGGTCTGGACCCCATGAACACCATGAAAGCGGTGCAGCGGGCCTGCGAGCTGGTAGAGCTGCTGGGCGCGGGCGAAGTGGTGGACGGCGTGATGGACGTGATCGCCAAGGACGCCGCTCCCCGCATCATTCAGTTGGAGCCGGAGCGGATCAACGCATTGCTGGGCACCGATGTACCCGAGTCCGAGATGCGAGCCATCCTTGAAAAGCTGGACTTCCAGCTGGACGGCGATGAGATCACCGTTCCCTCCTGGAGAAGCGATGTGGAGGGCATGGCGGACATTGCCGAAGAGGTCGCCCGGTTCCACGGCTACAATAACATCCCTGTCACCCTGATGGGCGGTGCTTCCGCGCAGGGCGGCTATACTCCCGTTCAGCAGGCGGAGCGCACGGTGGGCGCACTGTGCCGGTCTTTGGGCTACGATGAGATCATCACCTATTCCTTCATCAGCCCCACTTATTATGATAAAATCGGCCTTGCTGCCGACTCCCCCCTGCGCAAATCCCTGAAAATCCTCAACCCTCTAGGGGAGGATACCTCCATCATGCGCACCACCACGCTGCCCTCCATGCTGGAGATTCTCACCCGGAACTACAACTTCCGCAACAAGTCCGCTTATCTCTATGAGCTGGGCCGCACCTACTTTGCCAAGGAGTCCGGCCCAGACGCCGACGGCGTGGCCAATGAGCCGAAGGTGCTGTCTCTGGGCGCGTTTGGCCCCGAGGTGGACTTCTTCTCCCTCAAGGGTGCGGTGGAAACCATTCTGGAGGGGCTGCGCATCGAGGGCGCGTCCTTTGCCGCCGTCACCGACAATCCGTCTTATCACCCCGGCCGCTGCGCCAAGGTTCTTCTGGGCGAAAAGGAGCTGGGCATCTTCGGTCAAATCCGGCCCGACGTGGCCGGGAACTACGGTGTGGACTGTGAGCTGTACGCCGCCGAGTTGAGCTTTGACGCGCTCTTCGCCGCACAGGGTGCGCTGCCCATCTATCATGCACTTCCCAAATTCCCTGCCGTGGCGCGGGACATCGCCGTGGTTTGCGACGCAGGCATTACCGTGGGCGCACTGGAAAACTGCATCCGCCGCGGCGCAAAGGGCCTTTTGAAGGAAGTCGCCCTGTTCGATATCTACACCGGTACAGGCATCGCCCCGGGCAAAAAGAGCGTGGCCTTCAACCTGACGCTCCGGGCAGATGACCGCAGTCTCACTGCCGCCGAGGCGGACGAAGACGTGGCTAACATTCTGGCTCTGCTGAAAAGCGAGCTTGGCGCGGCATTGCGTTAAACTTCTTCTGCTCAATATTTATCAAAGATTTTTTCTTGACTCTTTACAGTCTGGCAAAAATCGAGTATAATAGAACCTGTCCAAAAGGGAAAGGTGGTGTCTGCATGGATGATTTTACAAGGAAATTTAATATTGTGATGGAAAAGGATGCGGAAATTCGCCATGTCCTGTCCACAGTCTATCAGGCATTGGAGGAAAAAGGCTATAACCCCATTAATCAGATCGTTGGCTATATTCTCTCCGAAGATCCCACCTATATCACCAATCACAACAACGCCCGGACGTTGATCCGCAAGATTGACCGGGATGAGTTGCTGCAGGTTCTGGTTCGGAAATATCTGGGACAGTAATGTTTTGCCGTCAGAGACTTGCTCCTATGCATAAAAACGATTCCGGAAAGCAATGCTTTCCGGAATCGTTTTTTCTCCTAGCAGAGTATCATCCTCCGCTTTTTTCTTGATCACAGAGTTCCTGTGCCTGCGCAAGAACTCTTTTCATCACGGCTCGCGCTCCCGCCATATTGCCGCTGTCCATCATTTCTATGGCGTCCTCCAATGGGCCGCACAACGCGCAGAAGCTCAATTCCTTATCTGTCATAAAACCATCTTCTCCCACATTAAGCAAGCTGTTTATTAGGATACCCCATTTCTCCTGTCGAAGTCACAGGTTTCCAGCCGACGCGCATTCTTCTTTCGATCGTGTCACGTGCGCTTGCCGCATAGTTTTGTTTTCCTTGCGTATACTGTTTTGACAAACACATGCGGAAAGGATGACGCCCTATGGAAAATCACTATCCCTTCGCTCTGCCGCCGCTGCCGTATCCTTACGACGCGCTGGAGCCGGAGATCGAGTCTAAAGTTCTCTGTTTTCACCACGATAAGCACTTTGCCACTTACGTGGAAAATCTGAACAAGCTGTTGGAGCCGTATCCGACTTATCACAGCTGGACGCTGAATCAACTGTGTGAAGGCTGGGCAAACCTGCCTAAAGAGATCTGCCAAGGCGTCCGCAACAACGCTGGGGGCGTTTTTAACCATGACCTCTATTTCCGCACGCTCCGCGCCCTGCCGCCTTCCATGCCCCAGCCGCCGCTGGACAGCGCCATCCGCCGTGTCTTTGGCGATATAGAGGGGCTGAAGTCCGCCTTGAAAAGCGCCTCGCTGTCCGTTTTCGGTTCCGGTTGGGCTTGCCTCTGCGCCGACTGCGGCGGAGATCTGTCCATTCAAAAGGTTGCCAATCAGGACACCGTTCTGCCCTTGCTACCCCTTTTGTGCTGCGATGTGTGGGAACATGCCTATTATTTGCAATATCAAAATCGCCGCCCCGACTACTTTGATGCTTGGTGGCGGCTGATCGACTGGCCTCAAGTCTCTGCGGATTATGCCGCACATCTTGAAAATCGCCTGCCAATTCCCGAAAAGTGAGTTGCTTCCTCACTTTTCTATCCAATATTACAATACTTTTGTATTTATAATTTGTCAAGGCGAAATTTACAATAGTTTAATATAGTATTGTAATTTGGAAATCAGGAGGAATCTCCCATGCTGTGCGACGAGATCCGCCGACTGCGGCTCGCAAGGGGTATCACACAGACGCGCCTGGCTGATTGTTTGGGCGTTTCCAAGCAAAGCGTTTCCAACTGGGAAAATAGCAATATCCAACCCTCCGTGGAGCTGTTGGAAAAGTTGGCGGATTTTTTTTCCGTCTCCACAGACACGCTTCTGGGCCGGGAGTCCGGCGCCCAAATCAGTGTCTCCGGCCTGACCGATCAGCAGGCTGCGCATATCCGGCAATTGGTCCACGATCTTCGGGACGCCAATAAAAAACTCTGAGCGCATAGAAAAGCGCCCACCGCTTGAAAATCAAGCGGTGGGCGCTTTTTCGCTTATCTACTTTTTGAGCGTCTCCACAAACCGATAGAGAAGAACCAGCATTTGCTCCCGTGTACACCAGCTCTTGTACTGAAAGGTTCCGTCGGTATTTCCCTGCATGATTCCGCTTTCCTCTCCCCAGTTCCGAGCCTGTGCCGAGAAACCTCCGGGCGGCAGCTGTCCCCGCTTCTCCAGCCATGCTTCCATCATGGCATTGAATGTCTCCTGTGTCATTTCATCCTCCTCCGCGCCGAATGCCGGACTTTGTAGCGCAGTGTCCGCATACTTCGGGCGAAACGCCCCCGCCGTATATCGCAGCGCCCGCGTCCGCCGCTGCACCTCGCCGCCGTTGGCGTCACTGCCCGCGCCGGTATTTCCTTCGATGGTAACCAGACTTCCGTCTCCATTCACCCGTTCCACCACGCCGATGTGCTGGATGGCCGTTCCGGAAAACCGCAGAAACACCAAATCACCGGGTCGATAGTCTTGTGAAAGGAAACGTCCGTTTCGCTTTGCCCAGCCGGCCAACGCCCCACAAGAAGCAGTTCTACCTCCGCCGTAAAAAAGAGGTGCAAATCCCGCCTCCTGAAAACACCACCAGAGAAACACGCAGCACCAAGGGTAGCTGTCTCCCGACACCTCCCGCCTGTAATACGCCGTGTTGTATTTCACGCGGTTGCTCCCAGCAGGGGATTCCTTGGTTCCCAGTTCCTGCCGCGCAACGCGCAGCAGCTTTTCCGCCCCGGTCATTTTCCGTCCGTTTCCCGCAGCGCATCCTCTGCATTCTGCACGGCCTGCACCACAGTTTTGACACTTTGCGCGTCCACCCGGCCCTCTGTGACAATATACGTTACCACGGAAGCCACAGACACCACCGCTCCCGCCACAGTGGCAATCACGCCCTCGTCCAACCCGAATACCATGGCAAGTCCCGTTACAATGCCCGCAGCTGCCGCCCACAGTTTTCGGGAACTCAGTTTTTGCAATGCTGTTTTCATCAAATTTTTCTCTCCCTTCAACACCTTTTGTCGTGACCCAGCGTGGAAGTCTCTGAACCTGTTCACTTCTTTTTATACGGTGCCTCCACGCGTCAGCAGAAAACTGACAAACGCTCCCGCCAGCACCAGAAGAATCTTGTCCATCAGACTGTCCCACCGCTTTCCGGGTCTTTTTTCCAGTGCGTCAAGTTTCTCGTCCAACCTTGCCACACAATCCGCCACATTCTCCTGTTTTGTCGCCAGTACCTCCACCGCCGTGGCCAGCCGACGCAAAGTCTCCTGCGCCTGCTCCAGCGCGCCGATCCGGCGGGTATTGGACAATACCCGTTCCTCCAGCGCTGTAATCCGCCCACTCCACTCCTGTTCCATCTCACACCGCCAATTCAAAACTGAACCAAGTGTGGTCCCCATTCTCCACCTTCGCCCATGTCCAGCCGTGGCTCTCGCACTCCGACCAGAGCATGTACCGGAAATAGAATTCCGTCTCCAGATGGCAAGGAATGATGTCCATCACAATTTTTTGAATCTGCTGAAATTCCTCCGGAATACCCGCCACCTCCGGAAAGATGATGCGGATATGCCCTCCGCCCATTTCCTGCGCCAGCGCCTTGATGCCGCAGCCGCTGATGGTACGGTTGATGCTGTCCAAAGAAAAACTGTCCGCGTCAATCTGCATGAGGGCCGCGATGGCATTTCGCCGGAGCGGAACCGTATTGGCTGCGGGCCGACGGGCAAACAGCGCCTCTCTTCTTTGCAGCCCCTCACCCTCCGCAGTCCCCGTCAGCGTCTCCCTCTCCGCATACTCCAGCTTGTCCGCAGCACTGTCCAGTCCCAAAGCGGCGGCGTAGAGCATACTCTCGCTCAGCGTCCCGTCTCTGAGATCATAGATACCCAGCGGCGTTAGCAAATCTTTCAGATACGCTTCATACTTCGCCATCTCACGACCCCATCTCCGTCACTGTCAGCGTCCCCAGCTTGGGCAGGGTCGTGCTGTTCCCCGCCGCATCTGCCGCAGGTGATAAAATGTGATAGTTTTTTACGCCGTCCACAGCATAGATCAGTCGTCCCAGCTCCGCCAAAAGTACAGGCTTGCCCAGCAGTTTTCCCGTGAACCACCCGGCAACTGCGGATTCCACCCGGCCTTTCACTGTTACAAAATCTTCCTCGCCCGCATCCAGTTCCACCGTCACATTTACACCTCTTTGCACCGGAGCCAGCACCTGCACGTCCACCGCGATCTCCCGCTTCGCCTGCAAATCCTTTCTCACCTCAGCCAGCAGTGTGCTGTCCGGCGCGCCCGCCGCTGTGGCGATATACACATCCACCGTACCAATGCCTCGTGCCCGGCCAATGGCTGTTGCCGCGGCTACGCCTTCATGCCGCAGCGCCTGTTCCTCGTAAAAGGCAGCATTGGCTCCATTTGGTAGCCGCTGAAAGCTGGCCAGTACCCTTGCACGCAGCGCACCGTCACTCTCAGCGTCTGTTCCTCCGGTAAATGCCGCCGGATTTGTGCAGCCCGTGATCCCCACCGGACACACCGCCAACACCGTCACGCTGCCCGCCGCAACATTGCCGCCTTTTCCGCCTTCCAGTGCCTCGGCGGGCACCTCCACCGTCAGATCCCCCGCCGCCAGCACAGCTGCCTGTGTGGTCCGGAACCGCGTCTCGCCCTCCGTCATGCAAACGCTCCCCAGAGGGATGCTCAGATCACCCAGCGGCGCATCCGCCACGGAAAACCGCAGCATTCCCACGGCCTTTTCCGCCTCTTGGCGGGCAATTCCCCGCATGGCTGCGTGATCGTCCAGATAAACGCCCTGCGCCGTCTGGGGAAAGCTCTGGTTCAGCACCCAGTCCGTCTGGCACTCCAGCGCCTGCACCTGTGCCGCCACCGCGTACAGCCGCACCGCCAGGTCGCAGGAATCCTCCAAGTCACAGCCGGACCGCTCCCGAAATGCCCCCAGCATTTCCTGATAGATTTTCTCTGTCGTCCTCATGTTTTCACTCCATTACCGTACTGTCAGCTGAACGTCCAGTTCTTCCCCTTTGTTCTTCAAACGCACCGTCAGCCGATCTCCGTCCAATTCCACCTGCTCCACCTGCAAGTCCTCCTCATCTGCCAGCGCCTGCACCACAGCTGTCGCCGCCGCGCTCTGCCGCTGGGATACCGGCACATTGCCCAGCGCATGCAGCGTACTGCCCAGATTCTCCAAAAAGGGAAATCCACCCCGTCTGGCTGTCAGCTTAAACAGCACTCTTTGCAGCAGCGCATCCCTTCCCTTGACGTGGACCGCGCCGCCCACGCCGTCGGAGACATAATCCCCATCTTTAATTTTAAGCTCCGCCACGTTGTATACCTCCTCAGCCGCCGGCACCGGGCTTGTACGGCTCGCCATTGATATACAGCGAGCCGTTTATATCCACCCGTCCCTTCAGAACGATATTGCTGCCCCGCATCTCCACCGTACCGTTGTTTCTCAGACATACGCCGCAGCCACCGGAATGAATATATACCTCGCCGGGCCGCAGTCCGTCGGGTGCCTCCGTCTGCTTCGCCCCCGCCACGCAGGATTCTTCGCCGCCGGTACCACCTTTGATGACCAGCACCGTCTCTCCTACCGCGGGCTGCCAGACGTAGCCTCCCGGCCCATAGACCGGCAGTTTTCTCGTCTCACCCTTGGTAACTACTCCGGCGCTGACACCGGAAATGGAGGTCACGCCCAAATCGGACCCGGACACGGCCATTCCTGATCGCGTCTGCTTTGATAACCACATATTGCTCCGTTCCTTTCCCTGCTTCATCGTTCCCGCAGCGTCAGCGTAACAGTCTGCCCGCCTCCGTCGGCCCTTGTTCGCGCTTCTGTTACGCAATAGGTTCCCGTCAATCCGGTCCGTTCCAGTTTCAGCGTGACCTCGTCTCTAGGGAACGCTAAAAAGCCTCCCGACAGTGTCACTTCCACGCTCACCTCATCTGCTTTTGACTGCTTGATCTGATACTCTCCGGTGTACCGCATTTTGGCCCAAGTGCTCTGTCCCGGCGTGTACAGTACCCGTCTGCACTGGCCGCCCCGGTCCATCCAGTCTTGATTTTTCACGCTGTATTCCTGATTTCTCGTCTTGTCCACAACCAACATTTCTGACAACACGCCGTAGTGGTCCTCCCTTTTTACGAGCGATAAAATGTTGGATGAATCCGAAATTTCAAACGTCTTTGAAACGTTTGCAGGCGCAGCCCACAGCCGTCCGTATCGGTCAAAGGTCGGCGCGAAATCGCCGTAGGCCCTGCAAAAGTTCTCCAGCGCCTTCCACTGGCTGCTCCCCGCCGCCACGGTATACATCTCCCCGCCGCTGCTGATATCCGCCGTCTGGTCGCATTCGATTCCGTAGGGCGCGACATGATTCCGGATAATTTCGGCCAGTGTCGCCCCCTGATAGTTGGCCGCCCGCGATTCATTGTCCAGCAGCCGCGCCGCATAACCCCGTCCCGCCACCAGTGCACTGAGGCCCTCCTCTGTCTGCCGGATTTCATACTCATCCACGATTCCCCGCAGCAGCACAGTTTGCCCGTCCATCAGGGTAAATCCCGCCGCCCGCCGCAGCACCGGTTCCAGTGCCGCCGTATAGAGGCATGTCACCGTGAAGCTGTCGCAGGGCACCGTCCCGGTATACGCCACATCCCATGACAGAAGCGCCGGAAGTTCAAATACCACATGGTCGCATGTTGTGATC
>JABNAD010000105.1_pt1 | contig 12617 bp, 10 predicted proteins | sample 7240381 | NCBI WGS metagenome assembly JABNAD01 (sample SAMN11332834, study PRJNA596920) | anaerobic digester metagenome | biome: digested sludge; isolation source: digested sewage sludge-derived enrichment culture grown on H2/CO2 | place: Germany: Goettingen | reverse complement strand
CCTTGAACCTTAAACCTTAAACCTTAAACCTTGAACACCCAACACTGCCATCTAACATCTAACATCTAAGGTCTAACATCTATTTCTAACATCTAATTTCTCCATAAGGGGGGAAGTTTGCAGATTTTTATGAAATTTGGGGCGAATTACCTTTGGGGCTGAAACTAAATTTATGATAAATATTAAGGAGCGCTATAAACTACTTAAGCGATATGTGGTCTATAGGTTTAGAGCAAAAATGAGAGGAGGACATGGAATCCACTCACCATTCTTGTTTCAATACTATAATAGCGTTCTTTACGGTAAGGTTAAGTGTAGCTACAGTGAGTCCCCCAAGTTGCTATTTAAGCTTTTGCAACAGGATACAACGGAGTTTGAGCCAACCTCTTTTGGAGCGAAAACAACCGCAACGGCGCCGCTGCAAGTTAGGCACTTTGCAGCATCAGCAGCCATTAGCAAAGCCGATGGTAAACTGCTTTTTCGTATAGCAAAGGACTTAAAGCCAAAAACCGTGGTTGAGCTTGGTACGGGTGCGGGTGTTGGAACAGCCTATTTGGCAAGTGCGTATGGTGATGCTAAGGTTTACACTGTTGAGGCTAACCCACAGCTAGTTAGTAAGGCTAAAGTTAACTTTGCAACGGTAGGACTAACCAATGTGGAGTGCATAGAGGGGCAGTTTTCGGCTGTGTTACCCATGCTACTTGAGAGGATTGACCGTGTTGATATGGCTTTTATTGATGGCGACCATACCTACGATGCAACCCTTGCTAATGTTGAGTGTATTTTACGCAAAGCTCACAGTAATACGGTTATTGTGGTACACGATATCCATTGGAGCGAGCAAATGGAAAGGGCCTGGGAGGCTCTAAAGCTAGATAGCAGAATATCCATTGCCGTAGATTTGTTTTCGTTGGGCATCCTTTTTTTGCGGGAGGGTACAGCCAAGCATAGCATTGTGCTTAGGTACTAGTGTTTAGTTTTGGTTACAAGCGACAGGTTGCAATAGGAAACGTATATTGTGTATAGTTAAGTTTAAATTTAAAGCAGAAATTAGCTATCTGGCATCTAGTAACTGTTTGTTAAGCTTTTATTTGCCAATAAGCAGGCAGTGAATTATACGCGTTTTTTGTGTTAACAAAAATTAACCTAGGCAAGTTTGGGCATCACTATATAATAATGTAGTATTACGTAAGAATTTATGGTGTTTAACGTAACTACGTTTTGCTATAATACAGAACAATAAGGTCTATAACCAATAACCAGCACAATGAGGCAAGAAAATTTAATTACGATAGACAATATCAAGAAGTACTACAAGGTTGGAACAGTTATAGTTAAGGCGCTCGAAGGGGTGTCGCTTACTATTAACAAGAACGAGTATGTGGCCATAATGGGGCCATCGGGTTCGGGAAAATCAACCCTAATGAATATTCTTGGTTGCCTTGATACACCTACCGAGGGGAGCTACGTATTGAATGGAACCGATGTTAGTAAACTGGAGGACGACAGGCTAGCCGAAATCAGAAACAAGGAGATTGGCTTTGTGTTCCAAACGTTTAACCTATTGCCTAGGTACACTGCGCTGGAAAATGTAATGCTTCCGCTAATTTATGCAGGAATTCCAAAGGATGTTCGCTTACAGCGTGGAACGGATACTTTAACTCAGGTGGGATTGCAGGATCGTATGGAGCACAAACCCAATGAACTTTCTGGGGGGCAGCGCCAGCGTGTTGCAGTGGCACGAGCTCTGGTAAACACACCATCTATAATACTTGCCGATGAGCCTACTGGTAACCTCGACTCCAAAACCTCAATAGATATTATGAACCTGTTCGAGGATATTTACAGCGCGGGTAACACCATTATTCTTGTTACTCACGAGGAGGATATCGCCCGTCATGCTCGCCGAATAGTTCGTTTAAAGGATGGTTTAATTGAAACGGACGAGATAAATCCCAATCCTGTAATGAAACAAACCGTGGTACTCACTGAACAATAGTGCTGCTGTGACGTTCTGATACAAATCTTACTTTTTTAACATGAAGGTATATACTAAAACTGGCGATAAGGGTTCTACATCGCTAATTGGAGGTAAACGGGTTGCAAAGAACCACCCTAGAATAGAGGCGTATGGTACTGTTGATGAGCTAATGTCCTTTGTGGCTCTGCTTCGCGACCAGGATATTGATGCGCACACCAAGGAGTTTCTGGTTGAGGTTCTGGATAGGTTAATGAGCTGCGCATCGGTACTTGCTGCCGATTGCGACGATTGCAAAGTGAAAATTCCACCAATCCTCGATAGCGATATTACACTAATAGAAAAAGAAATTGATGCCATGGATGCAGAGCTGCCTCCTCTTGGTTCTTTTGTGTTACCTGGTGGTCATCAGGCTGTTTCATTGTGTCACGTAGCTCGTACTATTTGCCGCCGATCTGAGCGTTTAGCCATTGGTGTTGCAGAGCATGCTCCAATACCCGAAAATCTTATTATTTTTATTAATCGCTTAAGCGATTACTTCTTTGTTTTATCAAGAAAATTGGCAAAAGATTTAAATATTGTACAAATTCCTTGGAAACCTAGAGTATAGTATTGATATTTTTTTATATTTGCAGAACAGTATTGTTTTGCAATAAACTGATTATCAAACAATTAACAAAATAACGAGCTATGTATTGGACACTTGAACTCGCGTCGAAATTAGAGGACGCTCCATGGCCTGCTACAAAAGAGGAGCTCATAGACTTTGCTATTCGCTCAGGCGCTCCTTTGGAAGTTATTGAAAATTTACAAGAGCTAGAGGACGAAGGAGAAATTTACGAAAGCATTGAGGATATCTGGCCAGATTACCCTACCAAGGAAGATTTCTTTTTCAATGAGGATGAGTACTAGTTTATGAATTGGAAATAAAAAAAGCGGCGAGACCTAATGGTCTCGCCGCTTTTAGTTAGTGTGGCTGGCTAATCAACGGCCACAATTCTTATGCTGCCTGTGTACTTGCCTGTCCGCATGCGAACAAAGTAAAGACCAGCAGGAACTTCGTTCTTGTTAAGGTCGGTTCTGTTCCAAACCACATCGTGCTCACCAGCGGGGTACATTTTACTGGTTAGAACTGCAACTCTGGCTCCAACAAGGCTATACACCTCAATCGTAACATTGGTGGCCTCTTGTACCGAGAACTGAACCTTAACGCTACTGCTAAACGGATTTGGGTACGCACCGGCTAGCTTTGTGGCAAATAGCGTGGTGTTTGGCAATCCGGTAACTGTAGCAGTGGCCTTTAGGGTTCCAAAGGCTGTCCCCGATGCTGTAAACGTTACATCGTAGCTGGTGTTTAGGTTTAGCTCCACCTCTTCGGACATTTTGTTGCTGTTGGCTCGCCATACCTTAGCGCCAATAGGGTTGTTGGGGCTAAATCCATCCTTTTGGTTGGTGAATGGATCGTCTAGCGTAGCAACCAGTGCTAATGGGTAGGTTGCGTTATTGGGAACAGTAAAAGTACCTACGCAAAGTTCTCCATCAAATAGCCCTATCTGGTCGCCTCCAACAAGCTTTTCTCCATTAAATGTAGCCGAGGAGATATAGATGTTCATGTGGTTGTATCCATATCCAACCCAACCACGGGTAAACACTGTGCTTGGCGTGTTATCGGTGGCTGTTGATTTGGTTGGTTGAGGATTGCCCTCGGGCGAGAATATGGTGCTAAAGGCCATGCGTAGCCTGTAGCCTTCGCCTGGACGGAAATTGCCAATTCTGTTTATCCATCCAATGCCAGGCAGATTCTCAACGGATGCTCCGTTTTCCGATTGTATCTTCTCAAGGCTGCCATTTTCAATGAGTGGCCACATAACATTAAGTGCATTTTCAATGTCTTTGCTATGATAACCAGCAAGGTTCCAGCCTGTATTTAAATCAATATCGCGCCCATTAATAACAGGTGAGCCGGTCATAACTAAAGTGTCGTTCGCGTTAACCTTTACAAGGTAGCCACGCCTAACATCAAAGTTCCCAATGCCATTCATCCATGTTCCCTCTACGTTCTCAAGAGCAAGACCATGCTGATCTTGTACCTTTTCTAGGTTACCCCTTTGGATAATGTCGTTGAACAGCGCTTGCATGTTAGGGTTCTCTGCATCAATAAATGAAGCAACGATGTTCCATCCCTGCGATAGAGGTATGCGCTGATAAGCGGAGAAGTATGGAATGGCTCCAATGTCGCTTCTACTGCCATCGGCGTTGTTGTAGGCTGGATTAGGATCACCGCTATTTATGTATGGTGAGCCTGCTTGTAGGCTATAATTCCCATTTACAGGATCTAGGAATAGTGGATCGTTGCCTCTAAGTATTCCTTCGCCTAGGGTTACGTTTGGTGAGAATGAGGTTAGCGTGTCGTTTGCACAGTTAAAGAACCCACTGTACTTAACGTAAACATTGCCACTGTAGTTGGCCGTTAACCCATATGTTGCACCATAGAAAGCAGTGTTAGTTATGGTTACTTGTGGCGATGAGTTAATGGTTAGCCCACCAACACCAAACGTGTTATTGGTAACAAAAACCTCTTCGCTTTCGGATATTATTGCGCCTGTGGCTACAGGGTGGCTTATAACGCCCCTTACATTTACTCTGTTGAGCTTAGATAGTACAAAGTTCTCATAACTAGTTCCTCCGGTAATAATGGATTTTTCCAGAGTAAGGTTAACGTTTGTTGTTCCTTGTACATTTACTCCGTAAACATAGCTACCGTTAGATTCAAGCCTTAACCCCGAAATTAGTATGTCCCCACTTAAATCGGGTGTATTGGTAAAGTCGAAGCCAATTACGCCACCCATATGATCCCATGGGTTGGTTACCGTTGTGCTCTGAGCGCCCTCAAGACCAATTATGCTGAGCGGCCATCTAATTGGTTTAATTTGATAGTCGGACTCGTACGCGCGGGTATGGTAGCCTGGGAATATGTATATGGTATCGCCAGCCGATGAGTTATTAAATGCTGTATCGAGGTTGGTGTATGGGAACTCGAATGTACCGTTAGCGGGATATGGATCACCATACTCTGTAACGTAGATTGCTAGGTTGGGTAAGTTTAGCACCGCAAGAGCCATGGTGTCGCTTTCAAATACACCAAACTCGTTAGTAACCTCTAGTTTAACTAGAATTGTTGTGTCCTTATGCACTGTAGGTATGGTGTGCGTAACAACAGGGTCGAACGACGTTGCAAAAGGTGAGGCTGCTCCAAGGAAGAACCACTTGTAGTTAAGGTTAAATCCCGATGAGCCAGAACCATCAAATGTTACAGCCGATTGCTCGTAAACAGATTGGTCTGTACCCGCATTGGCAACAACTACCTCCGATACAATTACGTTTACAAAGTTTGATGAGGTTAACGAACCTTCGGTTACGGTAACTTTTGCAATGAAGCTACGCTCGCCTTCAACTACTGGCGCTGTAAATGAAGTAATGGCGGTAGTTGTGCTAGTGAGTGATAGCTCTGCAGGAGCACTCCAAAGATAAGTAATGCCCGATGGTGTTCCGGTTGAACTTAACGAAAGGGAAGCGTCAAGGACAACGGTTTCGCCAGAGGCAACCCTAATCTCGTTGCTAGTTACTATTGCTTTTGGCAATGCCACAGGTATTGGTTCTACCACAATTTCTCGCTCCTCGTAGGTTGTGCCACAGCCATTAGTTGCTTCGAATGAGATGCGGTATTTACCAGCTTTTGTGTAGGTGTGTGTAGCTATACGCTCTGTTGATATTGCAGAGCCATCGCCAAATTCCCATCGAACCGCAGCGTTTAGGTATGTGCTGCTGTCTGGTTGGTAAGTAAAGGTGATGCTTTCGCCCTCCTTTATGCTTAGACTGCTAATAAAGAAGTTACCTGTTGGTTTTGGTCCGTTAAGACCAACCTCAACGCTGGTGTAAATGGAGTCAACTCTTCCGCAACCATTGGTGGCTTGGGCAAATACGTTGTAGAAGCCTGGGGTTGCAAAGATATGCTCGCCGCGATCGGTTGCTCCAAGTTCGGTGCCGTCGCCCATTACCCATTTGTTAGGCATTCCGCCTAGGAATTCGAAGAAAACCTTGTCGCCAACGCAAACCGCACGTTCATTGCCGCTCTCCTTAAACTCGGTAAAGAGCATATCTCCTTGCTCTGTTAACGCCGCTTGCCTTGTTAAGCACACCTCGTTAACGGGGGTAAAGTTTACGCTGTAAAAACCAGGTGCAAATGTCATGTTATAGGTTCCTAGAGCACCAAAAGAGCAGGAGCTACCCTCGTACGAAGAGAATGTAATTTCGGTTTCCGTTCTGGTAAAGGTGCCTACATCAACAAGGAATTTTGCCATGCCAACGGGTTCCTTGTAAATTTCAAAGTTCCCCTGTTTTGCATACAAATCGGATATTCCAAAGAATATAATTGTATCTGGAGCACCAGGCTTTAGTGTTTCGAAGAAGTACATCTCGCTGGGCGATTTGCTTGGGAATGTAGTGTTGGATACGTAGTAGAATGGTGTTCTTGCTGCATTGTTTACTACGTAAACCTCCTTCATGAAGTGTCCGGTTGTTTCCCCCGATACCCATGCAGTTATGTAAACAGGGTAAACGCCAACCGATGCGTAGGAATGACTGGCTACAATTCCTTTTTCGAGATCGAAATAGCTGGTGTGGTTAGTCAAAATGGTACTATCGCTAAAATCAATACTATAACTAATACCGGGGTACTGCCTTAAGCCCTTGTTGTCCAAAACGTATAGCGGATCGCCAACGCATAGCGTGTCTGGTATGATGTTTAAGTCCACGCTGGGTATAAGGTATGGATCTGCCACCACAACTACTTGAGACGATTGCTGGCTGCCACAAGGGTTCTTTTGCACAAGGAAAACGTTAAATATTTGTGCATAGGTCATGGTATCGGGGAATGTGTGAATGTACTCCGTGCTAGCTATGTCTATGCTATCGCCAGGATAGGTTGTCCATTTAAATGTGTTGCCCTGTACGTAAGGGCTCATGTTAACAAAGGTTACGCTACTACCTGGGGTAATGTAAATTGTATCAATAAGTTCGCCCGATGGCGATTTAATTCTAGCAAAGGTGTTCTCCACAGGGTTTGAGCCGGCATCGGTAAATACGTTAACAGACATTGTTTCAACAGCAGAATTTCCGCAACCATTGGTTAGCATTGCCCTTACATCGTATGTGCCGCTCAATTCGGCAAAGTAGTGAACCACCTCCCTGCCTTCGGCTGTTGAGCCATCGCCAAAGGACCAAATTACGTCTCCGGGGTTGTGGGTTCTAAATACAACGGGCTCGTTTTTGCATATTTGGTTTGTTGATGCCAAATATTCGAAACTAGCCGACGCCTTTAGTGTTCCTATAATTTGAATGTGAGCAGTATCGGAGTTGGATACTCCACATCCGTTTGTTGCAGTTAGCCTAGCCCAATGATTACCCGTTGTGGTGAAGGCATGCTTAAGGGTTCTCTCCGATGACGTAGTACCATCGGATAGTTTCCACGCAAAGGTATAATCGCCCCCCCAAGTGTCTCCAATCTCAAAAATGGCCTCATCGTTGGGGCAAAGCTCTGTGTGCTTGGATTCAATTTGTACAGCAGGTACTGCTGTGGGAGTAATCTCTATTTGCTTTATTACGGTATCGCTGGGGCAGTTTACAAACTGCGTTCTAAGTGTTATTTGGTAAGTTCCTGCAGCAAATTTATGGCTGATGTAGTTTTTATTTCTAATAACTTTTCCTTCTATTTCCCATTCTAGGTTGGTGTAGTTGTCGTTGGTGAAAAAGAACACCTCAGTGCCAGGGCAGGCTTGGCTACCTGTGGAAATGGTAAAGTCATTTGATGAACCCCCTGCGTTTATTTGCTGATCGAAACTGCCTATAAATCCGCCAAGCGCATTGTGAACCTGAAGGCTTAGATGATGGTAGCTTGGCATGGCTGGAATAACTTGGAGGTCGAATCCGGTATGGAAAAGTTTGCCATCCATAAACCATTCGGCAGTTGAGCCAAAAGGAACAGAGCTGTAGTTCTGAACTATAATAGTATCGCCGCCACAAGCCCATTCCCAGTTAGGGTATTGAACGTAAAAATTTACCATGGGTTGAGGATCGTAAATCTCTAAGCGATACTTAATTTGAACGCCATTAGCGCTGGTGGCAACAAAGTACATGTTGTTTACTAGGCTGCTGGAGAGGTCGGCTAGCGAGGTTAGCGATTCGTTTAGGTAAACCGCCTTTGCACCTAAACCCGCATCAACCTCAAGGTCGGCAAGTAAATCGGATACTTTTCCCGAAGAGAAACCGTAGAGGTAGCTATAATCAAACCCTCTTACTATTCCTGAAAGGGAAACAATGGTAGGCCCAAGTTTTATGGAATATTCCCTAATAAGCTCTCCTTCCGCAAAATTTGCCTCAAGAACCATAGCCTCGGTTAGTATTGTTTCTGGCGACACCTCTATTCCGCCAGGGCCATCAAGTACTCTAACGGTGCCCGCAGGGTTTAGCTGTATCTCGTATCCTTGACCTCCAAACACTGCTGCTGGAGTGCCTTTTTTTACAGCAATGGTAAAAGGCGGTTGGTTGTTTACGCTTATCACGTACTGTGACTCAACGGTGTTTATCTCATAGGTTTGAGCTAATGTGGTTGACGATAGCACTAGGTTTACACCTGCTGCTATTGTTAAATAAGCCACATTTACTAGAAATCTTAGTAAAGATGATTTCATATGCATTGATGTTATAGTTTACACTTCAAAGAGGGAACTGTTTTGCTCTGATAATTAGGAAAATTGCATTGGTCTGAGCAAAAAGTTAAAATTACTGAATATTTAAACCCAAATCAATTTTTTATGGTTAAAAAGCGTATTGCTTACACCGATAAGTTGTTTTTGTTTCTGAATGTTACCTGCTGGCGCCCCTATAGAATGTGAAAAAGGGGAACTGGCTGCAATTATCTAGAACAAGGCTCAATGCTTTTGATGTTATTATTGATTACCTTGGGTTTTAGCATGTAATAGTTTACTTTTGCACGAATAATATTCAATGGCTATGATCTATTCTATGACGGGCTTTGGAAAAGCCGAAGCAAGTGCCGATGGTAAAAAAATAACTGTTGAGGTAAAATCCCTCAATAGCAAGCAACTTGATATGAACTTTAGGCTGCCCTCGTTTTATAGGGAGCGTGAGCTGGAGCTGCGTAACATTGTAGCCAATTTGCTTACCCGCGGAAAAGTTGATGTTTCCATTAATGTGGAAACAGAGGAGGAGTCGGTGGCTGTTCCCATCAACACTGCGACCTTTAAGGCTTACTATCACCAGATATCGGCTCTTGCGGCAGAGTTAGGTTTGTCCGAAGCAAACGAATCAATTATACAAACCATTTTACGCCTACCAGAGGTGCTAAGGTCCGATAAAAAGGAGGTGTCCGATAATGAGTGGGCTGCTCTTATGCAAGCCACTAGGGACGCTGCAACAGCGCACATCGCCTTTAGGGAGCAGGAGGGGCTATCCCTGGAAGTAGAACTATCCAAAAGGGTGAACCTTATTCTGGAGTACTTACTCGAGATTGAGAAGCACGAACCTACACGGTTAAGCGCAGTGAAACAGAAGCTAATGGATGCCCTTGCCTCTTTGAGCAGCGAGGTTAAGGTTGATAAGGATAGGTTTGAGCAGGAGCTAATCTACTACATCGAAAAACTTGATGTAACCGAGGAGAAGGTTCGCCTGCGTAACCACTGTAGCTACTTTATGGAAACCATGAAAAGCGAGAGCGCTCCTGGGCGTAAGCTAGGTTTCATTGCTCAGGAAATGGGACGCGAGATTAACACCCTTGGCTCAAAGTCTAACGAGGCCAACATGCAAAAGGTGGTGGTTAGGATGAAAGACGAACTGGAGAAAATTAAGGAGCAGGTGCTTAACGTGCTATAGTCCGTTTATCTATCATTACTATTAAGAATTTAAAGTTGGGCTAGGCCATTTTTGTGCTCTACCCATATCATTTTACGCTATGCAGGGGAAGCTTTTGATATTTTCTGCACCATCGGGTTCAGGAAAAACCACAATTGTAAAGCATTTATTAGAGGTTTGTAATAACCTAGAGTTTTCGATATCGGCGTGTAGCCGTGCCATGCGACCAGGAGAGGTTCACGGGAAGGATTACTACTTTTTATCGGCCGATGAGTTTAGGCAAAGAATTGCCAGTAACCAGTTTGTTGAGTGGGAAGAGGTTTATCCAGGGTCGTACTACGGAACTCTAAAATCGGAGCTGGAGCGCATTTGGGCCAAAGGGAATCATGTTCTTTTTGATGTTGATGTTAAGGGAGGTGTAAACCTTAAACGGATATTTGGCAATCAGGCACTTTCGGTGTTTGTGCAGCCACCTTCTATTGCCGAACTGGAGAAGCGGCTTGTTGCCCGTTGTACCGAAACCCCAGAAACCCTTGCTAAGCGCATAGGAAAGGCCGAGGAGGAGATGGCCTATGCTCCCCAGTTCGATACAATTATTGTTAACGATAACCTTGAGCAAGCATTTGCCGAGGCAATAAAAACCGTTAAGGCGTTTCTAACTGCATAAATCATGAATGTTGGGCTGTTTTTTGGTTCATTTAATCCCATTCATAATGGGCATGTGGCAATAGCCCAATACATGCTTAGCCATACAGGCCTTGCTGAGGTTTGGTTTGTGGTTAGCCCTCAAAATCCACTGAAACCCATTGGTGAGCTAGCCGAGGATACCCTCCGATTGGAGATGGTGCGTCAAACCGTGGCCAGCATAAACCCCAATTTAAGGGTTTGCAGCGTTGAGTTTAAGATGCCACGGCCATCGTTTACTATCGATACGTTGAAACGGTTGCAGGAAATGCATCCATCTTACCGCTTTACGGTGCTTATGGGTGCCGACTCCTTGGCTACAATAACCCAGTGGAAGGATTACCAAGCGTTAACCAATGGCTACAATATTTTTGTGTACCCAAGGCCCGGTGTAGATATAGAGGAGCATCTAAAGTTATACTCAAGGGTAAAAGAGGTTGATGCTCCCATTTTACCTATTAGCTCAACCCTTGTTAGGGATCTTGTAAGAGCGGGTAAGGATGTAGCCCATTTGGTTCCAGTGGTAACTGCCCAGTTTATAAAAAGTAATGCCATGTACCAAACAAAGCAGGGGTAAGCCTGTTCTTTAGAAAAAATGATTTTATGAGCCAGTCAATAATAAGTAAGGGAATAGCAAAGTTTTCGGAAGGTATGCTTGATGAGGCCGAAACTCTTTTTTGCAGTGCAATTGAAGCTGAGCCCTCCAACGCCGAGGCCTGGTTTTTACGTGGTAAAACCCGCCGCCAGAAGGGAGACCTAACCGGTGCAAATAACGATTTTTATAAGGCATTGGATTTAGATCCCAATCATCAGCAGGCTAGAGTGGGAGTGGAGATGCTTCAGCAAATTTTTGCCTTTAGAAATACCGATTTGTATAACGTATAGCCCTATACTCCATGCAGAACCAGTTGCCATATTCCGAGCTCTTTTTTAACCTAAACCGCTGCGCTATACGCCTTAAAACCGAGGTTAACAGGGTGCTAAAGGCAGAAGGATTTGGCGATATTACTGCCGATTACTGGATTGTGCTATCGGAGCTGGTTAAGACCGATAATACCCCCCATAATGCTCTAGCCGCTGCTGTGGAAAAGGATAAGGCCGCACTTTCTCGTATTCTGGATGGGATGGTCGAGAAGGGTTTTGTTAAACGAATAGACTCCCCAACCGATAAGCGTTCTGTGCTTGTCTCCATCACCAAAAAGGGGCGGGAAGTTTTCAACGCCATAAACCCCATAGTAACGGAGGCAATAGCCACTAGCATATCAAGCATTAGTCCCATAGAAACCCTTGAGCTAAACCGTATGCTGCTACAAACCCTTAGGCTGTTCGGGTAGGACGGGGAGGAGAGTTTAGTGTTTCGTGTTTGGTGTTTGGTGTTTCGTGTCGTGTTTAGTCTGGGATTAGTCTTAAGTCTCTCGTCTAACATCTCACATCTTTTTTTAAGCACCGTAGGTGCGACATCTTTGTAGAGGTAGAGTGATATTGGTTTTAAAGCGCCGTAGGTGCGGTATCTTTTTAGAAAAGTGGCTGGTGAGCAAAGTTATATGCTGTGAGTTGCCCTAAAGGGTTGTTAGTGTATGTTTTAGGTTCTCTTGAATCTCCCCAGCTGCCGCACAAACCGAGCGTACTGTGTGAGTTCGGCGAAGCCAATCCCCTCATGTCGCTTTGCGTTAGCAAAGCATTACCTAGCCCAAATAGTTTCTATGGTTATTCTGCAAAAGCAACCAAATTCTTTGCTTGGTTACCACACGTGGTAGCAGTGATATTGTGCACTTATGGTGTACAATATTTACTATATTTGGTGTGATTAATACAGCTTTGGTGTATAGATAAGTGAGTTGTGCGTCAGCTAAAAAGAAGACACCCACGATGGAAATACTCCCTGACAAAAAAGAATTGATTATGAAGGGTGGAACTTTTCAGGAACAACTTTCAGCATTTCAATAAAACATTCTTCCCATTGACTTGGAAATAGATTCACGATTTTTAAGTTCAAATTAATTCCAAATTTTTCGGAAATCTCATT
>JABNAD010000962.1_pt1 | contig 12624 bp, 5 predicted proteins | sample 7240381 | NCBI WGS metagenome assembly JABNAD01 (sample SAMN11332834, study PRJNA596920) | anaerobic digester metagenome | biome: digested sludge; isolation source: digested sewage sludge-derived enrichment culture grown on H2/CO2 | place: Germany: Goettingen | reverse complement strand
CCAAATTTGTAGGGCACGGAGTAGGGTTGGAGATTAATGAACCGCCCGTTCTTGCGCCCCGCTCGAAGGAAATCCTGGAAGCAGGTATGACAATTGCCGTAGAACCTAAGTTTGTACTTCCTGGCATCGGCGCTGTGGGAATAGAAAATACCTATATCGTCGGTGATGAAAGGTTGGAGAAAATCACTAATTGCGAAGAAAAAATGGTTGTTTTATCGTAAACTCCTAATTCTGTAACAACGCAACAGCATCGATCCAGACCCTGTTTACTACACAAATTTCTCGCGTCCCTGAAGGTTAAGGAAGCCGATCATCAGCCATATAACTGCGCCGATCAGGAGGAATAGCCTGCTTTTGAGGATGGTATTCTGCCAGATCATGGGATGGATATCGTTAGGAATGGAAAAAGGATTCAGGAAGATGTTCCAATAGGTGTGAGTAATCTGTTTATTGGCATTCATGAAAATAAAAAAAACAAGGCCGAAAATAATCATGATGACTGCTGTACCGTTACCGCTACGGGTAGTAGTTGAAAACATAAATGCCAGGTTACCAAAAAAAAGCATTGGGAATAGCAATTGAAAAGCCATTTCTACTGTGTTGACCGGATAAAGCAGTACACGGGCTACATAAGCAAAAAGAACCAGGATAAAATAATTGGCCACGTAAATCATCAGCATGCGCACACCCCATACTTTAAAGCGGTAATTGGGTATGCCAAAAATGATTTCCAATATTCGGTTGTCTTCATCGTTTTGAATACCGAACACTATCGGATAGAAAATAAGCAACAGACAGGGAAACAACAACAAATTATAGATTGAACCCTCATTGATTTCGACCCTGTTCCATGCTTGCTGAAACATAAAAAAAGCAAAAAAAGCAAAAGCGGCCAGCAGAAACCAGAAAAATTTTCCAGCAAAAATAATCTTTAAATTGTACCGTACCATACGGATTGTCAAGTCAATATACTTTTTCAAGCTCATAGCGTCAGATATTTTTCAACAAACACAAGTAAGCATCTTCCAGGTTGGCTTCCACCTGAGTTGCACCGGGACAAGGTTCTTCCATCGAAATGTACCGGACCTGTATCCGGTCTCCACTCTGTATATTATTCACCACCCGTGATTTATCCAATTTTTCCTCAAACGACTCCTTATCGATCAGGAACTGCCATACTTTGCCCACAGCCATATCCACCATCTTCTCCGGCACCCCGAAATACTTCAACTCTCCTTTGTCCACTACCACTACCTGATTACAAGAGCTGGAAATATCCTCAATGATGTGGGTGGAAAAAATGACAATGCGATCCTTACTCAACTCTACCAGCAGGTTCCGGAACCGGATTCGCTCACGGGGATCGAGTCCGGCAGTAGGTTCATCCACAACAAGAATACGCGGAAGGTTCAGGAGTATCAATGCAATCCCTATGCGTTGTTTCATTCCGCCTGAAAAAGATCCGATCTTATCATCTTTGCGTTCGTACATATGCACCGATTTCAATACGTACCCGATGCGCTCTTCACGCACATTGCTGCCGGTTAGTCCTTTCAGGATAGCCTGATAGTCGAGGAATTCCCAGGCAGTCATATTTTCATACATCCCGAACTCCTGAGGAAGAAAGCCGATCAGGCCCTGTAACTCTTCCCGGTAAAGACGGGTATCGAGACCGTTGATCCAGATACTACCGTAGCTTTGTTCCAAAATCCCTGTGATGATACGCATCAGTGTAGATTTACCAGCACCGTTGGGTCCAAGCAGGCCGAACATGCCGGTCTTGATTTCAAACGACACACTGCGCAATGCTTTAAACGGCTGGCGACGTCTGCCGATAAGCGGGATGGAGATGACCATACGGAAATAGGAGCGTTTCAATCCGGCAAACCGGCCGGAAATTCTTTCAATATTTATGTTCCGGCCATAGAGATATTGTGACGAAACGTATATGGCGATACCCAATCCCCATAAAACACCCATGATCAATACCATCGGGAGATTATCCAGCTTCCTGTAAAGGCCCCACAAGATCAGGGGGGGAATACTCCAGAATATGACACGGTTCAGGTATCTCACCCACCCGTTCCCTTCAAACCGGCAAAACAGGTAGTTCCGGATCTTGCGCCACAAGTAAAGTGTCGCGGCATAGATCACAAAGGAGAAGAGGAGTCCCCACGTTTTGCTTTCTATATAAAAGTAGGTAAAATAGATACCATATCCCCAAAGGATAAATTGCCAGACGACAGGAATAAAATCTTTCAGCGAATGGTATTCTCCGCTAAGGCCCAACCGCCTCCGCACCTCCAACCCGCTGTTCCATTCACGCATAAAACGACCGGAACGATCGTAAATCTTCACTAGGCTGCGCACAACAATATGGATCTCCTGATCCGGGTCCACCACATCCCCTTTTGCGCGTCGCAGACTGGTCTGCATAAAAAAGGCAATTCCGGGGATTAAAACAGCAAGCACCGTTACGTAGAGTATCTGGTACAATATTCCTTCTCCATAGAGATAGATAGCAGACACACCGATTACAAACAGCAAGAGATGGATAATTTTTGTTTTTACCGGCAGCGACCGGTACCATTGCAAGGCATTCTCCAGACCCATATAGACAGTTGGAATAATAACCAGCGTCAACAAGGTCGAAAATGCAAGGCCTCCGATCACGGTGATAGCAAACGGTGCGCCTATAGCTCCAGCATATTCTGTATCACCCATTGCGAGCGGCATCATAGCGATAATGGTCGTGATGGCGGTGATCAGAATGGGCCTGATACGGGAGATACCCGCTGTCATCAATGCCCTTTCACGCCTGTATCCGCGTTTACGCAGCAACTTAGTGTAATCGATCAGGATAATGCCGTTATTCACCACCACACCCAACAAGATAAGAAATCCCATTAACGTATTTGCGTTCAAGAGACTGTTTCCCGTCAGAAACAGTGCGATCAGCGAACCAATTGCCGCTAGGGGAATGGAAAAAAGGATGACCAGGGGTGTGGTGACCGACTCAAACACCATTGCCAGGATCATAAATATCAACAGGAAGGCGGCGAAGATAAGGAACTTGAATTCGGCGAACTGATCCTCTTCGTGGATTACCTCGATAGCTACACCGGCGGGCAGGTTATAGTTGGCAATCAGCTGATCGATATCGTTACGATACCCCTCCAGCAATGTTTTGGATTGTTCGATGCTCCTCAGAAAGCCGTAACGAACATCCAGTTGTTTATCCTGATTGACACGTATGATGCGGGAACGGCCGTAACCTTTGTTTACCGATGCAATATCCTTCAGGTTGTGCAAGCCCCCGCTGCTGTTCATGATCTGCACCGCTTCCAGATCATCGATGGTTTTTTGTCTTTGCTGCTCCTCCTCTTCTTCTGCTGTTTTGTCGCGAATGACGATATCGTATGATTCGTCGCCCACCTTAAATGCTGTTCCTGATGAAAACTCACTGTTCAACTCCGATAAGCCCGTAAGGATGTTTGCACGTGTAATACCGTAAGAGGTAAGTAAAACCTGATCGAAGTCAAGCATGATCTCCGGTTGTCGACGCATAAAAGAGACGCGAGTGTTTTGTATGAATTCCTGTTGCTCCAATTGATACCGAATATCTTCAGCAACCAACTGCATCATCTCGTAATCTGATCCTTTGACAACAATCCGTTCCTGATTGTCGCCAATCCCTAGCAGACTCATAAAGCCGACCATACCGCCTAATCCGCCGGCATTGCTTTGTCCACCTCCCGTAGCATCGGCCACTATGATCTCTGCACCCCCTACATTAGGGATTCTGGACTGCACATCCGCTTTGATTTCCGAAATCTTACGCTTCCCTATCTTTTGAAAGTTCTCCTGTAAAATAAGCGTCAGCATGGCCTCTTCTTCATTAATCCGGCTAACCAGGTCTTTCTTTTCAGGGATGTCTTCCAACCGCTCTTCCATCACTCTGACCACATTATCCGTACTCTCCAATGTGCTTCCCGCCGGCATCGTCACGTAGATGTTGAACCTGTCCGAATCCACCTCCCTGTTTTGCCTCACAGCTGTGGAAAGCGATAAGATCAGGACAGCAAAAAGCAGGATGAGAGAGCCAAAAATTGTCCTTCCCGGATTTCGCAGACAGCTCTTCAACAGTACAAGGTACACCTGTATCGGTCGTTGCAGCAAAGTAACTTTTTCATAAAATACAGTTTTACTTTTTTTACTGCGTAAAATCAAATAGGCCGCCATCGGGACGAAAAACAATGCTACGGCCAGTGAAACCAACAGGGTAGAGATAATCGAAACGCCTATATGGCTCCCCATCAGCTTGAGCAGAAAGTTATCGGAGAAGATGAAAGGCAGGAAGATAATGACCGTAGTAAGCGTTGCCGCAACGATGGAACGCCATACCTCTTTAGTCCCCCGGCTGACCGATTCGTCGGCAGTGAGCCCGGATCCCGACAGACGGTAGATATTTTCCAGTACCACAACACTGTTATCCAGCAGCATACCTACGGCCAAAGCCATTCCTACGAGCGTCAGGCTATTGATTGAAATACCCGCGTAGTAGAAGAAGCTAAATGCCGTGAAGACAGAAATTGGGATTGAGAGGGCAATGAAAAAGACCAACCGCACATTTTTCAGGAAAAACCAAAGCACAAGGATCGCAAGTAATCCACCCGTTAATGCCAGGTTGATGATCTGATTGATGTTATTCTCCATAGTTTCGGCCGTATTGGAGTCGACCACAATCTCCGCGTCCTGGAATGTCAACTGTCCATTGAGCTTTTCAACAGTCTCCAACGTACGGTGCGACAGATCTATCAGGTTGGCTTGCGCGTCGTTAACAAGGGATACCGATATGGCTTCTTTTCCATTTACCCGGCTGTATGAGGTTTCCTCTTTCAAATCGAAAAAGATAGTCGCAATGTCTTTCAGCAAGACAGGGCCAGGAGCTACCACAATGTTTTCCAGATCCGACACCTTGGTGTAGGTAGAGTGCACATGCACAAAGTACTGGCTGTCCGTTTCTTTCACGGTGCCGACAAACACTTTCTCACGTGCATTGCTGTTCAGCAGGCTGCTTAACCTGGAAGGAGTGATATTTAATGCTTTACTGGCATCCTTATTCAGTTGTATCTCTATTGCACGCTCGCGACCACCATAAATCCGAACAGCAGCAACTCCGTCAATATTTTCCAATTCAGGCAGAATCTCCTCTTCCACAATATTGCGTACACGGTCGACCCCGCCGGAGCCACGTACCTGAAGTGAGATAAATGCATTGCTCACCCTGGAGACATCCATCTTTTGTACACGAACGTTAAAACCATCCGGAAGCGATGAGGATACCTCTTTCATCTTCTCTTCCAGTTTCAACGATGTGGTTTTAAAATTCACATTGTTCTTGAAATCGACACGAATGGACGATTGCCGGCTGCTGATCTCCGATTCTATCTTGTCGACCCCGCCCACGGAGCTGATAGCTCCTTCAAGCGGAATGATCACCTCCGACTCCACAAAAGCAGGATCCATATCCTGCTGTGCGTTCACTGAAACATATAGCACGGGTAACTCTGCATTGGGAAGCAATTCAACCGGTAATTGTTTATAGGACACATACCCCAACAGGGTAGATGCAATAAACAACATACTGATTGTTACTCTTCTGTTTAAAAGGAAATCCATGCTTTATTTATCAAACGGTAAACCTTTCTTGCTCTCTTTCATATCCTGCACAGGAACCTGATCTTCCCCCATTGTTACCTTTCGCTTCATCTGCTCAAACAGGTAATAGACACAAGGAATCAACACCAGACTCATCAACGTAGAGGTAACCAATCCGCCGATGACAGCCACAGCCATGGAGGAACGCATCACCACACCTTCTCCGAAATTGAATGTCATGGGTAACAACACCAATATTGTCGTGAGACTGGTCATGATGATGGGTCGTATACGCTGTTGCCCTGCCTGAACGATTGCGTCTGTCAGTGTCATCGTTCTCTTCAGCTGGTTGATACGTCCTACCAGGAGGATCGAATTGTTGATGGCTATCCCCGCCAGCATGATTATACCCATCGCACCCATGATATTCAATGGGGTTCGGGTAATCAGGAAAAACATGACGGCTCCCACCAGTCCAAACGGCGTGGTTAACAATATGGTGAAGGGATGCAACAACGATTCATATTGAGAAGCCAAAACCATATAAACCAGCACCACGGAAAGCAACAGCGCAAACAGGAGACTCTCCATCGATTCTGCACGTTTCTCCTCTTCTCCTGTCACCGAGACGGAATAGCCGGGGGAAAGTTCGATATCCGCCACTGTTGCACGGATCTCACGGGCAACCTTGTCGAGGGAACGACCTGCTTCCATATTGGAAACAATTTTGTTAAGGCGGGTTTGGTTCCGACGATAGATCTCTTTTGGAGCCTGGGAATGGGTGACGGTTGCAATCTCGTTCAGCCGAAACTCCTGGCTTCCGCTTTTGATCACCAACTCTCCCAGCTCCCTGCTAGTCATATCCGGCACCTTGATCACGATATCGCGCATCTCTCCCCTGTAATCCATTTTTCCCACATTGTGTCCCTGCAGTTGTTGCCCGATCTGCTGAATCACGGTAGCCACCGATATGTTATGGATTCCGGCGATGGTACGGTTGATATTGACATTAAGTTCAGGTGCTCCATCGGCCATCGACGATTTTACATTATAAATTCCCTCTACGGAGGCCATGCGTGACAACACATCGTCCGTTAAGGAAGTAATCTCTTCAAGATCTTCGCCTCTCACCTCCACAACAATAGGAGCCTCCTCGCTTCCCAGGAACTCACCCAGCGAATTGTCATCCTGCTTGAACGCAAGCTCCAATCCATCCATATCTTGGGTCGCTTCGGAGAAACGTGCAATCAGATCTGCCGGAGAAACTTTGCTTTGCCCGGATAAGATAACTTTCATCTTGGCTGTATGCTCTCCCTCAAATATTTCATTGTCCGAGGAACCTTTACCTATATGGCTATAGACCACCGTCAAGCTATCTCTACAGATCTGATTCAGCAGGTGCTCCAGGTTATTAACCACGGCATCTGTACGTTCCAGTCGGGTGCCCTCCGGCAGTTTGACCGATATGGTGAAATCTTTCCCTTCCGTACGCGGTAAAAACTCGGTACCGACAAAGGGTATCAGGAGTATGGAAACGAACAGTATCGCTGCTGAAACCGCAATCACCCACCAGCGATGAGCAAGCATTGTACGAAGACGGTTGCCGTACCCTTTGAATTGTACCGCCTCCGACTCTGCTTTAACCTTTTTCCGTCCCGTAAGCCTGTCATACAGCATGGGAATCACCATCAAGGACACAAACAGCGACGACAGCAAAGCGAACGTCACAGTCCACGCCAGGTCTTTGAACAGCTCCCCCGAAGCGCCATGCAGATAAACGATCGGGATAAACACGACGATGGTTGTTACGGTGGAGGCAATGACTGCCCCGGAAACTTCGGTAGTCCCGTTGATTATGGCTTCTCTGCGCTCCAGACCCTGCTCCCGGTTTCGGAATATACTCTCTATCACCACAATCACATTATCTATCAGCATACCTGCCCCTAAAGCAAGCCCACTTAGCGTCATTACATTAAGCGTGAGTCCATTGAAGTACATCATGGTAAAGGTGGCAATAATGGAAATTGGAATAGAAACGCTCACAATAAGGGTCGTACCTATCCTTCGTAGAAAGTAAAACAAGACCAACACGGCGAGCAGCATACCCAATAAAGCGCTGTTTATCACCTCTCCAATTGCCTGTTTTATGAAGGTTCCCTGATTGCTGATCACCTGAAACCTATACCCTGGCAACGCTTGTTCGATCACTGATAATTGGCTACTGATCAGGTTTACAGCCTTTACTGTATTGAATTGCGTTTCTTTATAAACCGAGAGGCCGATGCAACGCTCCCCATTTATACGCACGATATTGTCGGGACGTGCGTTTTCAAACCTCACTGTGGCTACTTCACGTAAAAACAGGGGGGCGCTTTCAACATTAGTCCCTGAATTCTGCGTTCCGGATCTACCCGAGGTTGCCTCTGTAGGCTTGTAGCTGACGATCAGGTTCTCGAAATCTGCCTCGGAATTAAACAACGAGGAACTTTTGACCAAGTATTGCAACCCCAGCTCACTCACCCGGCCACCCGATATGCTTTGATTATTTGCTTCGATTTTCGAAGCGATCTCCTCCATGGTAATACCGAAAGCATTCAATATATAGGGATCCGTTTCTATGGTCAGCACCGCCAACTCCTCACCCGACAGGGATACTTCAGCTATTCCTTCCAGGCGTATAAGTTCGTTCCGGATATAGCTATCCGCCATTTTTCGCAACTCCGCCATGTCGGTTATCGACTGGTGCGACATCGCGATCAACATGACCGGTGCCGTGTTCGGATCATGCTGGGTGATGTTGATGGACTCAATACCTGAATTCTGGGAAAAGGGGGTTATCGCTTTCTGAAGATCCAGGAAAGCTTCATCCATATCTTTGTTTTGCAGGTACTCTACCGTTACCTGAGCAGACCCAGCCCTGATCACCGAAGAGACCTGTATCACATCACTCTGCCGGATAGCCATCGATTCTATGCTTTCGACAAACATTTTTTCGATCTCTTCCGGTGGACGCTCCCCGGCTTCCAGTTCGACGAAGAGGCGCGGCGTGTTCATATTGGGCAATAAATCTACGCTGAGCCTGTCGTACGAAATCTTCCCCAGCAGCAAGATCGCAAACACGATCATACTGATGGTAACGGGATTTTTCAATGCGAATCGGAGTATATTCCTCATTTACGATATCATGTTAAAAGTATGGCTATTCTCTTTGCATTATACTATTTCAATACTTTTACGCGACTATTTTCACGCAACGTCTCGTATCCCCGGATAATCAGGTTGTCATTCTCATTCAATCCCTGTACAACCTCAATATTATCCTCATCTTCGAGCCCCGTTTGAATATCACGCAGAATCGCCGTATTCCTTTCCACAATATAGACATATTTCCGGTTCCTCCGTGAAATGACCACCTCTTTCGGAATAACAATAGCACTATCTGCCTTGTCCACTACAATATCGGCTTTCACAAACATACCGGGACGCAATTTCAGCTGTTTGTTGTCGATCAATATCTTTCCCCTGAAAGTACGTGTTTCCGTGCTGATGGCCGGCGACAGTTCACTGATGACACCACTAAGCGTATCCTGAAGTAATGTGTAATGCGTAATATAAACCGGTTGATTGGATTGTACGTATTCTATTGCGCTTTCCGGAAGATTAATGTCCATATACATGCGTGAATAGGCCATCAGTCCGACCATCTGACTGCCTTGCGACACCCTGCTCTGCGGGGTATAGTGCGGCAACGAGACAATGACACCTTCAAAGGGTGCCCTCACGCTCATTTTTTCAAGATTGAGGATCGCATTTTCGAGGTCGTAACGGGCGTTTGTGACACGCACTTCGGTATTGCGCATTTCACTTAAAGTGACCCCTCCTTTTTCATAGAGAGCTTTCTGCTTGCTTTGCTCCTGCTCCGCTATTTCAAGGCTGAGTTTTCTGGACTCCAGCGCTATCCCATTTTCATACTCTTTATCTTCCAGGCGAATGATCAGTTGTCCTTTCTTTACGACTTCACCTAACTTGTAGGGTTTGCCGGTGGATGGATTGGCCTGCAGGTTGTAAAAACCACTCATCTCAGCATTCAGATCAACGCTATAGGTTGCCAGTGCCGTTCCAGTTGTGTTAATCAATTTACTGATCGAACTTTTTTTCAGTTCCTGCACAGAGACAGGTGTTTCAATCTCGCTTTGACTGCTTTGGGGCTGATTTCCGCATGCTGTCAACAATGCAACAATTACCGTAAGCAATATGATTCTGTAGTTCATTCGGTGATATTTATTATTTGTATCCGTAAATTTAATATTTAGTACCTGTCCATTCCCTAACCGGTACAATGGGTTGTTCATTTTCAAAGTCATATAAAGTCAATATTTTCAGGTTAAGCAGTTCAATTTTATAATTGATGAGTGCTTGCGCGTAAGCAATTTTCCTGTTCGACAACTGGGTTTGGAACTGATTGATTTCCATCCCCGTAAGGTCACCCTCCCTATACCGGGTCAAGTTAATGTCATAGGTAAGCTGGGCGTTCCGGACACTTTTCTCAGCAATATCTATCTGTGTACGCAGGTTCTCCAGTCTTCTCCAGGTTTGCCTCACGTCCAGTTCAATATCGATTTGCAAATTTTCTTGCTCAAGCTTGGCTATTGTTTGCGCCACTTTTTGCGCCTTGACCCTGGCCTTTTTTTCGCCCCAGTCAAATATTGGAACAGCAAAACTTATCGCCACACGAGGATTTTGGGTAGGATTATCATACATGCTGCCAAACTTTTCATGGTCACCAATGATCCCTACCGATAAGGAGATGTCGCCCCTGAATTCGTTGAGGCTTTTAGTTCGGATCATTTGAAGTTCAGCCAGTTCAATATCAATCTCACGCTGCCTGATTTCCATTCTCGAGTTCAGTCCGCTCTGCACCGCCTGAACCAGGTCAATCGCCACCGGGCTCACATCGATTTCGACGGTCACTTCGACATCATCATCCAAAGCCATTCCCAATGTTTGTTTCAGCTGATCTTTTGCGTTTTCCAGTGAGACAATTCTTTCTTCTACCGCAGACTGTGCATTGGCAAGGTTCAGTTCTGCCTGATAGAGTTCTTCTCTTGCAGACAGATCAGCTTCCACCTTATTTTGAATGATATCAAAACTCTGCTTTGTATTTTCCAACTCTTCTTTGCTGATGGAGAGGTTGTTTTGAGCCATGTAGACGGCATAAAATTGATTGGTAATACTCCGTTCCGTGTTTAATCGCTGCAACGCGTACCGGATACCCGCATTTTCATAATCAAATTCGATCTGTTGTAGCTCCATTTTTCGGCGGTTGTAGGTAAATATCGGCTGATTCAGTCGCAAATAGAGGTCGTTGCTAAATGCCCTGTTCCGATTATCCCTCCCCTCCACTGTCGACTTATTATCCTGCCATCCGAATGTATTGATCAGTGAGATCTCACCGTCGGTCATCAGGATCGGCTGGGACACCATGAATGTCCCGCTCGTATTCAGTGTTTCGTTGGTATACCACTGGGAAAGCCGGTTATCGAATCTTCTGGATTTGCTGTAATTGACCGGATTCAGATCAAGTGAAAAGCGGGACTTCAACGAAGCCCGTTGTGCAACAAGGTTGTGCTGATATCGTTCGAGGTTGAGTTTTGCTGCTTTCAGATCAGGATTGTTCTCCTCCGCGATATCCAATGCCTGTTCAATGGTCATGGGTGCTTGTGCATGCGTATATGAAAGCGATAATCCTCCCGCCCAAAGTAACAGCAAGCAAAATAGTTGTATCCTTAACCGGTTCATGTCCATAATTATTTCTTTTTCTGTTCAAGTGTATCTGATTGAAACTGATTTTTAGATAAAAAGAGGTCTGGTCCGATGGTTATTTCCTTCTAACAATCTTAACTGCATCTGCCGTTACGGTCCGTAATTTGGAGTCGTTGCTTAAAACGACTGCTACCGTATCGCTATTAAAGAAATAAGTTCCCAATAAACTCCAACCCTCTTCCGAACGTTGCAGATTGATGTATCCATCCTCAACGTCATCGTCATAGTGAATTTTAAAGTGATATTCTGCATCTCCGCCGGTAGGGCCGCGACCGCGCCTTCCCCGTCCCCTTCGCAGCTCATCGGGTTTATATACCCAGTAGTAAAGATCATACTGTCCTGCATCCTGAACAGGAATCTTCCATGTAGCAATCTGATTTCCGCTACCGCTTTTGATTACGTAGGCGGAGCGAACATGCGTGCCGTAATATTTATCGTTTGTGGTCAATGTCCACTTCAACGGTGGCCTCCAGTTAGAGACGCCCGAATAAGGGAAAGAGTCATCCTCCACCCGATCGAGCCATTGTGGCAACAGGCCCACTACTTCGGGTGCCGACAACAGGAACAAGGTGGAATCTTCATTATCGACAATCACCTCCCCGGGCACATCGAATGAGGCGTTTTCAACGACGAAGTCACCTTCCTCGTCTATGGGTTTGTTCCGTTCACGGATAATATTGCTTACCGGAAGATTGACTGATGCGGGTAAATTTGCAGAAATCAGGGTGTTGATGTTGATATTACGTGGTGCTTCCTCCCACACAGAGATCAGGTTTTTCGTTTCACGCGCTTTTATCGGCACCTTTCTCTTCGCCCGCGGGTCATAAATGGCACCTTGTCCCCCGCCAAAATTGATTTCTACGTTAACCACCCCATCGTGATCCGAGTCATTGGTAATCTGTAGCTTTAGAACGAACGCTTCTCCGTCGCGGTTCGTGATTTGGATAACTTCGGGCGTCCAAATGAGGTAAACGGGAAGAGCGGTAGGATGATGCCATGCTTCAAGGGGGGTCCGCAGATCCGTATCAGCAATCATCCCCAGGGTGTCCAACAGGCTCTCGAACCTCAAGTTGGTAAACCTGTTGCGTTGTAAAACAGCACGCAGTGAATCCCGATACTCTCTATAGCCAACGTTTCGTT
>JABNAD010000961.1_pt1 | contig 12627 bp, 12 predicted proteins | sample 7240381 | NCBI WGS metagenome assembly JABNAD01 (sample SAMN11332834, study PRJNA596920) | anaerobic digester metagenome | biome: digested sludge; isolation source: digested sewage sludge-derived enrichment culture grown on H2/CO2 | place: Germany: Goettingen | reverse complement strand
GACTTCACTCGCTCAGAGACTGCAAACCAATTTGCGCATAATCCTTGACACTACCTAGTAAAAGGTAATCAGACCAAGAAAAATTCCCTATAAAACTTGAGCAGGGAGACCCTCCTTACAAAAGAAAAAGACGCGAGTGGTGTAGAACGTACAAACTGAAAAGCTATGACAAGAGCCGGGACAATATGTCCCGGCTCTTGCTGCTTGATGGGGGAGCGGAAAGCGCCTGCGTGAATTCCGTTAAAACCTCGCGGAGGTTTCCGAGGCTTCCGCGGAAGGTAAGTACCCCTGCAAGCGCCCGAAGCGACGAAAGCAGCTCTGAACGCTTTAGAAAGGCGGGCGGCGAAGCCTCTCAGTGCTCCGCGCTCTGCATACGGCGGAGAACATCTTCCCGGCAGGGCATGGCAGGCATAGCTCCCCGCTTTTCCACACACAGAGATGCGGCGGCGTTGCCGAAGCGTGCAAAGGACTGAAAGTCCTGAAATGTCAGCTGATCCAAAGGCTTGCCGCTTTCGGAGATGCGGGTCAAAAAGCCACCCCAGAAGGAATCGCCTGCACCGGTAGTATCCACGGCTTTGGCGGGAAAACCGGCCACCATGGCGCTTCCGTCCTTGGTGGCGACCAGAGCGCCTTGGCTGCCGATTGTCACAACCACGCAGCAAAGCCCCTGCTCAACCAGCTTCTCTGCCCCGGTTCTGGGATCGTCGCAGTCAATCAACAGGCCCACTTCATCATCTGAAACTTTCAAAAAGTCCACGAGCGGAAGGGGGGAGCGCATCTGCCTCATAGCTTCTGCCTTGCTTGCCCACAGCAACGGGCGGTAATTGGGGTCATAGGCGATCATTGCGCCGGATTCCCGCGCCAGATGCACGGCCTCCATCGTTGCGCTGCGGGCCGGTTCATCCGTCAAAGAGAGAGAACCGAAGTGCAAAATATCGCTGTGGGAAATCAGATCCCGGTCCAGCTCGTCTGAAGAGAGCTGCGTGTCGGCTCCGGGTTTTCGAGCGAAGGAGAAGCTGCGCTCTCCGTTTTCCGCCAACTCCACAAAAGCAAGCGTGGTAAAATAGCGGCCGTCTATGCGAAGGGCGCGGGTGTCAATGCCGGTCTGGTTCAGGGTGTCCGCCAGAAAACGCCCTTGAATGTCGTCGCCCACTTTTCCGATAAAAGCGGTCTTGCGGCCCAGCTTTGCGGCACACGCCAATACATTTGCCGGTGCGCCGCCGGGATTCTGCTCAAATACCGCCATGCCGGCGTCAGAGTCCGGCAAGGGCGTGTAGTCAATCAAAATTTCACCAAGCGCAGTGATCTGTATGTTTTTCATCCGTTACTCCCTGATTTTCTGATGAAGTGGGAAAGCCATGCCCCATCAGAAGTAAATCGTTTACGTGATATGCATTATCTTACCAGTTTGACATGAAAAAATCAAGAGAGTGAGCACTTTTTTTAGAAAAAGAATCCATAAATTATGTGTTGAAACGTTCTTTTTGATAATTTTCGGTGGTGACGGTCAGCCGAATTGACCTGAGACAGTTCTTTGAGGGGACCCATTCTAAAGGAAAAAATGCGAAAATGGTTTCCATAATAAAATTTTTATGGAAACCAAAAGACTTTCGACAGAAAAGAAAAACTGAATTATGGTATGATCGCCGCAAAGACAAGCGAAATTGATTTTTTCTGTTGGGGCTGATCCTGCTGCGGCGCAATTGCCGTGGAGTGTTCGCGGGGTTTTAGAAAATAATAAATTGACCGAATGAGCGTCCACATGAAAAAATCACGAAGATCGCGATTTATGAACAGAGTCTCTTGTATCCAAAGAATTAACACAATCAAAATGCAGCGGGGGCTGCAAAAAGAATTATCAGGCTTTCACAAAGGGGATTTGCAATATGGACATCAGAACACAAAGCGTTGATCGAAATCTGCTGCTGGAGTTTAGTGGAGAATTGGACCATCATGCCGCTAAAAATGCCATTCGGGAGCTGGAGTTAGCGGTGGACACCGCGCTGCCGCGTCGGCTGGTGCTGGATTTCAATGGAGTGACCTTTATGGACAGCTCGGGAATTGCACTGTTGCTGCGGGCAAAGCGGTGCATGGATGCGCTGGAGGGCAGCCTTTTGGTCTGCCGTGTACAGCCGCAGGCAAAACGTGTTATGGACGCGGCCGGAATTGACCGGCTGGTTCACATCAAACAGGAGGGAACAGTATGAGGAAGAGCATGAATTACATCCGGTTGGAATTTCCCAGCCGCAGCAGCAATGAGGGATTCGCGCGGATGGCCACGGCGTGCTTTGCCTCGCAGATGGACCCTACCCTGAATGAATTGGAGGACATCAAGACGGCGGTCAGCGAGGCGGTGACCAATGCTATTGTCCATGCCTATCCGGATTCCATCGGGCGGGTGACGCTGAAAGCCAGAATTTGTGAGGGCAACGTGCTGGAGGTGACAATCAAGGATGCCGGAAAAGGCATATCCGACGTGGAAAAAGCGCGGCAGCCCATGTATACCACCGGTGGCGAAGAGCGCAGCGGCATGGGCTTCACAATTATGGAGAGCTTTATGGATGGCCTGACTGTACGCTCCAACCCGGGGAGGGGAACGACGGTGACGATGCAAAAGAAGATCGCCAGTCGAGCAACGGGTCAGCGATGAGTGGTCAGGCAACGCTGGATCTGCTTCGGGCGGCGCAGGAGGGTGACCGGCAGGCCTGCGAGCGGATGGTGGAGGAAAACAGCGGCCTGATCTGGAGCATCGTGCGGCGGTACTACGGACGGGGCGTGGAAGCGGACGACCTATATCAGCTGGGTTGTCTGGGTTTTCTAAAAGCCGTGCAGGGGTTTGACTTCACCTACGGGACTTGCTTTTCTACATATGCCGTGCCTAAAATCGCAGGAGAAATCCGCCGGTTTCTTCGAGACGACGGCACGATTAAGGTGGGGCGAACGATCCGGGAACGGGCAAATTTGCTGTACAGCATGCGCGAACGGCTGCGCAGCGAACTGGGAAGGGAACCGGTGTTGTCCGAATTGTCGGAGGCCACAGGCCTGACTGCGGAGGAAATTGCCAATACGGAGTTGGCGACTGATCTGCCGGATTCTCTTCAGAGGGAGACAGAGGACGGCCTTGCGCTGGAGGGAATGCTGGGGACTGAGGCGCCGGAGGACGGAATCGTGGAGCGCATTGCGGTGCGCGAAGCGGTGGATGGGCTGCCGGAAAAAGAGCGGATGACGATTTTGCTCCGCTACTTCCGAGGATTTACGCAGGAGCAGACCGCCAGAGTTTTGCATGTGTCGCAGGTGCAGATTTCCCGTCTGGAACGGCGGGGACTGGAGCGGCTGCGACGGGTGTTTGAAGCCTAGCATTGGGAAATAAGGTTCGGAAAAATGAACCGAACCAGCCGAAACGGGTAATCAACCCCCCCTCTGATGTAGGAAAAAAGAACTACATCAGAGGGGGTTTATATGCGCGGAGAAAATGCACAGATATCCTTAAAATGGAGGCATCCGTCGGCACAAGCCCGGCATATTGCCACAGGAAGATAATGTTGCACAATTCATGCGGGGTAAGCAGCGGCGATGCGAGGTCCTGTGTGGAGAAGTTCCCGCAGGTCGGCGGCAATCATCAGGTTCAAAGCCTCCGGTAAAGCAGCTGTCATTCCGTTCGTTCTCCCTGCTCTTCAGATAAAGCGAAGGAACGCGTCACGATCAGCTGCCCGCTCTGCTGCCGATGGGATACTACGGGGATGCCCGGTGCCGCTGTTTTTCGAATGTTTTTCCAAATCAGGTCGTTGTCCGCGCCGGTCAGTTGACGGTGGCGCCTGCGCTTTTCGCAGCGTATCGGAGAAGATGCAGCTGAACTGTACATGAAACGCCCCTAGAGAGAACAGGGCTTGGATCGTGGCCCCCAAGGTTGCCTGCCCCTGCTTGGTAGCCACAAGCTCGGGATTCAGCCGCAGGTTCAGCAGCGTGCCACCGAAGTGAATCTCCTGATTCACCTTGGCGGTGGAGCGTATGGCCTCCAAGAGCGTGAATTTGTCGGTCCCCGTGTAAGGGGACACGCCCTCGCTGGATGGCTCGCCGTGTTTTCAACCGTCCGGTGTGGCCCCCAGTACCCGACCCATGGGAATATAGTTGAAATCCCCATGAACGCAGAGAGGAACGGAGAGTCGAAGATGTCCTTATACGAATGGATTTCCTGATAAAATGGTTTGCGTTTTCAATGGCAATGCCGTCCACGGCATTGTGGTCAGGGGGCATTCCTGTGCCTTTGCCCGCAACTCGTCATAGCCCTCCCAACTGGACTGAGGCGCTTTTGCCAGCGTATCCATGGTGCGATGAGCGAGAAGCGGAAAAGAACCCGGGAAATTGAAATGGCTGAGTTCTGCCTGATGAACGAGCAGCTAAAAAAGGCAGGCGTACTGGGTTGTACGCCTGCCTCTTTTACTTCAGTATTTTCCGACAGAGCAGGCCGGAGCGGAGTGATCCGACGCGGCGCTTTCGACAGCGGGAACATGTTCGTGTTTTGTCAGCTTGAACTGGCTCACCAGCTCTTTCAGCACCTGTGCCTGCGCGGACATCTCCTCGCTGGCGGCGGCGCTTTGCTCCGAGGTGGCCGAGGTGGTCTGTACCACGCTGGAAATTTGATCCACGCCCTGCGTTACCTGCGCAATGGAGACAGCTTGCTGCTGTGCGGCCTCCGCAATTTTTCCCACCATTTCGGCGGTAATTTTGGCGTTCTCCGCCACGGAATTCATCGTCACGGCGGTGGCGTCGGCGATACCTGCGCCCTTTGCCACGGACTGCACTGCGGCTTCGATCAAAGCGGCGGTATCCTGAGATGCAGCGGCGGACTTTCCGGCAAGATTGCGCACCTCGTCCGCCACGACGGCAAAGCCCTTGCCGGCTTCTCCGGCCCGCGCGGCCTCCACGGCGGCGTTCAGCGCCAGAATATTCGTCTGGAACGCGATGTCCTCGATGGTTTTGATGATGCGGCCGATCTGCTGCGAATTCTCGCTGATCTCGCTCATCGCGGCAACCATTTCCTTCATCTGGCCCTCGCATTGATCCATCATCGCGCCCGACTCATCGACCTTGCAGCTTGCCTCCTCCGCATTTTTGGAGGTTCCGCTGATCTGTTCGGAGATTTCCGTGATGGTGGCGGCCAGTTCCTCAACGGAGGATGCTTGCTCTGCCGCGCCCTGCGCCAGCGTCTGCGCACCGGCGGACACCTGCTCCGCGTTGATGGAGACATTGTCTGAGGCGGTGTCGATCTTTGAAAGTGTACTGCCCAGCGTAGTGGTAATCTGGTTGATGGAATTCAAAATCTTTTGCAGTTCTCCTGCGTATTGCTCCGCGCAGCGGGACTGCACGGTGAAGTCTCCGGCGGACATTGCACCCAGCAAATAGCTCTCGTCGGAAATCACCGCTTTCAGCTTGTCAGACATGCTGAGGAATACGGAGGCCAAGTCGCCCATTTCATTATTCGGGAACTGATAAGGCTCTGCATCCTCGGACAAATCATAGCGCCCGATTTTTTCCGCCAGACGCATCAGTGGTGCAATGGGCTTCAGGGATCTGCGGATGATGGCAAAGCACAGGAGTGTCAGCACCCCGATGCCAATCAGACCGAGAACTATCAGCGCAATGGTGATCTGCGTCACGGCGGAGTACGCCTCGGATTGATTGATGACAAATGAGCTTACCCAGTGCAGATCGGTTCCGTCCAGCGCGATGGGCTGATAGATGGCCAGCGCACGGCCGTTTTGGAAATAGGGATTGGAAATTTCTTTGATGACGCTCTCACCGCCCAGAACTGCGGGCAGCGCATCTGCCAGCGAAGCGGCTGTTTCCTGCGTTCCAATAATGGAATCGTCGCAGGTGTGGGCGATATAAGTGGCGGCGTTATCCAGAATGCAGCTGTATGCCGTAGAATAGCCTCCCGTGGTATAGTCCAGCGAGCCAATGCTCTCTGTTTGAATATCGCAGTTGGCAACGCCGAGAAAGCGCCCGCTGTCGTCCAGCACAGGGGTGCTGAGTGTAATCAGCCAAACGCTTTCGCCGGAGGAAAGCTCATAGATGTAAGGCGCGGTGATGTGGGTCTGCCTGCTCTCTTTGGTGGGGGCGTAATAGTCGCCGTCCTGATAGATGGAATAATCGTTGTTGATATCCATCGTAATACTGCTACCGTCCTGATAGGCGTAATAGGATAATCCCTTCGGGGTATCTGGAAAGAACACGTTTGGCTCAAAGGCAAAATACGCGGAAAAGACGCGCCCGGATTTGACCACGGATTTCAACGCGTCGATAATCATCGGCTCTGAAACGTCCCGGCCAAACGTCTGATACCGCTGCACGTCGCTGCCCAGAGCCTCGGCATATACGTTCATACTCTCCAGATAGGAGCGGGCGGTCTGCGCGTTTTGGTCCGCAATGTACTCAATTTCCTTGTCCATGAGATCCGTAACGGTATTTCTCGATAGAATGTTGAAGCAAAGACACATAATTGCCACAATGGCCAAGACTGCCGCTGCGATCACGGCTGGAATTTGCGACGTCAGGCGGCGACGCTTCACTTTGACTTCCTGGGAATCATTTTTGACATGTTCTTTTACTGCCATGGCATAATACCCCTTTCTATCGCTCACCGATTCATCGGTGGGCAACACCCGATGCTTAGAATACCTATCTCTTATTTCGACCATTTTCCCTAAAATAATTATGGCAGCATGGTACAAAATAAAAATAGTTGGACCTGACTGCTCAAAAGTAACGGCCAAAGCCGAAAACGCATCTGGTGAAAAAAGAGCGGACAGCAGGGCTGAAATAAAGCCCTGCTGTCTTCATCATTCTAAGGCGGAGCCGATATCGCGGTTCCGTTTATACTTTTTTGAGCAATGAAAAATGTTTCGTCCTGAAACTCTGTCATAGTGTTCCAGTAGCGCTTGGGCATCTGCGTCATTCGACAGCGGGGATTTTCCCGCTCCTTGATGGCGATGGTGTCGTAAAATCGTTTCCACAGCCGCCGATAGGAAGCCTCCGTTTCGTCCGGCGGGGCGATCTCAAACCGTTCCAGCGGCACGATGACCGCCTTCCCGGCGGTATAAAACAGCGCCTCTTGATGGGTGCGGTCGTAGATAAAAAATTGTTCGTTGGGAAAACGGCTGCAAAAATGGGAGCGGAGCAGAGGAAGAACACGATTTTTCGGCTCAATCTCCCCGCCCAAAACACCGGAATACTCCGAAAAACGGACAAAGCCCCGCAGCAACTGGGCCTCGCCCTCTAAGTGGCGGACAGCTTTCAAAACCGGCAGCAGCGTTTCATCCGCCAAATTTTTGAGAAAGCCCGGCCCCTCCCGCAGCAGCTTTGCAACCAGCTGATAGAGGCGCATCTCCCGGCGTTCCAGACAAGTGAGGAATCCACGGCGCAAAAGCAGCGCCGCCTCGCCGGAAAGAACGGCGACCTTGCGGAAGACGCGGAGCGCACGGCTCTCGTCCGTCGCAATAGAACGGGTTTCAAACAGCGTGGGACAGGCGCTTTCCTCCGGTACGATGTCGGATGGAACCTCTTTGTGAACATAGCTTTCAAAGATGCAGCAGAGGAAGCCTTTAAAGCTGCCGTCATAAAGGTAAATCGTCTCCAATTTCTTCACGGCCTTTCACGTTCCAAACAGAGAGAGCTGCTCCATCCCGGAACCGGGCAGAGCGGGCCGCTCTGCCGCAATCAAATTGTGCAGGAGACTCTCCGGCGTGAACCGCAGACCCTCTGCCATGCGGCCCCGGCAAGTCAGAAAATACTGCGCCCGCTTCATCACCACACCCAGCTTGCGCAGGTCATCCACCTGTAAACGTCCCGCCCGTCGAGAAACAAGAATGCGCTTGGCAGAGACAACGCCCACGCCGGGGATGCGAAGAAGTGTCTCGTAATCCGCTGTGTTGACTTCCACCGGAAAAAAATCCAGATGGGCCAATGCCCAACTGCATTTAGGGTCCACCAGTGGGTTGAAATCCGGCGTTTGATCGTCCAGAAGTTCTTCTGCCCGGAATCCGTAAAACCGCAAAAGCCAGTCTGCCTGATAGAGCCGGTGTTCCCGCAGAAGGGGCGGCTTGGTATCCTTGGAGGGGAGCAGCGTGTTTTCGACCACGGGGACGTAAGCGGAATAGAATACTCGCTTGAGCCGGTAGCGATCATACAGCCCCTGCGTCAGCCGTAGAATGTGGAGATCGGAATCCTGTGTTGCGCCCACGATCATCTGGGTGCTCTGCCCAGCGGGGGCAAACTTCGGCGCGTGGCGGTACTTTACCAGTTCTTCTTTGCCTTGGGCTGTGCGGGTTTGAATCTGCCGCATAGGTGCGAGGATTGCGTCTTTTGTTTTGTCCGGAGCCAGCGTTTTCAGTCCGGTTTCCGAGGGGAGTTCGATGTTCACCGACAACCGGTCGGCCAGAAAGCCCAAGCGTTCCACTAACTCCGGCGCTGTACCGGGGATGGCCTTGGCGTGGATATAACCGTTGAATCGGTAGGTTTCCCGCAGAATGCGCAGAGCCTGAATCATCAGCTCCGTGGTGTAATCGGGACTGCGGAGAACGCCGGAGGACAAAAAGAGTCCCTCAATATAATTCCGCCGATAGAACCCGATGGTAAGCTCCGCCAGCTCCTCCGGCGTGAATGCGGCCCGCTTTGTGTCGTTGCTGCGTCGATTGACGCAGTATTTGCAGTCATACACGCACCGATTGGTCAAAAGAACCTTTAACAGCGTGACGCACCGGCCATCGGCGGAAAACGTATGGCAGCAGCCGGCCAGAGAGGAAGAGGTGTTGCCGATATACCCCTCCTGGTATCCCCGGCGGACGCCGGATGAGGTGCAGGCGGCATCGTATTTCGCGGCGTCGGAAAGGATTGTCAGTTTTTCCAGCAGCTCCATAACAAGCGCTCAACGGGCCCCGGCCCGCCGAGGACGGCGAGAGGGGCGCTCGATAGCGTCGATGATGCGAAATAACTGGGCTGTCAGGAATCCCACACCCACCATAATAAAAAACAGCGTCCAACCAGTCATTTTACAAACCTCCTATGGAACTTATGTTCTAATTTGAGATTATTATAAATCGAACGTATGTTTTTGTCAAGCAAATAATAGAACAAAAGTACGAAAAATTTTGCAGGGATTCCGTTTGAAATAAAAAATGCGGAGATCCATATTTTCTATGAATCTCCGCGTTTTTCAGGACAGCGCATAAGCCGCGATGAGAGCGAACAGCAGCATGGTGCAAAGTGTGTGGACGGAGAGGGAGGTGGAGATGTACTCCCCGTCGTCTCCCACGTCTGCGAATAGTGGAATAATAAATGGCGCGGGCAGAGCGTAGAGGATCATCAGTGCCAAATCCAGCGACCGGTCGAAAGGGATGAGACGCATCAGAAGAGCCCTCACACCCAGTAGCAGCATCCCCATAATCAGCAGACGGCAGAAAACGGTTTTTAAAACCGGAGCCAGAAGCTCTGCCCGGAGATTCAACTCATAGCCCGCCACCAAAAGCACCAGCGCGCTGGTGGGCGCGGTGAGCATGGAGATCACGCCGGTGAAAACACCGCCGACAGACGTACCCAGAAGTACGCGGCCAAGGCTGCTGGCCCCCACAACGATGCCAAGCGCCATCCCCAGAAAGCACTTGTTTCGCAGCATGTTTCTGAGCAGTTCCCCGGCGTGGACTTTTTTACCGTCTACGGATTTCAGCGCGGCAAGAAATGCCGTGTAAGCAAACACGGTCTGTCCCAGATCGACTGAGGCAAAACCCACAGAGCTGCCGGTGAGCACGCCGTAAAGCGCATAGCCCAGCATTCCGCCTTCGGCGGAGGTCACCAGCAGCGGAAAAAATCGGCGGCGCGTTCCTGTCAGAGGGCGCAGGAGAAAGCCCACCGCCAGCGCAAGACCGAAGCCCGCATAGATCACGCAGAAGGTCACCGCCACCGCGGCGCTGTAATGGGCGGAGGAAAAGGCGTTGAACAGCACCACAGGGAGGCACAGGTCGCTGATGACTGCTTTGATGCCCGCAAGACCCGCTCTGTCCAACAGTTTTCGATAGCTGCAATATTTCCCCAGCAGCAGCATCACCGCCACCGGTAAAACCATTTCAAGCACTTGAAGCGCCATAGAAAAGTCTCCTATTCTGTACGGAGTTGAAAGGGAGAGGCAGGCCTGACGGTCTGCCTCTCCCTAGCCGCATATGGAATCAAGCGTGCGTCAGGCCTTGGAAGAACTCCCAGCCCTGCGCATCGGTGAGCCCTTCGTGGACGATTTTGCTCACTGCCATTGCCATCTCCACGGGATGGGTGCTCTGGAAGATGTTGCGTCCCATGTCCACGCCAGCCGCTCCCTTTTGGATCACGTCATAGGCCAGATGCAGCGCCTCACGCTCCGGCAGCTTCTTGCCGCCCGCCACCACGATAGGCACCGGGCAGGCGGCCGCCACTTCTTCAAAGTTCTCGCAGTCGTAGGACTTGACGATCTGGCAGCCCATCTCCGCAATGATGCGGGTGGCCAGCTTGAAGAACCGGTCCGTCCGCTCCATATCCTTGCCCACGGCGCACACGCCCAGCGTGGGAATGCTGTACCGCATGCCCGCGTTGATGATGCGGCTGAGATTGTCAATGCTGGAGAGCTGACCGTCCGCGCCGATGAAGGTCTGGGAGGCCATGCAGTCCGCGTTCATGCGGATGGCGTCCTCAATATCCACCGCCACGACCTCGTGGCTCAAATCGTCTTGCAGCATGGAGGAGCCGGAAGTGACCCGCAGCGCCACGGCGCGGCACAGCTCCGGCGCCACCGAAGAACGGATGGCTCCCCGGGTTCCCATGAAACAGTCCACATAGGGGGCCAGCTTCGGCAGCAGCAGATCCAAACGCTCCAAACCGGCTGTGGACCCCATGAAATAGCCGTGATCAAAGGCGAACATCACGGTCTTCCCGCTTTTGGGATTGAAGATGTTGGAAAGATGGCGTTTCATGCCCCAGTCCAGACTATTGGCGCCCTTGACGTAGAAGCCGTTCTGATTAGCAAAGGGGATTTCCTGATGATAATCCTTCGCAACCTTCAAACCTTCCAGATCTGCCATAAATAAAATTCCTCCTCAGTGTAGAAATAGTCCTTTTTTAGAAATTGTAGTCGTTCATGTTCTCGGCGGTGTAGATGGTGTCCTCGGGCAGCAGGACCACGCCGTTGTTGGTGTCCGCGGTGGTCGCGCCGGCGGAAATGCTGTCGTTGGGCAGAACCTCGCAGTCGCCGATGCCGGGGATGGAGATTACGTCGCCAACCTTCACAGTGTTGCCGGCAGCCAGATATGCCGCCACATAGCAGCCCATGCCGCCCTGCACGCCGCAGTCCCACAGACCCCAGTTATACAGGGTGCCGTTGTTGCAGTATTCCTTGATGGCGTTGGGAGAGGCGAAACCGGTGATGGTGACGCTGTCCTTGTTGTAGCCCTTGTTCTCGGCAGCCTGCAGCTGGCCGGGCAGAGCGGTGGAGTCGTTGCAGATAATCAGATCGATGTCGGGATAGGCTTCCAGAACGGCTTCGCCAACGGTGATGGCCTTTTCAGCATCCTGCTCAGAATAGTAGTTGTCGGGATTCACATTTTTCCAATTGGGATACTTCTCGGCGATGATCTTCTCACCGGCGACCTGCCAGGAGTTCTGGTCGGTGACGGTAGCCTGAGAATAGTGCCAGCAGTAGGTGACTTCATCCTTTTCGGGATCGACGCCCCGCTCCTTCAGACCGGCGACAGACATGTCCACCAGCATCTGGCCCAGCACCTCGGGAGTGCCCTGAGAAACCATCAGAGCGCGGTCTTCACCGTTGGCGTCGGAGTCCCAGGTGCAGACGGTGATGCCTGCCTCGGTGGCGCGCTTGAGCGCGTCGGACACGCCGGCGGCGTCCACGGTGGAGATGCAGATGGCATCCACGGCGTTGGCGATGGCCTGATTGATGACAGCCACCTGCGCGGAGACGGAAGCGGTGGCGTCGCCCATGTAATCAATGGTAATGCCCCAGTCCTTGGCGTATTCCTGCGCGCCGTTGTTGGCGGCCTCGAAGAATGCGTTGCCGGTGAGCTTGGGGATAAAGGCCACGGTCTTCCCCTCGATGGAGACGACACCGGCCTCGCCGGAGGCTGCCGCGCTGGCAGAGCCGGAAGCGGCGGGAGTGGACGCGGCGGAGCTTCCGCCGTTGCCGCCACAGGCGGCCAGAGACAGGGACAGGGTAAGCGCTAACAAGAGAGTGAGAGCTTTTTTCATGTTACTACCTCCTCAAATTTATACTCAGGGAGAAAGCCCCGAATATGCCAAGTTAGGGAACCGCGTTACTTTACAACGGCTTTCGGCACGTTGCGATTCTGCTTCAGCCGCGCCAGCCGGGCAACCATGGCGGGATTGGATGCCAGCGACCGGCCCACCACTACCACAATCAGAAGCACACCGATGGGGATGTCCAGATACTGGGTATTGATCTTAAAGCACAAAGGCATCCCGAAGCGCAAAATGCCGATAATCACGGCGGCCAGCGTGGTACCCAGAATGCTGCCCTTGCCGCCGGTGGAAAGGGTTCCGCCCAGCACCACCGCCGTGATGATGTTCATGGTCATGCCG
>JABNAD010000960.1_pt1 | contig 12635 bp, 12 predicted proteins | sample 7240381 | NCBI WGS metagenome assembly JABNAD01 (sample SAMN11332834, study PRJNA596920) | anaerobic digester metagenome | biome: digested sludge; isolation source: digested sewage sludge-derived enrichment culture grown on H2/CO2 | place: Germany: Goettingen | reverse complement strand
AGGGGCTTGGAAAATTCCTTGCGTGTTTTGACTGAACTATTATTGACAATTCCATTTTTTCTGGAACGCACATTGTTATTTTTGCAACACGATTATTGACCTCGTACTTGATACTCTGATATTCCATTTGCATACACATTTTTCAATCCTTCTTTCTTTTTACTTAATCATTAATTTACCATGTATGGACAATTGATCGAAATGAACAAGCTTTTTCACAGGGGAGTAATTCCGGCCGATCAATGAGTGGCTTGCAACCTGCACATATTGATTTGAGTTTATTACAATTGTCTTTTTTTATAATGGCCACTTCTTCATCCCAATCATTCAACGCCATTTCGAAAACTTTTTTTTGGCAGCTCTCTAAACACCCCCTTTCATTGCACTCCGTACAGTTATGTGTATCAATTGCGATATAATAACTGCCGGAACCATCCTCAAACCCATAATTAGCAATCATCGTTTTCCTCCAATCAAATTGACTTCCTATTCTTTTCTTTTCCACCAACTCGTGCTTTGATCATTTGCTATCAACGCAGCTCCCAATGCACCGGCAATCTGCTGATCCATTTTCGTTTCTAACGCTCTCACTCCAAGTATCCGCTCAATACGTCGCACAACACCGATATTCTTTGCAATTCCTCCAGTAATCGCAAAATCTTCTTCTATGCCATTACGTTCAAGCAGTCTTGCTACTCGAAGAGCCATCGCATGGCAATAAGCGGCTAGCACTTTTTCCTTGCTCCATCCGGCACGCATCAAATTTGTAGCTTCAGTTTTTGCAAATATGACACAAACACTGGATACCGGTGGCGGTTCTTCATCAATCTTAAAAGACATTTCGCCAATATCTTCAACATGAACAGACAGCAGATTCGCTATAACTTCCATTCCTCGTCCAGTACCGGCGGCACACTTGTCATTCATCATAAAAGATGTCACTTTTCCCACTTCATTACAATGAATGGCTTTACAGTCCTGACCTCCCATATCAAGAATTGTACGCAGTGACGGACCATATATCATATTTGCCCCACGGGCATGGCAGCTGATTTCTGTAACACTTTTGTCTGCAAAAGGAACATTAACCCTGCCATAGCCTGTTCCAACCGTGTATCTGAGATCTTCGAGGCTCAGTCCGGTTCCATCCATTGCCCATTTCATAGCATCGATAGCTGAATTTGGACTATTTGAACCGGTGCGAATACTGGAATATGCGTACAACTCACTATCTGCCAGAATCACAGCCTGTGTGCTAGTGGACCCAATATCTACTCCAGCTGTTATCAGACTGCCACTGCAATCTGGAATATTAGGGTTTTTCCAGTTCGACTCTTCCCATCTCCAGTATTCAGTTTTTTCGACATTATTAATTGTCATCGTCTCCTCCTAATCGCTAATTTCTTGATATCTATTTAGAACCCAATGCTAAACCATGATCAACTGCATAAACAGCTGCGCCAATAGCACTGACAAATTCGGAATCTTCAGCTATAACAATCTCTTTCTCCAATAAATCCTGTAAGCATTTTACCAATCCTTTATTGTAGCCGGGTCCTCCAATCAGCATAATGCCGTCCACAATGCCAACTCTCCTAATCAACGAACTAATTCGATTACATATTCCTACATGGATGCCATGTGCAATATCTTCTACTGTTTCCTGCTGATGAATGAGAGAAATTACTTCCGATTCAGAAAATACAACGCACTGTGCATTCATGGGTAGATCCTTTTTATGGCGCAAAGAATAATCACCCATCTCCTCAGTTTTAATCTGAAGTGCTCTTGCCATGGCCTCTATGAAAGTGCCTGCACCCGAAGCACATTTATCATTAACTTCATAATTTTTAACTTTTCCATCTCGATTCAATTGCATTGCGCGACAACCTTCTGCACCTAAATCGATAACAAGATTTACATCTGCATTTATAAAACGCGACCCTTTCGCCGCCGAACTGACTTCGTTTATACTTGTATTAGAAAAATCAACCATGTCCCGACCTGCGCCAGTTGTCACAATAGCATGCACATCTTCTTTTCTAACACCTGCATTTTTCAGAACCTTTGTGTAAACTTTCTCAGCCGCAATTTTTCCATCAAACTCTGTTTCGACTGACGCTTTATCAACAATTTTTCCATCTTCCATCAAAATTGCTTTTGTGTTTTGGTTTCCACAATCAATGCCAACTGTAATCACACCAACACTCCCTTTAATTTTATTTAAGTAAATACATCAATAGTATCTCCTCACTTATGTTAAATACTTTAAGCAATACTTATGCCAAAATAGATGCAATCACAAAAAAAGAGATGAAGGTGCTTTTTTTTATTTTTTAAATCATTATTCATCTAGTTTATTGTTATCAATTCTATTTATATTATTATAAATCTTTTTTATCAATTAATCTCCTAAGTAAATACAGTATTTTTAATTTTCTTCGACAGTTCATTTATCGATCCGATGGTCATATCATGTCATTTCATTACAGAATTACCTCATTACATGTCATTTCATGTCATTTCTCTTAGTTTTAATGTTATTTTAACTATCAAATAAATCGTTAAATCTTAATTCTATAAAGTAGAAATCCCCAAGCAGAGCCAAATTCTTCTTGTAAAAATAAAAACACCACTTTACATTTTTTCTGTAAAGTGGTGTTTTGGAGAACACCTTATTTTCAGGTTGCTCAATGCATACCATATTTTTTCAACCTTCTATAAAATGTGCTGAGGGGCATGTCCAAATAGGCCGCTGCCTTGGTTTTGTTATTGTTAAAGCGTTTCAATGCCTTTAAAAATTCACTGCGTTCGTCATAGATGAAATCATTTGGTTTTTCCGATTCATCTGATCTGAGCTCGTGCATTATTACCCCTTCATTTCTAAAATCCCGGAGGTAACTTCGGATCGCCGTTTCATCAATGTGGGTTCCTGTTGACGTGCTGATGATTCCCTCCAATAAGTTCTGCAATTCACGGACATTTCCCGGCCACGCATACCGGCGAATAAAAGCTATCGCTCCGGGTGAGAAGGTGACTACTGGCTTATCCAGTCGGGAACAAATATGGTCTATAAAGTGTTCTGCCAGCAGCAGCACGTCATCACCCCGATCCCTTAAGGGGGGAACATGAAGGCGGATCACGCCCAGCCGGTAAAACAAATCTTCTCTGAAAAGTCCACTGGCGATTTTCTCCCTGAGATTTGAATTGGTGGCCGCAATAATGCGCACATTCACATTTACCACCGTGTTCCCGCCCACCTTTCGGAAGCATTGCTCTTCCAGAACCCGAAGGAGAATTGCCTGGAGATCCAGGGGCATATCCCCGATTTCATCAAGAAACAGAGTTCCCTGATTCGCCAGCTCAAATTTTCCCATCCGTCCTTCTTTTTTCGCCCCGGTAAACGCCCCGCTGTCGTACCCGAATAATTCGCTGGCAATCAGCTCTTTTGAGAAAGCCGCACAATTAATGGCAACATATGGCTTGTTTTTTCTGGCACTGTTGTTATGGATTGCCTGGGCAAACACATCTTTCCCGACACCGCTTTCCCCTAAAATCAGAATATTGGTGTCTGTCATTGCAGCTGCGGATGCGCGACGGACTACATCCATCATACTCTCGCTTTCGCCAATAATGTCACTGAAGTTTAGCCGTGCCACATTTCCAGAATACTGGGAAACCAGTTTGTTGATCCGTTTGATCGATTGAATGTACATGATCACACCATTAATATGAAATTTATCTTCTTTATAAGCAGCGGTACTGAGATTGACCACCACCTGTTTACCACTAACACGCAAGGAAATCGTTTTATCCAAGACCTTTTTCTTGTTGTTGATAATATCCCAGAATGGCTTATTGTTGTCATCCACTTCAATTATATTTTCGAGTTTGTTATAAAAGTAATCCTGTTGGGGAACGCCCAGTATTCTAATGGATTCATTGTTCATGATAATGACCCGATTTGTATTGTTGGATTGATCCAGACACATCAAACCCACATTTTCTGTCATGTTACTGTACTTGCTGATGGTTTCAAACCAGAATATCTGAAGTTCAACTTCCCGGGCGACCATAAATGACAGGGGTCTTAAATAGTTCACCGATGTATCCGATGGAGCCGCCAGAACAATCCCCCCGAGCAGTTCGCCATCATCGAGTTTTATTGGGGTATATGAAAATATTCCTCCGGTGAGAAATGCAGCATAGTTTTCTTCACCCCTCAGCGATACCGTTTCCTTATTCATCATTCCCAGTGAAACTGCATTGGTCCCGATTCCTTTTTCCGTCCATCGGGTTCCGATTTTTATATGATTATTAGCCGCCCATGAAAGAAACTCTTTATTTCCATACAATTGAAGAAGACACCCTGTTTTATCAAACAACAGTACTCCGCACTCTGGATAATTAATCTGCGATAACGGAAAATTGATTACACTATTGGTATAGATGTATAATCGTCTGTTTTTGGTTTTTATCTTTGCAAATTCACCTGGTGGAATTTTTTCCGGAAGGGCATTCCGATAATCCACTTTGCAGGCATCGCTTTTCTTCCAGCTTTCCCTTAACTGTTTTGATAATCTCTCGCGCATATTAGGATCAGCATGCATACGCAGCCATCTATCTTGGTTTGAATTCTGTTCAATCATATTGACTTTTTCCCCCGTTATTTTTCTTTCAATTTTGGTCATGGCATCATAACTTTATCTAATCTTCAATTGTAAATCAGATCGGATGAAACAAAAGTTTAAATACGACCTTTCTTTCGATGGTTTCCGTCTTTGTTTTGTTTTTATTATCTTATTAACAGCTTGATATTCAATTTACTGCAAATTGAATATTTCAGAGGCTTCAAGATAATTCACTAAACGAAATGAATACATTAAAGAAAAAACAGTATTGTTATCATTGAAATCCAAATTCGTAAGATCTCTAATCCGTGCGATCCGATATGTGAGTGAATTCCGGTGCAGATTTAAGATCTCTGCGGTCTCTTTTAAGTTTTTATTTGCGGCCAAAAATGTCTCCAGAGTTCTGTAAAAATCAGCAGAATTATTTTTATCGTAGTCTTTTAAAACTATTAGAGCCGGATGACAAAATGTATTGAGAGAGGCTTTTCCCCAAATTTGATTAAGTAGATGATAAAAAGCATAGTCCGTGTAATCAAGAACTTGATTGGTTTCTCCAAGAAGCTGAGCTTGTTTTATGGAGGCGACGGACTGATGAAAGTATTTTTTTAAGTCAAGAATATCAAAAAATAGCCAGCTAATTCCTATGTTAATGTTCTCAAGTATTGCTAATTCACTCAAAGCATGTCGCTGATCAGAAGAGATTTCGGGCACTAAAATACCGATATAATTTTTATATTGAAATGAATAGCCCTTTGAAAAAATCCTTTCAAATTCAAGACCGATAGATCTTTTTAAGAATCTATTTTTTGATCGCACAATAAAACGGGCTATCACAACCCTCATTCCAGAAGGAAAATTCGATTTGTTCAAGATTAACAGGTCATGTGAAACGTTTTCATTGTCTTCAGAAAGAATGTGTGCAATAGCCGAACTGTAAACGGACTTATAAATTTCATTCTCTGTGGAAATACATAAAAACTCATAAAGTAACTTGGCAATTTGAGGCAGCTGTTTGGTATGCATCGAACGGATGGGTGTATGATGTGCGATCATAATCAATCCTCCTACTAAATGACCATTTTTTGTGATACGACTCACCAGTTTTGGCTGAAGATCTCCATTGAGTGTAATAGTTTTATTATCCTCTCCTGTTTTGCTCCAAGATTGCATTTCGGAATTGAACTTAACTTTTTTAATAAAACCCGTATTATTCACAAAAACATAATAAAACCCGTCAAAGCCTATGAAAGCATTACTTTCAGCCATTTCTGTATTTCACCCATTGGGTGAAGACAAAAAAAGAAGAAAAGAACACCAATTTCTGATAAAATTTAAGTGACTAAACAAAAAACCATCAGAGAAAAGGAGTTCTTTCAATGACAAGTTTAACGGATTATGCAGTAAATTTCAACAAAAACCTGAAGGTGAGTTTTAATGGCGGGGATCTCTCATCCGATGCGGGACTACTAATTCCCCGGAGCTTTGACGAAACACTTGGTTTAAGCCGACTGATTGAAGGGTGTTTCCCACAAACAGCAAAGCGTTGTCATTCAACAGCTGATGTGATCCGACAGCTGATGTACACAACCATTGCCGGTTACCATGCGGATGATGCCTCCGACCACCTGCGTCTGGATCCGGCTTTCACACAGATCCTGGGGAAAAAAGCATTGGCTTCTCAACCAACGATTTCCCGATGTCTGAATCACTTTGATATCAGGATGCTGGAGACGCTTGACCACCTACTCCTTGATTTTGTGGAAAAAGCCTATGTAATGAACCAGCCGGAGTACGTGGTGCTGGATGTCGATTCGACCCATATTGACACCCATGGGCATCAGGAAAACTCAGCTTACAATTATCACTACGGGACAACCGGTTATCATCCACTCATGGTTTTTGATGGTTTAACCGGCGATCTGCTAAAAGCTGAACTTCGCAAAGGCAGTGTCTACACTTCCAATAACGTGGTCGCTTTTCTTGAACCGGTGCTGCAGTGGTATCGGACAAAGTTTCCGGACATCCAGCTGATTCTCCGGGGTGACAGCGGCTTTGCCACACCGGAACTCTATGAACTTCTGGATGATTTTGATGTATACTATGTCATCCGACTAAAACTCAATGCCAAGCTCTCGGCCTGTTCGAGGGCGGCTGACGATGAGTTTTATGCTAACTATGGGACTGATTACAGCAAAAGCCACAGTCTTTATCATGATTTCAATTATCAGGCCGGAAGCTGGGACAAATCCCGCCGTGTCGTCTGCCGGATCGAACGCCATGCCGACGAGCTGTGCCCACGACACACTTTTATTGTCACCAACCTGACGGCTCATCCTCAGGAGGTCATCGGAGTCTATCATAAACGCGGGCAGATGGAAAATTTCATCAAGGAGGCCAAGCTTGATTTCGGCATGGATACATTGAGTCACTCATCCTTCCTGACCAATGCGGTTAAGTTGCTGATCCGCGGATTGGCCTATAATTTGATCAATTTCATGAAACGACTGGTTCTTCCAAAAATCTATCGTAAGTGCCGGTTGTTGACACTGCGTGTGATTCTGATAAAAGTAGCCGGTCGCCTCGTCCGTTCCGGACGATCCACCTGGTTGAAACTCAGCTCAAGCTTTCCATATCTGGAGCTGTTTCACAACCTGCTGGTCAAACTGGAATAATAACAGCCGAATCAACGCAGCGTTTTAAATGAAAAAACAAAGTCCCGGGGATTCGTCTACCCTTTTGAGCTGGTTTTTTATTTGCTTATTGAGCAAGTCACTCAAAATTCGGTTATCATTGTGTCGTTTCATATTTTCCGGGTGCATCAACCTGAAAATAGCTTTAGTATGATGTTTTTTCACGAACTGTCCGGGTTTGTGAATAATTCGGGTAAAATCATAGGAGTAATGGCCTTGTTTAATATTCTCAAGCCATAAAGGATCCATAATTTCATAAATCGTTGAATAGGCAAGCACTTTCATATTTGAATCGATAAGAATTAGAGCATTGCCCATAAGAGCTGCTACCTTATTCATAAGTGAGACAATATTTTTACTCTCAAGCACGGCTTGAGCAACCTGAAAAGATATTGCTTGAAATTTCAGATTTTCGTATAGGATTTCTTTAGCCATATAGTAAATTTCATTTAGAGATTCGCTTTTTATTATCCCCCAACAACTTCCTGGAGAAAGCCTGTTTTCAAAGTCTTCACAATCCGGTGAAAGTATTACAATTGGCAGTTCCAAGGGGTAATCAATTTGGGGAACACTGCCAATATAAAGTGTATTGGAAAACCAATCAACTTGACTGTTGGTTAAAAGCACAACATCAAAGATTAAAGTTTGGTTATCAAAGTCTGAAATAGCAATTTCATAACTTTTTTGTAATTCATTCACCATTTCTAAAAAAAGCATATCAGTCTCCTTCAAAATTGAGTTAACTCATTGTTTTATATTATCATATAACCTTTCAAAATTACAGAAGAAATGGGTTATTTATCCAGTTCATGCACAAAGCATAAAAAATCCTGATGGAATTCGTCTATTGAAAACATATACAGAAAATGTATTTTTGATAGAATATAGATAGATTGTAATAGAAGAATTTGCGTATCTAAAAATGAAAGGTTGGTCTAACATGATAACGAATTATTATGTATTTGTTCCGGCACTTATGGGATCCGGAGCTTCACTACGAGTTGGTATGAAAACGAGAGAATTAGGTTGTCGAAAGGTTTTGGTGGTCCATGATCAGGGACTTAAAGATGTTGGAATAGCGGATACAATAATTGAGAATATTCAAGCAGCAGGTATAGAAACTGTTGTATTTGGCAAAGTTCTTGCCGATCCGCCAGACATATTGGTTGAAGAAGTAGCAGAGTTGGCCAGACATGAAAAAATTGACGGAATTGTAGCAGTAGGAGGAGGAAGCGCCATTGACACAGCAAAAGGCATCAACACACTTATTAATAATCCACCACCAATCTTACAGTATTTTGGTTATCGAACAGATCTGAAACCCGGAGTACCTATGATTTTTATTCCTACGACTAGCGGTACCGGTAGTGAAGTAACAAGTATGGCTGTTATCTCGTGTACCTCCAGAGGGAATAAAGACAGCGTTATGGGTCCCCATTGTATTGGAACGCTGGCTCTTGTTGATCCGGATTTAACCTTAGGTCTTCCGGCAAAAATGACGGCTGCCACAGGGATCGATGCTTTGGCACATGCTGTAGAATGTATGACTGGAGGCCAAGCCAATCCCTTGTCTGATGCTTTAGCAAAAGAAGCAATTCGTGATATCGTCAAGTGGCTACCAATTGCTTATAGAGATGGATCAAATCTTGAAGCAAGAGAGAAAATGATAAATGCATCCATGTTTGCAGGCATGGCGTTTTCAAATGCTTTGGTTCATTTAGGACACTCAATCGGTCACTCTTTGGGAGCAGTTTTTCACATTCCGCATGGAATCGCTTGTGCATTGGTTTTGCCGGAAGTCATTGAATACTCAGCAAAATCAGAATCGAAAAAAGTTGCGATGATATGTGAATGCTTTGGTGAGAAGGTTCAAGAGGACGCAACCAGGGAAGAAATCGGAGCTTTGGCTAATAAACTCCTTCGTAATTTTATGAAATCTGTAGATATACCAAATATGAAGGAATTGGGATTCGATCTCGAAAAAGTTATAACAATTGCGCCTATGGTAACTGGTGATACTGGATTTGCCATTGCACCGTATCGTATAACAGCAGCAAAGGTCGCCAGTATGCTTCAAACAGCTTTTGATGCTTAGAAGTGATCTAAATTAAAGGGAGGTATTGATATAATGTGGTCAAAATTAACTGTTAATATGAAAAAACTCACGGTTATAAAAGATAAAATAGATCAAGATTTAGCGGAACTTGGGGGTAGAAGCCTGATTGCCCAGTATATGATTAAACGTATCCCACCTCAATGTGATCCACTTGGAAGTCAAAATAGAGTGGTCATTTGTACAGGAATTTTTGCAGGAACCAAGCTAACAACAGCACATCGTTTATCTATTGGTTCGAAAAGTCCTTTAACCGGAGGAATTAAAGAAAGCAATAGTGGTGGAAATGCCGCCTATCAAATGGCCAATCAAGGAATAAAAATGATTGAGGTATTGGATGTACCAGAAGAAAGCGGATTATGGATACTTCACATCGGTGCCGATGGCAATGCAACCCTAAAAGATGCTGCTATTTATAAGGGTTGTAATAATTATGAGTTTTCAGAATCGATGAAAGAAACATACGGTGATGCTTGCGCAGTCATATCCATCGGGTGTGCCGGAGAACGTCTTTATAAAAATGCTTCGATTCAGATTACCGAGTTTAAATCAGGCCATCCCAGCCGAGCTGCTGCCCGGGGAGGAATCGCTGCAGTTTTCGGAAGTAAAGGACTAAAGGCTGTAGTTATCGAGGAACCCGTTAAAAAATTTGAAGTGACTTATGTTGATGAGGACAAGTTTAAAAAAGTTTGTTTACAGCTTAATAAAGTGATTGCAGAAGGGGCGAAAACTGACCCGTTCAGCATTATTGGAACCGCAGCGACAACAGATATTTCCGGTGCCTCCGGTATTTTACCTGTGGATAATTTTTCAGGGAAGTTTTTTTGTGACTATGAAAAAGTGGGCGCACAAGCGTTTTTAGATAAGCTGAAATCAGGCGGAGGAAGAAATCGGATTCCCTGTCAACCAGGGTGTGTGGTGCAATGTTCAAATTGCTATAATGATCCGAACGGAAATTATATAACATCTGGTTTTGAATACGAAACGATTGCGTTATTCGGACCAAATTGTCATATTTCTGATTTGGATGCCATTGCACGAATGGATCGATTATGCGACGATATCGGTGTAGATACGATGGAAACCGCCAATTCCATTGCTGTATGTATGGATGCAGGAAAAATTGAGTGGGGAGATATTCCTGCTGTAATGGGTCTTTTGAATGAATTGAAAGAGGGAACTGAATTCGGAGATTTGCTTGGTCAAGGTTGTGAAGCTGTGGGATTACAACTGGGCTGTAAACGAATACCAGTCGTTAAACACCAGAGTATGGCAGGATATGATCCCAGAAACACCAAAGGAACGGGTATTACCTATGCAACTAGTCCTATGGGTGCCGACCACACCGCAGGCCTTACCATGGGTCGAGCATTTGATGATGCTGGTCGAACGGGTCAAGCCTATGCTTCCAATAAACTACAGGTGGCTATGTGTTTTGCCGACAGTATGATGTGTCTTTTCGCTTTTGCTCATACTGTTCCTGTTCTTCCTTTACTTGGGGAACTAATGGCAGCTCTTTATGGAGGAACTTCAGAATTTACCCGCGTGGCTACCATAGGCGTAACTACCCTTCTTACTGAAAGAGGATACAATCAAATGGCTGGTATGACAGCTCAAGATGATCGTCTCCCCGAGTTCTTTTATACAGACAGATCACCTGCTACTGGTTCTGTATTTGACATTAATGATTTGGAATTGGAAGTATTATTTGATTTCGGATGATTACTATTAATGAAAAAGAATATGAGTTTTGTCCAGGTTTGACTCTGGATAAAACTTTTAAGAAATATGGCATAGTGATTGAAGGGGCGAATATTGTTATTGTGAATGGTCGTGTGCTGTCACGAATTGATTTAGGAAATCAGTTAGCCCAAGATAATATGAGAATAACTGTTTTAAAACTAATCGGAGGCGGTTAATTGTAATCTGAATTTGTTTGTATGGAGTATAAATTATTTTGTGCTTTTACGAATTCCAGGTTAATGAAAAATACTAAAATGATACATTGAAGTGCCGATTGAAAGATTAAATTTCAAGTCTTTTTTGCACATGATTCAAAGGCTGACAATAATGAATATTGGCAGCCTTTATTGCTCTCTAGGATCGTTTAATATCAAACGTCTCCATGACTTCGTCAATCACATTGTTTTTAAATTCACTTCCCCGGTCGGTATGGAAAATTGAAATCTGATCCAAGCGGTATCTGATCTTAGCAAATGCCTCATAAACCAGCAGTGCTGTCTTATCGTGACCGGCACTATATCCGATAATCTCCCGATTGTAAAGATCAACAATCAGGCAGACATAATGCCATTTTCCACCAATCCGAACATAAGTTAGATCACTGGATAGGCTACAATTAATTGGACAATACAAACGTAGGCAGGTAAAATAAGAACGACTTCAGTTTTTCCATTTCGGCCAAATAGTAATTAAAATTCTACTCGCTCGTTGTTGCCCCGTTCATATGCTGTGTTTCTTTACAGTTTTTTAAAATTAAAAGTAGGTGAATATTTCGGTCTGAAGAACCAGCCTGTCCGGATGGTTGGTTCCAACCAATCCGGACGGTGGTTCCAATGATTCCGGCAAGGTTCCATTTAGTTATTTCTTGATTTGAGATTCTATACCATAGATTTCCCGCATCGAGCGGTCGTGTTCTTTATCAATATACTGGATCTCAATGTTGTGTGAATCATGAACAATCCGATCAACAATGGCATCTGCAACGGTTGCTTCCGGAAATTTGCTGTACCAGCCCATTGGGGCAAACTGGGAGCAGAAAATCGTGGATACCTTTTTATGACGGGCATGGATAATCTCCAGTAAGTCCCTGGCTTCCGTTTCTGAGATCTTGATTAACAGCCATTCATCTAAAATCAGAAGTGTATGTTTCTGATACTGTTTGATTGTTTCTTTAAACTTACCTTCGCCTCGTGCTACAGCCAGTTCTGCCAGTAATTCTGGCAAACGAATATATTTTGTAGCGTAATAATGTTTGCAGGCTTCCATTCCAAGCGCACAGGCAATATAGGATTTGCCAGTACCAGTAGCACCTGCGATAATAATGTTGTGAGCTTCCCGGATATATTCGCAGGTAGTCAGCCGTTCAATCAGATTTTTGTTGAGCTTTCGGCCGGTTTGATAATTTGTTAATTGTCAAATTATAAGTGTCAAAACAGTCTTGATTTAATCAAATTATTT
>JABNAD010000403.1_pt1 | contig 12651 bp, 8 predicted proteins | sample 7240381 | NCBI WGS metagenome assembly JABNAD01 (sample SAMN11332834, study PRJNA596920) | anaerobic digester metagenome | biome: digested sludge; isolation source: digested sewage sludge-derived enrichment culture grown on H2/CO2 | place: Germany: Goettingen | reverse complement strand
AAAGTCAAGCGTCTAAAGTCTGCTTTTCTCCTTTAACCTTTAACCTTTAACCTTTAACGTTTAACCTTTAACCTTCAACGTCTCTTCCTTCACCTTCTCCATAAGCCAAAGTGGGGTTGAGGTTGCGCCGCAAATGCCAACCGTTTGTGCAGTGGCAAACCACTCGGGTTTTAGGTCGTTGGCATTGGTAACCATGTAGGTGTTGGGATTAGCTCCAAGGCAAACCTCGTATAGCATTTTTCCGTTGGAACTTTTTGCGCCGCTTACAAAAATAATAACGTCGTGGGTTTGCGAAAAAGCTACAAGTTCCCGCTTGCGGTTGGATACCTGTCCGCAAATGGTATTGTTAACCTTTAGTGGCAGATCGTTTGCCGGAAAGTGCTGAGCCATGCGTTTGCGGATTAGCTCTGCCAGCTGCTCGTACCCTTCGGTATCCTTGGTGGTTTGGCTGAATAGCACCACAGGCTTTGTAAAGTCTATGGCATTGGCATCCTCAATGTGCTCCACCACAATGGCTTCTCCGTTGGTTTGGCCAACAAGACCATTAACCTCGGCATGATTTTTTTTGCCATATATAACAACCTGTCCGCCCTTGGGTAGCATGGTTTCCCATCCCTTTTTTACCCTTTCCTGTAATTTTAGCACTACAGGGCACGATGCATCAACAAGTTGTATCCCTTTCTCCTTTGCTTTTTGGTATGTAGATGGGGGTTCACCGTGTGCTCTAATTAGCACTTTGGCTCCGCTAAGGTTATCTAAATCGGCGTGCGATATGGTTTTAAGTCCAAGCCCCTCAAGGCGCTTAACCTCCTCGCTGTTGTGCACAATGTCGCCTAGGCAGTAGAGCGTATCGTTTTCCGTCATCTCGTTTTCCGCATGGCGTATGGCGTTTACAACGCCAAAACAAAAACCAGAACGGGAGTCAATTTCTACCTTCATTTTGAATAGGAGTTAATTGGCGAGCTCAAAATGTTATGTTGTTGAGTACGTGGATTGAGTTGTTACTTTACTCGCTCCTCAATAAGTTTCTCTACCCAAACCATTTGCTCGTCAATGGTCATGTGGCTGTTGTCAAGAACAATGGCATCGTCGGCTTTGCGAAGTGGCGATGCATCGCGGGTTTGGTCTATGTGGTCGCGCTCCTCAATGTTAGCAAGTACCTCCTCAAAGGTAACCTGCTCGCCTTTTTGCTCCAGTTCAAGGCGGCGGCGTTCTGCGCGGATTTTAGGGTCGGCAGTCATAAACAGTTTTAGCTCGGCATTTGGGAAAACCACAGTGCCAATGTCGCGTCCATCCATAACAATACCCTTATCCTCGCCAAGGCGCTGCTGCTCCCTAACCAGTTTTTCCCTTACCATTGGAATGGCGGCCACAATGCTTACGTGGTTTGATACTTCAAGCGTACGAATGGCGTTCTCAACAACCACATCGTTTAGCGTTGCTTCGTGTTTACCCACCTCAGGGTTTAGCTTAAATCCAACTTTTAATGATGCTAAAAAAGAGGGTAGCTGCTCCATATTTACCTTGCCATTGCTAATAAGATTTTCCTTTATTAGGGCATAGGTAACGGTGCGGTACATTGCCCCGCTATCAATAAAAAGGTAACCTAGTTTTTTTGCTATTAGCTTGGCAAAGCTGCTCTTTCCGCACGACGAGAAGCCATCAATGGCTATTACTATACGCTTATTTTCCACAGTTGTAAAATGGTGTTAGGTGTGCAAATGTACAAAAAAGCGGTTAGTGCTTTTGTAAAAGTTATGCACATAGCTGCTAAGTTGGGCTTACTTTGGGTTGATTTTACTGGGCGTAGCGCTTAAGTAGCTGTAGCTGTTAAAAAGCAACGTTTGTTGTAATGTTTATCTTATTTTTTGATAATAGGTACATAAGCATTTTAATAGTATTGTTGAGCCATTTGTTTTGCTAAATTCGTTACCGTCAAAAAATAGCAAATGCAACTTGCCATGCTTAAAAAATGTTTCCCTGCACTGCTAGCAGCGCTATTTGCTGCCATGCTAGTATCCTGTTCCGATGACGATTTAACTGTTGATATGAACCACCTTCTGCAGTATAAGTACAAGCATGGAACTGCTATTCTTCTGGAGGGTACTACGGCGGTTATTGTTGATTCTGTTGTTTATCACTTCGTTAACCTCGATTCGCTGGTTGTTGCTCACACCTACTACGGCGATAGGTCACAAATGTTGCTACCAGAGAAGGATACTGCCTATTTTAAACCTGTGATAAGCGGTAATAACATGGTTTTTACAGCATTTACTAACTTTTCTATACAACCTATGGATTACCTAACCAACTTTGAGTGGGAGGTGGTATCGGTTTCCGCGAGCGGGCTTAAGCTTAAGTTGTGCTCTTCTAGCATGCCTACATCCACCGTTACTCTTAAGTGTATTGCACTATAACTATGGTTTTAGCATAAAACTTTTTCAAATGAAAAAAATCTCTTCGTTCTTACTCTTGCTTCTTGTAGCAGCAATGTCTTTTGGCCAAATTAACATGGCCGACTCAACCGTTCAGGTTATTGGCTATTGGGATAAGCTGGAAAAACAGACCTACCTAATTACCAACGAGTCCTATAAAATTAGAGGCGCCGATACCACTGCACGTAAGTTTAGCAGCTATGAGGTTGATGTAACCATAATAGACTCAACCGAGAATACTTATACCATTGAGTGGCTGTATAAGAACGTAAAACCCGATGCGGCCGATTCTGTTATGCTCAGAATAGCTAAACTATCGGAGGGTATGCGTGTAGTAATTACCACCGATGAGCTTGGCGTATTTAAGGGTGTAGAGAATTGGGAGGAGATTCGCGATAGCATAGCAAGCGCTCTGGTAGTTTTAAAGGCTGAGTATGGTGCGCTTCCCAATTTAGATGCTGTTATCAATCAGGTTAAAAACCTCTACTCGTCAAAGGCCGCTATAGAGGGTGGAGCAGTAAAGGATATTTCGCAGTTCTATACCTTTCATGGGCTTAAGTACGGATTGGGCGAGGAGCTAACGGGTCAAATCCAGCTGGCTAACCTTTATGGCGGAGAACCCTTTGATACCGACGTGTCCATACTACTTGATGAAATTAACGCTGATGACGATAATGCCGTTTTTAGAATGTGGCAAAACGTTAATACCCAGCAGTTAACCGATGCTACTTATGGCTACCTGAAGGATATGGCTGCTGCAACAAAATCGCCTATTCCTCCCCGTAATAAGTTCCCTGAGGTAAGTAATGAGATAAGAACGGCTGCTCGTATTCACGGCCCTTCTGGTTGGATTATTTATAGCATAGAAACTCGCGAGGTTATGGCCGAGGATTCCATGAATGTAGAGGAGCGTATTATTGAGATTCTGTAATAAGGGATGGAAGGGGCGTGGTAAGTCTCACTACCCAACCTCTCCCTTAATCTCTTTTAGTACGTTGTAAACAGCAGGGCAAACCAGTGCGTTTTTCAGGGTTAGGTTAAAAATACCTTTAATCCGTTTCCTGTCGGTGTGCGGATACTCACGGCATGCACGGGGTCTGTCCTCGTATATGGTGCAGTAGTTGTCGGGTAGAAGAAAGGGGCAGGGCTGGGTTCTAAAAACGTAATCGCCATCGCTATCCAGCACAAGGTACTTATCCACCAGCTCCGATGGTTTCATGCGGAGCCGTGCCGCAATGCGATCAATATCCCTGTCAATAACAATGGGGCTGATGCTTTTGCAGCAGTTGGCGCAGCTTAGGCAATCGTTGTCCCAGTCAATGTTGCTGTGCGCGTTCCTAAACAGCTCGTCAACCTTAGCGTCGGGTAGGCGCTTAAGCCGTTTTATCAGCTCCATGTGCTCCTTTTTTGCCTTGCTCGCCAGCAATGGCAGCTGCTCTGGCGTTGGGTCTATCATTTTGTTACAGCCGATTTAAACATGCCTCTTTTTACCTGCGATAGCAGCAGCCCCGATATTACAATGGCAATGCCCAGCATTTTAGTGGGTGTTAGCACCTCGCCCAGCAAGTAGTATGCAAAAAGGGCGGTTAGCACAGGAATGGCATTTGTAAAGATGTTGGCCTTTGTTATGCCCAAGTTCTTAATGGCAAACGTAAAGAAAATAAAGGCAAAGGTTGATGCAAATATGCCCAGCTTTAGTATGGGGATTACAACATCGGCAGTAATGGGCACGCTCATAAAGTGCTTGAACTCAAATATCAGGAACAGTGGCAGGAACAGAAAAATACCTATGGTGTTTTGGTAGGTAACCATGCTAAAGGTGTTGTACTTATCCGATAGCCTCTTTATTACAATGGAGTACCCAATGGCCGATGCAACTGCTAAAAACATTAGCGCAACGCCAAGCGGATTAGTGCCATTTAGGTTAAACCCGTTGTGGAAAATTACCATGCCAACACCTACAATTGACACAATAATACCCGCAAAATTCATCCACGATATGCGTTCTCTAAAAAAGTAATAGGCACCTATTGGGCTAAATAGCGGTATGGTAGCAACAATTACAGCAGCCAGCGTAGATGGTATTAGGCTAACACCAAAGCTTTCGCCAATAAAGTACATAAAGGGTTCAAAGAATGCGAGCAGTAAAAAGTACTTGTAGTCCTCTTTTTGAATCTTATTTAGCCTTTTTACCGATGCTGTTACAATAAACAGGAATATGCTGGAAACAATAAGCCTTAAGAATACAAGGGTGATGGGTTTGTAAAAAACAAAAACCTCCTTGTACCAGATAAAGGATAGCGCCCAGAATAGCATGGCTAAAAGTGCGCTAATGTAAACGGCCACAGTGCGTAAGTTCATTTCTATTGTTTGATTTTTCCGCTGCGAATATAGCTTAAAAGAAAATAGCATGATGATACCTCATGGCTCTTGATACCTATATATGCGTATCGTTTTTGATGTTTTTAAAAACTGTGTGCTTAGTATAATGGTGTGATAACTTTTTTACCTTTACGGTTGAGTAATTCTTAGGCTTATGGAAGAGTTAATACGCTTACGTCGTGAACTACATAGAAATCCAGAACTTTCCGGTAGCGAACGTGCTACTGCAAAAAGGATACGCTTTTTCTTAAGTAGATATAAACCACACGAGCTCTATTCGGGCATTTCGGGCGAGGGAATGGCTGCTGTGTATAATGGATCCGAAGAGGGGCCAACCCTTCTGTTCCGCTGCGATATGGATGCGCTACCAATTCAGGAGCGCAACACGTTGCCCTACTCTTCAAGTGTACCTGGTGTGGCGCACCTTTGCGGTCACGATGGCCATATGGCAATGGTTTCTGGCTTGGCAGTAAGGCTTAGCCAAAACCCAATAAAGAAGGGGCGGGTGGTGCTGTTTTACCAACCCGAAGAGGAGAATGGCAAGGGAGCCGAAAAGTCCATCGATAGGCTAATCGATCTTGGCCTAACGCCAACATATACCTTCGCCATTCACAACATGCCCAAGTATCCAGCGGGTAGCCTTGTGGTTGGGCGTAACACGTTCTCGTCGGCATCAAAGGGATTCGTTATTAGGCTTTTTGGAAAGGAGTCGCACGCGGCGTACCCCGAGTCTGGCTTAAACCCTGCACTTGCTGTTTCCGATATTATTAGGGAGCTGCTAACCTTACAGCAGGAGAGTAGGTTCGAGGATTTTGTTCTTGTTACGCTTATCCATGCACGCATTGGCGAGGTAGCCTTTGGTACAAGCCCCGGATATGCTGAAATAATGGCAACGCTTAGGGCTTTTCATAATCCCGATATGGAACTGCTGTCGGCAAAGGCTATAGAGCTGGTTGAGGCCATTGCTGCAAAGCATGGCCTTAGAGTCGAAACGCAGTTTACCGAGGAGTTCCCTGCATCGGTGTGCGATGAGGAGCTTACCTCTGTACTGGAGGGCATTGCGGGCGAACAGAACCGTAAGCTGATATCAATGGAGCAGCCCAACCGCTGGAGCGAAGATTTTGCTCACTTTACGGTGGCATTTCCATCGCTAATATTTGGGTTGGGGCTGGGGGAGAACCATCCCGACTTGCACACCCCACACTACGACTTCCCCGACTCGCTAATCGACTCAGGTGTTGATGTGTTTGAAGGATTAATAAGAAAGTACTTAGGATAAACAGGGCTTGGATGCGCTTGCTAAAACTTCTCTTGCAAAAGGGAAGTTTTTTTATTTAAAAAAGAAGGGAGGCAAACGATTGATCTCCGGCAGAATCACAATGCGCTTAACCTCCCAAGCAAACAACCCAATATGAAAGTGTATTGGCTATTCGTCAAAGGTAGAATTTAAATTCTTATTTCAAAAACGTTCGTCGCTTATTATGGCGTGTTTATCAACATAAAAGTTGTGTTCGTATAACTTATTGTGCTTTTTGTCACAGCGTTGAGCTGGTTCTAATTGCAATTAGAGCAATTGAATGCATAGGCTATTTTTTCTCAATTGCTTTTTGCTGTAGGTAATCTCGTTGTATTGTTTAAATTTGTTAATCAATCTACCGCCCTTTATAGATTATTCGTTAATATCCCTGTCTGTAACGCCAACTTGTGTGTGCGTTTCAGCGGGTTTTTAATAATGTGTCATTTAATACATAAATGGTGCTGCTAACTATAGCGTAAGCGGCACTTTAAGTTAAACCTTAACACGTTTCTCTCCGATGAAAAAAAAGTGGCTTGCCATTGCCATTGCGTTGGGCTTTATAGCCTTATTTGCACTGGTTGTTGTGCTTTACCGCACAAAGGACAGGGTTAGCGTTGATGTTCAGGCCGATTATAGCGGCTACGTATCAGCCTATACCTCTGGGTTAATCTCAAAAAATAGTGTTATTCAGGTTATTTTTCCTGGCGATATGGTTTCACCAGACAAGCTGGGAGAGGCTCTATCCAAAAGAATATTAAAAATTAAGCCATCGGTATCGGGTACATTAACGTGGACCGACCCTCGTACCTTGACTTTTACCCCAGAGGATCAGCTCACTCCCGATAAGGAGTATGTTGCCACTCTTGCCCTTGATAGGCTTTACGATAACCTCCCCGATGAGCTGGAAGAGCTTGTTTTCTCGTTCCGGGTTTTAAAGCAGGCTATGGAAGTGGAGCTGCTTGGACTTGAGTTTTACGAGGATTTGACTAGAAAGGAGAGGCGTTTAGCAGGTACTGTAAACACTGCCGATGCGGCTAGCGCTGCCGATATTGCTAGCGTGCTAAAGGCTAGTTTGGGGGGCGAAGCGCTTAAAGTTACTTGGGACTCCAATGCTGAGCTAACTCAGCACCGTTTCTGGATAGAGGGCATTTTACAAACCGATGCCGAGCGTACGGTTACCTTAACATGGAATGGAAAGCCCATTGGCGCCGATTACTCAGAGGAGACATCATACACCGTTCCTCCTAAAGGGAACTTTGAGCTATTAGATACTAGGGTGGTGCAAACCCCAGAGCAGTACGTTGAAATACGTTTCTCGGAACCCATAGATCCCCGTCAGGTAATAGATGGGCTGGTTACAATTCAGGGAGTTTACGATTTAAGGTTGGTGTCAACGGGTAATATCCTTAGGGTTTATCCCGCATCGCGTTTAAATGGCCAGTATAACCTTGAAATTGCCGATGGTTTACGCGGTGTAGGTGGTAAGCGAATAGAGCGTATAGTTGTTATTCCGCTTCAGTTCGAGGTGTTAAAACCCGCTGTTAAGCTGGTGGGCAATGGCACCATTCTACCCTCATCAAATGGTTTGCTATTCCCATTCCAAGCCGTAAGCCTAAGGGCTGTTGATGTTATGGTGGAGCGAATATTTGCCAACAACATCGTTCAGTTTATGCAGGTAAACTCCTTGTCCGATGGTAGGGAGATTCGCCGCGTGGGCCGCCTTGTGCTTCGCAAAACGGTACTGCTAAACTCGGCTGGGTCGGTGGACTATGCCGTTTGGAACTCCTACAGCATCGATTTGTCCAAAATGATACGTACCGAGCCGGGTGCCATATACCGCGTAACCCTATCGTTTAAAAAGGAGTACTCCGTTTACCCATGCGATGGCGTGGTTAACGATGCCCCAATTGCTCAGGTTGATGAGCGCTACTCATCGGGCGACGATTCGCATAGTACATATTACTACGACGATTACTACGATGACGATTACTATTACTACGATTGGAAAGAGCGCGATAATCCATGCAACAGCTCTTACTACTACAATAAGAGCGTTACCCGCAACGTGCTTGCGTCCGATTTGGGGCTTATTGCAAAGCGTGGTAACGATGGCTCGTTGCTTTTTGCCGTTACCGATATTGTTACAGCCAATCCTCTGTCGGGGGTTAAGCTAAGCGTATATAACTACCAGAACCAAGTAATTGCGCAGGCCGAAACCAATAGCGAGGGGCTTGCATCCATGAAGATTGATAGGCCCGATAAGCCTTTTCTTTTGGTGGCAAGTAATGGCGAGCAGCGCGGTTACCTAAAGCTTGACGATGGTAGCTCGCTGTCGTTAAGTGCATTCGATGTGTCGGGGCAAGCCGTACAAAAGGGCATTAAGGGGTATATTTATGGCGAGCGGGGTGTTTGGCGCCCTGGCGATACGCTGTTTGTCTCCTTTATCCTTGAGGATAGGCTGAATACGCTTCCTGCTTCGCATCCAATCTCGTTCGAGGTGCTAAACCCTCGCGGACAAATGGTGCATAAGAGCGTTGTTACCAGCAGTGAGGGTGGCGTGTACGCGTTTGTTGTTCCTACCGATCAATCGGCGCTAACGGGAACCTATACAGCCCGCGTTAAGGTTGGTGGAGTGGTGTTTACCTCGCCACTTAGGGTGGAAACCATTATGCCAAACCGCTTAAAACTTGCTCTGGACTTTGGTGTTAAGTCGCTTAGCGTAAGCAGCGATGTAACGGGCAAGCTAACGGCAGCTTGGCTGCACGGTGCTCCTGCTCGTAATCTTAAAGCAAAGGTTGATGTGGTGCTGTCGCCCGCTCGTACTTCGTTCGACGACTATCAGGGCTACGTGTTCGACGATCCCACCCAGCGCTTCGAGGCCGAGGAGCAAACCGTTTACAGCGGAAACCTAAACGCCGAGGGTGTTACCAACTTCTCTCCCGATATCAATGTTTCCGATGCGGCAGCAGGCATGCTACGCGCAAACTTCACCGTAAGGGTGTTCGAAGAGGGTGGCGGATTTAGCATCGATAGGTTCACCATGCCCTACTCTCCATACAACTCGTACGTTGGCGTTAAGCTGCCCGAGCCTGGCACTAGGTATGGCTATTTCCTTACCGATACCTCCTATGTTGTTAATGTTGCAACTGTTGATAATAACGGAAAACCCATATCGCGAAGCAACCTAACCGTTAGCGTATTTAAGCTAGGCTGGAGCTGGTGGTGGGAGCGTAGCTCCAACGATTTGTCCGACTTTAACACGTCTCGTAGTCAGGATAGAATATTTACCACCAAAATTAGCACTGCGGCTAATGGTAAGGGTACTTTCAACTTAAAGATAGATCAACCAGCATGGGGACAGTTCCTAATTCTTGTGTCCGATTCTCATGGAGGACACTCAACAGGAACGGTTGCCTACTTCGACTGGCCTGGTTGGGTTAAGCGCGATGCCAACCGCCAAAAGGGTTCGGCCACAATGCTTGCCTTCTCGTCCGATAAGAGCAGCTATAAGGTTGGGGAAACAGCAACGCTAACCATTCCAACTGCTGCTGCGGGTAGGGTGTTTGTTAGTGTTGAGAATGGCGGCGGTGTGCTTAAAACCCATTGGGTTGAGGCTACCGCTGGCGAAACTCACTTCTCGTTCCCTGTAACAGGCGATATGGCACCCAATGTTTACGTTTACGCATCGTACATACAGCCACATAGTAAGGTTGAGAACGATTTGCCAATTCGCATGTACGGTATCATCCCAATTATGGTTGAGGATCCCGCTACGCATATTAAGCCCGTAATTGTTACCGACGATGAGTTTGCCCCCGAAAAGGAGGTAACCATTAAGGTGTCGGAGGAGAAGGGTAAGCCCATGACCTTTACCCTTGCTGTTGTTGATGATGGGCTGCTAGATCTAACCCGTTTCCGTACCCCAGACCCTTGGAGCAGCTTCTATGCTCGCGAGGCCTTGGGCGTTAAAACTTGGGATTTGTACGATATGGTTATGGGTGCAAACGCTGGGCGTATGCAACGCATTATTACCATTGGTGGCGACGAGGATTTAAAGGACTCGGGCGAGCGCTCGGCCAATAGGTTTAAGCCTGTGGTTAGGTTCTTTGGCCCTTACTCAATATCAAAAGGAGGAAAGGAAAAGGTAACCTTTACAATGCCAAACTACATTGGTTCGGTTAGGGTAATGGTTGTTGGTGCGCACAAGGGTGCCTATGGCTCGGCCGATAAAACGGTACCTGTTCGCAAGCCGCTTATGGTTTTGGCTACGTTGCCAAGGGTACTTGGTCCCGATGAGGAGGTGATGCTACCCGTTACCGTTTTTGCTATGGATAAAAAGGTTAAGGATGTTTCTGTATCCGTATCGTGCAACGATTTGCTCTCGCCAATTGGAGATAGCAAGCAGTCGGTTAAGTTCGATGCCGTGGGCGATAAGGTGGTTCGTTTTAACCTTAAAGTGGCTAAACGATTAGGTATTGCTAAGGTTAAGGTTGAGGTGAAGAGCGGTAGGGAAACGGCTTCGCACGAGATTGAGCTCGATGTTCGTAATCCAAACCCACCTATAACCCTTGTTTCCGATACCCTTTTAAAAGCGGGACAAAAATGGGCGCAGAAAACATCTTTGCCCGGCGTGGAGGGCACAAACAGTGCGGTTGTTGAGCTTAGCTCACTGCCTCCATTGGATATTAAGAAGCGTTTGGGCTACTTAATAGAGTATCCTCACGGATGTTTGGAGCAAACCACATCAAAGGCATTTCCACAGCTAATGCTGGGTAAGGTTACGGAGCTGTCGCGGGAGGATAAGCTGCAAGCCGAGGCAAACGTAAAGGCCGCTCTTGGCAAGCTACGCAGCTTCCTAACTCCATGGGGCGGACTGGCTCTATGGCCAGGTTCAACCGATCCCGATTCTTGGGCATCAACCTATGCTGGCCACTTTATGATAGAGGCGCAGGCGCAGGGCTACACCTTGCCTGTTGGACTGCTCGATACGTGGTTAAAGTACCAGCGTCAGAGTGCCTTGGCTTGGAAGCCTGCACTAAATTACTACAACGACGACTTGATGCAGGCATATCGCCTATACACCCTTGCATTGGCTCGCAAGCCCGAAGTTGGCGCCATGAACCGTTTGCGCGAGTATCCTAAGCTATCCAACGCGGCTCGTTGGCGCTTGGCTGCTGCCTATGCGCTTGCAGGGAATCCCGAAGCAGCAAAGGAACTGGCAAACAAGGCTAGCTTTGAGTTTAATGAGTACCGTGAGTTGTACTACACCTATGGGTCAGCACTTCGCGATAAGGCCATGATTGTTGAATCGCTTGTACTTATGGGTATGGACGATAAGGCTTTCCCGCTTCTTAAGGATATATCCAACCGTTTCTGCTCCGATAGCTGGCTTAGCACACAGGAAACATCGTTTGGGTTACTGGCATTCGCCAAGTATGCAGGTAAATCCAAGTCCGATGGCAAAATTGATGCGGTTGTTACCATCAAAGGAAAGGACAAGTCGGTATCCACATCACTACCCGTGATGCAAACCAAGTTTGAACCATCACAGGGCGATAAGGTTGCTGTGGAGAATAAGGGTAAAGGTGCTTTGTACACAAGGCTTATTGTAACTGGGCAACCAGTGGTTGGCGACCAACTAGAGGTGGCCAACGTTATTGCGCTTGATGTTACCTATAGGCTAATGAATGGAGTTGAGGTTGATCCTGCTAGTTTGGCACAGGGAACCGATTTTTATGCCGACATTCAGGTTCGTAATCCGGGTAGTAGAGGTAATTTACAGCAGCTAACGCTATCGTTTATTGTGCCTTCAGGTTGGGAGATTCGTAACACCAGAATGGATAATGCGCAGGCGCTGGAGTCGTCGTCATATACCTATCAGGATATTCGCGACGATAGGGTTTACACTTATTTTGATATTCGTTCGGGCGAAACAAAATCGTTCAAGGTGATACTTAACTCATCGTATATTGGTAAGTACTACATGCCAAGCGTAAGCTGCGAGGCCATGTACGATAACTCAATTAACGCCCGTTTCCCAGGTAAGTGGGTTAACGTGGTGATGCCACAGTAGCAAACCTTTTTGCAAAATAGAGTCCCCAGCTGGTTTGTCCGGTTGGGGATTTTTTTGTTTGATATGTGGGGGTGTGTTGGTATTGGTTACTGGTTACTGCACACGTCCTACTCATTAGAACACAGATTATACGAATTGGACGGGTGTACACAGATTTGGATTGTCATTGGTGACAAGTGATTGGTTACAAGTTACTTGTTACTTCTCATGTCCTAATTACTCCGCTGAATTCCGATAACTTCCGATGTTTCCGACTTCTTTCGATAACTTATTGAACACAGATAACACGGATTGGGCGGGTGTACACAGATTTGGATTGTCTCTGGTGACAAGTGACTGGCTACAAGTGACTGGCTACAAGTTACTGGCTACAAGTTACTGGTTACAAGTTACTGGCTACAAGTTACTGGTTACAAGTTACTGGTTATTTCCCCTGTCCTAATTACTCCGCTGAATTCCGATAA
>JABNAD010000959.1_pt1 | contig 12665 bp, 9 predicted proteins | sample 7240381 | NCBI WGS metagenome assembly JABNAD01 (sample SAMN11332834, study PRJNA596920) | anaerobic digester metagenome | biome: digested sludge; isolation source: digested sewage sludge-derived enrichment culture grown on H2/CO2 | place: Germany: Goettingen | reverse complement strand
GTGTAAGGGTATATAATGTCCGGCTTTTATATACTTTCACAGTGATAAATTCATCCTGCGGAGAAATTACCGAAAAGACGACAAGTTTAGGATCTGATTCAGGCACATCCACTTCTGAGATCATATCTTCGCAGGCCGCAATGGACAGGGCCGCGGCAAAGATGAGAATCAGCCTTATTATCTTGATTTTCATTTTTTTCAGAATTTTATGTTATAAGAAACAGACGGAATCAGTGGGAAAATTGAAACCTGCTTGAGCTTACTGATGTTTCCGGATTCATTGTACTCATCTTCAATAAAATAGAAGAAAGGGTTTTTCCGGTTATAGGCATTGTACACGCCAAGTTCCCATGTCCTCTCATATCGCGGTTTACTTTTATGGAACTGAATCGCGAAATCGAGGCGGTGATAAGCCTTCATCCTGTACGAGTTTACCTCACCATAATCGGTAATGGTGTTATAATACTCATAATAGTAAGGGTTTTCGTCTCCCATCAAATCAATAAACGGATTGTGGGTAATTCCCGGATACTCTCCCAACGGCAGGGTAATGGCGTTGCCGGTTCCGTATACCCAGGTTCCTGACAGGGTGATATTCTCTTTAAGGTCATAGATCAGTACCAGCGAAAGGTCATGCCGGCGATCGTACCTGGCCCAGAAATATTCGCCGAAATTGATTTCATCGAACCTGAGCCGGGTCCATGACAGGGTATAACCTATCCAGCCGCTCAGTTTGCCGGTTTTCCGCTGTATCAGCAGTTCTGCGCCGTATGACTGGCCTTCTCCGGCCGTAACATTATCCTGCCAGGTGAAATTCTGGGCTTCGGTAGGATCATCAAGCAGCAGAAAACTGGCTCCGGGTTTGTATCCCAGTATATTCCTGCTCCATTTGTAATATCCCTCAAGGGTCACTGTCAGATTCTTACTGATCAGGTCTTTAGCCAGCCCTCCCGAAATTTGTCTTGAGTTCTGTGGTTTTACCCTGTCGGTAGAAGGTACCCAAAGGTCAGTTGGCAGTCCGATACCGGTATTGCTCAGTAAATGGATGAACTGGTTCATTTCGGCATAGGCGGTTTTTACTGAAAGCCCTTCTTTGATTAAAAAATTTGCAGAAAGACGCGGTTCAGGGGATAGGTAATGCTTCCCATTGGCGATGAAGTGGCTTAAACGTATACCGGCATTTGCCTGAAACCGGTTGCTGATGTTAAAGTGATTTTCGAAATATACGCCTGATTCAAGTGAGTTGTACTCGGTTTTTTGTTTATAATCAAGCAGCGTCTGACTGTCTTTTTCAACGATGGCTGAAGGCGTGAACAAATGGGTGGTTGATTGTATTCCGGCCCTGAGCCTGTAGGATGTTGAAACATGATATTCGAGGTCGTGCCGGAAGGCAATGTCACGGATACCTGAGTTGTATTCAAGCGAATAGGTTCCCGAATTATCTTTTTCCTCATTGAAGATTGTGAGGTTGTAACGGCTGAAGATCAGGGAAGTGTTGGCAAAAATCCGGTCGGTGAACAGATGGTTCCAGCGCAGGGTGCCGGTCGCGTTTTGCCAGTATAATCCACCTTTGTTTTTGTAACTGCTGTTATCGTAACTGTATCTGTCAATAAACTGGAACTTGTCCCTCCCGAAGTAACCCGACAGATAGAGTTTGTTTCTGGGGCCGAAGTCATAATTCAGTTTCGCGTTCAGGTCGTAGAAGTAATATCCGCCCTGGCTTTCGGATGGCATGAAAGGCCTGGTAATGACATCCAGATAGGTTCTTCGGGCTGATATCAGAAATGAAGAGGTGTCTTTTTTCAATGGCCCTTCCAGCACCAGCCTTGAAGAAATCAGACCTATGCCTGCCTCCCCTGAAAATTTCTGCTTATTGCCATCCTTCATGGTCATTTCAACCACTGATGAAAGCCTTCCGCCGTAACGGGCCGGAAATCCGCCCTTGGTGAGCTCCACGCTTTTAAGTGCATCACCGTTGAAGATGGAGAAAAATCCGAAAAGGTGGCTGGCATTATAAACCGGAGCATCATCCAGAATGATAAGATTCTGATCGGGGCCGCCTCCGCGCACATAAAGGCCACTGCTTCCTTCGGACCCCTTCTGTACTCCGGGCATCAGCTGAAGCGCTTTGAAAACATCTTTTTCGCCCAGCAGGGCAGGAATATCCCTGATTTGCTGCACCGGCAGAGTGATCATGCTGATGCGGTTACTTTCACTGACCCTTTCCGCTTTTTCGGCGGTGATGATGACCTCGCTGAGGTTAAGACTTGGATCGAGTTCTACATCGATCATCAGGTTTGAATTCAGGTTAACCTCCCTTGTTTCATGCTTGTAGCCCACATAGGAATAACTGATCAGGTATTTGCCGGCAGGCAGGGTAACTGAGTAGAAACCGTAATTATTCGTAACCGTCCCGTTGCGGATTTCAGGAATATAAATATTTACTCCCGGAAGCAATTCCCTGCTGTTCTTTTCACGGACATAACCGCTCACGGAATATTTTTGCTGGGCATAAAGGGGGCGCTCCTGCAACACAAAGAGCAGAAGTAAAAACAGTACGAACTTTTGCATACAGGAGGAAATAATGAATGTCTGGAATGCTTGCTCAGTTAAAAATCAGGCCAGTGCCGGCAGATCAGGTCTTTTGTTTTTTCTTTTTTGCTGCAGGGAATAATACATTGTTCAGTATCAGGCGGTACCCGGGTGAATTCGGGTACATATTCAGGTCAGTGGGAGGATCGCCCACCAGGTGCTGATAGTCTTCAGGGTCGTGTCCGCCGTAAAACGTCCAGGTGCCTTTGCCAAAAGCTCCGTGGATATATCTGGCTTCATTGGCAGCCTTGTTTTCTCCCATTAAAATAACATTGGGCTTCACGAAATTTTTATTGAATGCCGTGGTTTGTCCCATAAATCCCTTGATCACCCTTTCATGATTCTGGGTAAGCATCGATGGCACGGGATCCCATTTCGCCGAGAAATCAAACAAGGTAAAGAAATCGTTGGCCAAAGTCACTTTTCTAGTAGTCGTTACATCGATATTGGAAATTTCATATTCATAGGGGTTCATCACCAGGCTGAAATCGGTGAATGCAAAGCAGTTGTGATATTCGAGGTGGTCATTTGCATGCGGGTCGGCGGGATCGCCATCGAACATAACATCACAGATGTCCAGATTTTCGGCTGCCAGTGCTACGTCGTAACTGTCAGGGGCGGAGCACATTGCGAACAAATAGCCTCCTCCAGCGGTAAACTCCCTGATTTTATGGGCAACGGCCCTCTTAAGATGTGATACTTTGCTGAATCCCAGTCTGGCTGCAGCGGCTTCGGTTTTGCTGACATCTTCCTGATACCAGGGGGCGTTACGGTACGCAGCCCAGAATTTGCCATACTGTCCGGTAAAATCTTCGTGATGAAGATGCAGCCAGTCGTATAGCGGCAACACCCCGCCAATCACTTCGTCGTCGTAAACAATATCGTAAGGAATCTCGGCATAGGTAAGCGCCAGGGTAACAGCATCGTCCCAGGGAAGTTTATTTTTTGGAGTGTAAACTGCAATTTTAGGCGCTTTCTGCAGCCGCATCTCATCCATATTAACAGCCGGGTCGCTGATCTCAGCCAGAATAGCATCTGCCTGCACATCCGCGATTACCTGAAAAGTTACCCCCCTTATCAGGCATTCCGATTCCAGCAATGGATGATGCCGGAACATAAAACTGCCCCCTCTGTAATTCAGCAGCCAGCTGACTTCAACATCCTGCTGCAGCGTCCAGTAAGCAATACCGTATGCTTTCAGATGGTTTTTCTGAGTTTTGTCCATCGGGAGCAACAGGTAAGCTGCCTGAACGGTCAGACTCAGGAACAGCATCATGGTAATAGAAAATAAAACTTTTCTCATTGGTTGAGCCATGGAAATATCTGCATGTTTAACGCAAAAAGGGCCGGTTTTGTTATCCGGATTTTAATTAATAAAATAAACGCAGAAGTTGTAATTATGTCTTAAACATTAATAGGGAACGTCATGGTCTTCTTGCATATCATTCATTTTGGATTGAACGGTCAGCGTGTTGATGCCATTTTCGAATTTGCCGTTCGGCGCCAGCGCTCCTGAAATATCGAAGTCGCCGGGATCCGGGTCGGTAAACTTTGCATATTTGCTGATAAACCTCAGGGGTACATCTTTCAGTGCACCATTACGGTGTTTGGCAATGCTGATTTCAGCATGGCCGACCAGGCTGGCACCTCCCTCATCCACATTCTGATTATAATATTCAGGCCTGTAGATAAAAACAACCATATCCGCGTCCTGCTCAATAGCGCCGGATTCACGGAGATCGGACAACAGCGGTTTTTTGTTGGGCCTTTGTTCAACTGAACGGTTTAGCTGTGAAAGCGCAATAACCGGAATATTAAGTTCTTTGGCGAGGCTCTTCAGTGACCTTGAAATTGTGCTGATCTCCTGTTCGCGGTTCCCGCTGCTCCGGTCGATGCCGGCAGACATTAGTTGTATGTAGTCGATGACTACCATTTGTATATCATGCTGGGCTTTCAGCCTGCGGCACTTCGCCCGGAGTTCAAAAACTGACAGGGAAGGGGTGTCGTCTATGTAAAGCGGTGCATCAATCAGTGAGGTGATTTTGGCATTCAATTGCTCCCATTCATAGTTTTCGAGATTGCCTTTTCTCAGTTTATCTCCCGGTAATTGCGCTTCGGCGGAGATAAGCCTGGTTACCAGCTGAACTGACGACATTTCAAGGGAGAAAACGGCAACTGGTTTTTTGAAATCTACTGCTACATTGCGGGCCATGGTAAGCACAAATGCTGTTTTACCCATACCGGGACGGGCGGCAACAATGATCAGGTCCGAGGGCTGCCATCCGGCGGTAACCCTGTCAAGTTCGGTGAATCCCGAGGGTACCCCGCTGAATTGTCCGGTCTGGTTTTTGGCGGCATCAATGCGCTTAACGGCATCGCGCACCAGCGATTGCATGTCGAGGTAATTACGTCTCATGTTGGTTTCTCCGACGCTGAATAACTGATTTTCAGCCTTGTCCAGTAGTTGGAAGACGTCTGTCGTGTCTTCATAGGCATCGTGGATGATTTCGGAAGAAATCCTGATCAGCTCTCGCTGAATGAATTTCTGCAGAATGATGCGTGCGTGGAATTCAGTGTTTGAGGCGGAAGCTACACGGTTTGTGAGCTGGGCAATATAAAATGGTCCTCCGGCGGTTTCAAGCTCACCGGTAAATTTCAATTCATTGGTGACAGTAAGTATGTCAATAGGCTCATCCTTGGCAAAAAGCCGGGTGATGGCCATGAAAATAATCCGATGCGCTTCTTTGTAAAATGCATCCGGCCTGATAACGTCAATAATGGAGGCAAGGGCATCTTTCTCAAGCATAATAGCGCCAAGAACCGCCTCTTCAAGATCAGTAGCCTGCGGCGGAACCTTGCCATGTTCAAAGATTTCGCTCAGCGCTTTGGGTTTGTATTGCTTTTTTTTTCTGGTGTCACCCACCATTTTGTCGTTCTCTTCCATAATCCAAAATTATAAAATACTGATCAGCCTGCAGACTCCTTTGTATGATTTAGTTATTAACAAAGAAGTAAATTTTTCAAGTAAAAGATATTCAACTATATACGCATAAATGTCAGGCTGCGGCAGGCCGAAAAAACTACAATCAACACTAAGAAATATATTGATATATTTGCCTGTATTAATCGATGTGAAATGGTGCTCAGTATAATCAGATTACTTCTCTTAATTTTTGTGATAGTCCCGTTCTCAACGGCAAGCGGTCAGAATCCGGTAAAGATCAGCGGGAAACTTAAAGGCGAAGGAATTGCAGGTATTGCATTAAGCATGTCCAACCCCCTTGTGATGGCATCAGCACCGCTCACTGCGACCACGGCTTCCGACGGAGTATTCGCCTTTGATTTGCAGGTAAAAGAGCTGACCTTGTATAAACTTGCAGTTACGGCTGACAATTACATTTTTTTATTTGTCAGGCCTGATGACCGGATCAGTCTGGAACTGGACAGGGAGAGGCTGGGCAGGCAACCTGTGGTGGAAGGTTCTCCCGATACCAGGATTCTTTATGAGATGGCTGAAAAATCTGCCATCTTTGAAAAGAAGATGGACAGCCTTTCCAGATTTTATACGGCCTCGCAGAGTCGACCTGATTTTGCAGAATTAATGCCTGTAATCGAGCAGGAGTACAATAAGCTGGAGCAGGGCAAGCGAGAAGGGATGCGCAGCCTGTTGATGGCCAATGCTGGCTCGCCTGCCGCCATACTGCTGATTGAGAAACTGGATATCACCGCTGATTTTGATGTTTATGACAGTGTAGCCTCTGCTGCAAGCAGAAAATATCCGTCTTTTAAACCTGCCGCGGATCTGAAGCATAAGGTCACCCTTGAGCGTAAACTGGCAGCGGGAAATCCTGCTCCTGAAATATCGCTGCCAGACCCTGATGGCATGGAAACAAAACTTTCATCCCTCAGGGGAAAAGTGGTACTGATTGATTTCTGGGCATCCTGGTGTGGGCCCTGCCGTAGGGAAAACCCGGAGGTTGTCAGAATTTATAACCGTTTCAGAGATAATGGATTTGAAGTGTTCGGCGTTTCGCTCGACAGGGACCGGGATGCATGGTTGAATGCGATTGAAAAGGACGGTCTTGTGTGGACTCAGGTGAGTGATCTTAAATACTGGCAGAGTCAGGCCGCTCAGGTTTATGGGGTGAAATCGATTCCCCACACGGTCCTGATTGACCAGGAAGGAAAAATTATTGCACGCCGACTGCGTGGAAAAGCGCTCGAGCGCAAATTAGAAGAGATTTTCAGCAAATAATTGAAGCAGGCTGATCCATAAGCTGCTGAGTTTGCAGGCTCAGGTTTCATTGTTGATGATACTCTTTAGAAAATAGTAAACTGACCGGCATGAGTCGGCCTCTGCAGATAAGGCAGCGCCAAGCTCTTTAAGTGTTTGCTCCCTGTTCCCCTCGTTTGTTTCCATATATTTCACTCCGGCCATTACCTGTGAAATCTTTGTCTGGTCAGGACTTGTAAGATTCAGAAATGCTGCAATATTGCTGATCCCGGCATCCGGAACAAGCCCGGGACGGTAAAAATATCCGGATAAAAAAATCTCCTCCAGGTCAGTGAAGATGAATTTCTCAGTAAGATCCGGATAATGCTGGCTGAGCGCTTCACTAACCCATTTACCGCCGGCATGCACGATCATGCCATTTTCAGAAGCTAATTCCCTAAGCTTCTTTCTTATCTGATAATCAGGAGTTTCGCCCGGATCAACGATAAGGGATCCTTCATTACCCTGAACGTCAATCCAGTTGAGGCCGACAATCATGGGGCCGAAAGGTCTGAACCCATCGACGACCGGTACCGCCGGGCGAACGGTCAGAAATGCGATAAAAACCGGTGTTCCGGTTCCGTCAACCATCTTTCTGATCCCCGCCTTGTCGGTAATATCTTTTCCTGAAAGGTGCGATGACAGGATGGCGGCATCATTTTCTTCAAGCAGGCCGGCAGGGATATCCGGAATGGTCAGATATCCGGCTGCTGCCATACGCGCTCTTGTTTCGAATGGAATACCGGTAAGGGTATACACGGAATCCTTGTCTGTCTTTTTCCAGCAATGGCCGGTGAAATCACAGGGATAGGGTTTGTAGCAATGCTGACCCGTCGGGATGTAAGGGGAGTGTTTCAGCGACAGGGTTTCCCTGGATTTTTCGATCTGGGCAGTGATAAATGATTCCAATCCCCGAAGCTGGTCTGTTACTTCCTGAATGGAGAACAATTTATGAACGTCGGGGATTCCGTCTCGGATAAATTCAGGATTCAGGTGGATGATATTGAATGATTGCAGGTTCAGACCCGTGCCGGTTATAACATGATACTGCAGCGCGGCATCGGTGATATAGGTTTCTGAGACAGAGACTGAACTTTTTACTTCGTAAGCATGCCAGCCCTGTTCGTTTTTAACGAGGATATCGAGCAGGATAAGCACACTCTGGTGACTGAAAGCCGCCTCGTAGATTACCGGCGTCTCTTCGGCAATAAGTTTGCGGGTTTTTTCAAGCGCTGCCGTGTATTGTGACGGGTGCCCGGGCGCACAATTTATGCCCCCGGGAAACAATTGCCAGGCGAGTTTACCAACTTCATGCCCTCTCCTGAACTTTGCCAGTTGCTCGGGAGCAAGCCTGTCGCGGAGAAATGGCCTGTGTTTGTTCAGGTAAAGGGATTTCAAGCACTGTACGCCACGGATAAATGTGGATTTGGAAAGTGTATGCCCCTTTTCAGCCAAAACCTTTATTGTTTTTCTATGGAAATCAGTTCAACTTCAAAAATAAGCACTGATCCTCCCGGGATAGGACCGGTTCCCCTGTCGCCATAACCAAGATTTGACGGAATGTAGAACATATATTTCGAGCCGGGTTTCATAAGCTGAACACCTTCGGTCCAGCCGGGGATGACGCCGTTCAGAGGGAATTTTATAGTTTCTCCCCGTTCTACTGATGAATCGAAAACGGTTCCGTCAATCAATGATCCGGTGTAGTGGACTTCAACAACATCTTCCGGCCTGGGATGTTCGCCTTCACCTTCGGTAATTACTTTATACTGCAGGCCGCTGGGCAAGGCAATAACGCCTGGCTGGCTTTTGTTCGAGGCCAGAAAAGCCTCACCTTCGGCACGGCTCTCCGAAGCGGCAGCCTGGCTCTTTTGCTGTTGTTTCATCATCATTTCCTGCTGAAAAGCCATCATGATTTTTTCTGTCACCTCCTCATTGATGATGCTGTCTATTCCCTTCAGCCCATCTTTCAATCCCTGATAGAGCAACGCTTCATTTACGCTGATATCATTGGTTATCATATTTTTACCAATGTCCCTGCCAATAATATAACTGATAGAATCCTGTCTTGATTTCATCATGAGCACCTGCTCACCGTTGTTTTTGTCGTTTTTGTTTCTTTTGCCGGCTTTCTGGGCTGATACCGATAAACCTGATAATAGCGCGGAAATAAGAAGCATGGAGATGACTCCGTAGAATGTTTTCATTGAATTGGTTTTAAAATTAGGAAACAAAAGTAAATATTCATCTGTCTCGGTTGTGCACTGAGATCAATAATTATCAATTTTTAACGGTTTTCAGGTAAAAACAATGTCATCAGCCTCAATAAGCGGCATTCCTTTGTACCTGCGCAGGAGCTGTACAACAGCAACCACATCTTTCTGACAATACTCCACAATCCTGGGAAGATTTTTTTCTTTCCAGTAAACACTGCCGACCTGGCTTCCGTCAATATCATCCTTTGGCGTAGGAACATTAAATACCATGGTAAGCAATGCAAGAGATGTATAGCTTTTATAATCCCCGAATTTCCACAGCTCCATGGTATCAAGGTGCTGCACCTCCCAGGGCTTGCGGCCGGCAATATCCAGCAGCACGGGTAGCCTGATGCCGTTGATCAGCATACGCCGGGCTATGTAAGGAAAATCAAACTCCTTGCCGTTGTGGGCGCATAAAAGCATATCGGGCTTACTGAAACTTTGATTCAATAAATCTGCAAAATCATTCAGCAACAATGCTTCATCATCCCCGGAAAAGGATTTGATCCTGAGTTTTCCATTTCTGATAAATCCAACGGAAATACAGATGATTCTGCCGAATTCAGCATAAATACCGGCCCGTTCGTATTGGTTGCCGGCCGTTTCTCCCTGATCCGCAGCGGTAAGCCGTTGCGCCTTGTGATCCCATAGCTTCTTTATTTCTTCCGGAAGCATCTCATATTCCGGGTATTGGGAAACTGTTTCAATGTCGAGAAACAATACTTTCTCAATGTTAACCTGATCAAGCATAAATGTGTTTTTTATAACCAACAAAACTATTTTTTACGGACAACCGGATGGTAAATAATTACATATCCTGATAATGCATTTTCCGATGCTAAAGGTAGTAAAATCACGCCTGCAGTCAAAATTAAATTTCAGTTTGCGGGGTCTCCGGTTATGTAAAAGTTGTGTTTTCACCTGTTGACACCACACATATCTGATAAGACCGGGTTGATTCACTGACCGGATGCAAAACCTGTGCACGGAATATTTGGTTTTATGTTGTTGTTTTGTAAAGATCCGGCAGTATATGCTTTTTCCTCGCTGGCAGCAAACCCGGAATTGATCCTGCTAACAAGTATGACGAAAAATCCGGAACTTTCCCGATTTGGTTTTGTTTTTTGAATTAGGTTTGAGGTATGAAAAAAGCGGATAATCTTATTTCCGGATTGATACTCCTGCTGATGTCAGTAATTGCTGCATGCAGCAATGGGGATGATTTCGTAACTCCGCCTGAAATCAGCATCCGGCAGCCTTATGATGGCCGGGCATACGGTTTTGGTGATACCATACATCTGCAGGCAGAGCTGAGTCATTATAAAACCATTCAGTATGCCAGGGTATCGATGGTCAGCGAAACTAATGTGCTGGTATTGCCCGCGCTGAATTTTAATGTGAATGAATCCAGTTATCTGCTCGCTGCTTCCATTCCGTTGGATGATCCGCAAATGGAGGATGGAACATATTATATGCAGGTCAGGGCGGGCGACGGTGAGTCGGAAATAGCTGAGTCAGTTATGGTGCAGTACTCAGCCCTGGAAAGGGCTTTGGTATCTGTGTTGTCAGTCAGCAAACTGTCATCTTCAGCATATGTTGTTTCCGGATTTCCGTTGGATGGCCAGCCATCTGAACTTTTCAGGCTACAGGGAGACTACTCCGGGTCTGCAGTCAGTTCAGTAAACCGGCAGTTGTACACTGCAGGCAGGATTACCGGCAATCTTCAGGCCTGGAACCTTGCGGAGAACAGGGCCGACTGGACGGTCCAGGCCATTGTAAATCCTCCAATGGAGTTTTTTTATCATCTCTGGTCTGATGAAAATGAAGTTTTTGTATCCGACCGCGACGGCTATATCAGGGGATATACAGCTGAAGGATTGGTATCTTTCAGAAGCCTGCCTTTCCCGGACGGGAAGTTTACCGGATTTGTAAGGCTTAGAAACTGGCTGATTGCCGTATATGAACCTTTTAATGGTGTGTTGAGTGAACTGGTAGTTTTCAATTATCCCGGCGGAACCGTATTCAGGCAATTTCAGTTTCAGGGGAAAGCCGTGCATCTTGATCCGTATGACAATGAGGGGGTGCTGATTTTTGTAAATGGCGATGCAGCATCGGCCGTGTTTCATTACTCTGTTACTGAGAACACGATGGTAAAGCTCCGGACATTTCCATTTCATGACATCAGCAAGGTGACCGGGCTGTCAGGAGGGAACTGTTTTATTGCTTCCGGAAACGATTTATGGTGGTACCGCCCTGCCACGGGTAGTACGGTCAGGTACCTTGCCTTAGATGAAATCAAGGCAGTGCAGTATGATGCATTGTCGGGCAGGGTATTTGTTGCAGCAGGAAACAGTATAAAATCGTACCGGATTCCGGATCAGGTCAGCATTGCGACTGTGGCTGTGCAGGGTGAAACAGCAGACTTATTGTTACTCTACAACCGATAAAGATGGATAACAGATCAGCGCTGGTATTAACAGAGGATGGCTCTTATACATTGTTTAACAGGGTATTGGGTGAGCATTATCATTCCATCCACGGAGCGGTTCAGGAGTCACGGCATGTCTTTCTGGAGGCCGGATACAGATATATCTGTAGAAAATTCAGAGACATCAGTATTCTAGAGGTTGGCTTCGGAACCGGCCTTAACGCTTTGCTGACCCTTGATGCGTCTGTTAAAACCGGCGTGAACACACGCTACCACGCCCTAGAGCCATTCCCCCCTGACTTTTCAGTTATTGAACAAATCAATTATTGCAGCCTTGGCGGGCTGGAGGGATTTACTGACGATTTTCGGAAGATGCATCATGCTATGCCTGATAAAGAAATCCTTTTGCGCGAAAATTTTTCCTTTTGCCTGAGCAGAAACCGGTTAGAAGATGCTGGTCCGGGATCGGGAAAATATAACCTGGTTTATTTTGATGCATTTTCTCCCGAAACGGCTCCGGAGCTATGGGAGCCGGGTATTTTCCGTAAACTCCGTTTGATTATGGATCAGGGAGGCGTATTGGTCACATATTGTGCCAAGGGGCGGGTGCGAAGAATATTGCAGGAGGCGGGCTTTTCGGCGGAGCGACTGCCGGGCCCGCCGGGCAAACGGGAGATGCTCAGGGCGACAGCTAATGAGTTATAACAAATGGAAAAGTGCAGGTTTAATATCCGCGTTTACGGTCTGATCGTTTTCGAAAACAGGTTACTGGTTACCGACGAATTCAGGCTTGGCATGTTTATGACAAAATTTCCGGGTGGCGGCCTTCATTTCGTGGAAGGAACGATTGATTGCCTGAAACGGGAATGCCGGGAGGAATTGAAGCAGGAAGTGCTTATCCTCAGGCATTTCTACACAACTGATTATTTTCAGCCTTCGCATTTTCTGCCTGAAGTCAGTCAGATTATCAATGTTTATTATCTGGCAGGTTTACAGGGTATTCCGGTTTTTCCTGTCACGGATAAAGCATTTGAACTTGATGCATTGGATGGAGCACAGGCATTCCGGTGGATTGATCCATACAAAATTGAACCGGGGTTATTTACATTGCCGG
>JABNAD010000958.1_pt1 | contig 12666 bp, 9 predicted proteins | sample 7240381 | NCBI WGS metagenome assembly JABNAD01 (sample SAMN11332834, study PRJNA596920) | anaerobic digester metagenome | biome: digested sludge; isolation source: digested sewage sludge-derived enrichment culture grown on H2/CO2 | place: Germany: Goettingen | reverse complement strand
GGCGAGATCGGCCCTGTTATGCTGGGCCGCGACCACCACGACACCGGCGGAACCGACTCTCCCTTCCGCGAGACTTCCAACATTAAGGACGGTTCCAATATCATGGCCGACATGGCTACCCAGTGTTACGCGGGCAACGCGGCCCGCGGCATGAGCCTTGTCGCGCTGCACAACGGCGGCGGCGTGGGCGTTAGCAAATCTATCAACGGCGGCTTCGGCATGGTGCTGGACGGAAGCGAGAATGTGGACGCGATCCTGCGCATGTCCATGCCTTGGGACGTGATGGTGGGCGTTGCCCGCCGGTCTTGGGCGCGGAATGAGCATGCGGTCTCCACCGCAGCCGAATACAACAAGATGTATGAGGGGCAAGACCATATCACCCTGCCCTATATGGCGGAGAACGACGAACAGCTGATCGACAAGGCGCTGAAAAGCGCGGAGAGCAAGTAACCATCACGAACAAATCCACCAAAAAGGGGCCCTGCGTCAGGGCCCCTTTTTCTTTTAATTCAGGTGAAGATGAAAAGGACAGCAAGTTAAACAAAAATTTAATTTGAATTGAAACAAGACTGCATTAATTGTATAATAATACAAATTCCAGTGGAGGGAACGGGACCTCCGTCCCAATTCAAAGAGCATGGCTTTGAGAGGAGACCGGAATGAGTAAAATTGTATACAAACTGTTTGGGGCCCCTCAGATCACCGTAGATGGACGAAGCGTTTTTTTCCCCTATGCAAAAATCAACGCGCTGCTTTATTATTTGGCGGTCAACAAAATGGCCAGCCGCGATGAGCTGGGGGGACTGCTGTGGCCCGACGAGGATGGCGCGGTGGCGCGGAAAAACATCCGAAATGCGATCTACCAAGCAAAAAAATCGCTGGGGGAGGATATCATCATTTCTCCCCAAAAATCGGTTCTGCTCATGAATGAGGCGCTGGACATCGAATCCGACACGGACCTGTTTTCCCGGGCGCCGCAGGAGAATCTGGAGTGCTATCAGGGCGATTTTCTGCAGGGCTTTTTCCTAAAGGAGGCGGACGCCTTTGAATTCTGGGTCACGAAAGTGCGCAGCGGGTTTCAGGAAAAGTTCGCTACGGAATGCTGCTTGAAAATTGAGAGGAGCCTTCAGGAGCGCAACTATGACGGCGTGGAGAATCTGATCCGCCGCCTCATTGAACTGGACGAGTTCGACGAGCGGAACTTTCGCCTGCTGATGCGCCTTTATCAGGACACGGGGCGAAGCGGAAAGGCGGTGGAAACCTATTACGATCTGTCCAAGCTGCTGCACCGGGAGCTTGGCATCGACCCCGATAAAAAGACCAAGGAAATTTACGAGCGTGCGTTGGAGCAGATTGACTTCGGAGGGGAAAAGAGACGCGCCCGGGATACGGCCTCAATTTATGGCCGTTATCAGGAGCTGGCCGCTATGGAAAAGACGCTGAAGGAGTTTCGCCAAAAGCGCGGGGGAACCACTCTTTTAATCACCGGCGAGACGGGCATAGGAAAATCCACCCTTAAGCGCAGGCTGCTGGAAAAAGCCGCGTCGGATTTTTTGATTCTGGAGGTGAGCTGCTATCAGGTGGAAAAAGACTGGCCTCTGCGGATTTGGAGCGCGGTGGTGCGGACCATTTCCCGGTTGATTCAGCGAAACAGACTGATCCCTCCAAATCTGTGGAAAGAGCTGATGTCGGGCGTTTTTCCGGATTTCAGCGAAAATCTGCCCGGTAGTGGTTATGTGCGAACGCCGGAGAGGTGGTCCATGGCGTCCATGGTGCAGATTCTGCGGGAGGGACTGGAGAAAATCTCTGCGGAAAAGCAGGTTATTTTAGCCATCGAGGACATCCAGTGGATGGACGATGAGAGTTTGGCCCTGCTGACTGCGCTTTTGCTGGAAACAGACCCCCTGCGGGTGATGCTGGTGGCAACCTGCGGCCGGGAGCGCAACCGGGCGCTGGAGGACGCGTTGACCGCACTGCGCCGGAGCGGCCGCCTGACCACCGTTTCACTGGAGCGGCTGGATATTGAGCAATGCCACTGCTTTATCGAAGAGGCACTGCCAAAAAAGGAACTGAAGGGCGAGACGCTGGAGCAAGTCTACAATGAGACGGAGGGAAACCCATTTTTCCTCAACGAGTGCGTTGGCCTGCTGCAAAAGGGGCATGAACTGGGTACCATGACGCCGACCGCGCTGGAGGCGGTGCGGAGCCGTCTGCTCTATCTTCAGCCGGATGAGCGCACGCTGGTGGAGCTGCTATCCTTTTTCTATGACGCCACTCCACTCCGGTTCCTCGCGCGGCTGATGGAGCGGGAGGATGAGAGGATGCTCACTCTGCTGGAGACACTGGAGGACAGGGACATCCTGCGGGAAAAGGAACAGGAGGGGGAAACCGCGGTGCTGTTTTCCCACGTCAAGCTGCGGGAATACGTCTATCTGTCTCAGCCCAGCTCCCGGAAAAAGCTAATTCACCGAAAGATCGGTCAGCTGCTGGAAGAGCGTGTAAATGTAAAAAAGCGGGACACCAGACTCAACGCAAAGCTGGTCTATCACTTTTCCGCCGCCGGCGACCGGCTCAAGGCGCTGCAATATCAGATGGATACGCTGAAAAGCTGCCTGAATTTCAACCACGAGATGTTCCCCATCCTGAACAATCTGGAAATGGGGCAGGAGCCTAACGTCTACATGTCCCGGGACCAGATCGGGGAGTTGTTCGGCAATTTGGAGACGGGGTTGAAAGAGGCGCTGAATTTCCCGGGCGACTCCGACGAGCTGAACCTGCTGGAGACGGAATTTTACTATTTGAAGGGGCGTTACCTTATCCGCGAGGGTGAATACGCGGGTGGCGTGGACAGCATTACGCATGTCATTGAGAAGGCCCGGCAGATCGGTAATTTGGACTATGAACTGGAGGGCTGCAAGCAGCTGATCATCTACCATCTGCAGGTTTACAATCTGGAAGAAATGGCCGAATATATTAAGCTGTCGCTGGATTTGGCGGTGAGGTGCAACTATCATAAAGAAATCGGGATTATTCTCCGGCTGAAGGGTTTGTACAACCTGATGGTGGGAAATTACTATCTGGCGGAAAAGCTGTTGACCGAGTCCATCAGTACCCTCACCATCACGGAAACGGTGGCCAAGCGCTACGCCACCAATGTTGCCGCCGCGTACTGTTACATCGGAGAGATTCGTCAGGCGGAGGAGGACTATCCCGAAGCACTGGCGCTGTTTCAAAAGGCCATCTCCCTGTGTACGGGACAGAACGTATCCTCCAGTCTTTCTTATTTTTACATCAACGCGGGGAAAACCGCGTACTTTATGGAATCTTTTTCCGCAGCAAAGTCGTATTTTGAGCAGGCTTACGCCCTGTATGGGCAATTCGATTCCTTCTGGCGCCGCCCGGTTTTGGACGCCTATATGGCGCTTGTGCTGATGCAGGAAGGACAGTATGAAAATGCAAAATGGTGCCTGAGTTCCGCCCAGAACAGCGCCGGAAAGATCAAGGACCCCAGTGAGCTTGGAACCGTTTTGTTTGCCGAGGCGCTCATCCGCCAGATGGCGGACCGGGATGAGGAGATCGGCGCGGTCTTTGCACAGGATCTGAAAGAGAGCGCTGGGCAGTATTACGCGCTGGCGCTGAAAAATCTCAGCAAATACTGCAACCGCTATGAGCGCAAAACTCTGCTCCGGCAGTTTGCCTCGGAGGGGGAACCTGAACAGGATGCCTGATCCACTGACCGCTACAACGCGGAAAAAACCAAAGCACGGTTCGTTGCTTAGAAAAGACTTTTGGGCACGCAGAGGCGGCTGTCCGCGGACAGCCGCCTCTGCGTGCTCTGGCCTTTTCGAAATGTGTTTTAACGCGGAAAAACCCTGCCGCCACAATGACCGCAATCGAACATCACCCCAGGCAGCATCGAAGCTGATGGAACAAACTTTCTGTTGACCCTTGTCAACGCAGTAAATGGGCAGCTGACGATCGGTGGTATAGGCCACGGCAGGGTAGGTTGCCGCATACCCCGCCGTTCCAACCGCCAGCACCGCCGCCAACAGCGCGGCCGCCTTTTTCTTCCAGACAATGATTTTCATAAAATCCCTCCTCAGATGAAAGAGTATATGATTGGGGAGAGCATAAATTGCGCGCAGGGGCGGAAGTGATAAAAAGTACAGAACAGATCGAAATTTGAGTAATGAATTACAGGGCGTATCCGAATAAAATTTCCTCAAAAAACAGGCGCTGAAGAATTGACAAAGTGGAAAAAATCTGTTACAATTCGGTTACAAACTTTTTCAAAGGAGCGTACCGATGGCTGAAAATACGGAACAGGCCGCTGGCCTGACTTACAAGGGGCATCCCCTTCGCCGCGTAGATAACTTCATCTACTACGGCACGATGGCCGAGAAATATATCATTATGATTCAGGTGTTGGATACCAAAAAAGTGCAGGATTTGAATGTAGCGACACGGGTTTCTGTCCAGCTGCAGCTGACGGACCCGGATCTGAAATCTCGGGACCGCGTGGTCAAAAAAAGTGAAAAAGAGAGCCTTTACGAGGCCATGGACATCTCCGCCATCTGGCTGGAGCGCGCATTGGCCGGCAAGCTGTAAGGCGGACGGCTCCCCCCACTTCCCAACAAACGACAAATTCGAAAGGAAGCGTACACTTATGACACACCACGCAGGTAAAGCGGCAGGACTCCTTGCTCTCTCCGCTGTGATGACTATGCTGCTGGCCGCGACGGCCACTGTTTCCGCCGCCGATAATATTGCCATCGGCGTTGGTTGCACCACCGGCTCCAGTTTGCGGCTGCGTTCTGAGGCATCCACTTCTTCTTCCGTTGTCACCCAGTTGGACAAAAGCGTTGCCGTTGCAATTCTCGGCAAGCAGGACGGCTGGTATAATGTCAGCTATGACGGCAAGTCCGGCTATCTTTCCGCCGACTATGTGATCGAGGATCAGGACGGCGTCTTCACCGCCGATGGCCGCGTGAACAGCGACGGCGTGAATGTCCGTTCCTCCGCCTCCGCTGAGGCGGGGTCTGTTGCCACGGTCAACACCGACGCCCCCGTGACGGTGGACGGCTTTGCCGACGGATGGTATGCGGTGACGTGCCAGTATGGTACCACAGGCTATATCCGTAGCGATTTTGTGGATTTGACCTCGGCGGCTTCGTCCAACGCTTCCAGCGTGATCTCCGTTGCCAAGCAGTATCTGGGAACCCGGTATGCTTACGGCGGTGCGTCTCCCAGCGGCTTTGACTGCTCGGGCTTTACGATGTACGTTTTTAAGCAGGTGGGCGTCAGCCTGCCCCACAGCGCCACCAGCCAGTGGCAGAGCGGAGCAGGCCAGAAGATTACCTCCACCTCTGCGCTGCAGGCGGGGGATCTGGTGTTCTTCTGCGATCCCAGCCGTTCGATGGGGAAGGCCTGCTCCCATGCCGGAATTTATATCGGCGATGGGCAGTTCATTCACTCGTCGTCTGCCAGCAGCGGCGGTGTGATTATCAGCAGCTTGGCCAGCGGGTATTACAATACCTACTTTGTGGGCGGTATGCGCATCTGATTTTGTTTACATAACAATGTCCAAGAGTAAGCGGCGCGCCAAATGGCGCGCCGCTTTTTGCTGCCCGCCTTGGGTTTGGTGCCCCGGTATATTGAACAGCTGAACCCAATCTATTCCGCTGAACTGTTTCAAAAATATCTTTTTCAAAACTGAGGCGTCGCTTCTAATGAGCGCTGCCGAGCGCACCTGCGTGGAAACGCCGGGGACGCTGAGGGGCGGTGCGGTAGAAGATATTATTATCAGGAGAAAAACGTCGCGTCCTATGGCATAAAAAATAGAGCCGGAAAGCCCGGAGACATGGCAGAGTGCCATATCTCCGGGCTTTCAAACTGACAGAAAATCCTGCGCCCGGGCTGCGGAGAGCAGCGCGGCTGTTTCGTTGGGGAGGTCGCCGTCTACCACGGCGGAGAGCAGCCGGTTCAGCGCTGTGCCGATCTCTGGGCCGCGAAAACCAAGCTCCATCAAATCCCGACCGCTCACAGCCAGCTGTTTCAGGGAGAAGCAGGCGTTCTGCGTCAAAAGCCCATCCAAAATCTGTGTGCCTCGTTCCAGCTCCCGGAGACGAGTCCGAAACTCCGGAGCCTGTCCCAGATTATCCGCCCGCTTTACCTCGGTCAGCTGCCGCATCCGCGTTTCCCCCAGCTTCATCAGCGCCCGGCGAACGCCTTTTTCCGTCCGAGGAATGTCCCGGTCGTGCCACAAAACCAGTGTGGTCACGGCTTCCCGGGTGGCGTTATCAAATTTCAGCCGCCGCAAAATGGCGTCTGCAATCTGGGCGCTGACGGCGGGATGCCCGTAAAAGTGTCCGCCCCGCTCGTCCCGGGTGAAGCAGGCGGGTTTGCCGGCGTCATGGAGCAAAACCGCCCAGCGCAGCACCGGCTCCGCCGGAACCGCGTCCAGCGCGTGGAGGGTGTGCTCCCAAACGTCGTAGCAGTGATAGCGGCTGTGCTGATCAAAACCCACCATGGGCAAAAGCTCCGGGAGCACTGTTCCCACAACCTCTGGGAATTCACGCAGTGTCTCCGCTGCCGCAAAACCGCACAGCAGCTTTGTCAGTTCAACCTGTACCCGCTCCGCCGCTATGCCGCGCAGCAGTTCCCGACAGCTCCGCAGCCCGCGGGCTGTCTCCGCTTCCACGGAAAAACCCAAAGCGGCGGAAAACCGCAGGCACCGAAGAATGCGCAGCGCGTCCTCAGAGAACCTCTTTTCCGGGTCCCCCACGCAGCGCAGAATACCTTCGCGCAGATCGGCCTGTCCGCCAAAGGGGTCTGTCAGCTGGTCCCGTAGATCTACCGCCATGGCGTTCACCGTGAAGTCCCGGCGGCTCAGATCGTCTTCCAGCAAGCGCGTAAAGGTTACGGAGTCGGGGTGGCGGCTGTCGGCATAGGTTCCGTCGGTGCGGAAGGTGGTCACCTCCACGCGGAGAGAACCCTCCCGGACGGTAACCGTGCCGTGCTGGAGCCCGGTGGGAAAGGCGCGGCCCGGAAAGAGCGCCATCGTCTCCTCGGGAAGAGCGGAAGTGGCTGCGTCCCAGTCCTCTGGAACCCGGCCCAGAAGCGAGTCCCGCACACAGCCGCCCACGCAGTACGCCTCATAGCCGCCGCTCTCCAGCACATTTAAAACTGATTTTACGGGTTCTGGAATGTCCACTTGGATCACCTGACTTCCTTTTTCTTGAGAACAGGTCCGCGCCGCCGCAAAAGAGGCGGCCAGCGGCCTTTTCAGTTGCATTTTTTAATATCTCATAGTATAATATGCTCTTTGAGAAAGTCTTTCAATCCCGCAGATGCGAAAACGGGGAGCGCCGCTTGTACCGCTTCAAGATTTTGGATGAATCATCAGCGCTTTGCGGGAGGTTCAAAGGATTATTTTGGCGGATTGCGCACTGCGCAGGCTATAAAAAACCACGATACAGATTATAATACAATAAACATTGTCCCATTTGCAAGCCATTGCAAGAGAAGGAGCGAACCATTTATGATGAATAATCTAAAGCCGATCAGCGCTTACATGGTTTCCGGCAAGCGGGTCCATCTGGTGGGAATCGGCGGCGTGTCCATGTGCCCGCTGGCCGAAGTCCTGCAAGGAATGGGCCTTGTGGTCCATGGGTCCGATATCCATGAGAGCGATGCGGTGAAGCATTTGAAGTCCTTGGGAATCCATGTGGATATTGGGCATAGCGCGGAAAATCTGGGGGATTGCGATTTCGTGATCCGTACCGCCGCCGTCCATGACAACAACCCGGAGATTTCCGGCGCGGTGACTCGGGGGATTCCGGTCTATGAGCGGGCGCAGGCATTGGGAGCCATCATGCGCCGCTATCCCAACGCCCTTTGCGTCTCCGGTACCCACGGAAAGACCACCACTACCTCCATGTGCACCCACATCTTCATGGCGGCGGAGGCGGACCCCACGGTTATGATCGGCGGTACACTGCCCATGCTCCACTCCGGCTATCGGGTGGGAAAGGGCGATACCATCATCCTGGAATCTTGTGAATACTGCAATTCCTTCCTGTCGTTTTATCCCACGGTGGCGGTGATTCTGAACGTGGAGGCCGACCATTTGGATTTTTTCAAGGATCTGGAGGATATTGAGCACTCTTTCCGCCGGTTTGCGCAGCTGGTGCCGGACGGCGGGCGAGTGGTGGCCAACGCGGACAACGCCGGGGCCATGGCGGCGCTGAAGAATCTGGGCCGTCCCGTGTTCACCTTTGCTCTCGATCACGCGGCCCACTGCACCGCGGAAAATCTCCGGGAGGAGGACGGCAAGCAGGTCTTTGACGTGACGATATACGGCAAGCCCTATGCCCATGTGACGCTGCCGCTCCACAGCAGACATAACGTTCTCAACGCTCTGGCCGCCGCGTCTTCTGCCTATGTGCTGGGGCTTCCCGGCTCCGCCGTGGAGCAGGGCTTGGCTGATTTCACCGGTGCGGGACGGCGGTTCGAGCGGAAGGGAACGTTTCACGGCGCAGATGTCTATGACGATTATGCCCACCATCCCGACGAGCTGCACGCCTTGCTGACTATGGCGAAGGAACTGCCGTATCACCGGGTGGTATTGGCGTTCCAGCCTCATACCTATTCCCGGACCGCCAAGCTGTTTGAACGCTTTACTGAGGAGCTGAAGCTGGCGGACGTGGCGATTCTGGCGGAGATTTACGCCGCGCGGGAGACGAATACCATCGGTATCAGCTCCAACGACCTGTGCAAACAAATTCCCGGCTCGGTATACTGCTCCACACTGGAGCAGGTGACGGAGCAGCTCCGCTCTATTGCCCAGCCCGGGGACCTCATTTTGACCGTGGGTGCGGGAGATATCTACCGGGCCGGAGAAAAGCTGCTGGCGGAATAAGCGGCGATTGCTCTCAGCCGCGGCAAACGCGGACAGAAAGCACAATCTAAATAAGAACACCGCGCTCCCCGCGCCGCACTGCGGCGCGGGGCTGCCGCAGTCAGAGAGAGGATAGAAAGAACATGACAATCACGCCGTTAAGCCACAATACCCGCCCAGAGGGCGTGCTGCTGCCGCAGGAGGCCGCCGCCTTTGACCTGCTGGAAGAACTGGGGATTGCGTATGACCGTGTTTCCAGCGAAAGCGCCGATACCATGGAAAAATGCGCGGAGGTGAGCGCGGTTTTGGGAGTGCCTATCTGCAAAAACCTCTTTTTGTGCAACCGGCAGAAGACCCAGTTTTATTTGCTGGCCATGGGCCCGGATAAGCCCTTTCACACCAAGGATCTCAGCGCCCAGATCGGCTCTGCGCGGCTTTCCTTTGCACCGGAGGAACAGCTCTGGGAGCTGCTGCACTGCACCCCCGGATCTGCCACCATTCTGGGATTGATGAACGACAAGAAGCACGCCGTCCGCCTTTTGATGGAGCGGGAGGTCTATGAGGCAGAATATCTCAGCTGCCATCCCTGCATCTGCACCAGCAGCTTAAAGCTGAAAACAAAGGATATTTTGGAAAAGTTCTTGCCCCACACCGGACACGATGTGACGGTGGTGGATTTGGCGTAAAAAAGGATAAGCCTGCCGCACGGCAGGCTTATACCATCTGTTCAAGGGAAAATTTGCGGATTTTGCCCAGTCCTTCCTCACTGCGGGTGGCTACACCGGCGACATATCCCTGAAAGGTGTCCACGTAGTAAAAATATTCGCCGTATTGCAAGGGAGTTTCTCCCTCCATCATGGTGCTCACACCCGTGCCGCTGCGCTTGAAGCGGGCTTCCCGCCGAACCCAGCTCTGAAAAAAGGCTTTTTCCGAGGCCACGTCCGCCAGCCGTTTCATGGCCCGCTCGGACACCGGACGAATTTTTTCAATATCCACGCCCACCGGCTCGTCGGAAAGGCCCACCAGCACCGCGCCGGAGGTGTGGCTCAGATTGAAATGGACGGTGGGGAAGGCTGGAAATCCGGGCTTTCCCTGTGCGGTCAGCCCGATTTCGGGAAGGTCCTTCCAGCGATACAGTTCCCACAGCGCCTGACGTAGAATGGCATAGGCGCACAGCGGTTCCCGCCACTTGACGGAGTCATGGACGCGGAGAATCCGCTCCCGCCGCTCCGGCGGCAGCATGGACAGCAGCGCGTCGTTCTCCCGCTGAGACAGCGGGCGATCCAACAGCGCCGCCCAAAGCTCCACAGCCATGATTTCACCTCTTTCTCTCTATCGTACAGCGGTTCAGCGGCCCAAGCATCCCGGTGCTGCGTGGTCATCCTTGCGCCAAAACGCACGGCCTTCATTCGATTGCTGCCGCTGTTTCTAAATCTTGCTCTAAGACTCTATTTTAACGGGGAAACAGGGAACTGTAAAGGCAAGAGAGAAAACTTTTCTTAAAATTTGCAAAAAAAAGAGGAAATTGAAGCCCCACGGGGTATAAATAAGAGACTGAGCCGGATTGCGCCGGTATGACAGACTGCGATTTTGGCAAGACTGACCGGAAGGGGGTAGTTCCGTTGTCGTTTCCGCAGAACTTTTTGGACGAGCTGACGGCCCGCAGCGATATTGTGGACGTGGTGGGAAACTACGTCCAGCTGACGAGGCGGGGGACGAATCTCTTTGGCCTTTGCCCGTTTCACAGTGAGAAGACGGGGTCTTTTTCCGTCTCTCCCGATAAGCAGATTTACTACTGCTTCGGGTGTAAGAAGGGCGGCGGCGTAATTAACTTTATCATGGAGGAGGAGAACCTCTCCTTCCCGGATGCGGTGCGGTTCCTCGCCAAACGGGCCAACATGGAGGTCCCGGAGGAGGAGGGCGACCGGGAGGCGGGGCGCAGACGCCAGCGTCTGCTGGACCTGAATCGGGACGCGGCCCGGTTTTATCATCAGATGCTCCAGCAGCCGGAGGGTCGGGCGGTGCAGGACTACTTGGACCGGCGGCAGATCAAAAAGGCCACGGCGGTCAATTTTGGACTGGGCGCGTCACTGGACCGGTGGGACGCGCTGATTACTGCCATGACCCACAAGGGGTACACAAAGGCGGAGCTGTTGAGCGCGGGTCTTGCCGTCCAGAATAAGAACGGCGGCATCTATGATAAATTCCGCAACCGTCTCATGTTTCCCGTGATTGATGTGCGGGGAGACGTGGTGGCCTTTGGCGGACGGGTGCTGGATAAGTCGGAGCCAAAGTATATGAATTCCTCCGAAACGCCGGTATACAGCAAGCGCCGGGAACTGTACGCGCTGAATCTGGCGAAGAAATCCAAGCGGCCCAACATCATTTTGTGCGAGGGCAACATTGACGTGGTGACGCTTCATCAGGCGGGGTTTGACAATGCGGTGGCCTCCATGGGTACGGCGCTGACGCAGGAGCAGACCCGGCTTTTGAGCCGGTACACCAAGGAATTGGTGCTGTGCTACGACAACGACAACGCCGGAAAGATCGCGACGGAGCGAGCTTTGCAGATTCTGAACAATTCAGAGTTTGCCGTTCGAGTCCTTCAACTGCCCAACAGAAGGATGGACGACGGAACCATGGCCAAGCAGGACGCGGATGATTTCATCAAAAACTTCGGGTCCGGGGCTTTTGAGCGGCTTCTCTCCGGCAGCGAAAACGGGATTGAATTCCGCTTGGCCCAGACGGCGGGGAAGTATGACCTGACGGACGACCAGCAGCGGCTGGGCTACGCCGAGGAGGTCAGCGCACTTCTGGCGGGGCTGGAGAGCCCCGTAGAGCGGGATATCTACACGGTCCGGGCGGCGGAAGCGGCAAAGCTGACGCCGGAGGCCATGCGGTTGGAGGTTCAAAGAGCGTTTAAGCGCCGTCTGAGCAAGGAGAAACGGGCGCGGGAGCGCCGGGAGCTGAATCCTACGATGGAGCTTCAGCCCAAGGTGCGGGCCATGCATTATACCAATGTACGTTCGGCCATGGCGGAGGAAGGCGTTTTGCGGCTGCTTCTGCTGGACGACAGTTTGTTCCCGGCGGAGCTGCCGCTGCGGGAGGACGAATTCTCCTCTCCGTTGCTGGGAAAGGTTTTTTCCCTCTTGTGGCAACAGAAGGAGCAGGGGAGCGCACCCCGCCTTACTTCCCTTGCGGGGGAGTTGAGCGGGGAAGAGATGAGCCACATGACGAATCTCTGCCAGAAGCCGGAATCCGTCGCCAACGGGCGGCAGGCACTGACAGATTACATAACGGTCATCCGCGGAGAGGCGGAGAAACGGGCCGGGGCGGGACTGGTGGACCCGCTGCTGGCAGTTACGGAAAAGTTCAAAGATCAGAAAAAAAGCAACGGAGGAAAGCAACATGGCTAAGAAGAAAGAACTGACTCGGGAGGAATTGCTGGAGCAGCAAGCCAACGTCCTCCTCGCCGCCCAGATGGCGGCTGAGGCGGAAAAAACGGGAAAGCCGGGAAAGAAAAGTGAAAAGGGCGTTGAGGAGTCTGCTGCCGTCATGACTGACGAGGAAGCGAAGAAGGCCGGGATCCTCCGTCTGGATGACAAGCAGGTGGCGGCACTGCCCGCCGCCGCATGGCTCACCAACAATGAGAAGCTGCGGGAGCTGCTGTACAAGGCGCAGAAAAAGGGCAAGCTGGATTCCGGCGAACTGGCGGAGTCTTTGGATAACCTGAATCTGGAAGGCGACCAGATGGATCAGCTCTATGA
>JABNAD010000957.1_pt1 | contig 12680 bp, 10 predicted proteins | sample 7240381 | NCBI WGS metagenome assembly JABNAD01 (sample SAMN11332834, study PRJNA596920) | anaerobic digester metagenome | biome: digested sludge; isolation source: digested sewage sludge-derived enrichment culture grown on H2/CO2 | place: Germany: Goettingen | reverse complement strand
GGATACAACACAGTTGATCATTCCAAGAGAGCCTGCTGCTGACAGAATACCGGATGTTACAGGAATGGGGGCCAGGGATGCGGTTTTCCTGCTCGAATCAGCAGGGATCAAGGTGAAAATAAGCGGAAAGGGGAAAGTGAAACGGCAGTCGCTGGCTCCCGGATCAAGGATTACCGCCGGAAGCCAATGTGTTATTGAACTCGGATAAAAAGATTACAGTGAAAACGCTGAAGGAAATATTGTACAAATGCAGGATCCGGAGAATAACCGGCAGCCTTGAAGTTGTTGTTGATGAAATCATCTTCGATTCACGGAAAGCTGCAAGCGGGAAAGTATTTGTGGCCACCCGAGGCACCCTGACCGATGGACATAATTTTATTGATGAGGTAATTAAGGCAGGTGTAAAAGCGGTGATTTGTGAGCGCATGCCGGATGATATCAGCGAAGGCATTAGTTACGCTGAAGTCGGGAACAGTGCTGAGGCGCTAGCGCTGATGGCTTCCAACTTCTATGACAATCCTTCGGCACAGATCCGGCTTACCGGAATAACCGGCACCAATGGAAAAACCACGACCGCCACACTGCTGTACCAGCTTTTTAAAAACCTGGGATATAAAACCGGCCTGATCTCAACAGTAAGAAATAAAATTCATGACCGGGAAATTCAGGCAACTCACACAACACCCGATGCAGTAGCCCTTAACGCGCTTCTCAGGGCCATGGTGGATGAAGGCTGCGAATACTGCTTTATGGAAGTAAGCTCACATGCAGTAGTTCAGCACCGTATTACCGGCCTTACCTTCGCCGGCGGTGTTTTCACAAACCTTACGCATGACCACCTGGATTTCCATAAGACTTTCGATGCCTATCTGAAAGCCAAAAAGACATTTTTTGATAATCTCCCCGCTGAATCATTTGCCCTTGTGAATGCTGATGACCGCAATGGCCTGGTGATGGTACAGAACACCCGCGCCCTTGTAAAAACAGCTGCCATTAAGCGTCAGGCTGATTTCCATTGCAGGATTCTGGAAAACCATTTCGACGGGCTTCAGCTCAATATAAACGGTCACGAAGTCTGGTGCCGGCTGGTCGGGAACTTCAACGCTTACAATCTTCTGAATATATATGCAACCGCAGTAATGCTGGGCGCTGACGAAGAGGCCTGTCTTACAGAATTAAGTAAACTGAAGGCTGTGGATGGCCGGTTTGAATACATCAAATCACCAACAGGTATGGTGGGCATTGTTGATTACGCGCATACCCCCGATGCCCTGCTGAATGTGATCAGTACCATCAACGCCATCCGCGGAGGAAAAGGCAGACTGATTACAGTGGTTGGTGCCGGAGGCGACCGCGACAGGTCAAAAAGACCGGTCATGGCTTCGATAGCGACAGAAAACAGCGATTTAACCATACTTACATCTGACAATCCCCGGACCGAAAACCCTGAAGACATCCTGAACGAGATGCGCTCCGGTGTGTCTCCCGAGAGGAAAAGACATTGCCTGGTGATCAGTGACCGCCGCGAAGCCATCCGTACCGCATGTACCATGGCGACAAAGGAGGACATCATCCTGATTGCAGGAAAAGGACATGAGACCTATCAGGAAGTCATGGGCGTGAAACATCATTTTGATGACAGGGAAGAGCTGCGTAAATGCTTTGGAATTCTGAGAAAAGAGGATTAATTAACAAACCGGCAGAATATGTTATACTATCTGTTTGACTATCTGGACAAGGCCTTCGATTTCCCGGGAGCCGGAATGTTTCAATACATCTCCTTCAGGGCTGCTTTGGCGGTAATTACCTCGCTCACCATATCGTTGCTCTTCGGAAAATCACTGGTTAACTATCTCAAAAGGAAACTGGTAGGTGAAATTGTCAGGGATCTTGGCCTGGAGGGCCAGAAACAGAAGCAAGGTACGCCTACCATGGGCGGATTGATCATTCTCAGTGCGATTGTGATCCCAACGCTGCTCTTTGCCAAACTCAACAACATTTATATTATTCTCATCCTGATCACCACTGTATGGCTTGGCTTTATTGGGTTTCTTGATGATTACATAAAAGTTTTCAGAAAGGACAAAAAAGGACTTGCAGGCAAATTTAAGATTCTGGGCCAGGTTATCATCGGTCTGATCGTTGGTTTCACGCTCTACTTCCATGATGACGTGGTAATCCGTGAAAAAATCATGCAGACAAGCTCCCGCTCGGCCTCTGAACTCAGCGAATTTGAAAAGGTAGACGACCATGACCAGCGGTTTTCACGGTCGAGTGTTAAATCAACCAAGACGACCATACCATTTTTCAAGAATAATGAATTCGATTACGCACTCATCCTGAAGCCATTTGGTGAAAAGGCGATGAAGTATGCCTGGATCGTATTTGTGCCTATTGTAATCCTGATTATTGCGGCGGTTTCGAATGGCGCCAACCTGACCGACGGGATAGATGGTCTGGCTACCGGCACTTCGGCGATCATCGGGGCAACCCTGGGTATACTGGCATGGGTATCAGGCAACTTTGTATTTGCCGATTACCTGAACATTATGTACCTGCCCGACACCGGAGAGCTGACCATTTTTGTCAGCGCCTTTGTCGGGGCGTGTACCGGATTCTTATGGTACAACACTTATCCGGCACAGGTCTTTATGGGTGATACAGGCTCCCTTTCCCTGGGAGGTGTCATCGCGGTACTGGCGATCATGATCAGGAAAGAATTACTGATTCCCATCCTCTGCGGAATTTTTCTTGCCGAAAATCTCTCAGTGGTCCTGCAGGTGAGCTATTTCAAAAGAACAAAACGGAAGTACGGTGAAGGAAGACGGATATTCAGGATGTCGCCGCTTCATCATCACTACCAGATGCTGGGTTATGCCGAGCCAAAGATTGTGATGCGTTTTTTCATTGTCGGCATTATGCTGGCAATCTTTACCATAGTAACGCTTAAAATCAGATAATTAATGAATTCCAACCCAAAAACAGTCATTCTCGGAGCCGGCGAAAGCGGGACCGGAGCTGCTTTGCTCGCCAGGAGCCGGGGGTTGGAAGTATTTGTTTCAGATCAGTCACCCATTAAGGAAAAATACAGAAATGAACTGATCCAAAACGGGATTCCGTTTGAAGAAGGAGGGCATAGCGCCAACCTGCTCGAAAACACTACCGGGATCATTAAAAGTCCGGGGATTCCCGATAGTGCACCAATGGTGAGATCAGCCATTGATAAAGGCATACCTGTTATTTCCGAAATCGAATTTGCCAGCCGCTACACCAACGCAGCCAAAATTTGCGTAACGGGGAGCAATGGCAAAACAACCACTACCAGTCTGCTGTGGCATATGATGCATACGGCAGGGCTGAACGCAGGACTTGCCGGAAATATAGGCAACAGCTTTGCCCGCCAGGTAGCCGGTCAGGATTACGATATATACGCGCTGGAACTGAGTAGTTTTCAGCTTGACGGAATGAGCCTTTTCCGCGCTGACACGGCCATACTGCTGAATATCACACCAGACCACCTTGACCGGTACGAACATGACCTGATGAAATATGCTGCTTCAAAAATGCGCATCATCAGGAATCAGACAGCGGATAACGCCTTCATCTGGTGCAGTGACGATGAAGTATCGGCGGAGATGATCAGAAACACACCGCTGAATCAGCAGGTATTCCGCATCAGTCTTCATGACCAGGGGCATGAGGGCGCATTCATTGAAGACAATAAAATAATATTCAACATAAAAGGGGAAACGTTCAGTATGACAATCGAAGAACTGGCTTTGCAAGGCAAGCACAATATCTACAATTCCATGGCAGCAGGCGTGGCTGCTAAACTGGTTGGTATCAGAAAGGAAACCATCAGGCAGTGCCTGTCCGATTTCCAGCATGTTGAACACCGGCTGGAACATGTGGCCAATATCCATGGCATTGAATTTATCAATGATTCCAAAGCAACCAATATCAACTCGGCATGGTGGGCACTCGAAAGCCAGAACAAACCCGTGATTTGGATAGCAGGAGGCATAGATAAAGGGAATGACTACACCAAACTCTATGATGTTGTAAAATCAAGGGTAAAAGCCCTGATTTGCCTTGGCGTTGACAACAGATCCCTGATTGAAGCATTCAAAGATATTATTCCGGTTATTACGGAAACCAGGTCAGCCGCCGATGCGGTAAATGCAGCCTATTACCTGGCCCAAAAGGATGATGTGGTTTTGCTAGCCCCCGCCTGTGCCAGTTTTGACCTTTTCGAAAATTACGAGGACCGCGGCCGGCAGTTTAAGGCAGCTGTGCATGCCTTGTGAGCAGATGGTCTTAAAAATCCATTGAATAAAACAGAAACTGAACGAAAAACAGGAATCAAAAGGACAGTTCAACAATCGGAATGTTAAGTAAAACGGATGAAAACAATCCTGAATAATATAAAAGGTGATAAGGTAATCTGGGCGGTGGTTTTCCTGCTCTCTATTTTCTCGGTGCTGGCGGTTTACAGCTCTACAGGAACGCTTGCCTTCCGCTATCAGTCAGGCAATACTGAATATTATCTGATCAAGCATCTCGGGATTCTGCTGCTCGGTTTTGTCCTTATGTACCTTGCCCATCAGGTGAAATACAAATACTATGCGCGCATTTCACAGCTTGCTATTTATATATCAGTACCCCTCCTCGCCTACACGCTGATGTTCGGCACCAATGTGAATGAAGCCAGCCGCTGGTACACGCTGCCGCTGATCAATCTGACCTTTCAGCCTTCCGATTTTGCCAAGCTGGCGCTGATCATCTTTGTCGCCCGTTTGCTGGCTAAAAAACAGGAAAACATTGAAGATTTCAAAAAAGGTTTTATTGCCATCCTGCTGCCGGTTTTGCTTATAACACTGCTGATTTTGCCGGCAAATCTCTCCACAGCCGCGATGATTTTCATCACCTGCCTGGTGCTGATGTTTATAGGTCGGGTCAGGCTACGCTATATTCTGGCCCTGGTAGGTATAGGTCTGGTGAGTATGACCCTGTTGATTGCGATCGTTATCAATGTTCCTCAACTCGGCAAGCGCGTCGGTACCTGGCAGAACAGGATCGAAAGTTTCAGAAGCGGCGACAGCGATGATAACTATCAGGTAGAACAGGCAAAAATTGCAATATCAAATGGCGGTCTAACCGGAAGAATGCCCGGGAACTCCACGCAAAAAAACTTTTTGCCACACCCCTACTCCGATTTCATATTTGCAATTATTATTGAGGAATATGGCCTGATCGGCGGAGCGCTTGTAGTATTGCTTTATCTGGTGCTGCTATTCCGGGCTATCAAGATTGTGATCAGGTGCCCACGGAATTTTGCCGCCTTTCTCACATTTGGTGTTGCTTTCAGCCTGGTATTCCAGGCAATGATAAATATGATGGTAGCGGTCAATCTTATGCCTGTCACCGGTCAAACGCTGCCCCTGATCAGTATGGGCGGAACTTCGATCTGGTTTACCAGTATTTCGATCGGGATTATCCTGAGTGTGAGTCGCGAAATTGAGGAAGAAGAACAAAAAGAAGTTAAACCACAAAATCAAGCTGAACATGCCGTTGCCTGAGAAAAGGATTATCATCAGCGGTGGAGGGACGGGCGGACACATTTTCCCTGCCATTGCCATTGCTGATGCATTGAAAAACCTGGAACCGGGAATCAACATCCTGTTTACAGGGGCAAAAGGACGGATGGAAATGGAAAAGGTTCCGGCGGCCGGCTATCCGATAGAAGCCTTATGGATCAGCGGTCTTCAGCGGAAACTCACCTGGAAAAACCTGCTATTCCCTGTAAAAGTGATTTACAGCAGTATTAAGGCGCGGTCAATAATTAAAAAATTCAGACCGGATGCCGTTGTCGGTGTGGGCGGATATGCCAGCGGACCGACAGTGAAGGCTGCAGCAGCATTGGGAATTCCGACCATTTTGCAGGAACAGAATTCTTATCCCGGAATTACCAATAAAATGCTGGCGCGAAAGGCAAAGAAAATCTGCGTAGCATACTCCGGAATGGAAAAATACTTCCCGGCATCCAAACTTGTGCTGACCGGGAATCCGGTTCGGGCTGAAATTGTACATGCCAATGCCAAAAAAGAGGAAGCCCTGGAATTCTTCGGACTTCAAAGAAATAAGCCAACAATCCTCGCTGTCGGCGGCAGTCTGGGCGCACTTACCATAAACCAGAGCATCCATCAGGGCCTGAAAGAAATCGCCGACTCCGGCATCCAGCTGATCTGGCAAACAGGAAAATATTATGAGGATCAGGCTTCGGCGGCTGTTTTGCCGTTCGAAGATTCAGGCATCCGGCAACACACTTTTATTGCGCGCATGGATCTTGCCTATGCCGCCGCCGACCTCGTAATATCGCGGGCAGGAGCCATCGCAATTTCTGAACTCTGTGTCACCGGCAAACCCAGCATCCTCGTTCCTTCACCCAATGTTGCCGAGGATCACCAGACAAAAAACGCGATGGCCCTGGTATCTGCTGATGCCGCCATCATGGTAAAGGACAGCGAATGCGCCCGGAAACTGGTGAAGACCGCCATCGAACTTGCCGGTAACAATGTAAGAAAGGATCGTTTATCTGCAAACATATTGTCTATGGGAAAAAGCAATGCTGCTGTGGAGATTGCAGAAATCATACTGAGTTGTATCATCAAATAAATGGCTGAACTGTGAAAACTGAAGCACTGCACACTGTTTACTTTCTGGGGATCGGAGGCATCGGGATGAGCGCCCTTGCCCGCTACCTGAACGCAGCAGGGGTGGAAGTGCATGGCTATGACAAAACGCCTACCAGCCTGACTGCTGCACTTGAAACGGAGGGGATGAAAATACATTATGAAGACCGGCCGGACCTGATTCCCGACGATACGGACCTCATAGTTTATACCCCCGCCATTCCTGCCGACCTGGAAGAATTCCGCAAAGCATCCTCGGGTTCATTCAGCATGATAAAGCGTTCAGCGCTATTGGGAGAAATAACCGACAGCAAATATACCCTTGCCGTTGCAGGTACCCATGGCAAGACCACCGTGAGCAGCCTGCTCGCCCACATCATGCATTCATCGGCACAAGGGTGCACTGCCTTTTTGGGTGGAATTGCCAAAAATTATACCAGCAACCTGCTGCTGATGCCCGAAAGCAAATTTATGGTAGCCGAAGCCGATGAGTTTGACCGCTCGTTTCTGAAACTAAACCCGCAGGCAGTGGTGGTTACTTCGGTTGATGCAGATCACCTGGACATTTATAAAACGCATGATAATCTTAAGGCTTCATTTACCGACTTTTCAGAGAAAATCCGTGAAAACGGCCAGATGGTTATCAAGCTGGGTTTGGACCTGAACCTGAAGACCAAACCCGGGGTTAAAGTATACCGGTATGCAATGTCAGGGGAAGCTGATTTTGCCGCATTAAACCTGAGGATGATCGACGGACAATACCATTACGACATCAAAACACCGGGAGGAATCATTACCGGGATTAAGCCTGCCCTGCCGGGACTATTCAATATTGAGAACAGCATTGCCGCCGCAGCCCTGAGCTGGCTGAACGGCGTCACAGAAGAGGAAATCAGAAACGGAATCAACACCTTCACGGGGGTAAAGCGCCGCTTCGACCACCGGGTGGTAAACAAAAATGTAGTATATATTGATGATTACGCTCATCACCCTGAAGAATTAAAAGCCTGTATAAAATCGGTAAGGGATCTGTACCCGGGACGCCACATTACCGGCATCTTTCAGCCACACCTGTATACCAGAACCAGAGACTTCGCCGATGGATTTGCTGAAAGCCTGTCGATGCTCGACAGGGTAATCCTGCTTGACATTTACCCGGCCAGGGAACTGCCCATAGAAGGAGTAAATTCTGCCTTGCTGCTGGATAAAATAACGCTGAACGATAAACAACTTTGCCCCAAAACAGGTGTGCTGGAGTTGATAAGCAAGTTAAAACCGGATTTATTGCTGACCCTGGGCGCAGGCGATATCGACCAGCTGGCCGACCCGATTACAGCATTACTGAACAGAAACGAAGAAAAATGAGAAAAGCACTTGTCATATTTTTCTGGAGTATACTGGTTGTAGGCATAGCCAGTCTGTTTGTATTTGCCAATCAAAAGCAGCAGGATGTAATTTGTCCGGAGTTTATCATCGGAATCAGCAACGAAGGCCCGCACCAACTGATATCAGAGCAATATATCAGGCAACAGATAACCCAGGCCGGTTTCAGGATTAAAAGGCAAAGGCTCGCGGACATCAGGGCTGAAGAAATTCAGGAGTTGCTCATGAGAAACCCTTATATCAGATCGGCCAATATTACCATTGGAGTAAACGGGTCAGTAAAGGCAAATATCATTCAGCGTCAGCCATTAATCCGGGTATTTACCGAAACCGGAAGGCAGTTTTACATCGATTCAGAAGGGATCATCATGCCGGTGAATGCTGATTTTACAGCCCGGGTGATGGTTGCAAACGGCAATATACCTGATATATCATTAAAATCAGGTAACGACCGCAACAAGGACGTTAAACCGGAGAAAAACCTGCACCCGGAATTACTGAAAGTATTCCTTACAGCAAAAGCCGTAAAACAGGACGTTTTTTCGGAGGCACTTACTGAGCAGATTTTCATCAATACAGCCGGTGAAATAGAACTCATCCCCAAACTGGGAAATCACACCATTTTATTGGGAGATACGACATTATTGAATGACAAACTGAATAAACTAAAATTGTTTTACAAGCAGGGAATCCGGAATGACGCATGGAACAAGTACGTTATGATTAACCTCAAGTTCCGCGACCAGGTTGTATGCTCAAAATCATCACAATATGGAACCATCTGAAATAATTGTCGGCCTTGATATAGGCACAACAAAAATAGCCGCCATCGTTGGCCGCCGCAACGAGAACGGCAAGATCGATATCCTGGGCTTTGGCCGTACCGACTCGATCGGTGTGAAAAGGGGTGTCGTAGCCAACATAGATGATACTGTACAGAGTATTGTCGCTGCAGTGAAGGAGGCCGAGAACCGTTCCGAAACCAATATCGCTACAGTAAATGTCGGGATAGCCGGACAGCACATAAAAAGTATTCAATACCGCGGGTCCATCATCAGGCCGAACGCTGACATAGAAATCAGCCAATCGGACATCGATGGGCTGAACGAAAACATGTTCAAACTGGCCATGAATCCGGGTGAGGAGATCATCGATGTTATTCCGCAGGAATATACTGTAGATGGAGAAAGCGGGATAAAGCAGCCCAAAGGAATGCTCGGGCATCAGCTGGAAGCCAACTTCCATATCATCACCGGCCAGACCATGGCAGCAAAGAACATTTTCAAATGCATCAAAAAAGCCAGCCTGGAGGTTGAATCGCTTCTGCTTGAGCCCCTGGCGTCAGCGGAAGCGGTTCTGAGCGATGAGGAAAAAGAAGCCGGAGTGGTACTGGTTGACATCGGAGGAGGAACCACTGACATCGCCATTTTTCAGGATGGCATTATCAGGCATACAGCAGTAATTCCTTTCGGCGGCGACATCATTACCGAGGATATCAAGGAAGGCTGTACCATCATCAAGAAACATGCGGAGGACCTTAAAGTAAAATTCGGTTCAGCCCTGGCCAGCGAAAACAGGGATGAAGAAGTGGTGGCTATCCCCGGACTGCGTGGCAGGCCCCCCAAGGAAATTACCCTCCGCAACCTGGCAAGTATCATTCAGGCCCGAATGGAAGAAATTATCGAACACATCTACTTCGAAATCAAAAACTCGGGTTACGAGAAGAAACTGATTGCGGGGATCGTACTTACCGGTGGCGGGGCTCAGCTGAAGCACATCACCCAGTTGACGGAATTTATAACCGGTATGGACACCCGCATAGGCTATCCCAACGAGCACCTTGCCCCGGACATTCCGGAAGAAATGGCCAGTCCGGCGTATGCTACAGGGATCGGGCTGGTCATCATCGGCCTGCAACGCCTTGAAAAGGAGTCACTCAAGACGGAGAAGCCTGCGCAAAAACAAAAAAAACCACCCAGAGGATCATTCCTCGATATCATCAAAAAATTCTTTGAAGAAGACGGAAACACCTGAGATATTAACAGGTTGACTGTTGATAAAAACAACAATTTTCAGGTAGATCATCGTTTAATATTAACTTAATTTAGGAGATTCAAAAGATGCCGGATATGCTCAAATTCGATTTGCCAAAAAATCAATCATCAATTATAAAAGTAATCGGCGTTGGAGGGGGCGGCAGCAATGCGGTTACCCATATGTTCAAGCAAGGTATCCGCGGGGTTGACTTCATGATATGCAACACCGACTGCCAGGCCCTTGACACCAGCCCGGTGCCCCTGAAAATTCAGTTAGGTAACAAAGGCCTCGGAGCCGGCTCTATCCCTCAGGTAGGTAAAGAGGCTGCTGCCGAAAACATTGACGATATACGCAAGATACTGGAGAGTAATACCAAAATGGTGTTTATCACCGCCGGTATGGGCGGAGGAACCGGTACCGGAGCCGCCCCCGTGATTGCCGCACTTGCAAAAGAGCTTGGCATTCTTACCGTCGGTATTGTAACCCTCCCCTTTTCATTTGAAGGAAGAAAGCGCGCCCAGCAGGCCCGCGCAGGTATCGATGAACTGCGCAAGTCCGTTGATACCTTACTGATCATCTGCAATGACAAACTGCGCGAACTGGAAGGTGACCTCAAACTCTCGGAAGCTTTCAGCAAAGCCGACAACATCCTTACCGTGGCTGCAAAAGGAATAGCCGAGATCATCACGGTTACGGGCTACATCAACGTTGACTTTGAGGATGTAAAAACGGTAATGAAGGACAGCGGCAAAGCCATCATGGGATCCGGACTGGCCGAAGGAGAAAACAGGGCGCTGGAAGCCGTTCAGATGGCCATGACCTCGCCCCTGCTCGACGACGCAAATATCCGCGGCGCCAGCAATATCCTGCTTTATATCTCTTCAGGAACTGAAGAAATCACCCTTGACGAGGTGATGGAAATTACCGATTATATTCAGCATGAGGCCGGATCCGGCGCTGATATTATCTGGGGCAACGGTACCGATGAAACATTGGGCAGTAAGATCAGCATTACCCTCATTGCCACTGGTTTCGATTCTAAAAACAAGAATAACGGAGAATCCGGGAAACCCGAAGTTATTGTATATCCGTTGAACCAGGAACCGGCTCAGGCTAATCCGAAATCGGCAGAACCGATAAAGCCGGCGCCAGCACAAATTGAAGAGATTACCCTGATCAACAGGAGCGCTGAAACAGACAAACCTGCGCCATTACCGGTGCCCGCCCCGGCCCCCGAACCACCGGCGGAAGCCAAAATGCCGGCGGAACCGCAGCGTACCTTCACCTTTGACCTTAACCCGTCAAGGAGTGAGGTTAATCCATCACAAAACAACGATAAACAGGCTGATGGTTTTATCGCCGCTCCGGTAAAAACAACCCGTGAAAAAGAACCCGGATTCGATTTCCTGCGTTCGTTCAGGCCTGAAAATCCAGATGATGCTGAAGATGCGGACAATCTTGAAAAACAGGAAGAGATCGCCAATGCAAGATATGCCAGGCTAAAAGAGATCAGCATTAAAATTGCTTCGCCCGACGGACTGGCCGAAATGGAGAACCAGCCAGCCTACCTCCGCAGGAATGTTGAATTACGGGACACTCCGTCATCCGGCACTTCGGAAGTGTCGCGTTACACCCTTTTCAAAACAGAGAACAATCCGGTGGAAATGCGGCAAAACAACGCTTTCCTGCACGATAATGTAGATTAATGATTTTTATCAGTCATGAGCCTGACAGACAAAATAAACGAGGACATCAAAAAAGCCATGCTGGCGCGGGAAAAGGAAAAGCTGGAGGCATTGCGAGCGGTTAAGTCAGCCTTGCTGCTGGCAATGACCAGCGAAGGAGGCGGCGAAATCACTGAAGAAGTTGAAGTGAAACTTCTTCAGAAACTGGTAAAACAGCGCCGCGAAACAGCAGAGATTTATTCCGGTCAGCAACGCAATGATCTTGCTGAAACAGAATTGTTTCAGGCCGATATTATTGCAACCTACCTGCCAAAGCAACTCGAAAGGGAAGATATTATCCCGCTGATAAAGGAAATTATCCTGGATTCCGGTGCGACAGGCATCAAAGATATGGGCAAGGTAATGGCCGCAGCCTCTCAGCAACTGGCCGGAAAGGCTGACAATAAGATGATTGCAGGCATTGTTAAGGAACTATTAAACCCCTGATCTATTTCTAATCATTGCTCGCAGAAGGCTGCCCGGGCGGGCAGCCTTTTTTTGTTCTGAATATCAGCTCCTGAAAACCAGCGATTAACGGCATATTTTTTATATCGGATCTATCAGCATCCGGAAAATGAAATACAAATAATTCCACCATAAATAATTCTTTAAAATAAATGTTTAGTTATTGATATTTAGTTGTTTATAATATATTTACAATGATTTCAAAACCTCTGCCTGTGCCACTCTGCTGTCAATATTATCAATTTCTTTTTCTTTATAAGTTGTATCATTGATTATTTTTTTAATTTCATGCCATGATTTTATCAGTCTATTTTTAGAAACTTAATATTTTGCTCATCCGTAAATGTACCACAATTCAAATAATGATTATATTGACGAA
>JABNAD010000955.1_pt1 | contig 12695 bp, 9 predicted proteins | sample 7240381 | NCBI WGS metagenome assembly JABNAD01 (sample SAMN11332834, study PRJNA596920) | anaerobic digester metagenome | biome: digested sludge; isolation source: digested sewage sludge-derived enrichment culture grown on H2/CO2 | place: Germany: Goettingen | reverse complement strand
ATCTATTGCTATGAACTGGAGCATGACCGGAATCAAATTCTGTTTGAGAAACTAACGTATTGGAAGAATCAAACGGAAGTAGTTCATTTTGAACGAAATTCTGACCAAAACCAGTTTGATGTTCCGGAGAGCCTGAAAGACATGACCAAAAGAACTCGGGCCAATCGGTTGTTCTTGTCCGTGGCTCAGGACTTGAATGATTTTCATTCATCAAATGTCATGAGCTGGTTCAATGATGTGCTATTATTTTATAATGTTCTGCCGAAACAGCAGCGCTTTGGCTTGCTCAGCGACCCGATGATGAAAGAGAAAATGTTGAAATTCCTCAATTATTGCGGAATTGATGTTGTTGATCTGGTTGTAAGGACAAGAGAAATCAACACGGATGAAACTTTCAGGAAAGCCATGCAGCTTCTCATTCCGAACGAATCGAGTCTTCTTAGGGAAAGTATCGAGATGGAAGAATTGTTCATTCTTTACAACCGTTATCATCAAAGTGGTGAGGTTGCAGGAACAACGGAAATCCCTTTCGAAAACGAGTCTTCCGGCACCCGAAAGTTGATTATGATTGGATTCATGCTGATCAGCCAAGAGCATCCCAGGGTCATGCTGATGGATGAGTTTGACAATGCGCTTCACCTGGAACTTTCCAAAGCATTGGTCAAAGTCATCAACTCACCGGAAAATAAGAACCAAATGATCATGAGGAGTCATACTCTGGAGTTAATGGATTGTGATCTTCGGGTAGACCAGATTTATCTGATGGAGAAAGATTTCAAGGGTTCCTCCAGTGTGTATTCACTATTTGACTTTGAGGATCTCCCGTCTGTGGCAAGATCCGATATTAAATTTGCCAAAAGATATATCAATGGACAGTTCGGTGCGATGCCGACGATCGAGTCGGATGAAATCTCAAAGGTGCTTTTCGGGGGTGTGGATGAGTAGGAAACAGCTAAACCCCCGAAAGTTATAGAAGAAGATCGTAATCTTCTGTGAAGGGGAGACTGAAAAAAACTATTTTACCGTGTTGAGAAGCAAATATCGTTCTGCTCACATTTCGGTGGAAGGAGCGGGTATCGATATTCAAGTGTGTGAAGGACAGGCTTTAAAACTGGTGGAGCATGCAAAAAGTACATTAGAACGAGACGGAAGGTACAAAGGAATTGGAGTTCCCTCGGTGTATGTGGTCTTTGATAAAGACGATGTGACTGATTCTGAAATAACCAAGGCATTTCGTCTGGCGGAAGGGTATGGATACAAGGTGATGTTCTCCAATGAATGCTTTGAATATTGGATCCTGCTTCATTTTGAAGAAACGAATCATCCACTAAGCCGGAAGCGCTTGAATCAGCGATTATCAAAACATTTTCTGGTGGACCATTACGACAGGTACAAAGCGGATGCAGACAAATTAGGAAAAATTCTCAAGAACCGGATAGGATATGCCATGTCAAATCCAGTGAATGAGAAAATGACTGATCCGAATCAAAATCCTTATACAAATGTCAAAGCAGTCATCACGGAGTTGTTTCAAAGGACGGAATTCTAGTGTCCTGAAGCTGTCGAGTGCGAAAGTAACTGAAACAAAGCAGAGCGGTTTATTCATATGAAAAGAAGATGACATCGAACTTGATAGCTCGATGTCATCTTCTTTATCTGTGATGGCTGGGACGATCAGAATGCTCAGATTAAGGGGGCACTTGAGCCTCTGTTTTCTTCAGTCCGGTGCAGATCCTGGTGTGATCTCATCCAGGGATCCCATCAGGGACATCACTTATTCTTGGCGGCGATCATGCCGGCTACGCGGCCGAAGGTCAGGGACATCTGGATGGAGGTGCCGCTGGCGGGATATTCCAGGTTATAGAAGCTGCCGTTGGCGACTTCACCGGCGGCATAGAGTCCCGGGATGGGTTTGCCGTCGGCTGTCAGAACCTGGCAGTCCAGATTGGTCCGAATGCCGGACATGGTGCCGAGAATTGTCGGTTCGACTTTCAGGGCATAATAAGCGGGTTTGTCGATGGGTTTCATGTCCTTGACGACCTTGCCGAATTCTTTGTCTTCGCCGGAGGCCAGCATCTTGTTATAGGCTTCCACCGTGGTTTTCAGGCCGGCGGGATCGATGCCGGCAGCTTTCGCCAGATCTTCGAGGGTGTCAGCCTTGAAGGCGGAGCCTTTTTCAACGGCCTTGTCCAGCGTTTCGACATAGGTATTTCCGTCAAAGATCAGATAACTGATCTGATCGGGCTGCTGGATCAGGGCTTCATAGAAAATCGGGTAGTCAATGGTTTCGTTGACGAAGCGCTTGCCGTCTTTATTCACATACAGATAGGGCATCCACATCAGCAGGCAGATTTCCGTCACGTAGGCCGGTTCGCCAATCACTCGACGGAATCCGATGACGCTGCCGTTGCCGATGACGTCGGCTCCTGCTTTCTTAGCCATGGTCAGGCCATCGCCGGTGTTGCCGGCACTGGCAAAGCTGAAGTCCCCTTCGGCCCGGCTGGCATATTCCTTGATCAGGGCCGGATTGTGATCGAATCCGCCGGTGGTGAGCACCACGGCCTTGGCGTTAAACTGCAATTCCTGGCCAGTTTTGGTTTTTGCCTTGACTCCGGTAATTTTTCCATCCGTCTGAATCAGATCCGTCGCCGGAGTATCCAGGAAGAGTTCCACGCCGCTGGATTTTGCTTTGGCTTCCAGTGGCTGGATGATGCCGGCTCCGCGGTTGGGGGTGGATACGCCGCGGGCAATGGGGCTGGTTCCGGTGGGATAGGGCTCTCCCAGCTGGACGCCCTGTTCCACCAGCCAGTCGATGGTGCCGCCGGAATTTTCGGCGACAAACTTCAGGAATTCCTTGTCGTTCTTACCCTGGGCGCGTTCACTCCAATAGTCCACCAGATCATCGACGGAGTCTTTGACGCCGGCTTTCTGATGAATCTGGGAGCCTGTGCCGTAGACGATGCCACCGGACAGGATCGTGCTGCCGCCTGTCATACTCTGCTTCTCCAGCAGAGCTACGGAGGCGCCGGCGGCTTTGGCTTCAATGGCGGCAGCCAGTCCGGCTGCTCCGGCTCCAACTACTACAACGTCAAAGGTCTTGATTTGTGCAGAAGTAGCGGGCGGCTGCGTGGCCGGCGGCTGCGTGGCAGGCGCTGTGGTGGCCGGAGGCTGAGTAGCGGGAGTGGTGGTGGATGCCTGGGTTGATCCGGCAGTAGTGGTCGGTGTGGTCGGTGTGCATCCGGCCAGCAGGCCGCTGATCAGCAGCAGACTGACAAGCAGTGAAGAGATTCTTCTTGGTGGTCTCATTGATATTTCTCCCCTTTCACTAGTTTGCAGATTGAAGTCATCAAGTACAGCTGTCGGGTCGAAGGGAGTTCCAGATGGGCCGGAGTGAGGGTTTTGAACGGTCAGTGCCGGCAATGGGTCCAAGGCAGTCAGTACGGCAGAAGAAACGATACAGGATGGCCAATGAGCGACCCGGACAAAGGTGAATAAACATTCAGACAAGTTTTCAGAGTGAGAACGGATCTGCCTGGCTCGTCTGAAAAAAGTGTTCAGGCCACGGGGACAGATTGTGCATAAATTAACTATAGACGCATACTTATAATTAAATTATAACGCTCTGGGAAATCGTATACAATCATTTTTTAGGGGAGCTTTCAGCCCTTGAGCCATTGATTAATCAAAGAAAAATTGCGGGCGAGCGCACATGGCGCAACGGGGTGCAACTATTCAACGACTGGTTGTGTTAAAATGTATATTGGTAATATATGGATATCAAAAGAAAGAAGGAGGTGGCAGCCCATGGCGGAAAAGGAACGAAAGCGTCCGGCGGTAAAGCGGCCGGCTAAGAAGCGGACCGTGACCAGGCGCGCCACAAAGGCCAGTCAGACAACCAGCCGGTTTTTTGAAGGGTATGGCAATGAAATTACAGGCGTGATCCTGATCGGTTTTGGCCTGTTGCTCACCGCGGGGATCTTTACGGATCAGACCGGACGGGTGGGGGAGTTCCTGAAGGATCTGGCCATTGCCACATTTGGCAGTTTAGGGTATTTATTTCCGGTGCTGTTTCTGGCCCTCGGATTTGCCTTTATTTTACGAAAACGAGAATTTTTGATGAACCGGCGCACCCTGGGGATCATCCTGGCTGTGCTGTCGCTTCTGATTGCTCTGTCAGTGGGGCATATGTATCTGCTGGATTCCCACAGCCTGAGCGACGCTCTGCAGGAAATCTCAGGGCTGCGCGGCAAGACCCACGGCGGAGTATTCGGCTATTTGCTGGGCTATCCTCTGGTCAAGCTGTTCGGGGAAGTAGGAGCCTACATTTTTTCCGTACTGGGAATCATTCTGGGCGGCGTCCTGATCTTCAACACCACCCTGTACGACTCGCTTCGGAAAGGGCACGAAGTTTCCTCTCAGGTTTCCACGAAGATTTCAAGCTTCCGGGAGAAGAACAACGAACTGAAGGCGCTGGAAGTCAAACCGGCGGAAGGGGTCCGGTCGGTACGTCCGGAGGAATCCATTCCCTCCGCCCGGCGCTTTAAAAATCAGATTCAGGCAAAACCGCAGTCTGGGCCGGTCGAACGGCCGGCAGCGGAAGAAGTTCAGGGCAAGCTGTCCCTGCCGGCGTTCCTGAACGGACAGCCCCGGTCAGCCCATCGGCTGGAGGGCACCAAAGTGTCCAGAAGCCGGTTCAACATCGAAGTGCAGCCTAGAGCGGCTTCTCCCAGCAAAAAAACCACCGTTGCAGCGGGGACACCCCCTGCCGGCGCGGCCGCTGTCCAGAATCCGATTACGGTGCCGTACCTGGAGAGCTGGAATAAGGTCCGCGATGAGAAGAATCCGCGGCCGGACTCAACCGATCCCAAGGGAACGCCGATTGGTGGTGAATCGGAGGAAGCCTTCGAGCGGGTGTTCGGCAACGGCCCGACAGCCTCTTCGGATTCGGCTGGCGATGGATTTGAGGCGAGTGCCAAACCGGGAACATCAGCCAACGCTGATGCTGACCCAGCAGCAGAAGATGGTGCAGGGACTGAACCGCAGGCGGATCCTCTGACGGAACAGGAATTCTCCGATTACCGCAGAAAAAAGCTGTCGGCGACGGACAAGCCAAAGTCCGACAAGGGCCGGCAGATTGCCATGGAAGAACCTAAGAGCGCGGCCCGACCGGTCTACAAGTATCCGGGCGTCGCGCTGCTGAAGGAGAACATGCGGGGCATGATGGACGAAGAAGATCATCATGAAATCCTGGAAAATGCCCGCAAGCTGCAGGATACTCTGGCGACGTTCGGCGTGGACGCCCGGGTGATTGATGTCAGCAAGGGGCCGTCGGTCACGCGCTATGAAATGCAGCTTAAGGCTGGCATCAAGGTCAGCAAGGTGACCAATCTGTCGGACGACATCGCGCTGGGGCTGGCTGCTACGGGCGTGCGCATCGAAGCACCGATCCCGGGCAAGGCGGCAGTAGGCATTGAGATTCCGAACAAGGAAACTGTCCCGGTGTTCCTGCGGGAGGTCATCGATTCTGAAAAGTTCACCCGCAGTACGCAGAAACTGGCCATGGGGCTGGGCAAGGATATTTCCGGGGACATCATCATCGGAGACATTGCCAAATTCCCCCATGTGCTCATCGCCGGAGCCACCGGCTCGGGCAAATCGGTCTGCATCAATGCGCTGATTGTTTCGCTGCTGTATAAATACACCCCGGAGGAGGTCCGCCTGATCATGGTGGATCCCAAGATGGTGGAGCTGTCCGTGTACAACGGCATCCCGCATCTTTTGATCCCGGTGGTGACGGATCCAAAAAAAGCGGCCGGCGCCCTGAACTGGGCGGTCAATGAAATGACCCGGCGCTATGACCTGTTCAATACTCATTCCGTCCGCAACATTGAAGGGTATAATGATCTGAAGGCCAAGGGCAAAATCGAGGAGAAGCTGCCCTACATCGTCATTATTGTCGATGAGCTGGCGGACCTGATGATGGTTGCCGCCGGCGAAGTGGAAAGCTACATCGCCCGACTGGCGCAGATGGCCCGGGCAGCGGGCATGCACCTGGTCATCGCGACGCAGCGGCCGTCGGTGGATGTCATCACCGGCGTGATCAAGGCAAACATTCCGTCGCGCATTTCCTTTGCAGTATCCTCCTATGTGGACTCCAAGACGATCCTGGATCAGGGCGGCGCAGAAAAGCTTCTGGGCAAGGGCGACATGCTCTACTCGCCCATGGGCGCCCATAAACCCAAGCGGGTGCAGGGAGCCTTTATCAGTGAAGAAGAAGTGGAGGCCATCGTGGCCCATATCAAGGTCGTGGAGTCGGAAGTCCGCTATGATGAATCGATTATCGAGCACATTGAAAAGGGCGGTTCCGGCACAAACGGAGCGGACGAGGAATCGGATGATCTGTTCGAGGAAGCCGTGCGTATCGTCATGGAATACAATCAGGCATCGACATCGTTCCTGCAGCGGCGCATGCGGATCGGCTACAACCGGGCCGCCCGGATCATGGATGATCTGGAGCAGCGCGGCGTTATCTCCGGCCCGGACGGAGCCAAGCCCCGCCGGGTGCTTTGGACTTCGGACGACATTCTGTAAATGAACTGCTGCCAGGCAGCGGTGTGTAACATAAGACAACCTAAGTGAAAATTATTCAAAGAAAGCGGGGCATCAGCCATCCTATGATCCGAACAGACTTTTCAATCAGTCAGAAAAACGAGAAAGAATTTACGCCCGGCCAGCGCTACAAGCTGGCACTGGTCAGCCTGGGCTGCGACAAGAACCGGGTGGACTCTGAAATTATGCTGGGTTCGCTGGGGCAGAAATATCAGATGACCGAGGAACCCATGGAAGCCGACATCATCATTGTCAATACCTGCGGCTTCATCGACGCGGCCAAGGAAGAATCCATCAATACCATTCTGGAAATGGCGCGGTTCAAAACCGAAGGCAGCTGCAAGCTGCTGATGGCCACAGGCTGTCTGACGCAGCGCTACGGCGAGGAGCTTCTGGGCGAAATGCCGGAACTGGACGTCATCCTGGGTGTCAACAGCTACGGCAAACTCGATGAATACGTGGAACGATTCATTGTGGACCGGCAGCGCATTATTGACACAGCCTGGTCGGACGTGGGCGTCAATGACGGCCGGCGTCTGCTGACCACCAATTTCGGCTCGACGGCGTATGTCCGGATCGGCGAAGGCTGCGACAACAACTGCACCTACTGCATCATTCCCAAGATCCGCGGCTCTTACCGCTCGCGCAGCCGGGAGGACATCCTCCGGGAAGTGGAGACACTGGCGAAGGCGGGGGTCCGGGAGATTATCGTCATCGCTCAGGACATCACGATGTACGGACGGGATACCGAAGGCCGCCAGACACTCCATGAACTGCTTCAGGCCATGGACCGGGTGGAGGGAATTCACTGGATTCGCCTGATGTACATGTATCCGGAAGGCATCTATGAGGAGCTGCTCCAGACCATCGCCGGATCCCCCCGGATCCTGAACTATTTCGATATGCCGATTCAGCAGATTTCTGATACCGTCCTGCGGCGCATGGGCCGGCGGACCAGCCGGGCGGCCATTGAAGGCATCATCCGGCGCATCCGTGAGCTGATGAGCGATGCGGTGATCCGGACTTCCCTGATTACCGGATTCCCCGGGGAAACCGAAGAGGAGTTCGAGGAGATGAAAGCGTGGCTGGCTCAGATGCAGCTGGAAAAAGTCGGTGTGTTCCCCTATTCCAAGGAAGAGGGCACCCCGGCCTGGCACATGAAGGGCCAGCTGAAGGATTCTGTCAAGAAAAAGCGGCGGGGCGAGCTGATGCTGGTTCAGCAGCAAGTATCCCTGGCCAAGAATCAGGCGAAGATCGGCCGGACCTATGAGGTTCTGGTTGATGGCCGGAACGAAGACGGCTTTACCGGGCGCTGCTTTGAAATGGCCCCTGAAATTGACGGAGAAGTGCTGATCCGCTCCGACAAGGAACTGATCGCCGGAACCTTTGTGAATGTCCGCATTACCGATGCCCTGGAATATGATTTGATAGGAGAGATTGATCATGAATCTGGCAAATAAGCTGACACTGTTCCGGATCGTGCTGATCCCCGTGTTCATCCTGTTCATGTCCTTTGAATTCATCCCGCACTGGGCCATGCTGTCCCTCATCGTCTTCGCAGTGGCGTCTATTACCGATCACCTGGACGGCCGCATTGCCCGCAAGCACAATCTCATCACCAACTTCGGCATTTTCATGGATCCCTTTGCCGACAAGCTCCTGGTTACATCTGCCATCATTATGCTGGTAGCCCGGGAACTGGTTCCGGCCTGGATCGCCATTGTCATCATCGCCCGCGAGTTCGCCGTCTCCGGCCTGCGCACCATCGCCGCCAATGAGGGCAACGTCATCTCAGCCTCCAACCTGGGCAAGCTCAAGACGACCCTGCAGATGGTTGCGGTGATCATGATGCTCCTCAAGCTCATCATCCACACCGACGCCTGGTTTTTACCGGTCAAAAACTGGCTGGAAGCCAATGCTCAGATCCTGTGGCTACTGCCTGATGTGGTGATGTATGCCGCCGCTTTCATGACCATCTACTCCGGGGTTGACTACTTTATGAAGGGCTGGTCCAGCATCGATCCCAGCAAGTAATACAGCTGCACCTGGTGACTCATGAGACGGAAGATCCAAGAGACGGATGATCCAAGAATGAGATAATCCATGGTGCAAATAATCCACCGCCAAAAAAGAGTCCATCAAACCAATGAACCAAGTATTCCAATATCCAGCAAGCGAATGACTCGTTACCCGAATGACCCTTTATGCGAATGACCCGTTACGGGAATGACCCAGCATGCAGATGATCCAGCCATCACCTGAGTGTTGGGTCATTTTTGTACCAAGGCGTCCGCCACCATCCAGACAGGTGATCAAATGAGAAAATGATGCATCATGCCGGGAGCATTTGAAAAGGGGTGGTCCCGGTATAATGTTCCATGATAAAGAAGTTTCATGTCTTTGATGAATATTTTATAAAATAATATTTAAATGTCTTGGATTTCGGGCCAATGAAAATGAAAGCTGATAGACTTTTGATAGACAGAAAATTTTTCATTGGGAGGAAGAAGAAATGACCTGGATTTATTGGATCATCTTTGGAGCCCTGGTTGGGTGGATCGCAGGAAAGATCACGAAGACCAGCCGCAGCATGTCAACGTTCCAGAGTGTCATCATCGGTATTGTAGGTTCCGCTGTCGGCGGCTTTATCGGTGATTTTCTCGGAGTGGGCACGGTAGACGGCTTCAATCTGGGAAGTATTGTTCTTGGTGTTATAGGTGCGATTATTGTGCTATGGCTGGTCAATCGCGGAACTAAGCGACGCTGAAGCCGCCCGCAATCATAGGTACTCAATCCAACAGCGCGAAGCTTGAAACCTTGGGTTTCAAGCTTCGCGCTTTGTGTGTCGTGGTATAATTTAGTCAAACGGGCACCGGCCACAGGTGCCGCATGGAGGTGGATCCTTTGCTGCGTACGATCCTGTTCTTTGCTGAACTGGCGTTTTCTCTGATTGGTTTGACTCCGAAGCTGAAAACCGCCAGGGATCTTCGGAAAACCAATCCCCGGGCTTCGTTTCTTTATGCTTCAAAAGTAGCCCACCGCTGGGTTCAGCCCAAGCTGAAGCTCATCGGCGCTGACTTCTATGTCCTGGGGAAGGAGAACATTCCACCGGAGCCGACGCCTTGCGTATTCATTGGAAACCATCAAAGCGAGTTTGACTTTGCCATGATGCTAGGTCTGATTGATAAGCCGCTGGGGTTTGTTGCCAAGAAAGAGCTGCTGCGCTATCCTTTTTTGCGGGACTGGATGAAGATGGCCAACTGCACCTTCATTGACCGGTCCACACCCAGGCGGGCCATGGAAGCCATTCTGGAAGGCATTGAAAATGTCCGTCAGGGTTACACCATGGTGATCTATCCGGAAGGCACGACCAGTTCCGGCGGGGATATGCTGCCGTTCAAGCCGGGCGCGTTCAAGCTGGCGACAAAGCCGGAGGCGATCATTATTCCGGTAGTGATCGAAGGATCGCATCAGCTGTTCGACTTATCGCGGCCGAAACGGCCCCGAGTCTGGATGTCTTTTCTTCCGGTCGTGGAGACCAAGGGCCTTACCAAGGAAGAAATGGCTCAAGTGCCGGTACGGGTTGAAACGATGATCAAGAATGAACAGGAGCGGCTGAAAGAGCTGGAGACCACAAAGGATTTTCAAAAGTACCAGGACTATCGCCAGGAAATCGTCTAAGAGGGAATTTCTGAGATAGTAAAGTAAATGAGACCGAAATAATCTTTCAGAGATTGATACAATTTAATGATTGCATAAGTGATTCCGGTGGTCTTAAAGGCTAATTTTCCGCTCAGGTAGATGTATTTGGTCGAAACCCCATTGACACTTTTCTTGGTACTCAGGTCGCCGGAGTTGTACTTGAAACTTAAGCTGGTGCCGGTTTTGGCTGATTCTACACCTTCAATTTATTTTTTAGATTGCTTTTAGTACATCCCAAATAACAGCATTTAACAAACGGTAGAAAATAAAAATTAATAGTGATATTGTACAGATAATAAATAAAATGAAGGGGTAATAAGGGGTTAATTTAAGATGCTTTACGACCAGATGGAGATATCATTGTACATCCGGAAGTTAAATACCTTAAAAAAAATTTATTGAAGAATATAAATAAAAGGAGTTTGCTATGAAAAAACTAAACCACATAAGTGTATTTCTAATGGTCCTAATTTTTATTTCAACTTTTATAAATCCAACCCAGGTTTCTGCTGAAGTTCAGAATGACTTTGAAAATACATCCGTTAATTTTCTTAAAACTTATTTCTTAACCAGAGATAATGTCGATGCTAATTATATTTCTCCCAAGTATGAGAACGTTAACATCGAAAATTATATAAACAATCGTATTGACATTGAAAGCTCTGTTAAAAAAGCAGCTCATATCATCAAATTTGATTATAAAATTACCGCTACTTTGATTAATAAGGAGAATCGCGATTCTCTTGATTATCTTACTTATGGAGTTAGACGTGATTTCACTTATGAAGGTATTGATAGTCCTACCGTAGTTTCCGATGAAGTTGTGGTGATTGGCAGTAAAAATATAATCGTCGATGTACTATTTCCAAATGATCCTATAGAAAAAGAGTTAAGGGGTACTTCGGAAAAGATAAACTTATCAAAAAGTCAAAGACTCGATTCATTAGACGTGGATTCGATCAATTTTCGAGCAAAGGAGTATAAAGAAAGACTTCTCAAATCCATTGAAGCGGCTCAAGTGGTTGAAAAAGATGTATATGGGATTGAAGGCAGCACTTCGTTGGATCCCATAAGTTCCTCCAAAAGTCTAACTTGGGCGAAAGCTAATTATAACAAGTATTCCCCCCTAAGTAGTTCATCTATTGTACCATATTATGATTTTAGTAAAATTTCAGGAAGTTATGATTGCACAAACTTTGTATCACATGCATTATTAGCAGGTGGGGCTAATCTTTTTAATAATGGAAATCCATCAACAGGATGGTGGTATGCTTCGCTGAATAGCAGAAGCTATTCTTGGCCGTCGGTCAACTATTTATTTTCATTTCTAACTACAACCCATTCCAAAGGTCCAGTTGCTTCCTCAGTACAATATAAAATCTTTGATGAAAGGTATGAATATCCTTTTTCATTGGGAGATATAGTCCAATTTGGTAATACTAGTGCCTGGGGGCACAGTACAATTATAAAGGGTTTTTATGTTTATAATCCGGCTTCCCCCTATCGATATGGAACTTTGGTAATAGGACGCACATCACCAACTCAATATAACTTTAATCTTAAGGTGGAAGACTCCAACTATGATAATAAACGAGTACTAGTGGTTGAAGGTACCTATTAATATGACTCGAAATGCACGAATTAATTTATTAACGATAATACTATTGTTTACTCTATCAATAGCCGGTGCTTGTAGTAAAGAGCCTGAATTTGATCCAGAATCGTTAAGCTATGCAGATGAACTAGCCCTTCCGGATGGCTTTGATAATTTAAGCCTCGAAGAAGGCGCAAAAAAACTCTTTAGAACCGATCTAGAAATGAAAGATGGACAAAAGTCCGGCCTGGTTCAATTTAAGGTTTATAATAAAGGGGACAAAATTTCACCTGGGATCATCTATATTTCGAAAGAAGACTACAATAAAGCCAAGGTTCCTCTAGCCTCCAATATAAATTATGATGGTCAGGGAATCTATCTGATAAAGCAAAACGACGAATGGAAAGTGCTGAAATTACCGATTATACACTATAATGAAAGCTCTTCTTCACCTAAAGACAAAGCCATCATAAACGTGGATGGCACTATTGCTATGATGCCCTTTACAATCCAGGGAATAATAATTTTTATTCCAGTTAAGTAGAGGGTTATGAATAATTGCTACTTTTCAGGAAGCAATTGCATAAACCTCGAAAGATATGTAGAAATTGAAGACTTGGTTTTTGTCAAAAAAAGAAGCAAGCTGCTTCCTCAGGTTGCGGAAGGAATTCATCACAACAAAACTAACACAGATCATCACCTCAGTGGCTTGCTGTGTTCTCTCCATAATTCTGTCTAGACCATACTTCCGTTTGCTTTCTCCGATTTTGGCTTCCACCATATTGCGATC
>JABNAD010000954.1_pt1 | contig 12715 bp, 11 predicted proteins | sample 7240381 | NCBI WGS metagenome assembly JABNAD01 (sample SAMN11332834, study PRJNA596920) | anaerobic digester metagenome | biome: digested sludge; isolation source: digested sewage sludge-derived enrichment culture grown on H2/CO2 | place: Germany: Goettingen | reverse complement strand
TCCTTGGCCTGTCTGGCTTCGTCCAATTTCTTCTGGCGCTCCAGTTCCCGGGCTTTACGCTCGGCTTCTTCTTTTTCTCTGGCCAGTCGCTCCGCTTCTTCGCGGGCTAATGCCAGCTTCTGTGACAGTTCCTTGCCTTGGGACTCAAGCTGTCTTCCCAGCTCCACGGCTTCTGCAGTAGAAACCTGCGCCTGGATGGTCTCAAGGATCGCCAGCGCGTCGTTAATCTCTTCTTCTGTGCTGTCCTTGGAATTCAGGATGCGCTGGATCTCTTCAAACAGTGCTACTTCCTGACTCATCAGCAATTCGCGCAGCTTTGACTTCTCCGTCTTCAGCGCATTGAGTTCCTGTTCTTGATCCTGTTTGTTTTGTGACAGCTGGTTCTGATTGTTTTTAAGATCCTGGGTAGCTGTTTCCAATCTCGTCCGAGTCTCTTCCAGTTGATTTCTCTTTTCTTCCAGTGTCCGCTTAAGTGCTTCGATGGAATCAATCAGCTCTTTATCGTGCCTGGCAATGTTATCCACCGCCTTGAATCGAAGCAGCAAATCAGACAGATTCCTGGCACCGAGGATTGTTCCTAAAACAGAGGTATTTCCATTCTTGTAAACTTCCCGCAGCCGTTTGCCATATAGTGCTTCTTTATCCGACAAGTCACCCTGGGCATCTTCAATTTCAAGATGAGTTGCCTCGATCTGTCCGTTTAATCCGGTGATGTCCTGTTCGTTCTTTGAAATGTTCTCGCCCACCATCGTAATGGCATCTGATAACTCCGTTATTTTATCTTCTTTCTGATGAATCGAATCCGTCATCGTCATGATCTGTTTCTTTGTCTGATCAATCGCTGATTCCGGTTCTGCTGATAGGGCCTGATAACCCGGAAATGAGGTTAACAGGATTCCGGCACCTAATGCCAGCGACAGTATTTTCATTTGGATTTTTTTCATATTTTTACCTCTCCATGCTGAAACCTTCTGCACAAGTTGTATCTTACGATTGAGTTGTGAAGTGAGTATAAAGCAGGCGAGCTCGAATTGACGCATAAACCTTCAGTCAGTCGATATCTTCTCTTCACATATCATTCAAATTCTAAGGGGTAAAGCTTTCAGGGTAAGGATCACTCAGTCATGACAGCAAATCCATAATTTCAGACTTGTGTTTTCTTTGTTTCAAAATGAAAAGAAAAAATTCGGGGAATTCCCCCGAATTTTTTCATCTTATTTTGTTGACTCTTATCCGTTGTACAATGAAACGTTGCCTTGGCAGTAGATACAGAGCTACATGAGTCAAGAAGATTTCATCTGAAACTATTCATCAGTCCGGATCTCTTTTTAGCTGTTCAAGTCAATATGACAGTAGCCGCCAGGATTTTTTTCGAGATAGTCCTGATGATAGGCTTCTGCCGGCCAAAAGTTTTCAAGGGGCATCACTTCCGTTACGATAGGTTTGGCATAGCTGCCCTGGATCGATTCAATGAAGCGGAGAATCAGCTTCTGATCATGCTCCGTCTCATAGTAAATCCCCGTGCGATATTGTGAACCAACATCATGTCCCTGACGGTTTATAATCGTGGGATCAATGATATGAAACAGCGTTTCAAGGACTTTGGTCAAATCTCCCTCATACATAATTTCAACTGCTTCGGCAGCTCCGGTTGTTCCGGTGCAAACCAGCTTGTAATCCGGCTGCTCTACTTTGGAGTTCACATAGCCAACCGTTGAGTCGACTACAAACGATTTTTTCTTAAAGTAAGCTTCAACACCCCAAAAACATCCTCCGGCGACAATAATTCGATTCATCTCATGACTCCTTCTTAGTCTCAGCATGTGGTTAATAGAAAAACCCTCTTAAATATTAACATATTATTTAGTATGTAATTAAGTGATATGGAGTAAACTAGTTTCTGTTGTCTTTTTCCCAGAAATCCAATAGGAATGATACCATGTCTTCATAGCTTTGAACGCCAGTCTCCTGACCATTGCTCTTCAGGTACTGGTCATTCACCGCTTCAGCCTGCTCCTGGATCGGACCCTCAAACCGATCCCAATATGCATCATAGTCGGCCAGATCCAGCAGCATTCCCTCCGAGTATCTCTCATATACTTTCCGGGCAGCGGCTGGATCCTGTGCGGTCAGCCGGTTCATGGTATTGATCAGCGCCAGCATGGTTGATGAATAGCGCAGGGCCATGTCATCACTGGAACGCGAGGCAAAATAAGCCAGGAAATTCGCTTCCTCTTCCCGGGCAATGCCTTTCAGATGGGCCAGTTCATGGAGAATCGTCGAGGGAATTAGCAGCATCGGCTGATCCTTATTATAATTTGCTTCGCCGGTGTAGGGAAAAAAGATGCCTGAGATTCCCATCTGGCTGAACCAGCGACTGGTGGCCAGTGGTTTTACCCTTCCCTTTGGCTGAAGAAATGCCGGATAGTCCTCGGCCATCGTCTCATACGCAGCCAAACTGGCTTGGTGCAGATCCCCCGTATAGTGGAAGACCTCGGTATCCTTCAGTCCCGTCAGTGCCCGTTCTGTCTTGGCCTGTTCTACCAGATCCAAGCCAAGCTGCTTCAGCTGGACAGCATCCCCTTGTACTGGAGATATGCCAACTGCGGCGGAAAGTCCCAAGGCCCGGTAATTGAATCCCCAGATGAGCAGGAATCCGATCACCAGCAAGGCGATCAGATCTGTGATCCGGGTGAGAGCGCGAATGCGATCTGTTCCCTTCATGACTGAACGAACTCCTGACACGATGAACATGATAAACAGGAGAACGATTCCCAGAACAAAGAATTCTGCCAGGGAAAAAGGCAGCCAGGATGTCAGGGCTGAGAGAACCAGCAGAATCGCTTTTGAGATACCATTCGTATAGTATGAATCAATTGCTCCATTGGCCCCAGTTCGTTGATAGACCGAAAAAAGAATCAGCGCAGCGAAAGGCAGAAAGATGCCCCTGGCCACGCTGCGAGCAATCGGCTTCATTGTTCCTGCAGAACCGAAAAGTCCGCCGCGATCGATTTGTCATAAAGAACCAGGGTATCGACGCCCTGGAAAAACTCCCTGAAATCCTCATAGGATTCGGCCTTTTCTTTGAATTCTCCAGACTTAATATACTCAGCCAGATGCACCGAATCGCACTTTTCCTTCAATTCTTCCAGTGAATCAAATGGGAGATCCATCACATCGTCTTTGTTAATAAAGGATAAGTAATAGCTGCGGTCGGTTTCCTGACCATCCTGGTCCATATCAATAAAAGCGGTATATTTTACAAGCATTCTCATTTTTTATCGTACCTCGTTCATTTTTATTCTGGTCAATCCTGCGCTGAAACTGTCTGAATGGCCTTCCAGTCTGCGCCCTTGCTGTACTCAAACTGACTGAAATCCCTGAGTAGAAGTTCAGGGGGATACCCATAGAGTCACTGACATATAGAGCAGGTAGAAGACTATAATGGAAAATAATCCAATCAGTACATAAAACAGACGTCTTTTAGGGGGCGGATCTTTCCGCGTTTCTGCTTGATTTTCCTTGTTCATTGTAATTCCTTTCGGTCTCTTGATCAGATCTTTCCTTTATTTTACTATAATCCAGGCTGAATGGTCCCATTCTCAGTTAAAAAAACGATGGAATCGGCTGGAGAACCGCCAATCTCCCTTTCCGGTAAGCCTGTTTCACGGGGCGCCAGTGCTGTTCTCACCGGAATTTCATTGAAAATTTTCTAAGAATCAAGAAAAAACGGATTGCAGAAGGGTTTCTTCTGCAATCCGTTTTCCTTGATCAGCTTACGCTGATTAAGTCCTGAGTAAGTCTGTAAGCCGAGTTCTGTATTTGATGATCATCTGTCTAGACCTGTGATTTCTCACAGGTTCAAGCGGCACACCCGGGGACGGAACGGGCCGCTCCATCTGTCCCCCTATTCGGCCTTGCACCAGGTGGGGTTTACATAGCCATAAAGTCGCCAATATGCTGGTGAGCTCTTACCTCGCCTTTCCACCCTTACTGACAAAATTGTCAGCGGTATCTCTCTGTTGCACTTTCCTTAAGGTCACCCTCACTGGGAGTTACCCAGCACCCTGCCCTGCGGAGCTCGGACTTTCCTCTTCTATTTTTCAATAGCAGCGATCATCTGGCTTACTCAGTACTCCTTATATTACCAAATATCCGAAGATAAATCAACCTTCGCCCCGTCTATTTAACCCTCTGCCATTTCTGGTTCGACCCCTGCTGATATGGTGCGGTAGGGATCCCGGGCGGTACGGGAAATAATAAATTCGACATTCCCCAGCTCCTGTTGGGCGTGCTGGGCAACGTCCTGCATGATCAGTTGAAAGACTTTCCACTCCGATGCAAAATGCCCTGGATCAATGATGGCAATCCCCGCTTCTGCCGCGTCGAGCACTTCATGATATTTTGTGTCCGCGGTAATTACGCAGTCTGCTGCCTGAGCGGCTGCCTCCTGAATCATATCAGCCCCGCTGCCATTGATGACGGCTACCCGTCGAATTCGGGCAGAAGGATCCCCGCAAGTCCGGACTGAAGACAAGTCCAAAGCTCGTGCCGCGCGCAGCGAAAGCTCGCCCAGGGTCAGCCCCTCCACATCACAGATTCGCCCAATACCGGTTACTCTATCGGCACTGCTTAGTATCTTCCAGTCTGTAAAGCCCAACAGCTGCATCAGGCGATCATTCATTCCCTCCTTGGCCACATCCAGGTTGGTATGGGCGGAATACGCGCTGCGCCCGCTGCGAACCAGTTCCAGAATTTTCCGGCCGGCAAGGGTTTGTGGAGTAATGGAGTCCGGTCGCTGAAACAGAAGCGGATGGTGAGTCAGAACAAGCTGGGCACCCACCGTTTCAGCCTCCTGAAGCAGTTCCAGGGTAACGTCCATTCCGACCAGAACCCGCTCGATCATTTGGGACGGATCCCCTACTGCCAGACCAGGATTGTCCCAGGCTTCTTTCAAGTTCAGGGGTGCCATCGTCTCGATCAGGCCGATTAGATCCATTAGTTTGACAGCCATATCAGCACCTCCTCATAGCGATTTTTCTGATCATTCAATTCCTCAAATTTCTTTTGGGAAGAGGGATAGCTCAGATTCAATTTGGATTGGATCTGGGAAATCTCCTCCATCTTGGCGCGCAGGAACTCCGGCAGCAGCGGATGGTGTTCAGCTTTCAAAATAGGACTGATCAGGTGGTCAAAATCGGTCAGGTCACACAGACTGAGATCCGGCTGCGGAGACACCAGGAAATACTCGTAGAACCGCCCGTCACTTTCTCTCACCAAATCTTCACTTAGAATCCGGTAATCTCCGCTGTAAAGATATTTTCGGAGGACTTCCGGATTCTGAGCCGGCTGCAACACCAGAAAATCCAGCGCCTGAACCACCTCCGGGGAGTTCGCAAGGAGATCCTTGATCAGTTCTCCACCCATACCGGCCAGAACAGCTCCCTGGACTTCACCCGGTGACAGCACCGCCAGACCCGAACCCAGACGGAAATCCATCCGATCAATGCATCCTTGACCCTGAGCCGTTCTTTTCGCTTTATCCAGTGGCTTCTGATTGATGTCAGCAGCTATGGCCCGCTGCACCTTCCCCTGCAGCAGCAATTCACAGGGAACATAGCCATGGTCTGTTCCGATGTCAGCGATCACCGGACAGGCTGGTATTATTTCAACGATTTTTTGCAAACGCACAGATAATTTCATTCTATCTCTACTTTCAAGTGTATTTTAATTCATAAGTTAATCAGGGATTCATTCCAAGTCCCTGTTCTGCCGGTCAACCGTGAGCTCGACTCTGCCAGTTTGCTGTGTGCTCTGTTAGGCCAATCAACCGTGAGCTCAGCTCTTCCGGTTAGCTCTGAATCTGGTTATTTTAATTTTTGCTCTGTTTGCTGGATGAGCAGCCGTCACTTCGGTCGACCGCAGTTGAACAGACATTCAGCTGGTTTTCCGCAGACTCTCATTAGAAATTAAGCAGAATATTCAGGTGGGTGTTGATCTCCAGGAACAGCAATGTAACAACCATAGCCAACGGCACATACATAATCCGATAATAGAACTTGCCCTGAGAGGTGGAGAGCAGAACGACGATGCCATACGACATCAGATTCAGCAGTAAAACCAGCAGCCCTTTCGTAATGACGGTTTCCAGGTAGGCATTTTGAGTAATGTACCGGTTCATTCCCTGAGGAATCCAGGCCGGCAGGAGGTTCATCAGATACATCAGTACCGGCAGCAGCAGCAGGATGACCGTGAGCAGAATGCCGTACAGCATCAGCTGATTCAGCGGAGATCGTCCCTGATTGTCATCTGATTTCATATAGGATCGTTCATTCCCCAACATTTGGGGAATGCCCAGTTCTTTTAACTGTTCAATGAATTCGTCGGCCAGCTCCGGAGAAATACCGTAATTGCCCCGTTTCGTCTTCAGAAAAATCGCCTTCTTGGAAGAAGTGATAAACAAATCCGCGGAGTCGCCGTTGCTGTCCAACCCCTTCCCCAGAGCGAATCGAGCCGTGTGCAGACTGGCTCCCACATTTTCAAGCAAAGTGATTCGCCGGGACCAGCAGGTGATTTCACTGATCGGAATCCGGGTCCGTTTCATGTCAAAAGCTCCGGAAATCGCAAATTCCTCGGCCGATAAATGGAACTTCAGGGAGCCCAGAAGGATGAGAAAATATCCACCATACAGATTCAGCAGGAGAAATAGAAAGACTAACAGTCCTTTGATGCTGACTGAATGGGTAATCAGGAACAGAGCGATGACGACCAGGTCAGTAAACATGAGCCCCGCCGTGATAAAGATTCGTATATTGTTTTTCTCCGGTACGTATTCCATGGTGATCCCTCCGCTGTTCCATTATACCATTTCAGGCCAGGGCTCCTGCCCCGTCAATTGTTTCGAATCGATGAATTGTGTCCGCAAAAAAAGACTGCCCGGAGGCAGTCTTTTTCGGCTGGAACCTAGTCCAGGTAATCCTTCAGCTTCTTGGACCGCGATGGGTGCCTCAGTTTGCGCAGTGCTTTCGCTTCAATCTGACGAATCCGCTCGCGGGTTACGTTGAACTCCTTGCCGACCTCTTCCAGGGTTCTGGCCCGACCGTCATCCAGGCCAAACCGAAGGCGAAGCACCTTTTCTTCCCGTGGTGTCAGAGTGTCAAGCACGCCCATGAGCTGTTCCTTGAGCATGGTGAAGGCAGCTGCCTCCGCCGGCGCCGGCGCGTCATGGTCCTCAATGAAGTCCCCCAGATGGGAATCTTCTTCTTCACCAATCGGTGTTTCCAGAGAAACGGGTTCCTGAGCGATTTTCATGATTTCCCGCACCTTATCGGCCGGCATGTCCATCATTTTGGCGATTTCTTCCGGCTGCGGAGCCCGGCCCAGTTCCTGAATCAGCTGCCGCTCAATCCGGATCAGCTTATTGATGGTCTCCACCATGTGCACTGGAATCCGGATGGTTCTGGCCTGATCCGCAATGGCACGGGTAATTGCCTGCCGGATCCACCAGGTGGCGTAGGTTGAGAATTTAAAGCCCTTGGTGAAGTCAAACTTCTCCACCGCTTTGATCAGACCCAGGTTGCCTTCCTGAATCAGGTCAAGGAACTGCATTCCCCGCCCAACGTAGCGCTTGGCGATGGAAACAACCAGTCTCAGGTTGGCTTCCGCCAGTTTCTGCTTGGCCACTTCATCTCCGGCTTCAATCCGCTTGGCCAGCTCCACTTCCTGCTCGGAGGTCAGCAGCGATACTTTTCCGATTTCCTTGAGGTACATCCGAACCGGATCATCGATGGAAATTCCTTCCGGAACAGACAGATCGACTTCTTCCTCTTCCGTTTCCTCATCCTTGCTCTCCTGGATGACTTCAACCCCCATGGCTTCAAGCCCTTCATAGATCCGCTCGATCTGGGCCGGAGTGACTTCTACATCTTCCAGTTCATCATTGATTTCGGCGTAGTTGAGCGAATGAGTCTTCTTCGCCTTGTCCAGCAGTCGATTGACAATGGAATTGAGAAAATCCCGATCCATGTCCTCTGCCTTGTCCAAATCAATTTTTTTGTTAATGCTGCCTACCATCTATTTACCTCCAAGTTCCTTCTGGATCTCCAAAAGCTCGCGGACTGCTTCCAACGACTCAGCCAGTCTGCCTTCTTTTTCCAGGACTTCAATTTCTTTTACCATGGCATTTTTTCTTGCCTTTAAATTGTAATAACGAACGGTCCGGATATAGTCCGTAATCAAACGATCCACTTCAATATCCGCTGGCAGATCCGATATGCCATAGATCTGCGCCCATTCCGACTGGTCCTCCACCTGAGTCAGCTGCGACATTAAAAATGCGTTGGCATTGTCTCCATCGTATGCTAACAGCAGTTCGAAAATCTTCTGGTGGGACCGTCCTGTGAGCTCCTCGATCTGGATATTTCGCCCTACCTCGTCATATCCCTGAGCCATCAGTTTGAGTAAGTAACGCTGAGCCTTGCGATGCCCCGATTCCACAAACCCGGCCGGACGGCTCGAGCTCATCCAGAGCTTACGGTCGTAGCCGGAATGAACCATGGACGAGATGGCTTCGCGGGAGACACCAGTCTCATCGGCCAGCTTGCCAACCCAGATATCCTTTTCGATCCCAGTCAACTTTTCCAGCACCGGTGCCAAATTCTTAAAATAAGTTACTTTGTCCTCTTCCCGGGAAAGATCCAGTCCTTCTTTGGCCAGATTGATCTGAAATTCGGTCAGGGATAGTGCTTTCTCCATCAGTTTCAGAAACGCTTCCCGGCCATGAGTTCGGATGTACTCATCCGGATCTTTGCCGTCCGGGATCAGAAGAATCCGGACTTCAAACCCTTCATGAACCAGGATCTCCAGTCCCCTCAGGGTGGCCTGCTGACCCGCCGTATCGGCATCGAAGGCGGTGATGACGCGCTTGACATATCGCTTCATCAGACGGGCCTGAATCGGAGTCAGCGCTGTTCCCAGGGCAGCCACGGCCTGATGAATTCCGGCCTGGTGGAGCGCAATGCAGTCCATGTAGCCTTCTACGATCAGCAGAGTACTTTCATCCCTGGCCATTTTCTTCAGGAAGAAGTTCATGCCGTACAGGTTGGTTCCTTTATGGAACAGCAGCGTCTCGGGTGAGTTGAGGTACTTGGGCTTGGAATCGTCCAGCACTCTGGCGCCAAATCCGGTGATGCGGCCCCTCGGATCGAATACGGGAAAGATCAGCCGGTTGCGAAACCGGTCATAGCATTTTCCCCGGTCCATGCCGGACATCAGACCGGAGGCCTTGATATCGGCATCCTGAAAGCCTTTCTGAATCAAGTGCCGGTAAAGGGCATCCCAGGAATCCGGAGCATACCCCAGCCCAAAGCGAGTCATGGTTTCCGGAGTAATTCCCCGCTTCAGAAAATAATCTCTGGCGGCTGGATTCTGACGCAGGTGATCAAAATAGAAGCGTGCGGCCGTTCGGTTGATGTTTTCCAGGGTTTCCCGAGCCTGCCTCTGGTCGGCCTGCTCTTCGTTCTCCTCCGGGATCTCGATGCCGGAACGCTGGGCTAAATGACGCACCGCTTCATCAAAAGTCAGATTCTGCGTCTTCATCAAGAACGTGAAGACATTACCCCCTTCGCCGCAGCCGAAGCATTTATAAATCTGCTTGGTTCTGGACACACTGAAGGACGGCGTTTTTTCCGAATGAAAGGGACAAAGACCGGTATAGTTGGCTCCGGTCCGCTTCAGTCGTACTTTTTCCTGAACGATTTCGACGATGTCACTTTGTTCTTTGATTTGTTCGATAATTGCTTCCGGTATGAATTTCATGGTTCTCCAGGCGCCATCGGACGGTGCCGATGGTCGTCGACATAGTATAACCCGCCAAATATATATTATAGCACAGACAATTTAAAGTGTGAAGCCAGGAATGAAAATCTGTTGGAAGACCGAGGTGGCAAAATCGTCCGTCATCCCGGCAATATAATCCGCCACCGCTCTTTCCCGACCTTCCTCAGCCATGATTTCCCGGTAGAGTGTCGGGAGTTCTTCTTCGTGGCTCATATAATGCTCAAACAGATTACTGATGATGAACTGCGCTTTATCCTTTTCCCTGGTCTGAGCCGGGCCCAGATAGATATTCTCAAACATGAACCGGCGCAGTCCGATGAGAGCATCCCCCACCGCCGGACTGAGTCGAACCAGCAAATTCCCCTGAGCGATCTCAGCGGTGGTAGCAGTGACGCAGTCCCGCACCAGGGTGTCAATCCGCTTGGAGTGAGTCGGTCCCAGAACATCCAGAAATTCCTGCGGTACATCTCCGGGATCCATCATCCCGGCCCGTATTGAATCATCAATGTCATGATTGACGTAGGCAATTTTATCCGCGTATTTCGCAATCTGCGCTTCCAGACTCGATACAGCCACCTTGCCGCCCAGTCCTGAATGCTTCAGCACACCGTCCAGGACTTCCCGCGTCAGGTTCAAACCCTTCCCATCCCGTTCCAGGCGAGTCAGCACTCGGACACTCTGCTCAAAGTGGCGAAATCCGCCAGGCAGCAGCTGGTTGAGAATATCTTCCCCATTATGTGCAAATGCCACGTGACCGATATCATGACCAAGGGTAATGGCTTCCACCAGATCCTCGTTCACCGCCAGCCCACGGGCAATGGTTCGGGCGATCTGACTGACTTCCAGGGTATGGGTCAGACGAGTCCGGTAATGGTCACCCGTAGAACGAATGTAGACCTGAGTCTTATGCTTGAGCCGGCGAAAGGATTTGGAGTGGATGATCCGATCCCGGTCGATCATGAAGCAGGTCCGAAAGTCATCCAGAGGTTCCGGACGCTCCCGCCCGAGAGAATCCCTGGAGTGAACCGCCTCGGGGATCAGAATCAGATTCTCATTGTGTTCAATCCGTTCTCTGATGTTCAATGTCATCCCTCCCATCAACAATGGTTTGTTCTATTATGACCGCAACCGTCCGATTTTATCGGTTTATTTTTTGAAAGCAGCCTGATCCAGGCCAAACCCGACGCCCGGGACATACTCCCCGGCCGGCAGTTCCACCCGGTCGCTGACCAGCCAGGCTGTATCATCCACAAACAGGGGCAGCATGGGCAGATCCCTGAGCAGAAGGGATTCCATTTCGGCCAGCTGATTCAGGCGCAGCGCAGGATCGGCAGTTCCTTTACCGGTCGAAGCTGTCAGCAGGTCGTCAAACCGTTGGTTCATCCAGCGATCCAGTTTGCCGGGGTAAGCACTGCCAAAGGCTGCCAGGGAGTTCCATGGATCCAGCGGATCCTGACCCATTCCGCCAAACCCCATATCATATTCGCCTTTCTGCAGCCGGTCATACAGCTGCTGCAAGGGCAAAGCAGTGATTCGAATGGTGAGTTTCCCTGAAAACAGCTGTTCCCAGCCTGATTTCAACAGTTCCCCCATCGCCAGCATCTGCTCATCTCCAGCCGGAATCAGAAGCTCCAGCTCTTCAGGCTTTGACCGGGCAATCACAGCTTCTGCCATCGTCCCTGCCTTATTGGGGTCGAAGACATTGGCCTGGTCTACATTTTTCTTGCCCTGGGCCGTCTTGCGGAAGGCTGTTCGCCGCCCGTTAAGTTCCACTTCAGAAATCGGTCCCAAAAACCCGGAACAGGACCGATAACTGCCGAACAGTCCGACCGCGATTGCGGTTCGGTCTGTTCCCCAGTACAAGGTTTGGCGGAAGTCTGGATCCCGGAGGAAAGCTGAATTCTTGGATGTCAGGTTAAAATAGATTCCCCAGACTGTACTGGATGGGGCAATCTGAAGGTTCGGGTCATTCTTCAGCTGCTTATAATCCGCCCCGGACACCGGTAAAAGATCCAGAGTCCCGGCCCGGAATGCTTCCATTGCCTTCGTTCTGGATGCATAGATCCGCAAGACGAGGTAGTCCTGAGTAAAGTAAGCCGCATGAACCGGATCAAGTGCTGGGTCCTCCCGCCGCTTCAGGCGAAGCCCGGCTCCCGGGGTGTAATTCTCAATCACATAGGGTCCGGAGCAGATCAGTTCTTTCCAGCCATCGCCTTTGTCCAGGCTGGAGTGCACCAGAAAAGGCGTAGTCAGGCGGACCTGAATCTCATCAATTGTCATCGGCTGGTCCAGTGTAAGCCGCAGTGTCAGATTATCAACCGCCTGGAATCCGACCTGCGCGTAAGATGACAGGGTGCCGCTGAAAAATGATTTTCCGTTCAAAATAGGCAGCTGTGTCAAAAATCGCGCTCCCGCCTCCAAAGCCTGTTTCGGATCCAGCAGGCTCTGCATGGCAGCTGCGTAGTCGTCAGCAGTAATGGGGCTGCCATCTGAAAAAGTCATGCCAGAGCGCAGCGTGATCAGAAAATGGGTTGCATCCTCTGCCGCAATCGCCGCGGATGCGTGGTAAGGAACCGCGGCCGCTTCCCCTGAAACGGAATTCACTGTCATCACAAACAGTGAGCCATACAGGTACCGGGCCAACTCTTCTTCCGAGGACAGTCGGACCTGATGTGGGTGCAGAGACCCGATTGTTCCCAGGAGTCGTCGGCCAATGACTGAACCATCGGGAAAGTCCCCTTCTGACCAGGCTGTCGGCTGCGTCTTCGTGGCAGGTTGGCTGGATCCACCAGAGCTCTCCGCAGCGGTCCCTGACGCTCCAGTTGAACCCGGAGCCGAGGCAGACCCGCCTGAGGTCTCAGGGGGCCTGGATGAGGAT